>WNGH01006533.1_pt1 | contig 11080 bp, 7 predicted proteins | sample 5400631 | NCBI WGS metagenome assembly WNGH01 (sample SAMN13153373, study PRJNA577476) | soil metagenome | isolation source: 115 cm soil or saprolite under Garry oak tree replicate 1 | place: USA:California | collected 2016-06-15 | reverse complement strand
AGACCCTCGCCAAGTACGCGGGGACTTACGAATTCGCGCCGGGTCGCGAGGCCGTGATCACCCTCGACGGCGAATTGTTGGTCCTCCGCCTTGGCGCAACGGGCGACGTAGAGCCTCTTGCGGCACAGTCGGAAACGAGGTTCACCGCGGCATTGTTTGGAGATCAGGTCGAATTCGTCAAGGACTCCAGCGGCGCCATCACCGGCTTTACTCTGCGCACCGGAACGGGTACGGGCCTCGGCAACCGGCCACTCAGCGAGCAAAAGGCGGTCCGCAAAAGCGGGCGTTGATGCATTCCCCTCCTCGCAGCGGAGGGGAATGCGCATCACCAACTCAACTTCAAACCCATTTGAATTTGCCGCGAGTAGGTCGCGGTAGTGCTTATGAGCCCGGCGGAATTGGCCGGGTCGGCCGTCGTGGTGACGGCGCCGGGAGCTCCCACAGCGGTCAGCATGACGAGTCCGGGAATACCAAAGTTGGCCCGGTTCAGTACGTTGAACGCCTCCGCCCGAAACTGCAACGTCACTTGCTCCGTGACCTTGGTGGTTTTGAACAGCGAAAGATCGACAGTCTTCAGCGACGGACCTGTCAGGACGTTGCGGCCGACGCTGCCATAGGTTCCCGCCAGCGGAAGAGCGAAGGCCTTGGCATCGACCCAATGTTCGGGCGTCCGCAGGTAGACGTCCTTCAAGGTTCTGCCTGGAGCCATGTTGGGCCGATCGGGCATTCCTGTATCTCCATCGCGGGACTGATTAAACCCAAGCAAGGGTGTGAAGGGAAAGCCGCTCTGCAAGTTGACGATCGTGTTGAATTGCCAGCCGCTCACCAGCTTGTCCGCGATACCTGTGACGCCGCCGAAGAATGACTTCCCCTTCCCAAGCGGCAATTCATACATACCGTTCAGGCTGAACCGGTGACGCACATCAAAAGCGGACAGACCGTAATCTCGCTTCCGGTCCTCGGTGTCCATGACCGCGCCGTTCTGGCCGCCGGCTTGAGACCCGGTAATCGCGGAGGCGTTATCCAGGCTGCGGCCGAATGTGTAGTTGGTCCGCAAACCCAATCCGGTGCGAAAACGCCGATTCACGTCAACGAATCCGCCATTGAAGTTATTGATGCCGGAAGAAAAGAAAATTCCGGCGCTGCCCAATTGGGGATTACGGCGAACCGCGACGGGAAAATTCGGGAAGTACTTTGTCCCGGCCGCAAGACCCGCCGGGCATGGCGATGCCGGACAAATGACAGGGAACGCCTTGTTGGCATCGGCGCGCAGAATCTCATGGTACCCGCGCGATCCGATGTAGCCTACGCGAAGGCTGATGTTGCTGGGCAGGCCTTGCTCGATCTCAAAATGATAATTGAGCACGGTCGGCGTATATGCGTCGGACTGGATTCCCAGGCGTCCGCCCCCTGGCATGGCGCTCAGCCGTGTGACTCCAGGGACGATCTGCAAGGGGAAGGGCACAGGCCGCGGGGTTCCATCAGGGTTCACTCCCGGAGTAATCTGCGAAGCTCCCGCAATGGGAGGAACGTTGATGCAGCACCAACCGACGTTGTCCAGCAGATTGTAGGCCATGCCGAAGCCGCCCCGGACGCTTGTCTGTCCTTTCCCAAAAGGATCCCAGGCCAGCGCGGCGCGCGGTCCAAACAGCCACTTGGCGCGGTTCGTTGTGAGCAGCGAATCACCGATCCTCGGCTGTGTAAGCAGCACGCCATCCGGTCCCTGGGTGAAGCTGGCGGCCATGTTGTTATTGGCATGGTAGCCGTTGGACAGCTCGTGACGCAGCCCGAGGCTCACGGTGAGATTGGACCGGAGTTTCACCGCGTCTTGTACAAACCAGGCCCCCATCCAAACCCGGAAAGGAATCGCCGGGGCCGGCTGGGTCACCTGGAAAAGCGTCGGTCTACCTTGTAGGAAGGTCGTCAGCGAGGTGAAGTTCACCTGGCCATACGTTCCGCTCAGGTCGGTACTCTGGAGCCGTTCCAACCAGCCTCCCAAGGCAATCGAGTGGATTCCCTTCGTAATGCGGAGAGTGTCCTGATATGTGAATATGTTGTCTATGTTGAGCTGGTCGTGTCCTGTGTTTGGTCCGGAACCGGCAGGAGTAATGGTCGTACTGCCCTGGGCGCCGCCAATATTGATTTGTCCCGGCGGTTTTCCAACGACGAACGGTTGCACTCCTGGAGGCGAGATGGATACCGAATAAAAGTAGCGGAACCATACGCGCGAAAATCCGGCGGTGAAGTTATTCACCATGGTGGGAGAAAAGATATGGGTGTCCGCTAGGCTGAGGACCTGGGCTCGTTCCGAATTATTAACCAAGCTGAACGGATTTTGTCCTGTCCCGACATTGTCTCCGTAGTCGATGGTATAGGCGCCGCTAACAGTATCTTTATCCGAGAAGATGCGATCGACCTTCACGATTCCGAAGTCTTCATTTACCGGATTCGGCGTCGCGTGATAGGAATAGGCTGCACCTCCTCCAATATTGCGCCCGTTGGGTTCCGGCCACAACGCGAAGTACGGCAGAACCGCCGGATTAAGGTCCGGGACCGGCTGATAGACCCCGTTCGCGTTCGGCAGCAAACCCTTTCGCGCCTGCTGGTCTGGCACAATGGCGACTTTGGGCAGGTTCCACATCTGACGGAACCCCTCATAGTTTCCAAAAATGAACGTCTTGTCTTTTTGTATGGGTCCACCTGCGGACCCACCGAACTGATTTCGTCTGAATGGAGGGATGCGCGGGTCATCCGGCCGGGCCTTGCGGTCAAAGAAGTTCCGCGCATCCAGGGCGCTGTTGCGCAGGAATTCGTATGCAGAGCCGTGGAAGTTATTGGTACCGGATTGCGTCACGATGGTGACGTTTCCACCGGCCCGGTGGCCGAACTCAGCGGCGTCCATGTTGGGCACGATGTTGAATTCCCGCACCGCCTCAATTCCTAACAACTGTCCGCTCACACCCCCAGGAGTCGAGCTAATGGCGTTCGTGCCGCCGGGGTATTCCACTCCATTCCACAAGAAAATGTTTTCGCCGGGACGACGGCCGGCAACCGAGAAGTAGTTGCCCGGCCCGGTGCTGCTGGAGGTGGTTTGCTTGATGGCGCTGGAATTCACCATCACCGGATTGAGCGAAATGAGGTTATCGAAACTGCGGCCGTTAAGCGGAAGATCTTTCACCTCGCGCTCGGCAACCAGCCCCGACACTTGCGCCGTCGAGGTATCCACCAGCGGTATTTCGCTCGCGACCGTCACCTGCTCCGCGAGCCCGCCGACCTCGAGCGTGGTATTCAGGACGAATTCCTGTCCTACCACCAGCTCGATATTCTCCACGACCCTGGTCTGAAAACCAGAGAGGGAAACCTGAACCCGGTATTTGCCGGGAGGCAAGTTCGGAATGGAAAACAATCCGGACTCATTGCTCGTTCCTGTTCGCCGGAGGTTTGTCTCCGTGTTGATCGCTGTAATCATTGCTCCGGGGATGATCGCGCCCGAGGTGTCGCGCACGGTTCCCTGAATCGCCGCGCCTACGCCCTGCGCGTCAAGAGCCGGAATGAAAGAACACACGGCGAGTAACGCTAGAAATAGGTAAATCAGGAATCGCCGTATTATCTGCTCGTCGCAAGAGAAGGACTTCGCCACCATTGTCTGACCCTCCAACCGAAAGTTATTCATTTGAACTTTTCTTTGCGCAGAACCATACGCCAGCGGGCTTCTGGTGTCAACCAGACCAACAGTACGGCTGGGCGGCGCGATAGAGCTATAATCGATGGGATTCGTCTTATGCCAATCAAAATCGTTGAACTTCACCATCACGGCATCCGCATCGGAACCAAACCTGAAGAACTGGAGCAGGCCCGCCGTTTTTACACAGACGTGCTCGGCCTCGAGGCTGATACTCAACGCCCCGATATTCCAGGCATTCCGGGCTTCTGGATGTACGTCGGTCAAGATCGCCGGACGGCGCAGATTCATCTCCTGGGCGCGATTGGGAGATCACCCGTTGCCCGGAGCGATAAGGAGGATCCTACGCTTCCTCACGTTGCCCTCGCTGTAGAGAACATCGAGGAGACGCGAGAGGAACTGAAACGGCTGGGCGTCTGGCATTGGAGCGTGAAAGGACTAGCGGGGCCGCGATCGGATCAGGTATTCATCCAGGACCCGTTTGGCAACGTCATTGAACTTCATCAGGTCGGTAGCTGCACGTGTAATAAAAGCGCTCTCGATGCCACCTGAAACGATCCAGCGGGGCGACCGGATCAGGCCTGATACATCGTTGAGCCGCCGACCACGGTGCGCACGATCCGGATGTCCTTGATCTTCGACGGATCGACTGTGTGCGGATCGTCGGCGAGGATGACGAAGTCGGCAAGCTTGCTTGCGCTAATCGACCCTTTGATGGTCTCCTCGCGTGACGCATACGCGCCATTGAGCGTGTTGATGCGGATCGCCTCGTCCACGCTGACGCGTTGATTGGCACCCCACGTCTCGCCGTTCCAGCCGGTGCGCGTCACCATACCCTGAATCCCCATCAGCGGCGCAAACGGACCTGGACTGAAATCCGAGCCTGCGCACGCCGGCACGCCGGCGTCGAGGAAGCTGCGGAACGGCATCGCACGCTTCATCAGCTCTTCGCCGTAGAAGCGGAACTTGTCGGTGTTGTAGTACGCATAGGACGTGAAGCAGGACGGAATCGTTCCCGTCGCTTTGATGCGCCGCAGCAGATCGTCATTGATCAGCGTGCAGTGGGTGATCTTCGGGCGCGCGTCCGGCCGCGGGAATAGTTTTTGAGCGCGCTCCACCGCGGTCAGCACCATGTCGATCGCGACGTCGCCGTTCGCATGGCAGTTGATCTGAATACCGGCGCGATGCACGCGCTCGACCCACGCGTTCAACTCGTCCTGGGTCTCGGTGATGTTGCCTTTGTACGGCGGCGTCACGCCGGGATAGGGAATGCTGAGTGCCATAGTGCGCTCGGAAAACGAGCCATCGACAGTGTGCTCCGAGGTTGCGCCCAGCCGGATCCACTCGTCGCCGAATCCCGTCGCGATGCCGCTTGTGATCATCGCTTCGAGAACACGGCCGTTGACCTCGTAGCTGACCCGATGCAGCAGATCGCCGCGCGCTCGTACCTGCTGCAGTGCAAACAAGTCGCCGCCCTGGTGGTGGACGCTCGTCAGGCCGTAGCGGACGAACTGTTTCGAGATGTGGGCGAGCCCGTCGCGACTACGTTGGGCGGTCTCGTCGGCCGTAAGGGTCTGACGGCTGCCGACGTTAGCAAACACCCCTCGCGCGCGGTCCGTCACTCGGCCGTTCAGGTCGCCGTGCTCGTCCCGATCGAACGTGCCGCCGGCAGGATCTTTCGCGTTCTTCGTCACGCCTGCGAGCTCGAGCGCTTTGCTGTTATAAAACGACGTGTGACCGCCGCGGTGGTGCACCGCGACGGGCTGTTCCTTCGAGACTTCATCCAGATCGTGCACGTTCAGCAGGCGCTGGTCTTTCACTTTCGTATCGTCAAAGAAGTAGCCGTCGACCCATGTCCCAGCCGGTGTCTCCTGCGCTCGCGCGCGGAGCTTGTCCACGATGCTTCGGATTGTCACGAACTCCACCTCGAATGGATTACCGACCAGCACTTCGTAGAGCAGCGTGGTACCGGGCGCGTGGTTGTGACAGTCGGTGAAGCCCGGCACGATCGTCATCTGCCTGGCATCGATCGTCTGGGTCTCTTTCGCGATGAGGCCCTTGATGTCGGTCGTCCTGCCAACGGCAACGAAGCGCCCTGCTTTCACCGCAAAGGCTTCCGCTCGCGGCGTGCGGTTATCCATGGTGTAGACCTTCGCGTTGAAAACAACGAGATCGGCGCCGTGTGTGTCGATGGTCTGGGCGGCGGCCGGCGGCACGTTGAGCCACGGTGCGGCGACGGCGCCGGCGACACAGGCTCCGGTCAAACCCAAGAATTCTCTACGGCTGTGTTTGATGTTTTTCATAAGTACGGCTAAGTTTACGACAACTGCCGTTCGCGGTAGGATACTGATCACCGCACAACGTTTGACCCGCTCAAATAGGAGGAGTCGATGAAACGACTAATTATCTTGGTTACGGTGCTGGCTGCGGGCGCTCTCTCGATCGCGGCGGCCGGATATCAGCAGCCATCGCAGGGGCTGCCGGCAGCGGCGCTGGCTGCGACACAGATCGAAAAAGTTAAAGACAATCTGTACATGATCACCGGTGCGGATCCGACGGATCGCAATTCTTTCAGCGGCGGTAACACCGGCGTGTTCATCACAGACAACGGCGTCGTGGTTGTCGACACCAAGTTGGCCGGATGGGGCCAGGTCATCCTCGACAAGATCAAGACCGTCACCAACAAGCCGGTAACGACGATCATCAATACGCACACGCACGGGGACCACACCGGCAGTAACGAAGCGTTCGGCGGCACCGTCGAGTTTGTGGCCCACGAGAACACCAAGGCCAACATGGAAAAGATGGACGCCTTCAAGGGCGACAAAGCCAGATTCCTGCCAAAGAAGACTTTCAAGGACAAGATGTCGATCGGCAGCGGCAAAAATCGCATCGATTTGTACTACTTCGGCCGTGGCCATACGAACGGCGATGCCTGGATTGTTTACACGGCGCTGCGAGTGATGCAAACCGGCGACATGTTCGCGTGGAAGGATGCTCCAGTCATCGATAGAAACAACGGCGGCAGCGGTCTTGAATATGCACAGACCGTCGGCAAGGTGTTGGCCATGGTGAAGGACGTCGACACGCTGATCGTCGGTCATAGCCCGTTGAGGAAACCGTCAGAGCTCCAGGAATACCAAAGGTTCATGAATGACTTCGTCACTGCGGTGCGCGCTGCCAATAAAGCGGGTAAAAGCGTAGATGAGGCGACCGCTTCGATTAACCTGAATGCGAAATACCCGGGTTACAAGAACGACCGGTACAAACCCGCGGTCCAGGCGATCTACGACGAACTGAAGGTGGCCGCTCCGAACTAAAACTAAGAAAGGGGAACGAACCACAAGCATCCATGTTTACTGTTGGCCTGATTCGCCGGATCGTCGGAGTTGCGGCTGCTGCGGTTCCGATTTTCCTGTTCGCCCAATCGGTTTCCGACGTTCAGGTGTCCGCGCGGGCGAAACGGCTCCATGACCGCGCGATCGTCGTCGATACGCACGATGACACGCCGCAGCGCCTGCTATTTGATAAGACTTTTAACATCGGGATGCGGAACAAGGACGGCCACGTCGACATTCCCAGAATGCGAGAGGGCGGGCTGGACGCGCTGTTCTTTTCCATCTGGGTGCCGAGCCAGATAACGGGACCGCCGGCAGTGAAGCGCGCACTCGATCTCATCGACAGTGTGCGCGAAGCTGTCCGGACACATCCCAACGATTTGATGCTTGCCAACACCGCCGCGGACATCCGCCGCGCGGCGGCAGAGCATAAAATTGCAGCGCTGATGGGGATGGAGGGCGGCCACATCATCGACGACGACCTGGCTGTGCTGCGCGTCTACGCCGCTCTCGGCGTACGCTACCTGACACTCACGCACTTCCTGAACAACAATTGGGCGGATTCATCCACGGACAAACCGGCTCACAACGGACTGACGGCCTTTGGCAAAGATGTTGTGCGCGAGCTGAATCGCCTCGGAGTGATCGTTGATGTCTCACACGTTTCCGACAAAACGTTTTATGACGTTCTGGAAGTTACAAAAGCGCCGGTAATGGCTTCCCATTCCTCCTCCAGAGCGATCTCCAATCATCCCCGCAATATGACCGACGACATGATGCGCGCGCTTGCGAAAAACGGCGGCGTGGTCATGATCAACTACGCAGCAGCCTTTCTGAGCGAGGAGTTCCGAGTCGCGAGCGAAAAGAAAAGCGGCAATATCGTCGCGGCGATGTCGGCGATGTCGAAGAAGTGCGGTGGCAATGAAGCCTGCACGATTATGGAGAACGAGCGCATCGAGCACGAAGCCATGATGAAGGGCGAGCTGCCGAAAGCGATGTGGGACAAAATTGTCGAGCATATCGATCACGCCGTGAAAGTCGCCGGCGTCGATCATGTCGGCCTCGGCTCGGATTTCGATGGGGCAACCATGCCGATAGGTATGGAAGACGTCTCAAAACTGCCCCGAATTACCGATGCGTTACTGAAGAAAGGTTACTCGGAACCCGATATCGAGAAGATCCTCGGCGGCAACATCCTTCGAGTCATGGAACAGGTAGAGAACCTCAAAAGCGCTCGCTGATCAATTGCGGACGGCGCTCCTTGTGGCGTTTTCAGTTTTGCCGCCTTCCCTCCGGACCATCTGCGTCACGGTGCCTTGGACATTCTTTACGAATTCAACAGACGCCATGCTCACGCTCGACAGAAAGATCGTCTCCGAACGAGCCACGAACAGACGATCCGCCGGATGGGCGCTGTCCTGTATGATCAATTGATCGGCGGAGACCGTCACCACGGCCTGCCGCCCCGGCCCGAACTCGTACGTTCCCGCGTATTTCGCAAGGACCTCCGGAGCAACCTTCACACCGCTCACCAGATGTACGCCCGAGCGCTCGTTGTCGCAGATGTCTTCCAGGATCACGGTATCCGGGACCAGCGTCTTATCCGCCCGCAAAGTAACGGGCTTTGTAAAGACCTTGGGGTCATCCATCGTCATTTCATATTCCATGTGTCCGAAATCACGCCGCCGGAGGCGTTCGGTGATTCGCAGGGATTCTGTTTGAGGATGCCCTCCCACGTCGAGCCACCCGAGATCGTTGAAGCCTGCGGAATTGACGACGAGGGTATCGCCTTCCCAATGTCCAACGGAATAACCCAGCCAGGTGGGATTGAGATCACCGATGTCCTTTGGAAGCTCGCGCCCGTCGGTGTAGATCGTTCGATGGGGACTGTTCGGAGACTCGTGAAGCACCGCGATCAGTCCGGGACTCTGGACGATTTGCGACAAACCTCGAAAATTGAGGAACGGAACGCTCACCGGCAGGCAGCGCGCGAGCGGGCTGTCCTTTCTGAAATCCTGGACCCGCTGCTGGCGCAGGGTCTCCGCCCAAGGCTGAATGTCCTCAGACTTCAGGTTTACAGCGACGTTGAAGTCGTATCCGTAATCGCCGGTACGCCCTGCCCGCCAAACGCCGGATAAGTCCGGTTTGCCGTCCGCGGTCCGTGGAGCCGGCGCAGACAGGTTCGCTTTGCCGTCCGGCAGTCGGGGAACTCCCGGTGTCCGATAGTTGAGCCACTGTGCAGCGGCCGGCGCGGACAAGGCACACACGAGTGCTGCCGCAGCAATAGGCATCATAATGCGTGGTTTCATTTCTGGCCTCCGTATCGACGAATATAGATGTTTTTATACATGGGGAATGATGCCAAGGGTAGGAAAAACAGAAGGGCGGGTCTGGTGGCACTCCACACAGGCCTTTGATAGCGGAGTCTGTGGAAAGCCGCCAATTCCGCAAATACGTCAAACCGTCAGGCGTGAATTCGCGGAATTGGCGCCCGGCCCGTATTAGATGCACATACGGGTCGCGGAATCACTCCACTCGGTATGGCCGAGTGGGCCGTACGCACGTACCTGAATCGCATACGTCGTACCGGGGGTCAGGCCGTCGATTGAAATGGACGGCTTTGTCTTCGCAGCCGTCTTCATCGACCATGAGGCGGGTGTCGCCCCGTCCGCGCCGACTGGTCCCCAACGCACGTCGTAGGTTCTCGCGCCACGAACGCCCTTTATCAAAGCTAGCAGTTCGCCGGAGTTGCCCTGATCGATATAGAGGACCACCGGCTGATCCAGCGGTTGTGCCGGCGTGCGAGTGCTCGACCGCGGTTGGAACCCACTGGATAGGAACGTGTTCATGTCTTCCTTGCAGTTGAGCTCAACGTAGAGTGCAAGCCCCTTCAACATCCGGATCACGTCCCCGCCCAAGCGGTCACGCAACGCGATCGCTTTCTTACTGCCATCACGTGCATCCGCGATAGCAGCGGAGTAAGCGTCCAGTGTCGTCTTGAGCAGAGCCAGATCGATCGGAAGGGTTGTGAAATTTGCATTTCCGGTCAAGCCCTTCAAGACGGCGTAGCCTTGATTGAGGAGTTGTTCAGGCAACGCGTCACTGAAATTCAACAACGCTTTAATCAACTTCGGTAATTTCGCCATGTTGTTCACCTCCTTTCGTTCAAAATCGAGCACGCTGTCTGGTGTTCGGTGTGTTTCCACACGTTCTCCTGTAAGGCAAGGGGGTTGCCAAACCGGACGTATTCGGTTTTCTTTCATTTTCAATTGCTTGCTTTTGACGCGGATTATGCAAACCGTCCCGGAAATGGGACGCATTTCGCTTGTGAAACGTTTCCGAAACCCGGAACTCTTCATCTGAGAGGAGTTATGCATGCTGTCCCGAGAATGGGACGTTTCTCGTTTTTGGGACACCAACCCCCCGTTCAATGGACGACGTGGAGAGAACGGCGATGACGGATCATCCGATCTGGCCGCTGATTCGCCGGAGTTGCGCAGCTCACGAACAGGGTTCCGGCCGGATGCATCGAATTGCGGCCAAACGATACTTGTTCGAAACAGGACGCGGTCAGTTGCGAAGAAAAAGGACTTGTTCCAAACAGGGCGCGTGCGGTTATGAAGAAGCGAACCAGCTTCGAAACGGGGCTCGTCCAATTGTGAAGGAAAAACATTTGTTCGAAACAGAGTGGGTCCAGTTACACAGAAGTGGAACATCTTCGTAACAGGAGGCGGTCAGTTGCGAAGAAAAAGGACTTGTTTCAAACAGGGTGCGTCCAGTTGCGAAGAAGTAACACATGTTCGCAACGGGACGCTTTCAATTGCGACCAGGTAGTACGAGTTCGCAACAGGGAGCGTTCAGTCACGAGCAAACCAGCATCGCGGTGCTGCTCGAGGATACTTGCGCCTGGTCCTCTAAACATTAAACAACTGTTCAGGCGCGCGGAAATTAAAATCAGAGGCGCGCCTGTTCTAGCACAGGTGTGCGAAAGCGGACACCCCTGGGGGAGTGTCCCTATTGTGCGCTGGCAGTGGCACGCGGAGCTTCAATCTCCGTGTCC
>WNGH01006532.1_pt1 | contig 11081 bp, 9 predicted proteins | sample 5400631 | NCBI WGS metagenome assembly WNGH01 (sample SAMN13153373, study PRJNA577476) | soil metagenome | isolation source: 115 cm soil or saprolite under Garry oak tree replicate 1 | place: USA:California | collected 2016-06-15 | reverse complement strand
GATATCCCGCACCGCTTTCTCACTTATGGCGAAGTAAAAGCGCCGCATGGCTTCACGGTCATGCCGGCGCTGGAAATTCGTTCAGGCTTCCCGTTTTCGTTCGTGAACGATCGGCTGGATTTCGTCGGCGCTCGCAACCGCGCGCGTTTTCCGACGTTCATGTCGCTGGACGCAACGATCCTGAAAAGCTTCACCATGCCGTTCCTGGACAAGAAGGCGCGCGCGGGCGTCATCGTTTTCAACATCACGAATCACTTCAATCCGCGTGACGTGCAAAATAATCTTGGCAGTTCGCACTCCGGCCAATTCTTTAACAGCCTCGGTCCCTCAGTGCGCGGAAAATTCGAGATCGATTTCTAGATCCATGTTCGAGGATTGGGAAAGCGCCCGATCAGATGTGAGCGACTCCGGGAAAATCGCGATCATTCTCGCTACGGCCCAGCATAACTCGCTCGTCAACGACGCGCCGAAGCTTTCTTCCGCCGGCTCGTAAACTGCCGGCACCACATGTGACCACCAGAAGATCATAGAGTCTCATTTCGCGATTCTTCCAGAAGTCCCCGAAACGTTCCTGCAGATTCGTTTGCACCATTTGCTCGACTGCGCTCGGCGGCGAACCATCGCTGAGTTCTACATGCAACTCGACCACGTCTCGTTGCCCCTGGTGCCGAACAACTACTTGCCAATCATCGTTAATGCCGGCAACTCCCCGCAAGAGCTCTTCAAAAACCCACGGCCCCAGATTGCCCATGCCGCAAACAACCATTTCATCGCAGCGGCCGCGTATCTTCCCGAGGCGGCCCGCGAAAATCCCGCATTCACATTTGTCATCGATCAATCTCGACACGTCTGTCGAACGATAACGTATCAACGGCATTACATCGCGAGCCAGCGTGGTATAAACAACTTCCCCGTAACCATCTTGGTCTGTGTCGGCAAGTTCAAAAAAGAAATAGAGATCGTTTCGGTGATAGCCATCTCTCATCTTGCATTCGGCGCCAAGCGCACCGAACGATTCGGTCTGACCGTAGTTCAGATAAAGCGGAGCATTCCACGTATGCTCGGTTAGTTTGCGGGCCGCTTCGGTAATGTTTTCACCTCCGGCAAACAGGAACTTCACGGGCCAGACGTCGCGATGCTCGGCGATTTCCGACAAGCGCACAATCCACGAAGGCTCGCCAAAGATCACCGTGGGCTTGTAAGCCCGTGCGCGCTCGTAAAACTCTTCCGGATCTATCTTGCCGGCTTCCACATGAAAGCACTTCAGATAGTCGAGCCCGGAACGCAGTACCCATGGAGACACCCAGAAGGAACAGTCAAACGCACTCAGAACCCGGTCGTTTCGACGCAGGCCCAACAGATAAAGCCACAGGGCGTTGATTCGCCCCATGGTTGCGACCTCGCTGCGCGAAAAGAAGACGCGCTTGGGCACAGGTGAGGTAGTTCCAGTGGTCTCGAATGCGGTATCGGCGCGGCCCGTTAGAAACTGCTCTGCGCCGAACGTCCTCAGGTCTTCGCCGGTGGTGTAAAAATCTCCGAGCTGCGTGGGGTGCTCGATACGCCGCACGTCGATTCCGCGCTTGCGAAACTGTTCGCGATAGAACGGTGAACGCTCGGCGGCGAGTCTGAGCGTGCGGCGAAAGCGTGCCTGCTGCATTGCGTCGATGAAAGATGGCGGGAGGAGTCCCAACAATCGAATCGCACGCTCAGGATTCGTGCGCAACGCGACGCCTTCAAATAATTCTATGAGCTCTGAGACCATCTTTGGGATTCACACGCGATCTGGCGCGCAGCGCCGGATGAGTTGTTCCAGCAGTTCAACCGCGAGATCGATCTCTGCTGCGGTGATGTCGAAGCAGGGAGCAATGGTAAACACATTTTTATAATAGCCTCCTACATCAAGCACCAGTCCCATACGCTTTCCGTACCCGACAAGATCGCCCTTCATTCCTTCCGCGAAAATCTTGTCGGTCAATTCGCGATCCGGTTCGTGACCATCTTCACCGCATATCTCTACGCGCAAAGCCATTCCCATCCCATCCGTGTCGCCAATTACTTTTGGATATCGCCGCTGCAATTCTTTAAGCTGCGCCAAAAAATAAGCGCCCTTACGATTGGTGATCTCCGCGTAGTCATTTTCCTGCATCATGCGGATTGCTTCGAGAGCAACAGCAGTGCCCAACGGGTTCGATGAAAAGGTGGAGTGCGTGGAACCCGGCGGAAATACTTCGGGTGAAATCAAATCCTCGCGCGCCCATACGCCGCTCAACGGATTCAAGCCATTGGTCATGGCTTTTCCGAAGACTACGATATCCGGCGCGACGCCGAAGTTTTCAATGGCCCAGAATTTTCCGGCCCGATAAAATCCCATCTGGATTTCATCGTCCACCATCAGAATCTTGCGTTCTTCAAGAATCTTTTTCAGTGCCGGAAAATATTCGGGCGGCGGAATGATGTAGCCTCCGGTTCCTTGGATGGGTTCGATATAGAAGGCTGAGAATTCGGACTCGCCGGCCTTCGCGTCCCAGAACGAGTTGTATTCGGTCTCAAAGTTTTTCTCGAACTGCTTGACGCAATAGAGCCCGCAATCCTCTTTCTTCTTGTCGTAAGGACAGCGAAAGCAATACGGAAACGGAACGAAGTGCGCGCGGTCAGAAAAATGACCGAAACGGCGGCGATATCGATAGCTCGACGTGATCGCGCTGGCCGCCAGCGTCCGCCCGTGATAACCGCCCATGAAAGCAAAAACCAGATTCTTGCCCGAGGCGTTGCGGACGATTTTCAGAGAGTCTTCGATCGCTTGTGAGCCCCCGACATTGAAATGGACGCGACCCTCGAGGCCAAACTTCGACTCGTTAAGGCGAGCGATCGAAGCCGACAATTCCACCTTTTCCGCATGCAGATATTGAGACGCCAGTTGCGGCAGGGTATCGAGTTGGCGCGTGAGTGCTTTGTTCAATCTTTGATTGCCATAGCCGAAGCTGGCTGCGGAATACCACATTTGCAAATCAAGATAAGGCGTACCCTCGGAGTCGTAGAGATAGTTGCCTTCCGCGCGCGTAAAGAATTTCGGCGGCTCGAGGTAATGAACGGTGTCACCCCAGGAACAATATTTCCGCTCAAGCTCGCGCAATTGGTTCTCGGTGGAGGCGTTTGTCCGCTCAATAAACTTGTCTGTGTTCGTGCTCATTAGGTCCCGGTTTGCTCGTTGATTATCGGACTGAATACGTAAAAGCAAGAAGCGACTAAATCATCGTACTACTAAGCGCCGGCTCTTGCTCGCTCGACCACGTTCTGCGCGAGGGCAACATTTGCGGACAGCAATCGATCGACCTGGTCGGCGACTTCGCCCAGGTTTTTGTACGGCCGATAGTTGATCTCCTCTGCGCGACAAAAATCGGCGAGCTTGTCCCTGGCGAAAACCAGATCAGCACTCGCGGCGGCGTATTTGTCCGACAACCCATCGCCGATAAAGATCGCCGGTCCACCGTTCGGGTTCAGCAAGCTCATCATCGCCGGCTTACAAGTTGCGCACCCGTGCGCGCAAGATTGCTGAAACGACGGGAAATCAGCTTTCCACTGGTTCTTGTCGACCTCGATGTGACTCGACAGAATCCGGGCGCTGCCGAGCCGCTCCTGCAAATTCAACGAAGGACGACCGAGAATTCGATTGATGCAATAGTCAAAGCCGTCGCTGAGGATATGTACTTCAACTCCGTGGGCAGAGCAGGTATCGAGCAACCGGACAAAAGCTTCATCCACTTCGATCGAGTCGAGCAGATCATCAATCTGATCCTTGGTGGCGCGTACGAGCTGCATCTGTTTCGAAAGACATTCACGCGATCCGATTCGTCCCGACTTCCAGTCTTCTTCAATCGTTAGCCAGCGCGGATCGGCAAACCTTTCGAGAATCACGTCAACCACGTCCCGCTTGGTAATCGTCCCGTCAAAGTCCAAGAACACAATCGGCTTCTTTTCAGGTCGAGACTTACGTCGCGCGCTTCGTTTGCTAAAATGTCGAGGGCCTTCCGGCTCGAGCAACTGCGAAAGTGGTACGACGTTCAGCCCGCGAACTCGCAGGCCTTCGATAATCATCGGCAGCGCGGCAACAGTCGCGCCGCGATCACGTTTACCGGCGCTGTCACCATCGTGGAGCAGGATGACCGAGCCTGACTCGACGTCGCGTAAAACTCGCTCGGCAATTTCGGCCGCAGTAATTTTCTTCCAATCAAAACCCGCAACGCTCCACTGCACAGTACGCAGCCCCAGTCGTTTGGCGGCGGCAAAATATGCCGGGGTGCGCACCCCACACGGAGGTCGAGCGAAGCGGGGCCGCGCGCCGGTGACTTTGGTAATCGTTTCTTGTGCGCGTTCGAGCTGCTCACGCGTCTCGCCGGATCCTCGAAACAGGTAGATTGGATGGGAATACGAATGGTTCCCGACTTCGTGTCCTTCTGCGATCACTCGCCGGGCAATTTGCGGAAAAAGTTCAACCTGACGGCCCAACATGAAAAATGTCGCACTCAACTTATTAGCAGCCAGTACCTCAAGTATTCGCTCGGTATCCTGGGATGGCCCGTCATCAAACGTCAGGGCCACGGCTGAAGTGTCGGTTCGGCCGCGCCAATCACTGGGGCCAAGCCACTGCGAGCGTACAGCGTACGTTGCATAGTAAACGCCGGCGCCGGTTAGCAAAGAACCAGTGCCGAGAATAATTGGAAACGCAAGTAGCATTGCGATCTGCCTTTTATTTGCTAAAAATGTCAGAGCGTAGTATTACGCATTCACAACCGCTGCAGATACCTCCGAGAGTTCAGGTTGTCTCGCAGAGACCCAACAGCTTGATTTGATCCAGTCCGCGATGCGCTCGCCAGCTCCGATCAGCCGCCGGGAGCGCGCTTGCTGGCGCATCGCTTCCAGTTCATCCGGATTCTGCAGAAGTCTGGCTATTGTATCAGCCATTTGATCAACCGTGCCCACTGCGCATCCGACTTCCCATTCATCCAAAAGCCTGTATTGGACTCGCTCCGATCCCGGCGGCGGTTCCAGCGCCACGATGGGAAGCTCGGCGACGATTGCTTCGTCGAAAGTATTGCCCAGTTTAGAGATCATTACATCGGACGCCCGCATCAATTCGGCAATTCGGTTCGTCCAGCTCAATACACGGATTCCAGGGACGGCTTTGTCGTCCAGTAGATCTTCAATCGAACGTTGCAAGCCCTTGTTATTTCCGGTTACGACGATGAGCTGAGGCGTTGATTCAAGGTGCATCAATCGCCTGGTGACTTCTTCGATCGGTCCGATTCCTTCGCCGCCTCCAGAGACGAGAATTAATTTCTCATCGGGATTGAAGCCAAGCCAATCACAAACATCCGCGCGTGCACGCTCACGTCCCAGCGTCGAAAAATCAGCAGACATGGGCACGCCCCACACAGCGATTTTCTCGCGAGGCGCGCCAGACTCGATCAACTCTGCGCCTACCTGTTCCGTCACGACACCGTACAGATCAACCTCGGGTTGGACCCATGCGTGGTCGGCATCATAGTTGACGTTGACGGCCGCTAACGGTACATGAAGTTGCAGATCTTTCTTGATTAACGCGGCAATCTCGCAACAGCCAACCTCCGTTGCCACCATCGCGATTGGTCGTAGCTCTCGAACCAATTGAAACAAACGCACGCAGCCGCGACGGTAATACCAAGCGGGACTGGTGCGCGTCTGTCTCTTTTGATATCGGTCAATACGATCCCAGATTCGCGGAGCATGCTTGACCAACCAAAGATATGCTGTGACATGAGTGAATCGCGCAATTCCGGTCATGTAGTCCGCGACGTCAACCACCAGGGCCGCCCCGCCATCAGCACGCACCGCCTCGGCAATGGCATCGGCCGCGCGGAGGTGTCCCGCTCCATTCGAGATCGCCAGAATTAGAGTAGGCCCCGGCCCTTGCGCACTCGTCTCTGCGGCTGTTGTTCTGCTTATCAAGCTATCCTCGTCCGCGCGACTTGGGTTGGAAGATATCCATTATCCAAAATAATTCGCGCTATTTTAACTGCGGCATAGGGACTTGCAAGCTGTCTCGCCTTCAGTGACATGTCGCGCCTGGCTTGTTCATCCCTAAGCAGCGAGATCGCCGCTTCTACAGTTTCTTCAACTCCTCGAGTAATCAATGCAGCCCCGCCGCTGGCCAGGCGCGCCGCGTTTTTTTCTTCGGGTCCGGGAAGTGAATCAAAGAGAACCGCGGGCAGGCCACAAAGGGCTGCCTCGGAAATTGTAACTCCACCCGGTTTTGTGATTAGCAAGTCAGCGGCTCGCATAAGACTCGCGACTTCGTCGGCCCAGCCGTCCACTCGCAACGAGACCGGCGCCTGGGCTCGAACTCTACTCAGTCTCCTTTGCACCCTCCGGTCATGCCCGGTTACGGCGACGATCCGCATTGGCTCTCCACTCTTACAAAGCCCTTCAGCCACGCGGTCCATCCGTGTCGGCCCCATCCCGCCGCCCATCAAGAGCACCAGTGGCTTCGAACTAATACTTGACGGCGAATCCTCCCGTGTCTCCTTAATTGCAAACGAGCCGTCGACCGCAATACCAGTTACTTCAATCTTGTTCCCTGCCGCTCCCCAAAGAATCAACTGCTCGCGCACCCCCTCGTCTGCGACTGCGTAAGCGTCCACTTCATCCTTTACCCAGACTGGCTCAGCTTCATGATCGGTGATCACGCTGATAAGTCGCGCGGCAGTGAAACCTTCGCGCTTGGCGATCGCGGCCATCTCGCAGGCTGCGACCTCGACCGCGACAATCGCGTCCGGACTGACTTGTCTAATCGCCTCGAACACTTGCGCGCAGCCAAGCCGAAAAGCCCACTCGGGCGCGGTCCGCGCGTGCCGGTTCGTAACCCGCGTCTCAAACAGTCGCCGCCACGCTCGTGGAAAATAACGCACCATCAGCCAGTAGGGCGTGGCATAAAACGCATAGAACCACCAACGACAACGCTCGAGTGCATCAATAACCACAACCTGCGCGCCGGGCGCCAGATGTTTTAACTCTTTCGCGATTGTTTGGGAGGCCCGGAGATGACCGGACCCAAAGGAAAGAGTCAAGACTAGAATGCGAGGCTCTACATTCATGCTTGAATCTCTGAATTGTACGATCTGATAGATTAATTTTCCCTAAACTGCATCAATTTGAAACCAAGTGAAAGAGTAACCAGAGCCATCGCGCCCAGAATCATCTGATCGCCGAGCGCATACCTTCCCGCGAGGGCTGCCTGCACGGCGCGTGCCCCGAGGGCTGTCGGCAGCCACTCCGAAGCGGCCCGCAAAAAACTGGGTATGACCTCAGGAGAGTAATATACCGGCGCAAGAAAAACCAGACCCGCGCCCAGCGAATCCGTCAGTAACGATCCTTCGCTGAAACTGCGCGCCCGCGTTGCGATTATTACACTCAGGCCACTCAGGCAAAGCATCGTCAGCAATACGCTGACGAGAAGCGGCCACACACTCATCTGAGTTCTCACGCCAAGCAGCCGCGCGACCATCAGCAAGGCGCTACAGCCCAGGGCCGCTTGCACAATCCCAAAGACCAGAATACCGAATACATACGAAGACGGAGCCAACGGAAGAGTCGCAAAAAGTTTCAATCGCCCCGTGAAGCGATTTTCCAAAAGTAGATAGCCTAACCAACTGATTGCAGTCAGAGAAAGCGAAAAGACAATCGAGCCGGCAAGAAACTTGGAACGATTCTGCTGGTCAGCGCCGTTGCCGCTGATGGCATTCGCAAACAGATACATCGCGCTCGGGAAGATTAACGCCGCCAGCAAAAACGGGCCGGCCTCCGCGCGCAGTCGCGCGAGATGAATGCGAAAGATACAAATGATTGCTCTTAGGCTGGGCAAAGCGCGATCTCCTCCGCCGGTTCTTCCGCTTCAAAGCGATGACCAGTAAGTTCGAAGTAAACATCTTCCAGCGAAGCTCGTGCGAGCGAGTATTCCGCCATGCCTCTTTGCACGGCGTACTGCTGCGCGGCGTCGAACGTCGCGAAGTATTGCACTCTAGGTTGCTCAAGAGATACTCGATAGCTGAGCCGGTAACTCTTCGATAGCCTTGCCAGCAACTCGTCAAGCGGTCCCAGCGCGATCATCTTCCCTTCACTGATAATGCCTATGCGATCGCTGAGATGTTCAGCTTCCTCGATGTAATGCGTGGACAAGACGACCGTGGTCCCGCGGGCCACCGCCTTTCGAATAACGGCCCATGTCGTGCGTCGCGACCCCGGATCGAGACCGGTAGTTGGTTCATCGAGCACGAGCAGCGGCGGCTGGCCCAACAAGGCGAGCCCAATCAGAATTCGTCTGCGTTGGCCCCCGGAGAGTTCGCCCACGCGTCTGCTGGTTTCCCGATCCAGGTCCAATTCGTGGATGATCTCGGATGTCGACTTGTGCGCTTCATCCTTGGCAAGTCCCTTGAGACGCGCGAACAGTTCCAGGTGCTCGCGCACGGTGAGCGTCTCGAAGACCCCGGCTTCTTGCGGCGTGATTCCCATCTTTCGCTTCACTTGTCGGGGCAGCGCAATTGCATCCACCCCGAAGATTTCGATGCTCCCTGAGGTGGGCCGCAGCTCACTGGTTATCTGGCGTAGAAACGTCGTTTTGCCGGCGCCGTTCGGACCAAGAATTGAAAGAATCTCTCCGCTTCGCACATCCAGATCGATCCCGCGGTTGGCCTCAGTGCCATCGCGATAACGTTTGACCAGCCCGCGCACACGAACAGCCGTAACTTCATCGTCAAGCGGCATGAATTTCTTTGTCGCCTCGGTTTCGCCGACAACAGGTTGTTGCTTTTCGATGGTTGGGGCGGCGCTCGACATGTGACATCAACTCAATCGCATAAAATCCATAGCGGACCTGATCGCCGTCAGCGGGCTATTGCGATAGGCCGACACTTCATAAGGGCAACCAATCTTACAGCCCTTGCAAAAATCCCACATGTCAGGCGACTGCCGGATTATTTCTCTCACTTCCGGCGATTCATAGATTTCGCGCAAACTCATGTTGGGCGCGCCCCGATGCAAACTGACAAAGGCGCAGGGAAACTGTATCGACCCATCGGGGCGCATGTTAACCAGGTGCGATGCCGAGCGGCAGGGAAAGCTTTTATTGAATCCATCGTTGCGATAAAACTTGAAGTAGTCGGTGTAGAACCGTACGCACTTGAATTCTTTCTTCAAATTCTTGACGTAGGTCGCGACGCGATCGAGCGCTTCCTGCTCCATCTCGACGTCCTCAGTCTTCCAGGTAGTTCGTACGACATTATGAACAGCCTCAGTGTGAAGCAGGAACCCGTGTTCGCTACAAAACTTCGCCAGCGCCGGCAGGTCTTCCAGGTTGTCGAGATCTACAGCCGCATTAATTTGAATCGCCTTGTGATCAAGTTTGTCGAGAATGTGATCGAGGGCGTCGAGAATCACCGGCAGACCGTCGATCCCTCTGCGCTGAGCAAACTTCTCACGGTCAAGCGTGTCGATAGAAACTTCTAGCTGATCCAGTTTGACGCAGGCTTCAGCGTATTTCTTAAGCGCCAGACCGTTTGTTGGCATCGAGGTAAAGAAGCCCTTGCGCGCGGCGTATTCGATGTAGTCAGGCATGTTCGGATTCATGAGCGGCTCGCCGCCTGAGAAACTCCAGGCAAACACACCGAAATCCGCTGCTTCGTCCATGCGCGCAAAGACGCGCTCGCGGGCCGCGCGATCTTCTGGCTGTTGGTTTTGCCAGATCGCACAATAGCCGCACTTCATGTTGCAGTGCAGCGTCGATTCGAACATGACCATGAAGGGGCGATTGAACCCGTGCCGCAATTGCCGCAGCGCATTCCTGAACATCAAACTTTTCTTCATGTTGCTAACTGGCAGCCAGAATGTTGCTCACTCACCGACTGTGGGTCGGGATTTGACGGTCCAAGGTAAGAAAGTTTCCCAGCCAATTGCCCTCTGTATGAAACTGAATATAGCACATAACAGTTGAAGAAAGTGGTCCTCCGTCGCGATGGTTAGCGGCGGATTTTCACTTTGAAGTAGCCAAAGTACAGCGCGAGCGTCAACGCTATCGCCGCTGAAGCCAGACTGATAATTTCGCCCGCAAGTTCGACTCCGCTTCGCTCCAACCGCAATTGAACGTCATGATTTCCCGCAGGCACACTAAGCGTTATCAATCCATCAGGTGTCGAGGGGCGCAAAATCATTGGAGTAGTTTCCTCAAGCATCCGTGCGGTCCAATATGGATAGAAGAATTGCGGCGCCTCGAGTGATACTCCGGTAGGCGTTTCGACATGCAAGTCAATCTCTCCCGGCTTCCGAAGAGTTGCAGTTGCGCGCCCGGTTCCCTGGATGATTCTTATATCCGGCGCAGATCCGCCGGCTGGAGCAACCCGCTCAATTAGAGAGTCGAACTCGTCTTCCAGCCGTTGGTCCCAATTATCTATATCGACTGACGCGTCCCAGTTCAATTCGCTAATTGATTGATTCCATCTGGGCCGGTACTCCGGAGCATCCCTGCTTTCCCCGATCTGTTTTTTCTTGGCGTTGCTGGTTATCGGATCAGGATTTGTTTGAGGGAACATCCTCCAGGCTTCGAACGTCATCGCCGGGATCCAGACTATGATTAGCATCAGCGCGATCGCCGGCAACAGCTTTCCATAGACGGGCCGTCCTCTCAATGAAAAAACAGCGAGGGCCAGGAGCGCTGATACTGAGATTGAAAGCGGCATATTGAATCGCCAGGGAAACTGAATCTTTTGCTAAGAAGAGATGAGCCACCATGAAGGCTTACTTAATTCAGTCATCATGAAGATCGAGACTCCCGCAGCCGCAAACCAGAATCGACTCATCGTTTTCTGGCGATCGCTCAAACGAATTCGGGAAATAAAAAATGCGCAGCCGGCAATGCCGATCATATCGACTGCCAACAAGAGTAAGGTCAGCTTGTCTTCTTTCCAGGCTGACCACTTTGAAAATAGAAACCAGTTCTGATACGAAAAGTAGCCGATCGTCATCCGATTAATCGAAACGTTTTCCTGAGTCAGCAG
>WNGH01008759.1_pt1 | contig 11082 bp, 6 predicted proteins | sample 5400631 | NCBI WGS metagenome assembly WNGH01 (sample SAMN13153373, study PRJNA577476) | soil metagenome | isolation source: 115 cm soil or saprolite under Garry oak tree replicate 1 | place: USA:California | collected 2016-06-15 | reverse complement strand
CGAGCTTTTATCGCAGCCTTGCGGAACCCGGAACCGAGCTCGACGCCTCGGCGGCGCAATCGATGATTTCCGGCTACCGGCAGAACAACGGCCTGTCCGCGGTCGAGCTCGATCCCGTGCTGATGCGAATCGCGCAGGAACAGGCGCGGGCCATGGCCGCGCGCGACAAGCTCGACCAGGGCACCGGCCGCAATTTCACCGGGCGGGTCAAGGCCTCGGGATTCGATGCCAAGGTCGCGGCCGAGAACATCGGCGCCGGATATCACACCCTCGCCGAGGCATTCTCCGGCTGGCGCGATTCCCCCTCGCATCGCGCCAACATGCTGCTGCCGGGCGCTACCCGGATGGGGATCGCCGCGGTCTACACGCCGAGCTCCAAATACAAGGTGTTCTGGTCGCTGATCCTCGCCGCGCCGGACGAGAAGCGCGGCTGAGCCTTCAGTCACCCATTCGCACCATGCTTCCAGACATCCGCGATTACGACGAGCTCTACCGGAAATTCCGCTGGCAGGTGCCGGCGCGCTACAACATCGGCGTCGACGTGTGCGATCGCTGGGCCGAGCGCGACCCGGACCGGCTGGCGCTCGTCAATTTGCTCCCCGACGGCACCCGGCAGGAGATCCGCTACGGCTGGCTCAAGGAGAGCTCGGACCGGCTTGCCAATGCGCTCTCGGCCCACGGCATTGCGCGCGGCGACCGCGTCGCGATCCTCCTGCCGCAGATGCCGGAAGTCGTCGTCTCCCACGTCGCCGTCTACAAGCTCGGCGCGATCGCGCTGCCGCTCGCGGTTCTGTTCGGCGTCGATGCTCTGTCCTACCGGCTGCAGAATTCCGGCGCCAAGGCGGTGGTGACCAACGCCCAGGGCGCGGCGAAGATCGCCGAGATCCGCGAAAACCTTCCCGAGCTTCGCCTCGTGCTCTCGACCGACGGACCGGCTGACGGCGCAAGCGGTTTCGCCGAGACGATCGCGCGGGCTTCCGCGGCTTTCACGCCGGTCGAAACCGGGCCGGACGATCCGGCGATGATGATCTACACGTCCGGCACCACCGGGCCGCCCAAGGGCGCGCTGCACGGCCACCGCGTGCTGCTCGGCCATTTGCCGGGCGTCGAGCTGCCGCACGATTTCTTTCCGCAGCCGGGCGACCGGTTCTGGACGCCGTCCGATTGGGCCTGGGCCGGCGGCCTGCTCGACGTGCTGCTGCCGAGCCTGCATTTCGGCGTTCCGGTGGTGGCAAAAAGAATCGAGAAATTCGATCCCGAGGAGGCGTTCCGGCTGATGAGCGCCGCGGGCGTGCGCAACGCCTTCGTGGCGCCGACCGCGCTGCGCATGCTGCGCTTCGTGCCCAATCCGCGCGGCCGGCATGATCTCGAGCTGCGCACGCTCGGCTCCGGCGGCGAATCGCTCGGCATCGAGACCTTCGAATGGGGAAAATCCGCGCTCGGTCTCGTCATCAACGAGTTCTACGGCCAGACCGAGTGCAATCTCGTGCTCTCTTTCGAATGGGGCCGGTCGGCGCTCGGCCTCGTCATCAACGAGTTCTACGGCCAGACCGAGTGCAACCTCGTGCTCTCGTCCTGCGCTTCGATCGGGGTCTCGCGCCCGGGCGCCATCGGCAAGCCGGTGCCGGGCCATGTCGTGGCGGTGATCCGCCCCGACGGCGCGGTCGCGCCCGCCGGCGAGCTCGGCCAGATCGCGGTGAAGCGGCCGGACCCGGTCATGTTCCTGCAATATTGGGGACGCGAGGCGGCGACGAAGGAAAAGTTCGTCGGCGACTGGATGACCACCGGCGACCAGGGCATCGTCGATGAGGACGGCTATTTCCATTTCGTCGGCCGCGACGACGACGTGATCACGTCGTCGGGCTATCGCATCGGGCCCGGCGAGATCGAGGATTGCCTGATCCGGCATCCGGCGGTGGCGCTCGCGGCCGTGGTCGGCAAGCCGGACCCGGTCCGCACCGAGATCGTCAAGGCGTTCGTCGTGCTGAAATCGGGCCACCAGGCTTCCGAGGCGCTCGCCGCCGAGATCCGCAATTTCGTGCGCACGAAACTCTCCGCGCACGAATACCCGCGCGAGGTGGCCTTCATCGACGACATGCCGATGACCACCACCGGCAAGGTGATCCGCCGCCTGCTGCGCGAGCGGGGGTGAGCCGATGCTCAGCCGCCGAATCCGCCGCCGCCGGCGTCGAGAAACGCGCGCTCCTCCTCGGTAGTCGAGCGGCCGAGCGCGCGATTGCGGTGGGGGAAGCGCCCGAACCGGCGGAGGACGTCGGCATGGATCTCGGCGTACGCGCCGCCTTCGGTATCGCCGGCCTCTCGGCACAACGCGATGCAGCGCTCCTGGTCGGCGAGATTCTCCGAGTGCATCAGCGGCAGATAAAAGAAACGGCGCTCCGGCACTGGGAATAGCTGGTCGATGCCCCTCGCGATCGCTCGTTCGCCGATCGCGCGCGCCGCCGCATCGGTTGCGAACGCGCGCGCCTCGCCCCGGAACAGATTGCGGGGAAACTGATCGAGCAGGATGAGGAGCGCCAGCGTGCCGTCCGGCGTCGTTTGCCAATCGTCGAGCCGGCCGGCTGCCGCGGCCTCATAGGTCGCAAGAAACCTCGCGCGGATCTCGGCGTCGAAGGCCTCTTCGCGCTCGAACCATTTTGCCGGCCCGGCCGCGCGCCAGAACGCGAGCACCTCCTCGGGGCTCGCAATGCTCTCGGCCGCGCGCATCACACCCGCACCGCGCCGGCGACGATGCGGTCGTGGAGAGATTTTTCCAGCCGCACGAAGGCGTGCGCCTCCGGATCATGGAAGAAGATCGCGTCGGTCGTCGCCGACGGATCGAAGCCCTCCCGCACCAGGTCGATCTTCCTCTGCTTGAACGTGCCGGTCACGTCGAGCTCGTCGCGGATGCGCAGGAACACCGGCCGGGCGTAATCCGGCAAGCGCTGAACCAGGTGCTCGCGCAGCGCTTTCAGGTCGATATCGCCGTCGGCGACGAGCGCCGCCATGCCGGCGCGGCCGTCCCTGTTCGGGATGCCGACGCCGTAGACGTTGGCTTCGGCAATGCCCGGAAATCCGGTGATCGCCTCGGACACTTCCGAGGTCGAGACGTTCTCGCCCTTCCAGCGGAAGGTGTCGCCGATGCGATCGATGAAATAGAAATAGCCCTGCTCGTCCTTGCGCAAAAGATCGCCGGTGCGGAACCACATGTCGCCCTTTTCGAACACGTCGCGCAGGATTTTTTTCTCGGTCTCCGCCTTGACCGCATAGCCTTCGAAGCGGTTCGCGGGCTTCGAGGGATCGTTGAGGATTTTTCCGATCGCTTCGCCGGCTTCGTTCGGCGCGCATTCGACGCAGAAACCCCGCGCATCGCGCACCGGCTGCTCCCTCTCGACGTCGAATTTTACGATTTTCGTCGGAAAGCGGTGCGCCATGAACCAGGGAATGCGGCCGACCGCGCCGGGCTTGCCCTCGAAATTGAAGGTCGAGACGTTGCCTTCGGTGGCGGCGTAAAACTCGAGAATCCGCGGGATGCGGAAGCGCCGGGCAAAATCCGGCCACACGTCCGGGCGCAAGCCATTGCCGCAACACAGCCGAATCCGGTGCCTGGTCTCGTTCGGGCTCACCGGGGAATTGGTCAGATATCGGCACAGCTCGCCGATGTAGAAGAACAGCGTGCAATCCCAGGAAACGACGTCGTCCCAGAATTCGCGCGCGGAAAATTTCTCGCGGATCACCACCGATCCGCCGCGGACCAGCATCGCGCCGGTCGCCACGACGCCGCCGTTGGTGTGATACATCGGCAGCGCGTCGTACATGCGGTCACCGGGCCGCGTATCCATCACGCCGGCAAACCCGTGGCTCGCCAGCATCAGCCGGTAGTGATTGATGTTCGCGGGCTTGGGCAGGCCCGTGGTGCCCGAGGTGTAGATGTAGAGCGCCCGGTCCTCGATGGTGAGCGCGGAGCGCTCGGAACCCACAAGCTTCTGCGGCGAGCAATCCGCGACCGCGTGATCGATGCGGGGAAACTCGCCGTCGGCTCCATGCGCCCAGATTTTCGCGTTCGTCGTCAGCTGTGGACGCGCCGTCGCCAGCGCCGGCATGAGCTCGGCGGCGACGATGACGTGCTTGGGCTCGACGATGTTGATGCAGTGCGCGAGCGAGGGCCCGGTGAGATTGGTGTTGACGAGCGCCACCACGCCGCCGACGCTCGTTATGCCGAGCCAGATCGCCATGTATTCGGGGCGGTTCGGCATCAGCAGGCAAACGGTCTCGCCCTTGGCGAGGCCGTTTGCGCGCGCCCAGCGCGCATAGCGGTTGGCGCGCTCGGAAAGCTCGCGGTAGCTCAGGTGCTCGCGGGCCGAAAGCAAGGCCGGCGCGTCGCCGAATTTCTCCGCGAGCTCCTCGACCACGATGGGGAATACCCGGGTCGGATGCTTGGCGATCGGCGTCGTCATCCTGAGCGCGCGCAAGGCGCCCCGGAGGAAGGTGACGTCGCCCTTCAGTCGCGCGATCAACCCCATGCGTTTCCCCGCCAAGCTGTCGGCGCATGTTTCGGAGCGCCGTTCGGCCGGGCACTATCGGGGAGGGCCGATAGCGTGGCAAGCACGGCTCGGAAGGGCTATCGCGTATGGCTCGGGCCGAGCAGCATTCTGCTCCCTCCCCCTTTGAGGGGGAGGGATGGGGAGAGGGGTGGTTGTTTGATTCTGCGGAGCCGCGACCCCCCTCCCGGTTCGCGCATGCCAAGTCGGATGTTTCCGACTTGGCCAATGTGCACGCCGAAATCGGCAATTGCCGATTTCGGATGGCGCGAACCGACCTCCCCCACAAGGAGGGAGGTAACTGAGTATGCCGCTCCGATGATCTCAATTTCGCGAAACCGGCGCGCGGTCAGGAGCCCGGCCGGGGCGGCGGTTTGGGGGAGGAAGGCGCCGCGACCGTGCTCGGCTTCTTGGCCGCAGCGGGCTTGGCCGCGGCGGGTTTCGCGGCCGCGGGCTTCTTGGCGGCGCTTGCCGCCGGAGCCGCGGCATCGCCGGAGGCCGAGGAGCGCGCGACCACGGGCCGCGGGCGCGGTTTGCTGGCGCCGACGAACACCTCGATCGGCGGCATGGAGGAGATCAGCGGGCCCAGCACGACCTTCTGGGCGCGCAGGCTCTGGTTCATGGCCGCATAGGCCGAGGCCGCGTCCGGATCATTGGAGGTGTCGGCCGGCTCCTCTTCGGTCTCTGCCGCCGGCCGGTGACGGTGCTTGCCACACATCGCCTCGTGGAGGTCGGGAGGGGACGCCGCGATCGGGACGAGCGCATCGACCGTGCCGAGCGAAGGCAGCAGCCATGACAGCGGATGGGTGCCAAAACCCTTCTCGAGCAGCTGCGCGGCCTGCACCGCGCGCACGCTGGAGGAGGGCGCGCCCAGCACCACCGCGATCAGGCGTTTGTTGCCGCGCGTCGCGGTCGCCACCAGGTTGAACCCGGCCGAGCAGATGAACCCGGTCTTCATCCCGTCGGCGCCGGGATAGCGGTCGATCAGCGTGTTGTAATTGCGCATGACCCGCTTGCCGAGCTTGATCGCCGGGATGTGCCAATAGAGATCGTATTCGGGGAATTCCCGGATCAGCGCCCGCGCCAGGATGGCGAGGTCGCGCGCCGAGGTGACCTGATTCTCGTCGGGCAATCCGTTGGGGTTGACGAAGCTCGATTGCGTCATTCCCAGCCGCTGCGCCGCGCGGTTCATCTCGCCGGCGAAATTTTCGATCGAGCCGCCGACGCCCTCGGCCAAGGTGACCGCCATGTCGTTGGCGGATTTCACCATCATCATCTTGAGGGCATTGTCGACGGTGACCTGGGTGCCGGCCCGGAATCCCATCTTGGTCGGCTGCTGGGCGACGGCGTGGTCCGACACGTTGATCAACGTATCCAGCGTGATCCGCCCCTCCCGGGCCGCGCGCAGCGTCACATAGGCGGTCATCAGCTTGGTGACGGAAGCCGGATACCACGGATAGGTCGCGTTCTCGGCGTGCAGTACCTTGCCGGTATCGACCTCGACCAGCAGCAGCGCTTCGGCGGATGCGGAATGGACGGCGAGCACTGCCGACGCGGCGGCCAAAACCGCGGCAGTCGAGATTCGGGTCAGTCGGCGATTACGCAACCAATGCACGGAAGGGTCCAATCGATTCGGCCTCGGGAACATCCGGTTCCGCGTGCCGATTCGCAACGCGCGGATCGGCACGGGGTTCACGGCGCGGAATCATCGCGGCCCATGCGGGCAGGGCGATGACATTTGCGATGGACGTCGCTATCTAGGCGAAAGCACGGATCGAACGCAACGCCGCCGCGATCCGCCGGCGCATGGGTCGCCATCGCCCAGGAAAGCGTCTAAATTTCGGCGAAGCTCGCCCGAGGAGACCGTCATGACCGCCTGCATCGTTGGCTGGGCCCACACGCCGTTCGGCAAGCTCGAAGGCGAAACGGTCGAGAGCCTGATCGTGCGGGTCGCCCAGGAGGCGCTCGCCGACGCCGGGGTCGAGCCGAAGAACATCGACGAAATCATGCTGGGCCATTTCAATGGCGGCTTCTCGGCCCAGGATTTCACCGCCTCGCTGGTGCTCCAGGCCGCCTCCGAGCTGCGCTTCAAGCGCGCGACCCGGGTCGAGAACGCCTGCGCCACCGGCTCGGCCGCGGTGCATCAGGCGATCCGGGCGATCGAGGCCAATGCGTCGCGCCTGGTGCTCGTCGTCGGCGTCGAGCAGATGACCACGACGCCCGCGGCCGAAATCGGCAGGAACCTGCTCAAGGCCTCCTATGTCCGCGAGGAGGCCAATATCGAGGGCGGCTTTGCCGGCATCTTCGGCAAGATCGCGGGAGCCTATTTCCAGAAATACGGCGACCAGTCCGACGCGCTGGCCAGGATCGCGGCCAAGAACCACAAGAACGGGGTCGGCAATCCGTTCGCGCAGATGCGAAAAGACCTCGGCTACGAGTTCTGCCGCGCCGAGAGCGAGAAAAACCCCTATGTGGCCGGGCCGCTCAAGCGCACCGATTGCTCGCTCGTGTCCGACGGTGCCGCCGCTGTGGTGCTCGCCGATATCGAGACCGCGCTGAAAATGGACAAGGCGGTGGTGTTCCGCGCCGCCGAGCACGTCCAGGATTTCCTGCCGATGTCGAAGCGCGACATCCTGAAATTAGAGGGCTGCGGCGAGGCGTGGCGGCGGGCGCTCGCACGCGCCGGCGTGCAGCTCGGCGATCTGTCGCTGGTCGAGACCCACGACTGCTTCACCATCGCCGAATTGATCGAATACGAAGCAATGGGCCTCGTTCGCGAAGGCCAGGGCGCCGCCGCGATCCGCGAGGGTTTGACCGAGAAGAACGGCAAATTGCCGATCAATCCTTCGGGCGGACTCAAGGCCAAGGGGCACCCCATCGGCGCGACCGGCGTGTCGATGCACGCGCTCGCGTCGATGCAGCTCACCGGCACCGCCGACGCCATGCAGATCAAGGACGCCTCGCTCGCCGGCGTCTTCAACATGGGCGGCGCCGCGGTCGCCAACTACGTGAGCATCCTGGAGCGGCTGCGGTAGGGGTTCGCCCGCGTCCGTGAGCTCGGAAGGCGCACGTTTGCGAGAGGTAACGAAGCGCCTCTCCTTGCGGCTGCAAGACAGTCCCGGCACGCGATATTTGGCCGTGATCGGCGCGGTGTGACGAGCTGCGGAGCTGGCGCACACGCTCGCCGAGGTTGCCCGCCGCGACGCCGATTTCGGATGAGCGCGCCGAGGCGGACCACCGCAATCCGTCCCGGGTTACAGCACCGTGACCTTGATGTTCCGGAACGCGGTGGTGAAGCTGTAGTTCGAATAGGACTGCAAGCCGACGAATGTCGGCTCCGAGGTCGAGAAGCGGCCGCGCGTCGGTTCGGTGTTGGTATATTTCGCGGTGTCGACCCCGTTCAGGTTGACCGTGATGACGTTGCCGCGTACCTCGATGACGTACTTGTTCCAACCCATGACCACCGCGTCGCGCGGATTGACGAAGTCACCCGACTGCGGAGCCGGCAGCGCGGGATCCGGCGTGGGGTCGCCGGGATAATTGACGGCGTAGATCGCCCCGGTGCGATGCTTGGCGAGCCCGTCGGGCGCGCCGGTGTTGTCGATTTGCACCTCGAAGCCGCTCGCCGTGGCCGGCACGCCCGGGATGAACACTGCCGACCAGGCCGGATTGTAGTAGCCGGTTGATTGCGGGTTCCTGAAGCGGACGAAGACACCGCTATTGGTGCTGAAGGTGCGAATCATGAACTCGAGTTCGAGGCGATAGTTCTGCGGCATCGCGATGGTGCACCAGAGCAAGCCGAGATCGAAGCTCGGCACGCTCTGCAGGGCACCGTCGATCACATGGAAGGTGCCGCGTCCGGCCATGCGCCAGCCGGCGATCGTCTGACCGTCGAACAACGGGATCAACGTTCCGACGGAGGGAGGCTGCGCCGGCATGGCCGGCTGGAAGAACGGCCGAACGGGACGACCGGATTTGGGGTTGCCGATGCCGTCGCCCTCCGGCGCGAGGCGTCGCGCCAGCCGGCGCCGCAGCGCGATCCCGTTCATCACCGGGTTGGCTGAGCCGCAGGTCGGCAGCACCGACGCGTCCGCGGCATAGAGGTTCGTCAGGTAATGGAATTTCCCGTCGGGATCGACGACTGATCGGGCCGGGTGCTCGCCCATGCGCAGCGTCCCAGATTCGTGGTACGTCGTGCCCAGCCCGTCGGGGGGAGTCGCCGCGGCGTGCGGGCCCGGGGGCGCCACGCCGAAGACCTGCTGGGCCACGGCGTCGATCGTCGCATCCATCAACGTCATTGCCTCGTTATCGTGGCTACTGCGCACGATGCTCACGTTCGCGCGCGGCACCAGGTACTCGTCGAGGTCCGGCGGGGTGGGGATCGTCACCGCATTGCTCGGCAGGTTGGGCAGCATCTCGCCGACGGCACGGATCGACACGTCGAGCTGCGCGGGAGGCGTCTGCGAGAACAGCCGCACATTGTCGAGATCGGGCACGCTCTGGAACAGCAGCGAATCCGAGCGCCCGCCGCCCTGCGCACCGGGAGGAACCGCCGACGCCGTGATCTGTAGATGGAAATGGACCGGTGTGCCATCGCCGAGATTGGCGCGGCAGCGCACCAGCAGGGCCGAAAGCTCCTGGTCGGTGATGGCGAGCCCGGCCGGCAGCGGAACGGTGAAGCTCACGTTCTTGCGCAGGTGCACCATCAGGTTGGCGCCCATCTGGTTGCCGTTCGGCACGCTGGGCACGCTCACCAGCGCCAGTCGGGCGCTCTCGATCGCGCCGGCCGCCAGCACCACGACCGGGCGGCGATTGCCGTTGCCGGCGATCGTGCCGCTGAGGTCGAGCGGGCCGTCGCCGGTGTCGATGCCGATCACCTCCTGCACGGTGCTGCCGGTGGCGAGAATGTAGCTGCGCGTGGTCAGGCGCTTGACGTGACAGTTCGGCACGATCATCAGCCGCTTGGTGGCGTTGTTCAAGCCGGCCTCGCTGAATGCCGCCCGTGCCGCCGTGATGCCGAGCGGCACGCTGCTGAACTTGTTGAACGGGAAAAATCCCGGTCGCGTGACGGATTGGACCGACAGGGGAGCGTCGAGCTTGAGGCTCTCGACGAAATTGGCATAGGGCGGATTGGCAAGCTTCTGGCGCAGCTCGGCGGTCACGTCCTCCGGAGCTTCCGTCGTGTAGTCCGGCAGCTCCGTCATGGGCAGCGCGGCGGGAATTCCGCCATAGGCGTCGAACAGCTTCTTCCTCAGAAGGTCATGCAGCGCGCCATTGATGAAGTCGTTGGCTGCGCTGACGCCGGTCGCCTTGGCGGCTTCCAGCTGGAACCCGTTCTTTAGATTCCTTTCGAGCGTCAGGTCCTCGATCACGGCCCGGGGCCACAGCGTATCGACGCCGATCGAGCCCACCGGGGTCGCGTGCATCTCCGATTCGAGATAGCGCGGCGACCAGCCACCGAAGTAGAGCGAACGGCCGCCCAGGCAATACGCGAGTCCGCCGAACCGTTCGTTCGAGTTCCAGGGCAAGCCCCAGTTCTCAAGGATTGGTTGATTCTGCATTCCGCGGGCGATGAGTTCCTGGCGGGTGCCGGGCAATGGGACGGACGCGGACGGCTGGAGCCCGGGCCCGAACAATTGAAAATTCGGCAGGTCCTGCGCGTGCTCGGGCAAGGCAAAAGGACCCGCCTCCAAGACGAGGATCCGGTAACCTGCCGGTCTCAGGGCGTCCTCGGGAGCGGCGCCGAGCCCCTGCCGCTGCATACGGAAGAACAGGTCCTGGGCCAGAGCGAGGCCGAAGGTCCCGCCGCCGATGATGATGACGTCGAAGGGACCGCTGCCCTGTGTTTCGGCAAACGAGTTGCAGACAAAGTTGCCGAGGATGTCGCGCGTGAACTGCGTCTGTGGGGTCGGTGAAGCCATGGGACGCCTCCGTGGAAGTAGGTTCGGTCCGATTGGCCAGGGTCATCCGGCTGGAGACGTTCCACGTACTGGATCCGCTGTCCGTGCCGGATCGATGCAGTCAGCGAGCTTACTCCAACCCAGGGATGTGGGTGTATGAACTGGATCACACGAGCGGCGCGACGCCCTGGTGCGGCGGAACGAGGACCTCGGCAGCCGCACGCTCGATCAAGCCGATGACGGCACGCTGTACGTTCGCCTGCCGCTCGAGCCGCACCAGTTCGTCATTCTGGCGTGATTCTGGGCCGCCTATCGCCGCGTACCTCCCGCGTTTGCGTGACCGGGACGGGTGCGAGGAGATTGTCGCCGACCGCTGTCCCGCCGCGCCAGGCGATCAACAGATTGCCGACCCGGATCCGTTTCATGGAACGCATGGATGGCCGGGACAAGCCCGGCCATGACGAACCAGAATTGCCGGCACCCGCTTGGTGCGCGTCACGGCTGCCGGCCGGCGTCCTCGACGTGCGCCACTTCGTAGAGATGCGGGTCGATGTCCTCGGCCAGCCGCTCGAACTGACCCCACTCCTTGCGGAATTCCGGCGATCGATGCGCCGCTTGCAACAGCTCGCGGCTCTTCCATTGGA
>WNGH01020994.1_pt1 | contig 11083 bp, 8 predicted proteins | sample 5400631 | NCBI WGS metagenome assembly WNGH01 (sample SAMN13153373, study PRJNA577476) | soil metagenome | isolation source: 115 cm soil or saprolite under Garry oak tree replicate 1 | place: USA:California | collected 2016-06-15 | reverse complement strand
GGGTCATCGGCAGGTACGGTGATGGGCTTACCGGCGGCGCAGGTTCTGCCGCATGCAGCGGGTTGACAAGCAAGAATCCCGCCCTCAGATCGCGGGCGCTCCAGCTCGCAAGTTCGGCAAGGTCATGCAGGTCGCCATGGCCCCAGGAGTCACGGGAGCGCAGCGAGTACAACTGAACGGCAAAGCCCCAGGCGCGCTCGCGTGGCCCGGCGGGGGCAGCGGGGTAGCACTCCAGCTCCGCGCTGCCTGGCGACGGGTGTACCGCAGGTATGGCGCTGTCCACCCCGGCGGCCTCACCGAGCACAGCGATAATGGCCTCCAGGGTGTCCGGCGCGACGCGCACATATCGGCCGCGCCAGTCACGGTAGGACGGCTGCACGCCATGAGCGCGCGCGAGCCGCTCCAGTTCTTGCCGTCTCACCACTGCTCGGTCCCTGTTTTCGCGGCGACGCTGGTTCCGCCAGTCCATGTTCCTCGGTCGCGCGCTCGTCGGCCGACCACAAACCGGCGACTGTCGCTGGAGTGGTGTCGGTGAGCAACCGCTGCCACCGAACCGGTCACCAGAGCGTCAACGCAGCGGTCACCAGAGCGGCGGATGGCGGTCCTTCCACGGACGGGCGTCCTCGAGCTGCGCCGACAGTGAGATGAGCGTGCCCTCCTCGCCCATCCGCCCGGCCAGCATCACCCTGATAGGCAGGCCCGCCGCGTTCCAGTACAAAGGCACGCTCACGGCGGGCTGGCCAGTTACGTTGTAGATCGCGGTGAATGGCGTGAAGCGCTTCTGCCGCTCGAAGTTCTCGGCAGGCTCCTGGTCGTGGAAGTACCCGACCGGCACGGGCGGCAGGGCAAGCGTGGGCGTAAGCACGGCATCGTAGGCGTTGATCGACGGCAGCGCGGAACGCACCATGAACTGCAGGTAGGCCTGAGCGAAGATCACCCTCACGTGCCGGATCCACTGGTGTGAGGGTGGCCATGCCGTACCACAGCGTCTCGAAGAACGGGACAACATCGGGGCCGAGCGGCGCGGGCACGTCCGATACCTCGTGCCCCAGATCCGCAAGCAGCGCGCTGGCGTCCTCCCATGCCGCGCGGCAGTCGGGATGCACCTCGGCGCCGGGTACGACGGGATCGATGACCCGGGCGATGCGCAGCCTGCCCGGCGGGCGCGAGGCGTAACCCAGGAACGTCTCGCCTGCTGGCAGCGGCGGCTGAGTGTACATGTCGCCGGGCTCGTTGCCCGCTATCACATCAAGCAGCAGCGCCGCATCCGCTACGGTCCTGGCGAGCGGACCATCGATCGACAGGCCAGAAAGGTCGGGTACAAGCGGCGCCTGAGAAACCCGTCCGCGGGACGGTTTGATCCCGAAAAGACCGCACACGCTGGACGGGATCCGGATCGACCCGCCGCCATCGCTGCCCTGCGCGAGCGGCGCCAGCCCGGCCGCGACCGCCGCGGCAGCGCCGCCGCTCGATCCACCGGCCGACAAAGAGAGATCCCATGGGGTTCGCGCAGGCGGCCCGACCTCGGTCTCTGTGTAGCACGGCAGCCCGAATTCTGGCGCCGCGGTCTTGCCTGGAATAACCGCCCCGGCGGTACGCAGTGATGAAACTACGTGATCGTCGGTGTCGGCCACGTTGTCTGCGAAAACCACCGATCCATAGGTAAGCCGAACCCCGGCGACCATGTTCAGGTCCTTGACCGGAACCGGCACGCCGAGCAGCGGCGGCAGCACCGCGGGTTCGGCTGCCTCTGCGGCCGCGCTCTCCGCCTTGCGTGCCTGGTCACGCGCGAGGTCCGCGGTTACAGTAAAGAACGCACCGACTCCAGCGCCAAGCCGGTCGATCCGGTCCAGATAATGGTCGAGGATTTCCACCGGCGACAGTTCCTGGCGGCGGATAGCCTCGGCCTGCTCCAGCGCTGTGAGATCATGAATTTGCGTCACGTTACCGAACGGTAGACGGACCACGCGCCGCAGTCCAGCGCCGAACGAGTAACGTTAGAGAAATCGGGCAATTCAGTATTTGTACCCACGAAGGGGTTCACGAACCAGCAGGCCATGGCAACAATAGTGTGGACCAGCAGCAGCCTAGGCGAGCTGTTTCCGATCGATTACGCTGAGCAACGTGGACCAGGTGACACGGCCCGAAGCGGGAAAGCCCGAATCAGCGGCCCCGCGCCAGACACAGCCGGAGGCACACGTCAAGCCCTCGGAAGCTTACCCGCGCAGCCCCGCGGGCGATACGCCCCCCGAAGAGGAAAACCGCGGCGGGCGCGCTGAGCGTGCCAGCCTTGCCACCATCGCCCGCAATCCTCGGCTGCCGGTCTGGGAACGGAGGATCGCGATCGCGCTGGTGGCGGGGATCGCCGTCACGTTCATCTTCGACTGGCGGATCGGCGTTACCGTGGCTGTGCTTGCAGCGATCGGCGACGCCGTCTACCGGTCTCAGCACGAGGCGATCGCCGAGCCGACGCGTAGCGTCGTGCAACGCAAGACCGAGCGCAAGCTGGAGAAGCTCACCCGCGCCGGGTACCTGGCGCTGAACGAGCGGGCAATCCCAGGCAGCGACGAAGTCATCGATCACCTCGTCATAGGGCCGACCGGGGTGTACGCGATCGACTCCGAACGCTGGGACAAACGGATGCCGGTTCGGGTGCTTGGCGGCAAGCAGCTCTTCCACGGGCCGTTCAGCCGCAAGGACCGGCTTACCCACGCGCGCTGGGAGGCAGCGCAGGCAACGGAGCTGATCCAGCGTGCCCTTGGCCGCAGGGTCGACGTGCGCCCGTCGCTGGCCATCTACGGGCCCAAGGTCCCGTGGGCCGTGCTCACCGTGCGGAACGTGGACGTGTTCAGCGCGGACCATCTAGCTAAGTACCTACGCCGCGGCGGCAAGAAGACCAGCAGAGGGCCGCGCCTGTCCGGCGAGGAAATCGACGAAATCTACGACGCCGCCGCGCGCGTCCTCCCGGCACATTTCTAGCTGTCAGTACGCCGCGCCAGCCGGCTGCCGTCACAAACCTGGCGCCACGCGGCGTTACCGCGACGTCACCGCGCAGCCGTTCGGGATCTGGGTTGTAAGGGGTCACGGGGCATGGCGCCGCAGCGGGCCGAGTTCCTCAGCGCCGCTGATCACAGCCGGGTAGCCTGGCAGTCTGGCCACGAACTCGCAGACAGGAAGCACGATGCCGCCGCTTCGATCCCGCACGGTGACTCACGGCAGGAACATGGCCGGGGCGCGCGCGCTGCTGCGCGCGACCGGAGTGGCACGTGAGGACATTGGAAAGCCCATCATCGCCGTGGCAAATAGCTTCACCGAATTCGTGCCCGGGCACGTTCACCTGCGCGAGGTAGGCCAGGTCGTGGCCGATGCCGTGCTGGCGGCGGGCGCGGTGCCAAGGGAGTTCAACACGATCGCGATCGACGACGGGATCGCGATGGGCCACACGGGCATGCTCTACTCGCTGCCCAGCCGAGAGCTGATCGCCGACTCGGTCGAGTCCGGCGGGCCGATGGAAGCTGGCAAGGTCGTCGCCGCGGCGAGCGCCGACGGGCGCCCGGTGGCCCGGCGCAAGCTGGACCTGATCGACTCGATGACCGCTTCGGCCGACCCGTCGGTGTCCGACGCCGAGCTCGGCGAGATCGAGGAGTCGGCGTGCCCCACGTGCGGCTCGTGTGCGGGCATGTTCACCGCCAACTCAATGAACTGCCTGACCGAGGCGATCGGGCTTGCCCTGCCGGGCAACGGCACCGCGCTCGCGACCCATGTCGAACGGCGCGGCCTGTTCGAGCGGGCTGGCCGGCTCGCGGCCGACATCACCCGGCGGTACTACGAAGACGGCGACGAATCGGTGCTGCCGCGCTCGATCGCCACCCGCGACGCCTTCGAGAACGCGATGGCGCTCGATGTCGCGATGGGCGGATCCACAAACACGATCTTGCATCTGCTCGCCGCCGCGCACGAGGCAGGCGTCGATTTCGGGCTGAAGGACATCGACGAGCTGTCACGGCGCGTGCCATGTCTGTGCAAGGTGGCGCCGAGCAGCGACTACCACGTGGAGGACGTGCACCGCGCGGGCGGCGTTCCTGCGATTCTCTGCGAACTCGACCGGGGCGGCTTGCTGAACCGGGCCACGGCTTCTGTGCACAGTGCTTCGCTGACGGATTTTCTCGCCCGGTGGGATGTGCGCTCAACGCAGGCGCCACCCGAGGTGGCCGAGTTCTTCCGCGCCGCACCGGCCGGCGTGCGCACCACCAGACCCTTCTCCCAGGACACCCGCTGGTCGTCGCTTGATCTCGACCGTGCCGCTGGGTGCGTCCGTGACCTGGCACACGCCTATACCAGCGACGGCGGGCTCGCCGTGCTTTATGGCAACCTCGCCCCGGAGGGTGCGATCGTTAAGACGGCCGGCGTGGAGGAGGAGCTGTGGCGGTTCCGTGGGCCTGCCCGGGTCTACGAGAGCCAGGAGGCAGCGGTCGATGCCATCCTCGCCGATCAAGTCAAGCCCGGCGACGTGGTGATCATCCGTTACGAGGGCCCCAGGGGCGGCCCTGGCATGCAGGAAATGCTGTACCCGACCAGCTTCCTGAAGGGCAAAGGCCTGGGCAAGGTATGCGCGCTCATCACCGACGGCCGGTTCTCCGGCGGCACGAGCGGGCTGTCTGTCTGCCATGTGTCGCCCGAGGCCGCGGTCGGCGGAGCGGTGGCCCTCGCCGAGGATGGCGACATCGTCGAGATCGACATTCCCCGCCGGGAGCTGGCGCTGGCCGTACCGGACGCGGAGCTGCGGGCGAGGCGGGAACGGCTGCTCACCTCGCTTGGTGCGTACCGGCCAGCTGACCGCCACCGGCCGGTCAGCGTGGCGCTGCAGATCTATGCGGCGATGGCGACCTCGGCGTCCACCGGCGCGGTGCGCGACAGCACGCTCCTTGGCGGGTAACCGGCGCGGCGCCTTCACCGGCCGGTTCGCGGGTCAAGGTTCTGGGTCGGTGACGGCTCATACTGATCCCTAACGGCTGCCGCTGCGGTGTCACACCCCCACCGCCGGACTTTGTATTTCATGATCGCGGTAATTTTTTGCCTCTATTCGGGCAAAAGTTACCCCGATCAAGAGGCTGGGTTCGGTGGCCGCTTTGGTTGTGCAACTTTCTATTTCCATACACTGGTGTCGTTGCAGTTTGGGAGGTTCCGATGGCCAGCCCCTTGCCAGAACACGCTCTGTTGCTGCGTGACTTCGCAAACACCGTCGACATCGACGAGGGAACCGACGTGCTGACCGACCCGCGGTCTCTGGAGGTGTGGCTGCGGCAGCGCGGGCTCATCCAGGACGGCGGAGCCGATGCACACGGCCGGCCGGGCACGCAGGCGGACCTGGAAACGGCGATCGCGCTGCGGACCTCGCTGCGGTCGGCGATGCGCGCCCACCACGACCCGACGTCGGGCCGCACGTCCGGGCTGCAAGCCGCCGCTGCCGGCCTCACGCTGCGGCTCACAGAATCTGCAGGAAATCCCGTGCTCATCCCGGTTGAACGTGGCGTCGGTGGCGGCCTCGCGAGGCTCGCGGCGGCGATCGTAGCGAGCACGGCCGACCGTAGCTGGGAGCGGCTCAAGATCTGTGCGCAGGATTCCTGCCAGTGGGCGTTTCTTGACTCCTCAAAGAACCGGTCCAGGCACTGGTGCTCGATGCAGGAGTGCGGCAACCGGGCCAAGACTCGCGCGTACCGCGCCCGCCGTGCTGCGGGCAGATCTGCCTGATGACGGCCGACCCGTTCGTCCGTCCAGCCAGGATGGCCGACGCGGCGGATCTGGCAAGGATTCAGGTCGCGAGCTGGCAATCTGGATACGCCGAACTGGTTCCTGCGCAGGTGCTCGCGGACCTCACAGACACCAGTGCCGAGCAGCGCTGGCATGCCCAGTGGCAGAAGTCCGTGGCGAACCCTCCGACGAGCCGCCACCGGGTGCTGGTAGCCATCGAGACCGGCGAGGCTCGCAACCGCAGGGTGGCAGGCTTCACCGCGTTCGGGCCGGCGACCGATCCCGACCTGTGGCCAGCGACCGACGCGGAACTTTACGAGCTCTGCGTCGATCCGGGGCAGACGGGGCGCGGGCACGGCAGCCGGCTGCTCAATGCCGTCGCAGACACCGTGGCCGACGATGGTTTCCATACGCTGTGTGCGTGGGCTCTGGAATCGGACACGACCCGACGCGGTTTCCTGGCGTCGGCCGGATGGACCCCGGATGGCGCACGGCGTCAACTCGACATGGGGGCGCCGGTCACCGAGCTACGGCTGCACGCGGCAGTGCGCAGATGATCAGCCGTTCCATACAAGACCCGCCCACCCATGGGGGCTTTGCCCCACTGCTGATCTTGTCAGGCTGTCAAGACCTCCGAAAGGGGTGAACGCGGATCTGTGCACAACTTCCTGGAGTATCCACACATAGGATCATTGGCGCACAGGGTGGGGCCCGATCGGAACGAGGTGTGGTACACGACGTGGCAACGGCGCGCGACTGGATAGCCGGGGCGCGACCGCGGACGCTGCCCGCGGCCATCGTGCCGGTCGTGGTGGGCTCTGCGGTCGCCGCGGGCTACGGGCGCTTTGTCTGGTGGCGCGCCGCGCTCGCGCTGGTGGTCGCGCTCGCGCTGCAGGTCGGCGTCAACTATGCCAACGACTACAGCGACGGCGTGCGTGGCACGGACGAGCGCAGGGTCGGCCCGGTCCGGCTCGTGGCGCGCGGGCTTGTCCCGCCGAGGCGCGTACTCGCAGCGGCGCTCTGCTGCTTCGCCACGGCGTGTGCGGCCGGGCTGGTGCTCGCCGCGGCAACCTCGTGGTGGCTCGTGCCGGCCGGCGCGCTCGCCGTCACCGCAGCGTGGTTCTACACCGGTGGCCGCCGGCCTTACGGATACCGCGCGCTTGGCGAGGTGTCGGTCTTTGTGTTCTTTGGGGTGTTCGCCGTCACCGGCACCACCTATGTTCAGCTCGGCCGACTGCCATGGCTCGCTTTTGCCGCGTCGGTCCCTGTTGGCCTGCTCGCCTGTGCGCTGCTCGTGGTCAACAACCTGCGCGACATCGGCACCGATGCGGTAACTGGCAAGCGCACCCTCGCCGTTGTGCTTGGCGACCACCGCACAAGGCTGCTCTATATGACGTGTGCCCTGGTCCCGTTTGCTGGCGCGGCAGTGATCGCCCCACTCCGCCCGGTCACGCTCACCGCGCTCGCGGCCGCACCGCTCGCAGCCGCGCCGATAAGGCTGGTGCGTGGCGGCGCGGTTGGACCCCGGCTAGTAACGGCGCTCGCGCAGACCGGGCGGCTGCAACTGGCCTTCGGAATGCTGCTCGCGGCCGGCCTCGCCATCCGCTTCTAAGAGTCTGCCTGACAACCCCGATCCGGGCTCGCCGGCCCCTGCGCTAATTAGGGCTGTCGTGGCAGACAACAGGCCCGCAGCGGTAAGGCTGGCGACCGCAGCCACCCTGACCATCCGCCATCGTGAGATCACACGCACGAACACTCCCTTGGCTCCGGGTAACTTCGAGTTCAAGGTTGCGGGAAGCAAACAGCCCGCAACCCCGGTTCGCACGCGCCGCCAAGTGGAGATGCTAGGCAAGCGGCAAGCAGCAACGCCACCCGCGCGCGAAATGGGAAATTCCTCCCAGGTTGATGGGCAGCGTTGGCGTCGCGGAACCCGGCCGGCGGTAGCCGGGCAGCGGTCAGGCCGCCCGGCTGCCGCGGCCGGACCGGTTACGGCGGCCGGACCGGTTACGGCGGTTGTCGGCTGCTCAGGGGCGGCGGGCCGCCAGGGAAGCTGAAGATCATCATCTGGGTGCCGTAGGCGACCAGTGCACCGTCTGCGTCCCAAAGCTCAATTTCGGTGGATGCGTACCCACCGCCTGCGTGGCGCGCCCGGTTACGTGCGAGCACCCAGTCGGAGCGGGCGGCACCGAGCACGTGGACGGTGAGGTCGACACTCGGCGGGAACCATGCGGGCTGTCCGGGCCCCATACGCTCGGCAACCGCGCCCGGCATAGTGTCGCACAGGGTCAACAGCGCGAGCGGGTCGAGAGATCCATCGTCAAGCATCGGCGGCTCATCGAACCGGTACCAGTAGACGCGCTCCGATGTCGCTGGCACGTAGGTGTCCGACAGGTCGTGGCCCTTGACGATCCGGCCCTCGACGTGATCCCAGAAGTTGAAATGAACGTCCTCTCCCGCCGCGCTTGGCATACCCCGGCGGCCCAGGGATAAGGGCTGCGGGTCGCGGAACGACCGGCACCGCTCAGGCGGCGGAGCATCCGGTGGTGCGAGGTCGGTGAATTCAAATCCCGGTCGCCTGGCGCCAAACGCGGCCACGGCGGTCACGCCGGTGTCGTCCCCGACGGCATGTAACGTCGCCGTCAGGTGCGACACCGACTGCCCGCGGTGCAGAACCGTCACGCTGGCCTCGGCGGGACCCTGCGGAACCGACCCGGCGAACACCGCAGTGACCGAGCGCAGGCGCTGATCTGGGACGTTCAGCTCGGCAGCCATCGCACTCGTCGTGATCGCGGTGACGATCCCGCTGTGCGGCAGGAACGGGCAGTTCCATTCTTCGCTCACCACCGTGCGGTGCCGTCCCGGCCCGGCGACCTCCAGCGTCATCTGGCGCTCGAAGAGCGAGCGCTCCCCCTGTTCGCGCACCGTATACGGCTCCACCTCTGACTTTCTGAGCACGAGCCTGCCTTGAGCCCATTTCGCCCAGCCTTTGGGCGACGCACTCACCTACTGGGACGCCCCGGGCATGGTTCAGGATCACTGTCCGAAGCGCGAGCCGCGATTCGCCAACCCAGCCGATATCACGGCCGCGGACCTTTCGCGTGTCTGCCAGCCTTGCACTCTGCAGTGTCGTTGGAACCGGCATTTTCCGGCTGCGGAACAACGCTAAAAGATGCAAAGCTGGACGGGACCTTCGTCCCTGGCGGGCGCGGTGGCCATCTGGTCGAGTGGAGACAACGAGATGAGCACAGCAGACACGGAGTAGCGGAGATTCTCCGTTCACCGTGCAATCTGGCTCCGCGAGAAGCGGGGAAGCATCTTCTCGTTACCTACAGGTGCAGGGTCATAGACTCCGGCGCCGTGTCACGTCGGCATCGTTACCGGCGGATCCCATGCGGGCGTGACACGCGCCGGGCCCTGCGCCAGGGCGAGGTGCCAATGGACCGCCTGCAGCCGGACTAGGCGAGACCTAGCAGCGCGTCGAGTCCCACGGTGAGCCCGGAAGGCAGCGAGCTGACGCCGCGTATCCCGGTCAGCACGCCAGGCATGAACGACGAGCGATCCAGCGAGTCATGCCGCAGCGTCAGCAGTTCACCATGCCCCCCGAACATCACCTCCTGATGCGCCACCAGCCCGGCCAGCCGTACGGCGTGCACGTGGATACCGGCCACATCCGCCCCACGGGCGCCCTCGAGAGCGGTCGCGGTGGCGTCGGGGACCGATCCGAGACCCGCCTATGGCGAAGTTCGGCGCGACGAGCACCCTTACCCCTGGCGCGGTGGCGAGCCAGGACCGCACCGCCGCCAGGCGCTGCTCATCAAAGCCTGAGGTGCCGACCACGGAATTTCGCCCGTGTTCGACGCACCACCGCAGGTTGTCCATGACCGCAGCAGGGTGGGTGAAGTCCACCACCACGTCGACACCGGCGAGGGCATCACGCGCATCGCCCACGTCAACGGCGGCGGCAAGCGCCATATCATCCGCGCCATCGACCGCTCGGCATACCTCGGTGCCCATGCGCCCCTTCGCGCCCAGCACTCCCACCTTGATCATCAGTCGCCTCCGCTTGCGATGCGACACCTCTCAGGGACGTGACACGGCTGCGGCAGCCGTTATGACAGTGCAGGCCCCGGGTGGACGACCCCCCGGGATCCCCCCGCAGACCCGCTGGTGACTCGCGCTGCGGCAGCCGTTATGAATAATGATCCTAAACGGCTGCCGCGGGGTGGCGCCGGGCCTGCCCGGAACTCATAACCTGAGCCAACCGCTGCGGTGTGCTCATGGCGCGACGGCGGAGGAGAAGTCGGTGTCGTCGTCGAACGGCCCGACCACCGCGAGCACCCTGGGCTGACCGAGCACCAGCGCGGCCACCTCGCGGACGTCGTCGTGGCTGACCGCCTCGATCTTACGGAGTATCTCGTCCACCGGCTCCAGCTCTGGGTGGACTAGCTCGCTTTTGCCCAGTCGGCTCATCCGTGATGACGGGTCCTCCAGGCCGAGCACGGTCGACCCTCGCATATGGCCCTTGCCGCGGTTGAGCTCGGCGTCGGTGAGCCCGGACGCGAGCACCTTCTCGATCTCGTCGCGGCAGATCGCGAGCACCTCGTCGGTCTTGGCCGGCAGGCAGCCCGCATACAGGCCGAACATCCCGCTGTCCGCGTGATGGGAGACGAAGCTGTACACCGAGTAGGCCAGCCCGCGCTTCTCCCGCACTTCCTGAAACAGCCGCGAGGACATGCCGCCGCCTAGCGCCGCGTTCAGCACGCCGAGCGGGAAGCGCCGATCGTCGGTCCGGGCCAGTCCCCCGGTGCCGAGCACGACGTTCGCCTGCTCGGTGGGCCTGGATACCAGCCGTACCGCGCTAGCCACCTGCGGCGCCCCGGGCCCGGAAAGCCGCGGCGGCAGCGGTGCCGCGTCACCAAGAACGCCCACGAACGCCTGGCCGACGAGTGTCACGACACTGTCGTGGTCGACGTTTCCTGCCACGGCGACAACGAGATTTTCTGGCCTGTAACGCGCGGCGTAGTGCTCGGCGATCTGCTCACGGGTGATCTTGTTGATCGAGTCCGCGGTGCCGAGGATCGGCCGGCCGAGCGGGGTGTCGCCGAACAGTTGCGCGGTGAACGCCTCATGGACGACGTCGGCGGGATCGTCGTCGTTCATCGCGATCTCTTCCAGGATGACGCCGCGTTCGCCGTCCACGTCCTTGGGCGAGATCCGTGAGGACGTCACCATGTCGGAGACGACATCGATTGCGAGTGGCAAGTCGGCGTCGAGCACGCGTGCGTAGTAGCAGGTGTACTCCTTGCCAGTGAACGCGTTCAGTTCACCGCCC
>WNGH01006531.1_pt1 | contig 11083 bp, 8 predicted proteins | sample 5400631 | NCBI WGS metagenome assembly WNGH01 (sample SAMN13153373, study PRJNA577476) | soil metagenome | isolation source: 115 cm soil or saprolite under Garry oak tree replicate 1 | place: USA:California | collected 2016-06-15 | reverse complement strand
TAGGCATGGCCACGAATATTCCTCCGCACAACCTGAAGGAAATTATTGACGCCACAGCTTTGCTGCTGGAAAAGCCGGACGCCTCGCTCAAGGAAGTGATGAAGCTCGTGCCCGGCCCCGACTTTCCCACCGGCGGATACATTGCCGGGCGCGATGGCATCGAGCAGGCCTATACGAAGGGCCGTGGCAGCTTCATCGTGCGCGCCAAGGCCTCCATCGAACAGGTGGGCAAAGACCGCGAGAATATTGTCATCACGGAACTTCCCTATCAGGTGAACAAGGCGACATTGGAGAAGCGCATCGCTGAGTTGATACAAACGAAGAAAGTCGAAGGCGCCTCACTCGTGCGCGACGAGTCCGATCGCGAAGGCATGCGCGTCGTGGTCGAGGTCAAGCGCGGCGAAGAAGCTCAGCTCGTCCTCAACCACCTCTACAAGCTGACACAAATGCAGGAATCGTTCGGCATGATCCTGCTGGCCATCACTGGCGGCCAGCCGCGCGAGATGGGCTTGCTCGAACTGCTGCGGCTCTTCCTCGAACATCGCCGCGAAGTGGTGATTCGCCGCACGCGTTACGACCTGCGCAAAGCCGAAGAGCGCGAGCACATCTTGCTGGGCTTCGCCAAAGCTCTGGAGAATCTCGACGAAGTGATCAAGCTCATTCGCCGCAGCAAGTCGCCCAAGGAAGCCAAAGAAGGCTTGATGACGCGCTGGAGCTTCAGCGACCGCCAGGCGCAAGCCATTCTGGACCTGCAACTCCATCGCCTCACGCAGATGGAGCGCGAAAAGATTCTCGAAGAACTCAAGCAGATCCAGGCCAAGATCGCCGAACTCAAGGAAATTCTGGCCAGCGAAAAGAAATTGAAGCAGGTAATCGTCTCCGAGCTGCGGGATATTCAAAAAGAGTTCGGCGACGGACGTCGCACGCAAATCGTCGACGCGGTCGAGGAGATCAAGGTCGAAGATCTCATTGCCGATACCGATATGGCCATCACCATCAGCCATGCCGGCTATATCAAGCGCACGCCCGTGGACGTCTATCGCCATCAGTCGCGCGGCGGCAAAGGGCGGATCGGCGCGCGCACGCGGGAAGAGGATTTCGTTGAGTACCTCTTCGTCGCCTCGGCCCACAGCTACATCCTGCTCTTCAGCTCCAAGGGCCGGGTCTACTGGCTCAAGGTCTACGAACTTCCTGAGGCTGCCGCGGCCACGCGGGGCAGAGCCATCACCAGCCTGGTGAAGTTCCAGGAGGACGAACACCTCACCGCGCTCGTCCCGGCGCGCAATCTGGAAGAGACGGGCCGCTACGTCTTTTTTGCCACGCGCAACGGCACGGTGAAGAAAACCGAGCTTGCCGAATTCAGCAATCCCCGGCCTTCGGGAATCATCGCCATTACTCTGGAACCCAAGGACGAATTGATCGGCGTGAAGCTCACCGACGGCAAGCAGATGATCTTCCTCGCCAGCCACGAGGGCCAAGCCATTCTTTTCCGAGAAACGGAAGTTCGCGCCATGGGCCGCCAAGCCGGCGGCGTGAACGGCATGGACCTTGGGAAGGACGATTACGTGGTGAGCATGGATGCCGTGCAGCCGGATTTTGAGATTGTCCGTAAGGAATCGAAGAAAGATACGCAAAGCCTGGATGAACTGGAGAACGAAGTCATCAAGGATTCGCTCACTTCCCTGATGTTGAGCATCTCCGAAAAGGGCTACGGCAAACGCACGCCGCTGGCCGAATACCGCATCACTTCGCGCGGCGGCAAAGGCGTGATCAATCTGAAGACCACAGAACGCAATGGCCCCGTGGTTGCCGCCCTCCAGGTCGGCGAAGATTCCGACGTGATGATCATCACCGAATTCGGAAAGATCATTCGCGTGCATTCCAAGGAAATTCGCGAGGCGGGCCGCTCCACTCAGGGCGTGCGCCTGCTTCGTCTCGAAGGTGAAGATAAAATTGCCGCTGCCGCTATTCTCGAAGAGGAAAGTAACGGCGCCGATGGGGCGGGTGGGGCTCCCGCCGGAGCGCCTGGCGGGGCGAAGGAACGGGAGCCAGAAAAATCCTGAGCGCCTCTCCTACGCGCCCGGTGAACTGAGGTAGTAGCCCGGTCGCGAGCGCACTGTCAGGCCGCGCCGATCGACCACTTGCACGCGAATTTCGTGATAGCCGCCGCTATCGGTCCCCGAGGGACGATAGCTGATCGTATACTGCGCGTGCAGCTCGCCGCCGATCTCGTCGATGGCCTTTTCGATGGAAGCATCCTTAACGGTGGATTTGTAAAGACCGCCGGTCGCCGCCGTAGCCACTTCCAGTGGACGCTCCTTAACCGCCGCCTCCGCGTGCTGCACCACCCAAATTGCTAACGCCATAACATCGATATTGCCGCTGCGCTGCTCTTCTGTGGTTGGCGTCTGTGGTGTGCCCGGTATCGGCGGCAGCCCAAAGGTTCCCGGAGGCGTGGCGGATGGCGGCGCGCCGCTCTTCTGCTCGCCACGCATTTCCGCTGCCGTTGTCGAGAGGCCGACCGAGTAGATGGTGATATTGGCGAGTTGCGCGTCTCGCAACACCTGTCCCAGCTTTTCTTCGCTTCCGGAATCGACCGCTTCCGCCACGGTAATGATCACGCGCCGCCGCGCTGCTGGCCGATTCTCCAGCATGCCCACCGCGCTCGAAAGCGCGTCGTAGAGCCGCGTTCCCGACGTGCCCGGCTTCAGGTTCGCGATGCTCTTGTCGATGGCGTCATGGTCGCCTGTGAAATCCTGCAGACGATTTACCTGGTCATCGTAGCCGATCACGGCGGCATCTCCGCTCTCGCCCATAACGGTCTCGGTAAATAAGACGCCGGTGCGGCGAAGCGCCGGAAATAACGGTTGGATGCGCGAGCTTGTCTCCATCACGATGACCGCCGAAAGCGGCCCGCTACCCATATCGAATCCTTCGAGCTTTTGCTGCACGCCGTTATCGAAGACGCGGAAATTATTCTCGAGAAGGTCGAGCACCAGTTCACCTCGAGCATCCCGCACAACGACCGGAGTGTTCACCAGGTTCACCCGCACGCGGATCGACTGGTCGAGCGGCTTCTGGCTCGCCCCTTGCGGTGGTTTTTGAACCGCTTGGCCCGGCTTCGGGGCGATCGGCCCTGAGGTCTGGGCCAGCGCTGTGTGCGCCGCCAGCAGCGCGAATCCGGCCAGCGTTGCAGTCAAAACCCGAGTTCTCTGTCCCCATGGCACAGCGCTCATAATCCTGCCTCCACTCGAGTGCCCTTCGTTCCCCTGCCCCAAGTTTACTAGATTGGACGCCTCGGGCGCCGCTCATGTTGGATGGCTTCCACGCCTTACGTAGAATGATGCCTCGTCCATTTCCCCCTGGAGGGTTCATGGCTCGCCGTCATCGAACGCCGCAGCAGCCCGCCTATCGCGATGCTCTGTTCATGGAGAGTGTCGCCGCACGGCCGGTGCGCATTCTCACCGAATATCTCGATCCACTCGCTCGATTCCGGCGCGAAGAGGTCGGCGATACGATCGTGATGTTTGGATCGGCGCGCATCATCGGGCGCGATCGCGCGCAAGCCCACCTGCGGCGCCTGAAGTCGCTTCGGGGAAAAGGGACCCCCCGCCGGCGCATCGCCCTGCGCGACGCGCGGGCGGCGGTGGCGATGTCGCGTTATTACGAAGAGGCGCGGGAACTTGCGCGCCGCATCACTGCCTGGTCGCTAACGCTGGGTGAGCATCCCCGGCGGTTCGTCATCTGTTCCGGCGGCGGTCCCGGCATCATGGAAGCGGCCAACCGCGGCGCGGCCGAGGCCGGCGGCAAAACCGTCGGTCTGAGCATCGAATTGCCCCATGAGCAATGGCCGAACTCCTATATCAGTCCCGGGCTCAACTTTCAGTTTCACTACTTTTTCATGCGCAAGCTGTGGTTCGCGCAACTCGCCAAGGCGCTCATCGTCTTTCCTGGGGGATTCGGCACTATGGACGAGCTTTGGGAAATGCTCACCTTGATGCAGACAGGCAAGCTGCAGCGCCGCAATCTCATCCTCATTTACGGCCGCCGTTATTGGAATCGCGTAATCGACTGGCGGGAGATGCTCAATTGGGGCACCATCAACCGGCGCGAATACAATCTGCTGCAGTTTGCCGACAGCGTGGACGAGGCGTTCGACCGCATCCGCAGCGGTCTCGAAGAGTTTCACATGTCGGACACGCTGTTTCACGAGTAGGCTGGCGCTACGTCGTCCACTAATCCACGCAGCTATGCGTCTGGCCTTGCATGGATGCGAGGATCAGGCAGTCCGGCGCTGTAGCATGTCCATGTGGCCGCTATTGACGCGAGGCTCCTCTAGCTGGGCACCGCAATCGCTTCCTCCGCGAACACAGCCTCAAAGCGTCGCTTTTCGTCGCGGTCGTGCACCAGCACCACGGGAGCAACATGCAGAGCCCTGCGGCAGGCCTTGCAGGTGGTCACTTCACCTTGCGTGTCCTGCAGGAAACCGTCGGTGAAGTGATATTCCGACCGCGCCCGGCGGGCCGGTTTCACTCCCTTGCGGCCACAGTGCGGACAGACAAATTCGACCACATCTTCTTGCGGATCCCTATTCAGAGCCGCCCAACCCGTATATCGAACTCCTACGATGTCTTCGGAATGAGAATGATTGTTCATAGCCAAAGCCCTCGAGTATGGTTAATGACAAACGTATAGATGCCGGGTTTGAGGGAATTGATGCAGACCGGCGCGCTTTCTTTGTCTTTGCCTAATCCCAATATTTACAACGGGCTGTCAAGAAGCTCAGATCTCAGACTGGTCGTCATAAGCCGGCGTGTGAAGCAAAGGCTCCCCGGAATGGCTGGAAATAATCGTTCGAGTTTCATCCCGTAGCCGCAAGACCTCGGCCCATTCGCGGCCAGCTGAGTCAGGGGACGAAAAAAGGGCTGGGCAAACGATCACGCTGATTCGAGCGGGCTTGGGCAGCAAGGTGCCGTCCCGCAAAAACCGCCGAGTGCCTCGCAGCACCACCGGGACGATCGGCCTTCCGGTCCTAACCGCCGCCCGGAAGGCGCCCAACTGAAACGGGCGTACGCCCGGCTGCGCGGTAAACGTGCCCTCTGCAAATACGAAGAGGGATTCGCCCCGAAGCAGAGCTTTCTCCATCTGCTCAGCTTGGCGGGACCGCGCCCGCAGCTTGCTCCGCTCGAAGGCAAAATGTCCCAGTTTGCGCAGAAAAGTGCCAACGAACGGCATATCGTTGATCTCGTTCTTGGCCAGGAAGTGATAGTTCGTCTTGAATAGCGCCATCACGGCTGGCACATCAAAATAGCTCGTGTGGTTGCTAACGTAGATACATGCACCATAGGCATCCACATGGTGCTCTCCTTCCATGTGGATCCGGCAGCCGATCAGTTTGAAATAGATGCGAAGGGCCGCCGAAGCCATCCGAGCCGGCGCTCGGCCTGGTGGCATCACCAGGACAAGAAGCCACGAAAGCACCAGCCAAACGAAAAATACGCCCGCGGCATAAGTCCCATAAATTGTTTCCCAAACGCGCCGAAACAACTGGGCGTGCTCGTGGGTCGGCTGGGCGCCGGCGAGATACTGAGTGCGTACCTCTGAGCTCGTTTGGACCGATACCGATTCAGTCGCTCCGGTATCACTTAAAGATACGGTGGGAGCTCGCTCTGAGACGCTGGCGCCATCCGTCGGTCCGGCAACGATCGCGATAATGTCATCGAGGGTTTTGGCCTCGGCAATGGCGCCCTCCGGCAGAGACGTTCCCAAGGTCCGCTCGAGGCGCGAGCTGAGTTCCACGCGCTCAATGCTTCCCAACCCGAGGTCGCGTTCCAGGCTGGCAGAGCCCCTCACAGCTTCGCCTGCCTCGGTATTCCCCAATTCGCGGAGGAGCTCGCGGGTGATTGCCAGCACTTGGGCTTTGATCGCCGCACGGTCAGGGCGTGGGATAAGAGTCGCCACATTTGGAATTCTACCCAAATTGCCCGCTTTTCTGGCTGTAACTGCCACAGGGTGGGTCAAGAACCTAAACTGTTTCCGCCCTCACGCACAGGTGCACCCGGCGGCGTTCCGAAGGCCCAGGCGATGCCAAGAATGAGGCCAAGAAAGCTACGACTCAGGCCAATGGTAATGTAAGGTACATGTCCTCATAGGCTTAGAGCCAAGTACTTCCGTACCGGCCGAATGGGTCCGCCGGGCCATAGACCCAGAACGGCGCGAAACGGAAAATGTACGCGTGTTCGGCGTGATGTGCGGAAGGTCGGGCCTCACGGTAACCTGCCCTTATCGGCGAGGCTCCTGAGCCGGCTAGTCCGGCTGCTGCCGCAGGTTGCGCCTGGCATATTCCTTCCAAAACCCCCATGCCACGAGCGGCCGCCCCCCCAACGGCCGCTCTTTTTTTTAACACCCGCTACCTACGCCCGCTGCGCTCCGGGAAGCAATCGTGCCGAATTCAAAATGAAGGCGAGTTCTGAAGAGACATGAGTGAAGGCGCCGATAACGGGTTGAGCATGCCGAACGCGGCGAGTCCTACGCCCGCCCCATCTGGTTTCGTCAAGCGGGTCGATAGCTATCTTAAGCTCACTGTGAGATCCGCGGGAACCACGGAGACAATTCCGGGGCGAAAAGCGCAACCAGACCGCGCAGCTGCTTGCTAGAAGGCGCGCCGCCTGGGCCGGTAGGTCGTCAGCGGACGTGGCCTTAGCCTGAGCTGCGGGCTCAGGGGCGGCGGCACGTTGTGAAGCGGTTCGCCGCAATTGCTGCAATGCTCCTCCGGTGCGGCATCGGCGCGTAACCAATGTCCGCGGGCTTGGCATTCCGGATTGATGCACTGCACGGTCCATCCTGGCAAATAGCGCACGCTGCCTCCGTTTTTGCGCTCGAATCGAGCGCCTCGAACAATGGGAGCGATTCTCCGGCCAGGTCATTGTGGTGTCAAGCCCAAAGCTACTACCTATTGCGGTGCAGTTCCTAAGCTGTGGAAATCCGATTGGAGGCCAGAGGCGAGTTCCCGTTGGATTGATCCGAATTGATATGAAGTGGGGGGATTCCGTATTCCGGCTATAAGAGTAAGGCGAGAGCCTGCCCTCTCCTCCCTAAACCTTCCCGCACGCGAACTCGGGATAACTCCAAACGCTATGATATAAGTTTTATGTTCGTCCGGCCCGCGAACGCGAGCCACGTCGCTAGGAGGATGCAATTCATGAGCAAGCTTTTCATTCTGATGCTATTCGGATCTCTTCTCGCAATTCCTGCTGCAGCTCAGACGGGTCAGCAATCCGGCGCGGGTTCCGCCAATCCGTTGTCCACCTGGCTGCGCAATGCCTATATGGGCAATCGCAACACGATTGTGAGATCGGCGGAGAAAATGCCGGAAGAAAATTACGGCATGCGCCCCGGGACGCAACTGGAAGTTCGTACCTTCGGCCAGCAAGTCGGGCATGTCGCCAATTACAATTTTCTGTGGTGTTCGCAGGCCAAGGGCGAAAAGAATCCCAATGCCGGAAATAATCTCGAAAAACTGAATACCAAGGCTGAGTTCCTGAAGGCTTTGAACGACGCCTTCGCATATTGCGAAGGTGTCTACGCTTCGCTGACCGATGCGTCGGGCTTGGAGATGGTCGATATTACCCAGGAAAGCGGCCGGCAAACTCGCAACTTGCGCATGGCTCTGCTGATCCTGAATTTTGCTCATAACAATGAGATCTACGGGAATATGGTCACCTACATGCGCATGAAAGATATCGTTCCGGCCTCTTCTGAGCCGCGGCCCCAGCAGCAACAGCCGCGCTGACACCGTGGCTGCATTTTGGAAAATTCGATTGGTCGGCGTATTCGCCACTGCTCTTGTGTTGCTGACACTGCGCTCGGCCGCCTTTGCCACCCCGTTCGGCTCAGGGGCCACATCGTCGGCTGCTAGGTTCCAATCCGCCAGCCAAAACACCGAGACCTCGCCTGCAGAACAGCCGCAGCCGAGGGCCTACACGCTTCCCCCTGACAAAGAGGCTCGAGCCATCGCCTACGCTCACGCACGCCACGAGCTCTATTTCCTCGACTTTCTTTTCACCACGGTGGGACTGGCACTTCTGGTTCAACTGGCCGTAGCTCCCAGGCTACGCGACTGGGCCGAGCACATCTTGCGTCATCGGTTTCTTCGGGCTGTCATTTTCGCCGGGCCATTCTTTATTCTCCTTGGGCTTTTGAGCCTGCCCGCCGCCGCCGCGGGCCATTGGCTGCAGCGCCGCTATGGGCAATCGGTTCAGGGCTGGGGCTCCTGGTTTTGGGACGCACTCAAAGCTGGCGCCATCGCATTGGTCCTGGCGATATTTCTCATGTGGCTTTTTTATGGACTCGTGCGCCGCAGCCCGCGCCGCTGGTGGTTGTACGCCTGGCTCGGGTCCTTGCCACTTTTGGTTTTTCTGATCTTTGTCGAGCCGGTTGTGCTCGAGCCACTCTTCTTCCGGTTTACGCCTCTGGCGGCCAGCGATCCACAACTCGCCGCCGAACTCGAGCGAGTGGTCCAGCACGGCGGCCAGCAGATTCCCGAAACGCGCATGTATCTGATGAATGCCAGCTCCAAGCTCAACGCGCTGAACGCCTATGTGAGCGGCATCGGTGCGTCTGAGCGCGTCGTGGTGTGGGATACGACCATCGCGCAGATGACGACGCCGGAAATTCTTTTTGTTTTTGGCCACGAGATGGGTCATTACGTGCTCCATCATATTCGCAACGGAATCCTTTTCACCGCGGGCCTTCTGCTCATTTTTCTCTTCGGCGGCTTTCACGCGCTGCACTGGGCGCTCGGGCGATTCGGCGCGGCATGGAAAATTCGGGCCGCGGATGACTGGGCCTCCCTGCCGGTGCTGATCTTTGCGATCCTGATTTTCAATTTCGTTTTCACGCCCATCGATAACGCTTATAGCCGCTATCTGGAGCATCAGGCCGATCAGTACGGCCTCGAAGTGGTACATGGAATCGTGCCCAATTCGTCCCAGGTGGCCGCGCAAAGTTTTCAGATTCTGGGTGAGATCGATCTGGCCGAGCCCTCGCCTTCCACCGCGGTGAAAATTTGGTTCTACGATCACCCGCCGCTCGACGAACGGATTCTTTTCGCGCAGACCTACGATCCCTGGGATAAAGGCGAATCGCCGGAATTTGTGAAATAGCTTTGGCGCGGCGCACAAACCATGATTCGCTTCACCAACGAGTGCGAAATTCCGGGGCGCTTCGGCCGCGTGCTCGATTGGCTGCTGACGCGGCATGCGCTCGCGCGCAGAAATCGCGACTATCTCGATCGGTTGGCGCTTCTCCCGGAGCGGCGGCCATGACGAAGCGAGCCGTGATCGTTTCAGAGGCGTTTTTGCCGACTCTGGTTCTCAGTGAACTCCGGCACCGATCGGCCCCTGGGCGTTGATCTCATGAACGGCTCCGAGCTTCCACATTCCGACGACAATGCGCCGCAGGCTTCGCGTTCCGAATCGCGGCCACTGTTCCTGGAATCGATTTGTTTGGGGCCGCACGGAGTGCGCGCGGGCTGGCGCGCCGCGCTCTATGTCGCGCTGTTTCTTCTTTTCCTTTCCACTGCCGGAATGGCGGGTGGGCTGCTGCACTTTGCAGCACTTGCGCCCGGGGGAACGATCACGCCCGCCGTGTTGGCTACGCAGGAGGGCCTGGCGGCGATCTGCGCGATTGCCGCCGCCCTGATCCTCGGCCGCCTGGAGCGGCGCCGCTTCGGCGAGTACGGCATGCCGCTGACGCTGGCATTGGGGAAGAATTTCTGGCTGGGCGCGCTCTGGGGACTCGCGACGATCAGCGCGCTTATGCTCGTCATTCGCATGCTGGGCGGCTATTCCTTCGGGACAGTAGACCTTTCGCGCGCCGATGTAGTGCGCTACGCGCTCGAATGGGCCGCAGTCTTTCTCCTCGTCGGAGTCTACGAGGAATTTTTCTTTCGCGGCTATCTGCAATTCACTCTGACCTCAGGAATAGGTTTCTGGCCGGCCGCGCTGCTGCTCTCTTTGGCGTTTGGCGCGGTGCACTTGCGCAATCCCGGCGAAGGGCCCATTGGCGCGCTGAGCGTGGTTGTGACGGGAATGTTTCTCGCCTTCACGCTGCGCCGCACGGGAACACTTTGGTTCGCCATCGGCTGGCACGCGGCTTACGATTTCGGCGAAACGTATCTTTATTCCGTGCCGGATAGCGGCATCGTTATGCCCGGCCATCTGCTGGCGTCATCGTTCCACGGACCGGCGTGGCTGACCGGCGGCACGGTTGGTCCCGAAGGCAGCGCGTTTGACTTTGTAGTGATGGCGATTCTGTTTGTCGTATTCGACCGCGTCTTTCGTATGCGAAAACCAGATCTCCCCGTCCGGTCTAACTGACAAACCCGCTTTCGCGGTCTGAGGGCGCTTTCATTCAACTACCAGGCGCACGAATTTCTTCTTGCCGGCGCGCAGGAGGAATTCCCCGGATTTGGAGAGATCGAGCTCTTTCTTCACATCGGCGGCACGCTCGCCATTGATCTCCACGCCGCCTTGCTTCATCAGCCGCTCGGCCTCGCTGCGCGAGGGAGCCAGCGCCAATTCAACGAGCAGCGTAGCGAGGCGTTTAGGCTCACCGCGCGGCAGTTTGCGGACCGGCGCCTCATCGGGCGCCTGGCGCTCGCGGAAGACGCGGCGGAATTCGTTGGAGGCTTTGCGGGCGGCGTCTTCGCCGTGGAAACCGGCGATAATGTAATGGGCCAGCTGCATCTTGGCGTCCATGGGATGCAGGACGCCCGTGCGGACTTCTTCCTTGAGGCGCACGATCACAGGCGGCGCGAAATCCGTGAGCAGATCGTAATAGGGCCACATCAGCTCATCGGAAATGGACATGAGCTTGCCAAACATTTGTGTAGACGATTCCGTGATGCCCACATAGTTGCCGAGGCTCTTGGACATTTTGCGCTGGCCGTCGGTGCCCACCAGAATGGGCAAGGTGAGCGCCACTTGCGATTCCTGGCCGTATTCGCGCTGGATATCGCGGCCCATCAGCAGATTAAATTTTTGTTCGGTGGCGCCGAGTTCCACGTCAGCATTTAACACCA
>WNGH01006527.1_pt1 | contig 11085 bp, 7 predicted proteins | sample 5400631 | NCBI WGS metagenome assembly WNGH01 (sample SAMN13153373, study PRJNA577476) | soil metagenome | isolation source: 115 cm soil or saprolite under Garry oak tree replicate 1 | place: USA:California | collected 2016-06-15 | reverse complement strand
CGGTGTCCTCCCGTTGGCCCCGCTGCCCGCGGCGTTCAGAACAGTCCGACGACTTTCCCGTCGACGAGGTCGATCTTGACCGCCGAAGGCACCTTGGGGAGCCCGGGCATCGTCATGATATCCCCGCAGATCATCACGATGAACTCGGCCCCTGCCGCGAGACGCACCTCGCGCACGTTGATCACGTGGCCGACGGGTGCGCCGCGCAACTGCGGGTCCGTAGAGAACGAGTACTGGGTCTTGGCGACGCAAACCGGATAGTGTCCATAGCCCTCCTCCTGCAGCTTTTTGATCTGGTTGCGCACCTTGGCATCGGCCGTGACCTCGGATGCGCGGTAGATGCGTTGCGCGATCGCGTTGATCTTCTCCCACAGCGAGTCGTTTTCCCCGTAGACGAAGCGGAAACTGTTCTTCGTTTCGCACAGCTCGACCACGATGTGCGCGAGCTCGGCGGCGCCGCGGCCTCCGTCTCCCCAGTGGGTCGCGATCACCACCGGGACGCCGAGCTTCGCCATTCGCGCCTTGATGAAGTCGTGCTCGCGCGGCGTATCGTAGGTGAAGCGGTTGATCGACACCACGCACGGGGTGCCGTAGTGCTTGCTCACGTTCTCGACGTGGCGCTCGAGGTTGACGATGCCGCGCTCGAGTGCGGCCATGTTCTCCTGCTTCACCGTTTTCAAGTCCGCGCCGCCATGGTACTTCAGCGCGCGCACCGTGCCGACGATCACGGCGGCCGAGGGCCGCAGGCCGGATTTGCGGCACTTGATGTCGATGAATTTCTCGGCGCCGAGGTCCGCGCCGAAGCCGGCTTCCGTGACCACGTAGTCGGCGAGCTTCATCGCCGAGCTCGTCGCGATCACGGAGTTGCAGCCGTGCGCGATGTTGGCGAACGGGCCGCCGTGGATGAAGGCGGGATTGTTTTCGAGCGTCTGTACGAGGTTCGGCTTGATCGCGTCCTTCAATAGCACGGTCATCGCGCCATGGGCCTGGAGATCACGGGCGAGCACCGGCCTTTGGTCGCGCGTGTAGCCGACCACGATCTTGCCGAGGCGCTCCTTCAAGTCCTCGAGCGAGGTCGAAAGGCAGAAGATGGCCATCACCTCTGAGGCCACCACGATGTCGAATCCGTCCTGGCGCGGATAGCCGTTGCCCGGGCCGCCGAGGCTCACGACGATGTCGCGCAACGCGCGGTCGTTCATGTCCACCACTCGCCTCCAGGCGATGCGGCGCACGTCGATCCCCAATTCGTTCCCGTGATGGATGTGATTGTCCAGCATCGCCGCGAGCAGATTGTTCGCGAGCGCGATGGCGTTGAAGTCGCCGGTGAAATGCAGATTGATGTCCTCCATCGGCACGACCTGCGCGTAGCCGCCGCCTGCGGCACCGCCTTTCATGCCGAACACCGGACCGAGGGAAGGCTCGCGCAGGCAGATCATCGCTTTCTTGCCGATGTGATTGAGCGCATCGCCCAGCCCCACCGTGGTGGTGGTCTTGCCCTCGCCCGCAGGAGTCGGCGTCATTGCCGTGACCAGGACGAGCTTCGCGTTCGGACGCGCCTTGAGACCGTCCAGGTATTCGAGCGACACCTTCGCCTTGAAATGCCCGTAGGGCTCGAGGTGCTCTTCGGGAATGCCGAGCTTCGCAAGGGCGATCTTGGAGATGCGCTCGAGCCGGGCCTTCTGTGCGATTTCGATGTCGGAGGCCATCAACTGCTCCTTGTGCTGCGGGACAGCATCGTGTTTGACCTTATGCGCGAGACACTATAAGGGCTGCGCGTTTGGCCGAACATTGACGGAAATCAAGATACAGGTCCCGCCGACCCGCGGCGAAGCGCCGCTGGAACAATGTTCCGCGCCGCCGTGTTCGCGACGTCAGGTATGATGAAATCCAAGCCTTTCTTCAAGAACAATCATCCGGTCCTACAAAAGGAGGTGTGAGATGGTAAGGAAAATTCTTGCTTTGCTGGGTCTCTCCCTGTTCGCGTGGGCACTCGCATGGGCGGACGACGATCACCATGCGCGCTTTCCGCGCGATCCGACTTTCACGACGCTGATCACGACGCCGCTGGCGATCGAGGGTTTGACCGGAGACGACCAAGGGAATCTCTATACCACCGGCCGCGGTGTTGATCCCTGCCCGGTGTGGCGCATATCGCTGGAGCACCCCGCGCGGGTGCCCGTGGGCAACGTCCCCGCGCCGTGCGCCCCTTCGGGCATCACCTTCGGTCCGGACGGCGACCTTTTCATATCCAACAACAACGACACCATCTACAGGTTGACGCCGAACGCTGCAAACCCGCCCACGGCCACGCCTTACGCGACCGGCGTGCCCGGTACGAATGGCCTGGCGTTCGACCGCGACGGAAATCTCTGGACCGGCGACGGCACGACCGGACAGGGGCGCGTGTGGAAGATCCCACCGCACGACGGTTCCATGCCCGCCGGAACCGAGGTATTCCGTGTTCAGCCGATGGCGAATGAAGTGAACCTGGTCGCCGGAGTCGGCGGCGTGGGTCGCGACGTCCGCTCACTCCCGCCCGGGACGATCACGGTGACGCCGACGACCCGCAATGCGCAGAACACCGCAGGTTCTCAGCCGCTGGTGGCGAACGGAATCGCCTTCAACCACGAAGGCGACATGCTGATCGCAGATACCGCCCGGGGGGCGATCTGGAAGGTGGAGATGAACCGCGACGGCAGCATACGAAGCAAGACCGGTTGCGACACGACCTTCACCGCGAACACGCTCTGCCTCGACAGCATCTTCGTCACGCACCCTTATGTCGAAGGTGCGGACGGTGTCGCGCTGGACGTTGCCGGAAACATCTGGGTCGCGGCGAACGAGCGCAACGCCATCGTCGTGGTCACGCGCAAGGGTAGCACGGTCGAGGTCTTCCGCAATTCGCCGGATGCGACCACCAAGCTGCGCAACACCGGGCCGCTGGAAACCCCCACGAGTCCCTTCCTCTCGGGGGACAAGTTCTGCACCGCCAATTCCGACGGCAACCGGCGCGACAACTCGCCCAACGGACCGGGCGAGATTCCGAGCCTGGGCGCCGGTAAGATCTCCTGCATGGACCAGCCACTCAAGATCCCCGGCATGCGCCTGCCGATATAGCGGGACCTGCGCGCAAACAAAAAGCCCCGGTTCTCCGGGGCTTTTTTTCGCCTGATCGAGGTCAGAAGGCCTTTTCGGCGAGCAGCGTCCCGCCGCCGAAGCTCGAGTGCACCGGTGTCGGCCCGCCTTTCGTCACCTTCACCGCGCAGTATTTGAACTCCGGGATCTTCCCGACCGGATCGAGCACGGGGTTGGTGAGCATGTTCGCCGCCGCCTCGTAGTAGCAGAACGGGATGAATACCGCGCCCGAGGGCGTGCCGTCATCGGCGCGCGCGTAGAGCGCGATCTTTCCGCGGCGCGATTCCACGGTGACGATATCACCGGGTTTGACGCCCACTTTGTCGAGGTCGAGCGGATGGAACGACGCGACGGGCTCAGGCTCGATATGGTCGAGCACCGTCGCGCGGCGCGTCATTGCCCCGGTGTGCCAGTGCTCGAGCTGGCGGCCTGTGATGAGCACCATCGGGTACTGGTCGTCCGGGCGCTCGGCCGCCGAAATCAGGTCCGCGGGAACGAACTTGCCGCGGCCCGTGGTCGTGGGGAAATGCGTGATGAACACGACGGGCTCGCCCGGGTCGCCTTCCTTCTCGCAGGGGTAGGTGACCGAGGACTCGCGCTCGAGGCGCTCCCAGGTGATCCCCGCGATCGAGTCCATGCACTGGCGCATCTCGTCGAACACTTCGCGCGGGTGCGTGTAGTTCCAGGGGAGGCCCATGCGCCTGGCGAGCTCGTTGATGAGCCAGAGGTCTTCCTTTGCCTCGCCCGGCGGCTCGATCGCTTTACGCCCGAGCTGCACCATGCGGTCGGTATTGGTGACCGTGCCCACCTTCTCCGGCCACGCTGTCGCCGGCAGCACCACGTCGGCGAGATAAGCCGTTTCGGTGAGAAAGATGTCCTGCACCACCATGTGATCGAGGGAAGCGAGCGCCTCGCGCGCGTGATCGACGTCGGGGTCGGACATCGCCGGGTTCTCGCCCATGATGTACATGCCGCGGATTTCCCTTTTCTTCGCGGCGTGCATGATCTCGACCACGGTGAGGCCGGGCTTGGGGTCGAGCTCCATGCCCCACAATTTCTCGAAGCGCGCCTTCGCCTCGGGCGTGGCCACGCGCTGATAGTCCGGGTAGAACATCGGGATCAGCCCCGAGTCGGAGGCGCCCTGGACGTTGTTCTGGCCGCGCAAAGGGTGCAGCCCCGAGCCCGGCTTGCCGATCTGCCCGGTCGCGAGCGCGAGCGCGATCAGGCAGCGCGCGTTGTCGGTGCCGTGCACGTGCTGCGAAATGCCCATGCCCCACATGATGATCGAGGCCCTGGACGTCGCGTAGAGGCGCGCGACTTCGCGGATCGTCTCTGCGGCTATGCCGCAGACGGGCGCCATCGCCTCTGGAGAAAACTTCTTCACGTTCTGGCGAAGAGCCTCGTAGCCCGAAGTGCGGTCGCGGACGAAAGCCTCGTTGACGAGGCCCTCTTCGACGATCGTATGCAGCATCGCGTTCAGCAGTGCGACGTCGGTGTCGGCATTGAACTGCAGGTTGTAGGTCGCGTGGCGCGCGAGGTCGCCGCGCCGGGGATCGGCGACGATGAGCTTCACGCCGGCCTTCGCGGCGTTCTTCATCCAGGTGGCTGCAACGGGGTGATTGACCGTGGGATTCGCGCCGATAAGGAAGATCACTTCGGCTTTCATCACGTCGCGCACTTGGTTCGACACCGCGCCCGAGTTGATGCCCTCCATGAGAGCGGCAACCGATGAGGCGTGGCACAACCGCGTGCAATGGTCGACGTTGTTCGAGCCGAAGCCGGTGCGCACCAGCTTCTGGAAGAGGTAGGCTTCTTCGTTCGTGCCCTTCGCCGAGCCGAAGCCGGCGAGCGCCTTCTTGCCGTAAGTGTCGCGGATGTCGCGCAGGCCTTGCGCCGCGAAATCGAGCGCCTCATCCCAGCTCGCCTCGCGGAACACCTGGGACCAGTTGTCGGGGTCGACCACGAAGTCCTTGTGCTTTTTCATGCCGGGCCTGCGGATGAGCGGCTTCGTGAGGCGATGTTTGTGCTGGACGTAGTCGAAGCCGTAGCGCCCCTTCACGCACAAGCGGTTGCTGTTCGCGGGCCCTTCGCGGCCCTGCACCCAGAGAATCTTGTTGCCCTTGACGTTGTAGGTCAGGAGGCAGCCGACCCCGCAATAGGGGCAGACCGAATCCACGGTCTTGTCCGCCTGGATTTTTCCCACCTCACGCGCGGGCATAAGCGCGCCGGTCGGGCATGCCTGCACGCACTCGCCGCAAGCGACGCAGGTGGAATCGCCCATGGGATCGTCCAGGTCGAACACGATCTTGGAGTGCTCGCCGCGGAACGCGTAGCCGATGACGTCGTTCACCTGTTCCTCGCGGCAGGCGCGCAGGCACCTCGTGCACTGGATGCAGGCATCGAGGTTGACCGCGATCGCCGAGTGGGAGAGGTCGGACTTCGGCTGGTGCCGCGCTTCGAAGCGCGGCTTGCCGACTTTCAGTTCCTTGGCCCAGTGATCCAGCTCGGAGTCCAGCGTGTACGACGTCTCGGGGATATCGGACAGCAGCAGCTCGAGCACCATCTTCTGGCTGGCGACCGAGCGCGGGTTGTCGGTCGTCACCTCCATCCCGTCCTTGGGATAGCGGCAGCACGAGGGAGCGAGCACGCGCTCACCCTTGATCTCGACCACGCAGGCGCGGCAGTTGCCGTCCGGCCGCATGCCTTCCTTGTAGCAGAGGTGCGGGATGTCGATGCCGTAGTGCTTGGCGGTCTCGATGAGGGTCTCGTCCGACCTGCCGACGACGGTCTTGCCGTTCAGCTTGAACTCAACGGGCATCGTCGCCGCCTGCGCGGTGCTTATGCGGTCCATCGGTCACCTCTAGCCGTCACGTCGCTCACGTCGCTCTAAAACCGGGGACAGACCACCATTTTCCGGCGCAATCCCTTCCGTGTCCCGAGTTGCAAAAAAAATAGTGGTCTGTCCCCGGTTTTCACGTCACTTCCTGCGGAAAGTATTTCATCACAGAAAGCACCGGGTTGGGGGCGGCCTGCCCCAGCCCGCATATGGATGCGTCCATCATCGCCTGGGAAAGTTCCTTAAGCAGCGGCTGGTCCCATTTCGGCTCTTCGATGAGCTTGAGGGTCTTGGCCGTGCCGACGCGGCAGGGCGTGCACTGACCGCATGATTCCTCGGAGAAGAATTTCGTCAGGTTGCGCGCGGCGCCGCTCGCCCGGTCCCTGTCCGAGAGGATCACCACCGCTGCCGAGCCGATGAAGCAGCCGTATTGGTTCAAGGTGTCGAAGTCGAGCGGGATATCGCCCATCGATGCGGGGAGTATCCCGCCCGAAGCCCCGCCGGGAAGATAGCCGTAGAACTCGTGGCCTTCCAGCATCCCCCCGCAGTACTCCGCGATCAGCTCCTTCACCGTGATGCCCGCCGGCGCGAGATGCACGCCGGCCTTCTTCACGCGCCCGCTCACCGAGAAGGAGCGCAGGCCCTTGCGGCCGTTGCGCCCGTGCGATGCGAACCAGTCGGAGCCCTTTTCCAGGATTTCGCGCACCCAGTGGAGCGTCTCCATGTTGTGCTCCAGGGTCGGCCGGTTGAAAAGCCCCACCTGCGCGACGTAAGGCGGGCGCAGCCGCGGCATGCCGCGCTTGCCCTCGATCGACTCGATCATCGCCGATTCCTCGCCGCAAATGTAGGCGCCCGCGCCGCGCCGAAGATGGATCGGCGGCAGCTTGAACGGCGGATTCGCCTGCAGCGCCGCGATCTCCTCTTCCAGGATCGCGCGGCAGCCGTGGTACTCGTCGCGCAGGTAAACGTAGATCTCGTCGATGCCGACGGCCCAGGCGGCGACGAGCGCGCCTTCGATGAAGCGGTGCGGATCGCGCTCGAGGTACCAGCGGTCCTTGAAGGTGCCCGGCTCGCCCTCGTCGATGTTGATCGCCAGCAGCCGCGGCGCAGGTTCCGCGGCGACCGATTTCCATTTGCGCCCGGCCGGAAAACCCGCGCCGCCGAGTCCCCGCAGGCCGGAATTCTCCATCACGGCGATCACGTCCTCGCGCTTCTTCGCGCCGTCGATGCACGACTTCGCAAGCGCATAGCCGCTTTTGGCGCGGTAGGCCGCGTAGTCCACGTAGTTAGGGTTCACGATCTCGCCATGCGGGTGCGATCCAGCCGAGCCGGGAGCGGGATGCTTCAGCGCTTTGGCTTTCACCAGCGCGGCGATCTTTTCAACGCTCGCATGCGGCAGCGGGTTCTGCCCGACTACGGCGGCTGGCGCCGTCTCGCAGCGGCCGATGCAGGGCGCGTGCAGCACGCGCACCTCCTTTCCGAGAAAGCCGGGGAGCTTCGAAAGAAGCTCCATGGCCCCCGCGATCTCGCATGAGATCGAGTCGCACACGCGCACGGTGATCGCGGGCGGCGCCGTGTCGCCTTCCTTGATGACGTCGAAATGATGGTAGAAAGTCGCGACCTCGTAGACCTCGGTCATCGAGAGCTTCATCAGGTCGGCGAGCGCGACCAGGTGCGCAGCCGAGAGATGCCCGTAGCGGTCCTGGATGCGGTGCAGATGCTCGATGAGCAGGTCGCGCCGCAGCGCCGCGTCTTTCAGGAGGGCGCGTACCTCTTCGCGGGCCCGGGGGTCGACGCTGCGCCCTTTGGGCGTACCGCGAACCCGCGCGCGTTTCGTGGAATGCTTTTCGTTCGAGGGCGCCGAAGATGCTCGGTCGTTCATGAGCCCATTTTACCGCCGGGGTAGCGGTAAAAGCTTGACAGGCATCAATAATTCCGCGGAACGGAATCAGGCGCGCACCTGCTACCTCGACTAGCTCCGGCGTTTTGCGGGCGGCTTGTCGCTCGGGCTGAACTGCTCCACGCCGTGCTTGGCGTCGGTCTTCGCCTCGCGCGCATCCTGGACCATCTTCACCAGCGTCTCGAGATCGTAGCTCGCGAGCAGGTGCGGGCGCTCGCGCTCGATGTACATGCGGATCGCCTCGGCCTCGCTCTTCGCGCCTGCGATGATCTCTGCGAGCGGCTGGCTCGCCCCGTAGAGCATTCCCAGCGCGCGCAGCGCGCCTGCCAGCGCTTCCGCGTCCACCGCGGGTTTGTCTGATGGGATGCCGGTCACGCTCCGTCGCTGCGATTGAACGCGTCTCGCACTACGCCACAATTGAATGCTAGCCTTCCGCGCCGCAAAGTCAACCACCTCGCCGTGTGTTCCGCATCCGCCTTACTTCGCTTCGCTCCCGCACCAGGTGCGCCACATGCGCCGGTACGCGTCCTCCACGTCGCGCGCGAATTGCAGCTCGTCCATGAGCGGTGAGCGCCGCATTCTTTCGCGCAAGGTCCGGCGAAGCTCCGCAATGAGCGCCCGGTCTCCCGCATGTTTGACGGCCAGCCGCACGTAATCTTCCGGACTCGCAGCTATCCAGTCGCCCAGGCCGAGCGTCGCCAGGATGCTTGCGGCGCTCCGCGATACCGACCGTGTTCCCGGAAGCGTGACTACGGGAACCCCCATCCACAGGGTGTCGCAGGTGGTGGTACCGCCGCTGTACGGAATCGCATCCAGCGCCAGGTCCACGGTATTGAACAAGCGGTGGTATTCAGGGAGCGCCACGCGCGGGAAGATCGCAAGCCGGTCCGCGGCAATTCCCGCGCGCTCGAAGTCCCGGATCAATCCGTCCCGGACCGGACCTTGGGGGATGCCGGCGAAAACAAATCGGGATTCCGGCAGCCGCGTCAAGATCTCGGCCCAAAGGCGGCGGGTCGACTGGGAAAGTTTCAAGGCGTTGTTGAACGACCCGAATGTGACGAATCCGTTGCATGCAGACGGCGGCGCCTCTGCGCAGTCGATCGAAACCATCTGGCGGTAACACCATTGGCTGCGGGGGAGCCGGACCAGTGTCTCGGTATGGAGCCGATCGGTCACGCCGGGCGGATCCGTGTGTCGGTCGCAAAGACGGTACTGGATCCTCGTCAGTCCCGTCGTGTTCAGATACCCCAGCCACGTCACTTGCACCGGTGCCGGTTGCTGAGCAAAAACGACAAGCCGAAAAGTGCCGCTATGCCCGGACAGATCGACGAGAATGTCGATTCCATCGCGGTTGATCGTCTCTGCCAGACTGGTATCGGACATGGAAGCCACGTCACGCCAGAGATCCGCGCACGCACGCACCTGCTCCGTGACGTCGTCCGCCTTGGCGCTGGTCGAGTAGCAAAAGACCTCGCAAGCGGAGCGGTCGTGCCGTTCGAACAAGGGGATCGCGAAAAGCGAGACCGGGTGGGAGTAGAAATCGCCCGAAACGTAGCCGACGCGAAGACGTCGCTCCGGATCTCTGGAATTGCCGAACGGCGCGAATCGTCGCGCGACAGCACTCTCCAGCCGGGCTCCAAAATCCTTGTGACTGGCGAAAAGAGCGTCGCTGGAGACCTCGTCCCAGCAGGTAAGCATGAACAACAAAGTGGACTCGATATCGAACCGCTCCGGGTCGAGCTTTCGCGCCGCCGCGAGGACTTCAACGGCTTCGGGAATGCGGGCCAGGCCCCTGAGAACAAGCCCCAGCAGCCCATACGCCGGGACGAGTCCGGGGTCGATCGCGATTGCGCGCCGCAGCGCGGTTTCGGCTTCGGACAGTCTGTCCAGTTTCTTCAGCACACCCGCATAGTTGAACAAGGCCCCGGCCCAGTCCGGCCGCCGTTCCAGCGCACGCTCCAGCCCGGCGAGGGCGGCGTCGAGATTTCCATTCGACTCATGGACGTTGGAAAGCACGACCTGCGCTTCGGGAAAATCTGGCTTCCGATCGAGCGCCGCTCGAAGCAGGGACTCGGCCCGCTCCAGGCCCCCGCGCCCGTACAGCACCTTGCCCAGGTTGTAATTGGCGTAGGCATCGCCCCGATCGATCGCAAGAGCCGCTTCATACGATCTGATCGCGGCGTCGATATCGCCGAGAGCTTCCAACCCTATGCCGAGATTGAGATGGGCCTTTGCGTAGCCGGGAGCGGCGGCCACGGCCTTGCGGTATTGCTCGCAAGCTTCGCCCAGCTTGCCTGAAGACTCCGCGTTATTGCCCTCGGCAATCAGCGCGTCGGCGAGGTCATTCGCGTGAGCCACGTGTGGATTTTCATTGCGTCGCGTCCCGGATGGTAGCCGCAATCGTCGCCCCATGCAGCGCGTATGCTCATCGACCCGTGTCAAGCGGCCACGCAGGACAGATCGCCGCGCTCGGAAAACCGGGCGATCAAGGCAGGTGTCGGTGAGCGGATTCGGGTTGCCTCACCCTCATCTGATTCTGTTCGGACTTCTCTCCACCGCGCTGCGCTGCGCCGCAGCGCCGGTGGGAATGAAGCGCTTGCACTCGAAGCAGTGGTCCCGTTCGAGAAGGGGGCGGCGCTCCGCTTTGCGCCGGTAGACCATCAGCGTGTCGCGCAGGCGCGGCCAGCGCGGGAGATCGACGGCCTCGCCCAGCGTCCAGTTGAGCCGCAGCTCGCGATGAAAGCGCACCGAGCCGGTCGCGCCCTCGTCGGGCTCGCCGATGTAGACGAGCGTGTCGCCGCGGTAAGCCTTTAGCACGGCGTAGCTCGCCGCATCGTCGTCGTAAGGCGGCCAGCAGAGCACGAGCGTGCGCTCGCGATGCCGGCGCTTGGCCCGTGATCGATTAAAGTCAGTCTTTGTCTCTGTCTTTGTCTCTGCCGTTCGCGCGAATCTGCCCGCGGATCTCGCCGCCCTGGGAAATTAGCGTGTGCACGTTCGCGTATGCCAGGCCAGCGCGGATGGCGGCGATCACCTCGTCAAGCTCGCCGGGCGCGAACTGCTGGGCTGCGACGGTCTGGACGTTTTCCGGCCTCCAGGTGCCGACGAAATGTCCGTTGGGAGACGTACAAGTTGGGGCACCCGCTGGACCCGGGGTATTGTTGACACCCGGTACGTTCAGCGCCGTGCCACAAACCCAGAGGACGATACCGCCGTT
>WNGH01011854.1_pt1 | contig 11086 bp, 6 predicted proteins | sample 5400631 | NCBI WGS metagenome assembly WNGH01 (sample SAMN13153373, study PRJNA577476) | soil metagenome | isolation source: 115 cm soil or saprolite under Garry oak tree replicate 1 | place: USA:California | collected 2016-06-15 | reverse complement strand
AAAATGCACCCTACTGCCGCAGATGGAGGACTTCGCGGTCACGTGCCCGCTTGTCCCGAATGCATCACGCCTCATATCCGGTTTTTGTTCATCGCTCCGCTGCTTCGGATTGGGCTTCCTTCAGACCCCGCCTCGCGACGACGCCCTTGCCCTTCTCCTTGCCTTCGGCTCTGCGAAAACCTGGCCATCGGACTTTCACCGACGAAGTAACGCGCCATGCCCGGCGCACACGTTCAAGGTCAGGGGCACTGCGCGGCTTTATCGCGCAGCGTCCCCTACACCGCAGGGCTGGGCGTCTTCACGGAATTACACATGAGTCGACCATTGCTGCAAATCCGATAGGAATATTGCGCTGGGGATGCTCTTTCAGCTCAATACCCCTTCTCTCTTTGACGACTTTGCCATCGGACGCTTGCTCTACCCAAACGGCACCCGTCTTGTTTTGATTGAATGCACCCTTGATAACGTAGTTGGACGATACGGAAAAGGTCAACGGAAAGTCGGCGTACCCCACGAGCCCACGAGTCCACGAGGCGCCGACACTGAATCCGACTGAAATGACATGTTGTCCAGACGCAATGGCACGACGTTTGTCGTACTCGCATCGAGATGACTTTTCGGTAGCTACTCGGACGCCATCCACTTTGAACGGAAACGCATAGACTGGATTGGCTGAATCGGTTTTCTCGTCGAGATTTCCAGCGATGGTTGGGCTTGAGGTACCCGCTTCTGGCGTGGGCGGTTTGTAGAATGTTGCACAGCCTGCCATACCACATGCGATCAGCGTAGCCAACACGACCTGACGAAGCAACGGCAAGTGATCAAAACCAACTTTCGATCGCGACATAGTTTCAAGTTTCCTTCACCGGTAGCGGGATCAAGACGCCCAACGTGCAAGCTCAGGGGCGCTGCGCGGCGCTTTATCGCGCAGCGTCACCTGGAGCGAAAGGTTAGAGGTCGTCTTCAAGGATGGCCTCCAGTTCCCCATTCTTGAGGCGAAAGTAGGTCGCTCTTGTGATGTAGGAGTCTGCACAAGCGGCGAATGCTTCAACGAGAGCGCGCAACTCCAGCATGTAGAGTTCCTTTCCTTTCGAACGGTCAGAGTTGAAGGCGATGCCGTGAATCTTCCCAACCAACTCGAATACCGGAACAAAGATGAAGCTGTGAATCAACTGGTTTGCTACGTATGACAAAGGTTTCGTTGTAGGTGTTCCTTTGCCAAGGTCGTACAGCGAGTCAATCTTGTGGTTGTTCAGTAGGTCAACGGTATGGCCCGTGGCTTGAAAACACCTCATTGTGATAGGCGCCTGGAATTTCGCATCCGCGATCTTCTTTGCCTCGGCGAGCTTGCGAACGATGTAGCAGCTCAACATCACAGCCTGCTCGACCTTTAAATATGAGCTTTCGCGCCAGATGCGCTGGTCGAGCTTCTCATTTAGCATCTCAGCATGCTTACGGAGAGAGTCCTTCCAATATGACGAGTCGTGGATCATCGATGAGCGAGATCTCTAACGTTCAATTCAGCGGGGCCGAAGGCGCTCAGATGGAATGATGGTTAGCCCGCTTCATGCAAGGCTCGCCTCAAGGACTTCGCTGCTCTCACCCACGATCAGACTTGACGACAGGCAACTGAGTTTCCAGTTTAGCCGTTGAACCATGTCCTTCGGCCACACAGCACCAACATCTATTGTCACAAAGCCATCTTCGTGTTCGGGTTGCGGCAATGCTGCCAGCGGAGGCTGAGGCTCTCCGCGATTTTGCGCGTGGCGCATTAACAAAAGCTTCTTGGAGCTCAAGGGGAAGAACACGACCGTGCCGGCCAAGCCGATACCCGCCTCCGCAGGCGGAAGTATCGCCGGGTTGTAAAGGGAGACAGGACTATCCGTCGTTATGAATGCGGATCCTGGCTCGGCATCGACAATCTCCCATTCCATGGTTTCGAACCACGGCGAAAACATTCCGAGCGACCACCGCATGTAGTCGAATCGTGTCGAGTCCTTCATGCTCAATTGAATTTGCCCCGATGCGGCTGCCGCGGCCGCTTCGGGCACCAATTGCAAGATCGTTTGCCGCATCAGCTCTTTCGCAATCTCCGCCTGCCGAGGGACGCGGACACGCTGAAGTTCAAGATATACGAGAAAATCCGCGAGCTGTTGGTCCGTGAGTTCGTGGGACTTCTCGATGAGCACATCTAACGCAACTCTTGCTTCTGCTTCGAGCCACTCGCCAAGTCTGCTCTCGAGTATGTCAGGATCCACGCCCGGTGGAGCCCATACCTGCCGGTAGTAGGCATTGATCTTCATCACCTTCTCGGGTCGTTGCCTGCGAAAGGATTGCGCCGACTTGTCATACAGGTGCAAGAACCCCTTACCGTCGGTAAATCGCGCGAGATACGAACGCGGAACGTAGTGATGCAGGTTCGGGCGGCTCACACAACGCCTTGCGGTCTAATCGGGATAGGGAAAAGCCTCACGGCCTCCCCCTCCCACACCACCGTACGTACGGGTCACGTATACGGCGGTTCGGCAGATTAAGTCGATAGGCTTGGGTCCATTATGCCGAAACGACACAGAGGCATCACGCGCATCAACCGGAGCGTCACTTCTGGCCGCGCCAATCCCGCTTTCATCCCAGCCCGCAGGCTGACGCCCTCGGGACTCGCCGGATGCGATAACGGTCTTCCTTGGCAAGCGACTTCTCCTCTCTTTCAATCCCCTCTCGGGGCACCGTTCGGGCCTTCGGATCGGTCTCAATGGCTCACCGCCTACCGCTCCTACTATGCCCCCTCTGCTAATGGGATGGTCGCCCCCTCCTGGAGCGGCATCGATGTGCCAAAGTGGAAGTGCTGTTTCAACAAAATGCACCCTACTGCCGCAGATGGAGGACTTCGCGGTCACGTGCCCGCTTGTCCCGAATGCATCACGCCTCATATCCGGTTTTTGTTCATCGCTCCGCTGCTTCGGATTGGGCTTCCTTCAGACCCCGCCTCGCGACAACGCCCTTGCCTTTCTCCTTGCCTTCGGCTCTGCGACAACCTGGCCATAGGACTTTCACCGACGAAGTAACGTGCCATGCCCGGCACACACGGAATGATCCGCGCGCCGGCTGCCGGTGGACGCAGCGGCAGGGCCGGGGCCCGGCTCGCCGCTGCGCGCGGCCTATTTTGCCGCGTGACGCAGCACCACCGCGACGAGTTCCTCGATGTCGATGGGCTTGGCAATGTGGTCGACCATCCCGGCCTTGAGGCACTTCTCCCGCTCCGAGGCCATGGCATGGGCGGTCTGGCCCACCACCGGCAGACCGGGCGCGATCTCGCAGATCCGCTGCGTCGCCTCGTAGCCATCCATCAAGGGCATCTGGATATCCATCAGTACGATGTCGAAGGCCGTGCGCCCGCCGCGGATGACCCGGTCCAGCGCCTGCCTGCCGTCGGCCACCATGATCACCTTGGCGCCCTCGGCGCTGAGGATCTCCTCGAGCACGAGCTGATTGACGGCGTTGTCTTCGGCGGCGAGCACGGTGATGCCCGCCAGGCGCGCCAGGTTTCGGCCGCTTTCGCCGTCCGGGCCAGCCTCCTGCGTATGCGGCCCGGCCGTGGCCTTGACATAGGGCAGGCGGACCTCGAAGCTGCTGCCGGCGCCGAGGTGGCTCGCCACGCGCAATTTGCCGCCCATCAGGTCGACGAGGCGCTTGGTGATGGCCAGTCCCAAGCCGGTGCCGCCGAATTGCCGCGTGGTGCTGCCGTCGGCCTGCTCGAAGGGCACGAACAGCCGTCCGAGCTGTTCTTCGTTCATGCCGACGCCGGTATCGGCGACCTTGAACACCAGTTCGTCCTGCTGCCGCCCGGCGGACAGGGTCACGCTGCCCCGCTCGGTGAATTTGACGGCATTGGAGAGCAGATTGATGAGCATCTGTTCCAGCCTGAGGGGATCGCCGAGACAGCTCATCGGCAGGTTCCACGCCTTGTCCACCACCAGCGCCACGCCCTTGCTGCGGGCGCGCTCCTCGACCAGCCCGGAGGCGTCGCGAAGCACCTTGTCCAATGCCATCGGAATAGCCTCGAGGCTGAGCTTGCCGGCCTCGATCTTCGAGTAGTCGAGGATGTCGTTGATGATGCCGAGCAGCAGCCGGCCGGAGTTGAGGATATGGGCGAAGATCTCTTCCGACTTTCTGCCGCCACTGCCGCGCACGCCGATCTGGGCCAGTCCCAGCACGCCGTTCAAGGGCGTGCGGATCTCGTGGCTCATGTTGGCGAGGAATTCGCTTTTCACCCGCGCCAGCCGCTCGGCCTGGGCGCGGGCCGTCACCAACTCCGCGGTGCGGGCGGCGACGATTTCCTCGAGGCGGTGACGGTGGCGCTCCAGTTCTCCGGCGACGTGTTTCCGCTCGGTGATGTCCTGGAAGGCCGCCACGGCGCCGACACTTGCGCCGCTGGCGTCGGTCAGGGATGTAGCGACTATCTCGACCGGGAAACCGCTGCCGTCCTTGCGGAAAAACCATTCCTCGCCGCGGCGGGCCTGGCCATCCTCCGCGGTCTGGTGAATCGGACAATCGGCTTGCGGGTAGGGTCGGCCGTCGGGCCGGTGGTGGTGAAAGAGGGCGTGCTGAGCCTGGCCGAGCAATTCGCCTTCGGATAAACCGAGCATGGCCAGGGCGGCAGGATTGACGAAGGTGCAGCGCCCGTCCCGATCGACGCCGTACACGCCCTCGCCCAGGGCGGCCAGCACGCCGCGATGACGCGCCTCGCTCTGCCGCAAGGCCTCCTCGGCCAGCTTGCGCTCGGTGATGACCACGAACACGGCCACGAAATGCTCGCGCTGCGGGCAATACACCGAAATCGAATACCAGGTCCGCAGCGCCTTGACGAACATCTCGAAACGTTCCGGCTGGCCGGTCGTGGCCACGCGGCCATAGATCTCGAACAGTTCCGGGTCGGCTTCGCGGATGCCGGGAATGACCTCGCTGACCCGGCGGCCGACGACGTCCTGCAGTCCGGTCAGGGTGACGAAGGCGGCATTGACGCTGAGATAGACGAAGTCCCGGGCTTGGCCGTCCTCGAACAGCATGCGGCAGTAGGCGAAACCATTCAGCATATTCTCGAACAGCGAGCGGTAAGTCGCCTCGCTTTCCCGCAACGCTTGCTCGACCCGCTTGCGTTCGCTGATGTCCCGGGAGAATCCGACCGTGCCTAAGACATGCCCGTCCAGGGACACCGGCGACTTGTAGGTTTCCCGCCAGGAACGCCCGCCGCCTTCGTCGATCAGTTCCTCGACGCTGCTGGCCTCGCCGCTGGCCAGCACGGCGCGGTCCCCGGCCCGGTTGCGTTCGGCCCGCTCGCGGGGCCAGACCTCGAGGTCGGTCTTGCCGACCAGCGCCTCCGCCGAGCCTTGGCCGCAGGCGCGGGCATAGGGCCCGTTGACGGCCAGGAAGCGGCTTTCGGCATCCTTGAGCCAGACCAGGAAAGGGAAATTGTCGAGTACGGCGCGCAGGTAACGCTGCCGCTGGCGCAGTTGCTTATCGAGCTGGCGGCGCTCCTCGATCTCGCGCTCCATCTGCTCCTGGGCGTGCTGCAGGGCGCGGTTGATCTTTTCGTTTTCGCGCAGCGCCTCCTCCAGCGCCTGCGTGCGGTTGCGCACCCGGTCTTCGAGCATGATGGTGGTCTGGAACAGGCCGAAATTCGAGCCCGAGCCCGTCACATTCATGTCCCGCTCGGCGCGGTCCATCAGCGACTTGACGATCTTGTTGAGGCGAACGATCTCTGCCCGCAGGGGCTGATCATCGCGGGCGTAAACGGACTCGACCCGGCTATCCATCGGCTTGCTCTAGCGCGGCGCCGATGGCGATGCCGGTGAAGGTTTGATTGACGTGCACGCCGCCGAATTGCTCGCCGTAGGTGCTGAAGCCGACCACGTTGTTGCGGCGAAACAGCTCGCCCACCGCTTCCTTCAGGCCGGTCCTCGATATCTCCAGATTGCGCAGAATGCAATCGCAGCCCAGTACCAGTTGGGGGTTGCCGATTTCCGCCGCGATGTCGTCGAAGGTTTGTCCGAGGTTCGCCAGCAAGTCCACGCCACGGGCCAGACGCAGGACCAGACCTTCGTCGATGGCGCAGTAGAACGTCAGGCTGCCGTCCGGATTGCTCTTCTGGATCGAACGGACAAAGTCCGTACCGTCGATGCGGATCACCAAGGGCGAGGCGGCGAAGCACATCGAGTCGAGATCGCCGACCTCGACGCCCACCAATCGCGCGTATTCCTCGGCCGCCGGCAGACCGTTGATCTCGCTGACGACGCGATTGGCCGCGTCCGCCGCGGTGACCACCAGCCTTTCCTCCTTGCCGACGAAATGCTGGGTCTTGAAGGTCTTGACCCGGTAGGCGCTGCTGACCAGGATCAGCACGGCGCTGTCGCTGCGGAACGCACCATCGTGAAACACGCAGGTCCGGCTGAACCTTAGATCGTCTCCGGCCGAGCCGCCGATCAAGGGAATCCGGCCCAGGGCCTGCTGGAAGACATGCGTGACCGGCTCTTCGCGGACCGACAGGCCGTCGATCAGCAGCATGGCAAAGCTGTTGTCCGGATTGGCGTCGGCAGCCCGCGCCTCCAGTTGCTGCATTAGCCCTTGGGCGAAGCTGCGGCCCGCGGCGAGTTCGAATTGCTGGAGGTGGTCGAGGTGGCCGGTGGCCGCCACAAACGCGGCGCCGGGAAAGCTCGCCCCGCAGAGGCTGCGATCGCGATAGCCCGAGGGGCCGATTTCGCCCGCCGTCGTGCAGCCAACGACGAGAACGCCGGCGAACAGCCGGTTCATCTCCTCGGCCAGCGCCTCGAGCTCGTATTCACTGGAGCAGAAGAACACAACCAGGGCAGTGTCTGGCTGAACCACTTGGGCGTGAAACTCCCTCGCCGCCGCTCGCGCGTCGATCGCGCGCGAGTGCGCGGTGCGTATGCAGTCACCGATCGGCAATTCTGTCCTCCGTCTCGCCTAATACCAGGATCCGCTGTCCGGCAATGAGTTCCATGGAGCGCTACTTTACTGCAATTGTCAGCGGCGCCGCTATTGTCGGTTTCGAGCCGAATCGCTTTTTTCGGCATCCGACGATAATTACCGGAGTTGGCCGGGTGCCGCCTGATCGGTGATCGCTCATGACGTTGTTCTGGTGAGGCGATGACTGGCGCGCCGACCTTAGGCTCCGGTGGCTGCTCCAAGCTTCCGCAGCGGCCCCCTGCCAGTCGGCCCGCGGCGTCCCATTGGTCGTTCCAGACGATGCCGCTTCGCGGCCGGGCGGCGCGCTTCGGACCGGCATGCCAGTCTCCTAGTTTGCTGCGTGGCGCAGCACCACCGCCACCAGTTCGTCTATGTCAATGGGCTTGGCGAGGTGATCCACCATCCCCGCCGCCATGCATTCCTCGCGTTCCTCCGCCATGGCGTGGGCGCTCTGTCCCACGATCGGCAGCCGGGGCGCGAGCTTGCCAATGCGCCGGGTGGCTTCATAGCCACCCATTACCGGCATCTGTATATCCATAAGCACGATGTCAAAGGTATCGGCGCCTTCCCGTGTAACTCGATCCACGGCCTGCTGGCCGTCGGCGACCATGACGACTTGAGCACCTTCACTCGTCAGGAACTCATCGAGCACCAGCTGATTGATCTCCGTGTCCTCGGCGACGAGGATGCTGATGCCGGCCAGGCGCGGGCCGCTCGGCGTAGCGATCGATGTGCCCGGTTGCTCCGCCGGCTCGCCGGGCGTTAAAGGCGCCTCGATCAGGGGCAGCCTCATCTCGAACTGGCTGCCGCGTGCCGCTTGGCTCTGGACGCGGATCTCACCACCCATCAGCTCGACCAGACGCTTGCTGATGGCCAGCCCCAGACCGGTGCCGCCGAAGCGGCGCGTGGTGCTGCCGTCGGCCTGCTCGAAGGGAGTGAACAGGCGTGCCACTTGTTCCGCATTCATGCCGATTCCGGTATCGGCGACCGTGAACGCAAGAACATCGCCGTCGCGCCTCGCGGACACGACTATGCTGCCGCGCTCGGTGAATTTAACCGCATTGGCGAGCAGATTCATCAGCACTTGTTCGATACGCAGCGGGTCGCCCAGGCATCTCGCCGGCAGTGCGGCGGCTTTGTCGACCGCCACCGCGAGGCCCTTGTCCCGGGCTCGTTCCTGCATCAGCGCGACCGCGTGATCGACAATGGCGCCCGGTGCCAGCGGCACGGCTTCGATCTTGAGCTTACCCGCCTCGATTTTGGAGAAGTCCAGGATGTCGTTGATGATGCCCAGCAGCAGTTTGCCGGTATCGAGTATGTGGCCGAAGGTCACCTGCGCCTTGCGCCCGAAACTGTCCCGATAGCCAATCTGCGCCAGCCCCAGCACGCCATTCAAGGGTGTGCGGATCTCGTGGCTCATGTTGGCGAGGAATTCGCCCTTGGCGCGGCTCGCCAATTCGGCCCGCTCGCTCGCCCGGGCCAACTGCACCGTGCGATCCACGACCAGTTCTTCGAGATGGTGGCGGTGCTGATCGAGCTCGGCAGCGATGCGCTTGCGTTCGGTGATGTCCTCCTTAATGGCCACGTAGTGAGTGGTGCGCCCATCCGACTGGCGTATGGGGGTGATGATCGCCAATTCGATGTAATCGCTGCCATCCTTGCGCCGGTTGACGAACTCGCCCTTCCAGGGGCGGCCCTGGGTAAGCGCCTCCCACTGGTCGGCGTAAGTGGCGGCGGGGGTCTTGCCCGACTGCAGAATGCGCGGATTCTTGCCGATCACCTCTTCCCGAAGGTAGCCCGTGGTGCGCAAGAAGGCCTCGTTCACGTATTCGATTCGAGCATCGAGGCCGGTGATGACGATGCTCTCCGGGCTCTGCTCCACTGCCAGGGAAAGCTTAAGCAGTTGTTCTTCGGCCCGCCGACGCGTGGATATATCCCGGAAGGCCACCACTGCGCCCGTGCGTTGGTCGGCTGCCATCAGGGGCGTTACCACCAGATCTACCGGAAAGCCGCTGCCATCGGCGCGGAAGAACCATTCCTCCTCTTGGCGAAACTGACCGTCGTGCGCTGTCATCTGGATGGGGCATTCGGCATGGGGATAAGCTTGGCCATCCGCCCGGTGGTGATGAAAGAGGGCGTGCTGGTCTTGTCCCACCACGTCTTCCTCGGCAAGGCCCAGCATGGCCACGGCGGCACGGTTGATGAAGGTGCAGCGCCCGTCCCGATCCATCCCATACACCCCCTCGCCCAGAGCGGCGAGCACCGTGCGGTGGCGCGCCTCACTTTCGCGCAACGCCTGTTCGCTCTCCTGCAGCGCCAGTTGCGCCTGGTCGCGTGCCTTACGATCGCGCAGGGTCTGAATGCCGTGGGCGAGATCGTTCGCCAGTTCGATAAGCAGGTGCTGTTCGTCGGCATCGAAAGCATCGGCTTCGACGGCGCAGATGCTTAGCGCGCCGAAGCAAACGGCGTCGTCGGGCATCAGCGGCAGGGCAATGGACGAAACACAGCCATGGCGCAGGGCGGCCTCGCGCCCTGCCGCGTAGCGTGGGTCGCCCGGCAAGTGCCGGGCCACGGTCGGGTGCCGCTCGCGGATCGCGGTGCCGGTCGGGTCCTGCTCGTGCTCGTTGGCCGCCCACGAGACATGGACCGCTTCGAGGTAGCCGTCGTCGACGCCGGCGTGCGCCACTGGGCGCACGGTACGCGCCGCGTCGGCCTCGGCAAAGGCGACCCAGGCCAGCCGGTAGTTACCGATGCCGATCAGATGCGCGCAGATCGAATCGAGCAGCGCCTGCTCGCTGTTTGCCCTGTTGAAAGACTCGTTGCAGGCGGTCAGCACCCGGTACATCCGATTGAGCCGGCGCAAGTCCTGGTGCGTCCGTTCCAGTCCTTCCTGCAAGCGCAGCAGCGGCGAGACGACGAGCCGGCCGATGGCGAGATTGAGCCCGAGTATGATGGCGACCGTGGTCAGCAGGATGCCTGCCGCGAAGAGGCGTTGGAGGTGGTTGGCCTGCCCCATGAACTCGTCGACGTAGGTGGTCGATATGACGATCCACTGCCAGTCCTTGAATTCGCTGAATTCGGCGAGTTTCTGGCGCGGCTCGGTCTCGTGCAGCTCGGTATTGATCCATTCGTAGGACAGCGTGCCTTGCCGTCGATCCAGGACATCCTTGACCAACAGGCGAGCCGCCGGCGCGCCGTCGACCAGTTCGTTTCGGCCTTCGCGCGCTGGATGCAGGACGTACGTCCCGTATGAGGGGCCGGACGCCGCATCGATGATGGTTACATAGCCGGCCTTGTTGTTCCTCACCGGACGGATCTTGTCCTTGAGAGCCGCCAGGCTGTCGGTGAGATTCATGCCGATGAACAGCGCACCGATGACCGATCCGGCTCGGTCCTTGATCGGCCAGTACTTGGTCATGTAGTAGCGGCCGAACAACCTCGCTTGCCCCAGATAGGGCTCGCCGTGCATCAGCCTGGCGTAGCCGGGGTGAGTGCGCTCCAGCACCGTGGCCACGGCGCGCCTGCCAGCGGTGTCGGTGAGCGAGGTGGATACGCGAATGAAATCGTCGCCGCGGCGCGCAAACACCGTCGCGACATGGCCACCCGTATCGTGCGAGAAAGCATCGACCAGTTGATGGTTGCCGTTGAGCAGCATGCCGTCGTGACGCAAGGCCGGCGTCGGCCGGCCGTCGAGCAGGATCGTCGTCCCGCTTTCAATCCTAAAGACGCCCGGGAATCGCGCCTCGAAGGCGCGCCCGAGCCGGTCCGCTTCGAGCTTTAGCACCTCGCTGGTGGAGGCGATCAAATCCACGACCAGCCGATTTTCGTTGCGCAGTGACCAGATGGCCTGGTCCGCTGCGGTTTCTTGAATGTTGCGCGCGACCAGCAGGCCTAGCGCACCCATCACCGAAACGGTGACCACCGTCAGGATCAGGGAAAGCTTGACGCGCAATGCTGCCTGGCTGCAATGGCACTACCTTAAGCCTGCGGCGGCATGTTGCCGCTGCTGTTTGAGCAGTTGGTCGCGTAGGACGTGGCGCGGTTTAGTGAGGAGTTTGTGGGTTTTAGGTCGGCGCTTGACGGCTCTGGGTTCGACGCGTCC
>WNGH01007781.1_pt1 | contig 11087 bp, 9 predicted proteins | sample 5400631 | NCBI WGS metagenome assembly WNGH01 (sample SAMN13153373, study PRJNA577476) | soil metagenome | isolation source: 115 cm soil or saprolite under Garry oak tree replicate 1 | place: USA:California | collected 2016-06-15 | reverse complement strand
GCTCAGTGAGGATCACCGGATCCCCGCCGAGCAACCGCTGCTGTTTTAGATATTCGATTGCCAGAGCCCGCGTATCTGTCAAAGCGCAGTTTCCACTACGTCGAGAATTCGGTCGGCCACGTCGCGCTTGGGGAGCAGCGGCAGGTCGACTTTCGTGCCGTTGCGTCCCAGAATCGTTACGCGATTGGTCGTGACCTCGAATCCTGCCCCGGGCTCGGTGGCGTCATTCAGGATCACGAAATCGAGCGCCTTATTCTGCATCTTGGAGCGGGCGTTCGCCAATCCGTTTCCCGTCTCGAGCGCGAACCCCACGACCAGCATCCCCTTGCGCCGTTTCAGCGAGCCCAAAATGTCGGGCGTCGCTTCCAGCTCGACCGTGAGCGGGCCGGCGGAGCGCGGGCGCTTTGTGTTGACAGGCGCCTTGGGCCGGTAATCGGCCGGCGCCGCGCTCATGATCAGCGCGTCTGCATTTCCGACGAGGCTCTGGAGCGCCTGCTGCATCTCTTCGGTCGTTTCGACGTGTTTTGTCGTCAGGCCCGCCGGCGGCGCCAGCTCCGTGGGACCGGACACGAGCACGACCTCCGCGCCGCGGGCGCGCGCTGCCTCGGCGAGCGCATAGCCCATCCGGCCACTCGAGGGATTCGTGATCACGCGCACGGGATCGAGATGCTCGCGCGTCGGCCCAGCAGTTACCACGACGCGCTTGCCAGACCACTTGCTTCTGTCGTTGGATCCGTTGAGCAGCCGCTCGGCGGCCGCGAAAATCGCGTCCGGCTCGCTCATGCGACCCGGACGCTCACTCGGCCCCTCGGCGAGCGCGCCGATTTCCGGTCCGATGAAGTGCCAGCCGCGCTGGGCCAGTGTCTTGATGTTCGCCGTGGTCGCGGGATTGGCATACATGTTGTCATTCATCGCGAGCGCGCGACCGCGCTCCCACAACGAGGTGAGCACCGGTCGTCCCGTGAGCGCTTCGAACGTCAGGGGGCGTACGAACTCGGCGGCGGCCGCGGTGAGTACCACGTCCACCGTGGCGCCCGCCTCCGTCAGGCGGCGCGCCAGGAAACAGCTCTTGTAGCAGGCGATCCCGCCCGACACGCCGAGCACGACGTGACGGCCGGAGAGGGACATCAACCTTCCTGCTGGCGCCGCCGCCGCACGAGGCGGTATTTGAGGCCGCCGCGGACGAGCTCGTCGAACGCCCGCGTGGTGAGCTTCTCCTCCCAGTCGACCGACCGGTCGCGCGGGAAATCATTGACGAAGCGCGCGAACTTCGCCGCTACGAGGACGCCCAGGTACTTGTTCTGTGTCTGTCCTGCAACTTCCGCCGGTGTCACGATCCGCATTGCTCAGCCTTTCTGTTGATGCAATTCATCATAAAGACGCTGCTTCTCCAATTGTAGATCGCCAAGATAGCGGTTCAGCCACGCATAGTCATGTCGATCGCGCATCAACTTCTCGGTGCGCTCATCCGCCGCTTTGACCACGGCGTTCACCGCCTCGTCGAGGTCGTCGTTGCGAATCCAGCGGTGAAAATGCGTGGCATGACTGAGCTCGTAGATCGCCCGCTCCAGCCGTTGCTGGATCTCCTCCGGCGACTCACTCCCCCGCTTCACCAGCCTCTCCGTCAGCACGCGCGGGTTGCTGGGGAGGATGAAAATCGTGATGGCATCGGGCGCCAGTTTCCTGACCTGCTCCGCGCCGTGCACTTCGATGTCCAGCAGGACATGGCGACCCGACTTGAGAATGTCTTCGACGTCGGACCGCAACGTGCCGTACAGCTCGCCCGAGTATTCCGCATGTTCCAGAAACTGTCCCTGCTTGACGCCATTCAGGAACTGGCTCGGCTTCCAGAACCGATAGTCGACCCCGTCCTTCTCGCGCGCGCGCGGCTTTCGCGTCGTCGCCGACACCGAAAACCCAAACCGGTCCGGATAGCGGTCGCGCACTGCTCTGGCGATCGTCGTCTTGCCGCCACCCGATGGCGCGGACAGGACGACGATGCGCGGGACGGAGGTCACTCGAGATTCTCCAGCTGCTCCCGAAACTTCTCGAGGTCTCCCTTCATCGCGATCACCGTCTGCGTGATCCGGGCGTCATTCGCTTTCGACCCCATCGTGTTGACCTCGCGCAGCAGCTCCTGTGCGATGAACCCGAGCTGCTTTCCCACCGGATGGTCCGACTTGAGCGCTGCACGGGCCGCCGCCACGTGCGCGCGGAACCGCACCAGCTCCTCCGTGATGTCCAGGCGGTCCGCCAGCAGGGCGATCTCGAGCGCCAAACGCTGCTCGTCCACGTTCACCGTCGTCGTAAGCTCGGCGACGGCTTGCTTCAGCCGTTCATGCTCGGCTTTTAACCGGGCGGGTGCCTGATCTTCGACCGCCCGCGCCGCCGCCTCGAGCGCATCGAGGCGCGCGTTCAGCTCGGTGGCCAGCGCTTGCCCCTCGCGCTCGCGCATCGCCACCACATCACGCGCGGCGCGCTCGACGATCCCCTGCACATCCGCCCACGTGACTGGCTGGTCGCTCGTTCCGTTCGTGGCGGTTAACACGTCGGGGTGCCGCGCCACAAATGCCAGGTCCACGGTGCCTTTCAGCTTCAGCTTCTTCTTGAGCTCCTGCGCGGCCGCCAGGACCTGCTTGGCCCGCACCAAGTCGACGGTCACCGCGCGTTCCGGACCGGGGCCCTCGACCCAGCGCGCCGTCACGGCCACGTGCCCGCGCTCGAGCAGCTGCCGGAGCCGCTCGCGCATCTCGATTTCGACGCCGGCCAGATCCGCCGGGAGCTTCAGTTGCGGGTTGAAATAGCGGTGATTGACCGTGCGGATCTCGACGCGCAACCGTCCGCTCAGTACCCGATCTTCGGCAGAGCCGAAGCCTGTCATACTGCGTGGCACAGGGCCTTAAATGTAGTAGCCTACGCTAGTTAGTGAAGAACCACCGCGCCCCATACTGCTGTGCCGCCTTGGGATAGCCCAGCCCCTCCACGTAGCTCGAGCGCATGATGTTGATGTTCGAGACACTCCAGAAGATCGTCACTCCGGCGAGCTGCATCTCGAGGTTCGTGTTGGCGAAGCTCGATCCCGTCATGGCCCGCTGGGTGCTGCCCTGGAGTCCGCCGAGGATCGCGCGGCTCCACGATTCCATCGCCACTTCGCCGCGCAGCGCGAAGATTCCGCTGTTGAAGACGCGCCAGAACTTTGAGTAGAAGCTCAGCGACACGAGGCCATGTCGCGGTGGCTCGAAGTCGCTGCCACCGGCGACGGGATTGAAGTACCAGCCCGACAGCCGGAATCCCGGTCCGATGCGGAGCGTCCCATGCACGGCAACGAACTCCGTGCGCGGCGTGGGATTCAGTGAGTCCACCTTACTGATGCCCTCCGCGAACCCGAGCGGTGCGAACGGGTCGCGCCGGCCGCGGCCGACCTCGATCGTGAGCAGACGATTCTCGAGTCCAATCCAGCCGGCGATGTCGAACGCCTGTTGGACGCGATCGGTCGTGACCAACGGCGCCTGCGCATCGTGTTGCCATGCGACTTCGGCCCGCGCCGAAAATCCGAGCGGCAACGTGAGCCCGGCGGTACCGAAAGCGCGGACGCCGCCACGATGGCCTCGATACACGCTCTGCCGGACGGTCCCGGCGAGTGTGAACGGCCGTATCGGTATCCAGCCCGCGCGCCCTTCGAACTGTTGCGGCAGCCCCGCCGCGCCGAGCCGCGCCGTCCCTGCGAGGCCCGCATGGCGCCAGGTCTGGCTGACTTCAAGAGCGGCGCCGGAGACATTGCGCCGCGCGATCAACGTGTCGTGACTGATCCCGCTGGCGCCGAGCGTTGCCGTGACGCGCCACCCCAGGCCGTCGCTGCGCTGTGCCACGAAGAGGCTGAGCAGACGATCGCGGCGATCCTGACGCCAACCTTCCACGTTGCTGCCGCTTGCCCGGTGCCAGCTCGAGCTCGAGACCTGGAACGATGCGCCGACGCGGCTGTCCGGAGGGACATAGTCGGCCTTGAGCCAGATGTCGCTCGTCCCAAACGACGTCGTCGTGTTGCTGACGGGGCCTGAGCCGATACTGGCCCAGTCGGCGAGAAACGTGACGCCGAACCCCGAGCGCAGACGCGTGGCATAGCCCGCCCGGTAGTCGGCGATATCCTGCTGACCTGTCACGATACCGATCTGTGTGCGCGGCGTTGTCGAGCGGTATTGCGATGTGACGAGATACACCTGGAGCGCGGCGGGCAGCACGATGATGTCCACGCGCTCCACCGGGCCGAGCGGAATACGGGCGGGGTCGAGGTAGATCGAGTCGCGCCCGAGCGGCGCCATCGGGACGCCGTCCCAGTAGACCTCGAGCGATGCGGGGCCGCGGCCGCCGTACAACGCGATCTCCGCCTGCCCGTACCAGCCGCCGCGCGCGATGTAGACGCCGGGGATATGGATGAGCAAGTCGCTGAGCGTGCGCGCGCCCGACAAGAGCAGCGAATCGTTGGTGAACGTGTAGCGCGCGTATCGGGGCAGCGGACCTGGGGCGATGGCGGGGCCAAAGACGGGGAGTAACGCGGCGCTCGTGTCACGCGCCGTCGTGTCACGCGCCGTCGTGTCGCGTGCCGTCGTGGTACGACGTGCGGTTGTGTCGGCCTGGGCTGCAAGCACCCCAGGCAGCAGCGCGAGGCAAACGAACCCCGCGCGAATCAGGCGCCGGCGCGTTTGAGCAGAAACTCGGTGAATAGGCGGACACCGATCGCCGTGGGGCCCTTCGCATGGCTCACGCCCTCCCCCTCGAGGTACGCGGTGCCCGCGATATCCAGATGCACCCACGGGAAGCTGTCCACGAACTCGCGCAGGAACCACGCACCGGCGATCGTGCCGGCGGCGCGACCGCCGGAGTTTTTGACGTCGGCAACGTCGGACTTCAGCAGGTCACGATAGTCGTCCCACAGCGGTAACGGCCAGCAGCGCTCGCCGGCCCGCTCACCGGCATCGCGCACCTCGGCGAGCAGCGCGTCGTCGTTGCCCAGCATCCCGATTGCGTGATGGCCGAGCGCGATCACGACGGCGCCCGTGAGGGTGGCGGCGTCGATCGCCGCTGCCGGCTTGAAGCGCCGCGCGTACGAAAGCGCGTCGCACAGAATCAGCCGGCCTTCCGCATCGGTGTTGATGATTTCGATCGTCTTCCCGAGGTGACTCTTCACAACATCGCCGGGCTTCACAGCCGTGCCCGACGGCAGGTTTTCGGTCGCCGGAATCAGGCCGACGACATTGACCTTGGGCTTGAGTCGTCCGAGGACTTCGAACGTACCGAGGACCGCGGTGGCGCCCGACTTGTCGAACTTCATGTCTTCCATGTTCAGCGCCGGCTTGATCGAAATCCCGCCGGAATCGAACGTCACGCCCTTGCCGATCAAGGCGATCGGCGCTCCGGTGCCGCCGCTGTATTCCAGGACGATGAAGCGCGGTTCCTCGGCGCTGCCCTGCGCGACCGCGAGGAGCGCGCCCATCCCTTCCTTCTTAATCTGCGCGAGATCGAGAATCGTTATACCGAACTTGTGCTGCTCGGCGAGCTTGCGCGCCTGCTCAGCCAGGTACGTCGGCGTGCAGAGGTTCCCCGGCTGCATCTGCAGGTTGCGAGTGAACAGATACCCGGCCGCAATCGCGTCGCCGATGCGCCGACCCGCCTCGGCCTCGTCCTTGTCGCCCGCATCCACGATCAGCTCGACCGATTCGAGATCGGGCTTGGGATCCTCGGGCTGTTTCTTGAGCTCGGTGAACTGCCAGCCGCCCTGGGCCGCACCCTCGATCGCCACCTGCGCCAACTCCGCGGCCCCGAGGCTGCCACGCGCCTCTTTGGCGATCGCAAGGGAGAAGGTCTTCGTCCCGAGGCCGCGAACGCGTCTCGCGGCGATCGCGGCGGCGCGGCGGATCGAAGTGCGAGTGATCTCGCTGCCCTTCCCCACGCCGATGAGGAGCACGCGCTCGGCCTTGCCAGCGCCGTACACGAGGAGCGTTTCGTCCTTCTTGCCCTTGTAGTCTCCCGCCGCGAACGCGCGCTCGAGACTCGCGTCTTTCAGCGGCGCCCCCCCCGCCCCCGCCGTCCCGCCCTGCGCAACGATCACTGCGAGCAGCGGCGTTTCCGCACCGGCGAGTCCCTTCGTAGAGATGGACGTCTTCATGCGAGGTGCTCGATGATCGCGTCAGCGAACGCCGTGGTCGAGACTTCCCTGGCGCCTGGCATTTGGCGCGCGAGGTCGTAGGTAACCTGCTTGGACGCGATCGCGGCTTCGAGGCCGCGCACGATAGCGCTCGCAACGTCGTCCCAGCCGAGCTCCTCGAACATCATCACCCCTGAAAGGATCACGCTGCTCGGGTTGATCTTGTCCTGACCCGCGTATTTGGGTGCGGTGCCGTGGGTCGCTTCGAACACCGCATACCCGTCGCCGACATTGCCGCCCGGCGCCAGGCCAAGACCGCCGACCTGCGCCGCCGCGGCATCAGAGAGATAGTCGCCGTTGAGATTCGGCGACGCGATCACGGCGTACTCATCGGGGCGCAGCAGCAACTGCTGGAACATGGAGTCGGCGATGCGGTCTTTGATCATCACCTTGCCGGTATCCTCTTTGCGCTTCCCGCCTTCTGCTTCGGTCACGGTGTGTTCGCCGAAGCGTTCCTTTGCGATCTCGTACCCCCAATCGCGGAACGCGCCTTCGGTGAACTTCATGATGTTCCCTTTGTGCACGAGCGTGACCGACGGCAGGCGGCGTCTGATGGCGTGCTGGATCGCCTTCGAAACCAGCCGCTGTGATCCGAACCTGGACATCGGCTTGACGCCAATGGCGCTGCCTTCACGAATCTTGGCGCCAAAGCGCCGGCTGAGAAATTCGATCACCGCGTCCGCTTCGGCACTATGCGCCTTGTACTCGATGCCCGCGTAGACGTCTTCGATGTTCTCGCGGAAGATGATGATGTTGAGCTTGCCGGGTTCCTTCATCGGCGACGGCACGCCTTCGAAGTAGCGGACCGGGCGGATGCAGGCGTAGAGGTCAAGAATCTGGCGCAGGGCGACGTTGAGCGAGCGGATCCCCCCGCCGACGGGGGTCGTCAGGGGACCCTTGATGGCGACCCGATGCTCGCGGATGACGTTGAGCGTCTCCTCCGGGAGCCAATTGCCATTCTGATTGAACGATTTCTCACCGGCCAACACTTCGCGCCACACGATGCTGCGCTTGCCGCCGGAAATCTTGGCAATGGCGTTGTCGAACACCTTGGAGGCCGCGCGCCAGATGTCGGGTCCGGTGCCGTCGCCTTCGATGAATGGGATGATGGGGTGGTCGGGGACGATCCAGCGCCCGTCCCGGTAGTCGATCTTCGTGCCGACGGCGCCGCCGCGGCGGCCTTCAACCTGTGTTGGCATGGCCCCCATCTTACAACAAAAAGGCTCGTCTTTGGAGGCGTGACCCGCCGGAACGGCGCAGGGTTGTATGGGTAGACGAGCTATGCGAATCAATCACTCGAACGTCGTCCATGCGTTGCTGGTCCTGCTCGCGGTCACCGGCTGCTTCAGTGGCACGGGTTCCGGTTTGATGGGCATCAGCGGCGGCGGCAACAACGGCGGCGGCAACACGTCACCGGTGCTGGGTTTCTTCGTGCAGCCCAACTCGGCAAACGTTGGTCAAGCCATCTCGCCGCCAGTCGAGGTGGTCGTACGCGATACCCTGGGCAGTACCGACAGCTCGTTTACGGGAAGCATCACGATTGGGTTCGCCTCCAACCCGACCGGCGCCAATTTGAGCGGAACGACGGTGGTACGACCCGTCAACGGCATCGCGAGCTTCAGCAACCTTACTATCGATAAGGCCGGGACCTATACGTTGCAGGCGAGCGCCAGCGGCGCCGAGGCGGTGACCAGTTCGGCGTTTACCATTACGACCGTCACCGGTCCCTAGAGTCGATAGCCGGCCAGCGTCCCCGGCGTGGTCTGCAGGAACAACATCCCCGCAATATCGTCCACCGCGTACACGGGCTCGCGCTGTTTCCCGAGGTCAACGCGTGAGCGCGGCTGCGCAGTGTCCTTGTCGATTTGCAATAGCACGTTGCCGTTGCCGTCCGGCGAGCGCGTCAGCATGAAGACCGATCCCGGCGTCGCGAGGGAGGCCTTGAAGCGCTTGCTCGCCATCGCCGAGGCCTGCGACGAATAGCCGGTCAGCTGTGCCCCGCCCTGTGAGTAAGCGGCCGCCATCTGGGCGGTGAGACGCTTGGCGGTGGTGTCGGTCGCCTGGCGCGACATCTGGGCAAATGCGTCACCATACGCCGAGGCGGCGGCGCCGTAGAGTCCCGCGCGCACGGAGTTGATGCGGTACAACGCCCGCAGGAGTCCCGATAGCTGCGGGGCGGGATGATAGACCTGCTGTTTGATCTGCCCGTCGCGTCCGACGATCACGAGGTTTTGCGACGAGCTGAGCACGATACCGGCCGGCCGAACTTCGAGCGCCGCGGGATCCTCATCGCCCTGCAGCTTGATCTCAGCGCCGAGCGCGTGATACGTGCCGTCCTGGCGATCGACGGCGTAGAGATGGCGATCCTTTCCCGCAAATACGTAGAGCGTACGACCGTCCACCGCGTGCAGCATGGCGGATGACTTCGTCCCTTCGATCGCGTCTTTGTATTTCGGTTCGCCGCTCGACAGATCAATGATGTTGGCTTCGCCATTCGTCGAAGCATCGGAGCGCGACACGTACAGCAGTCCGGCAGGAGTCAATTCGGCGTAGTCGAGCTGACCTTTGATCTTCACGTCCTTCTGTAGCCGCAAGGTCACCGTGGCGACGTTCAGCACGTTGACGAACGTCTTGGACTCCGCATCTACCGCGAGCACGACCGCGTCGCCGGTGATCATGGCGTCTTTCACCGAGCCGCGCATCCGGACCGGTTTGGCCGCGATCATCGAGCCGTCCTCGTAGCGTGCGACGTTGAGCCCGGTCTGGACGACACCGTTGATGATGCGGACGTTGCCCGTCGCCTGCCCTTGCGGCGGACCCTCAGGCAGCATGATGATCCCAGCCGGATGCTGCACGATGTTACGAATCCAGCCGTCTACGTTGGCCGGCTGCGCCCAGAGCGGCTGCCCGTCGGCGAGGCGGTAGGCCATGAGCCGATCGTCGTAGCTCACGTAGATGCGGTCCGACTTCGTGAGCGATGGGTAGAGCTTCACCTGATGCGGCACCGCACCGGAGCGCGCCATCGGCAATGTCGCCGTCCAGCGGATGGCGCCGGTCTTCGCATCGAGGGCGCGGAGGCCCATCAAGGTGTGGACGACGATCACGTCGGGGCCGGCCTGCAACACTTCGAGCGTCGTGGCCGCCGACGCCATCCGCACGAGTCCCTGCATCAGGCCGCCCAGGCCGCCGCGCTTCTGTTCAGTCTGTTGGAAGAGTGATTCGCTGACCCAGCGCTGCGTGCCGGTAGCGAGGTCGTAGAGCGCGACGAGCGGCGGTCCTGAAGCGCGTTGGCCGTGCACGAGCAAGGTGCCCGTCTGCGGTAAAACCCGCCGCGTCACCACTCTGGTTAAGCTGAGGTGGCGCGAGTCGAAGAGCACCGTCCCCGTCACGGGATCGAAGATGAGCGAGAGGCCGGGTTTCGCCGCTTCCATCAGCAATGAGCCTTCGATCATGTGCACACTGTCGACCGGCAAGCCGCCGAGCTCCGGTTTTTGCCAGGCGATCTGACCGCGATCGATGTCCACAGCCGCGAGTGCGCCGTCCGTGGAGACGAGGAGCGCGCCGGCGGGGGTGGTTTGCTGCCAGCGGATGTCGCCGCTGAGGTGGACCGTCCAGAGGGGCACCGTTGCCGCAGGAGTTTGCGGTGCGGTGGTCGTCGCAGCTTGGAGGAGCAGCAATAGCGCCGGCAGCGTCATGGGTGCCTCCTGAGAGGCCCCCATATCCCCCAATCGAATCTCGCCGCGCAAGGGGCTGGGTGGCCTGGGGGGCGGGGGGTCGGCCTACGGCGGGGGCGGCTGACGCCGGAAGCGAACTTCTACAGTGCGTTGGGTTTGGATGTTGGTCGGCTTCCCGAACCGGTAGGTCGTGACGGCCGCGAGCGAGTCTTGAAGTGGGACACCGCGGGCAATGTCGCGAAAGCGCGTGCGGAAAGTCACGGTGCGCACGCCGGTCAAGGATGATCGCTCCGGTCTTGTGAGCCATGTCGTCGTGTACCGGAGCGCGTAGGTCATCGTGTCGAGGTACGCCGCCCCCGCCATGTCCGCCGAGCGAACGCGTGTGGCCGGCTCGAAGTCGATGCGCGCCAGCGTTTCGCCGCCGATCGTGTCGCGGCCTGCGAGATGGAAGCAGTGGCTCGCGATGAAGTCGAGGTTTCCCAGGTCGTCCAGTTCGGCGCTGCGGATTATGAGCACGCTGTCGGGAGATCCCCACGGTCCCCACGCCCGCTCGACTACGCGACCGACCGCGTAGGGGTGATGCCGCGTCTCGTTGCTGGGAAACTCTAATCTGCGCGTCACGGGTGGTCCCGTGTCTCCGCGCTGGTTCACGGTTCGGTCGGTGAGCTCGAACGTGTATCGAAAGGGATAGGAGTCGGCGAGGAGCGCGAAGCGCTGAGCATTTTCCTGGAGCTGGTCGAACACAGCCCGTAACGTCCTGTCGCTCGAATCGGGCGCGCCGGGATTGGTGCATTGGCTGGCGGAGATCGTCACGGGCGGAAGCTCAATCGCGAGGTGGTGCAGCACGATCCGTACACTCGTCGGGCTGTCGCCGGCGCTGACGAGCTGTGTGTCGAGCGGGGCGTAGCCGATTTGGCGAACGCTGAGGACGTAAGTGCCCGGTTGTGCGATGTCGATTGAAAATCCGCCGCGGGCGTCGGTGAATCGCTTGCCGAAGCCTGGATAGAGCGTCACGATGCTGAAGCCGAGGGGTTCGCCGGATTCCGCGGCGATGACGGTGCCGCGGAGGGTGGTTTGGGCGGAGGTGAGCTGCGTGAATGCCAGCAGCACGCAGCACAACATGCCTGATGCCCGAGGAGAGAGTCGAACTCTCATGGGGTTGCCCCCGACGGATTTTGAGTCCGTTGCGTCTGCCATTCCGCCACTCGGGC
>WNGH01019263.1_pt1 | contig 11091 bp, 12 predicted proteins | sample 5400631 | NCBI WGS metagenome assembly WNGH01 (sample SAMN13153373, study PRJNA577476) | soil metagenome | isolation source: 115 cm soil or saprolite under Garry oak tree replicate 1 | place: USA:California | collected 2016-06-15 | reverse complement strand
TTTTGTCAGAAAGCGGTCGATGCCCTGCGATGAGGAATGCAGCGCGGGGTAGGGCCGCCCATGCTTTTCCGGATACCATAGATGGACGCGGGCTTGATTGCGCACCTCGACCTGGACGTCGAGGCTTGCCAGCCGGCGCTGCAATTTTCGGATCACGGCGTCCTCGGCCTGCCATGAGGTGTCGGGATCGAAATAGAAAACATCGTAGTCGGCAATGCCGTAATCGAGCGCGCGCATGGTCTGCACATTCCACGCGGTCTGTACCAGGCATCCCGAGACGATCCACGCATCCGGCAGCGCCAACCGGAATAACTCGTCCGCAATTGCTTCATTGACCGGATTGCGAAGTGCTGCGGCGAGGAAATCGTGTTTGTTCATGGTGCGTGCATTTGTTTGTGGAGTGGGTCGCACGAATACTTTCCGCCGTCATTGCGAGGAGCGCAGCGACGAAGCAATCCAGCTCTCACTGCCATTTCTGGATTGCTTCGCTTCGCTCGCAATGACGGAAGATCCTACGATTTCTCAACCGCTCTGACCGCCGTTTTCGAGGCCAGCGCCCGCCACTGCCGGCGCAGCAGCGGCTCGACGATGACGCGCTTCGCCTTCGACAGCCGGATCAACGCGATCGGATAATCCCGGTAATGGTCGGTGAAGTAGAACACCTTGGGCTGGCTCTCCACCAGCATGTCGCGCTCGTCGGGCGGAACGCCCGGCATCACAAGACTGTCGCCGTCTTCCTTCAGCCGCACCAGCAGCTTCTTGCGCACCTTGAGCGCCGGCGTGCCGTAGGAGGTGCCGTCCTCGACTTCCGGCCAGACCAGCGAAATCTTTCTGACGTCGTCGAAGGTCACTGCTTTCTCCCTCATCCTGAGGGGCGGCGTCTTCGCCGCGTCTCGAAGGATCGAGAATAATTGTGATCATGGTTCGAGACGGCGCAAGCGCCTCCTCACCATGAGGGTCTGCGTTCGTTCAATGCACCGCGGTGAAGAATCGCGAGCCGCGGAAGCCGGACAGCCAGGTCCACACCGGCTGGCTGCGCATGCCGAGATCCCAGGAGCCGACCACGGCGTCGGCGCGGCCGACCAGATTGTCCATCGGCAACAGCCCGACCCCGCCTTCGCGCACCGGCACCCGGCTGTCGGCGGAGTTGTCGCGGTTGTCGCCCATCACGAACACCCGGTCCGGCGGCACCGTCACTTCGGGGGTGTTGTCGAGCCGGCCATTGTCGCGCAGCTTGAAAATCGCGTGGCTGACGCCGTTGGGCAAAGTCTCGACATAGCGATACGCCGGTTCGACGGCGCCGTTGTCGTCTTCGGCTTCGCCTGTCCCATCGGGCTTCAGGGACGCCGCATGGTTGTTGATGAAGAGCTGGCCCTGCCGCATCTCGATGCGGTCTCCGGGCAGGCCGACGACGCGCTTGACCCAGGCCTGCGAGCGGTCGCCCGGCCAGCGGAACACCACGACATCGCCCAGCTTCGGCGGCTCGCCGAACACGCGCCCGGTCTCGGGCAGATTGATTTGGATCGGCAGCGAGGCAGTGCCGTAGCCGTAAGGATATTTCGACGCCAGCAGTGCGTCGCCGATCAAAAGCGTCGGCTCCATCGAGCCCGACGGCACGTAGAACGGCTCGGCCAGCGCGCCCTTGGCGACAAAAACAATTCCCACGATCGCGGCGAGCTGAAGCAGCTGGCCGCCCCAGCCAGCCGCCCTCGAGGCGACGGATTCTCTCTCGATGCTCACTAGCCGGTTCCTCCCACGGTAATCCGCTCCATCCGCAGCGTCGGCTGGCCGACGCCGACCGGCACGCCCTGGCCGTTCTTGCCGCAGGTGCCGATGCCGGTGTCGAGCGCGAGGTCGTTGCCGACCATGGTGATGCGATGCAGGTCGGTCGGCCCGTTGCCGATCAGCATAGCGCCCTTGAGCGGCGCGCCGATCTTGCCGTTCTCGATCTTGTAGGCCTCGGTGCACTGGAACACGTACTTGCCTGAGGTGATGTCGACCTGGCCGCCGCCGAAATTGGCGGCATAGATTCCGTTTTTGACCGAGGCCAGGATTTCCGCCGGGTCGCGGCTACCCGCCAGCATGTAGGTGTTGGTCATGCGCGGCATCGGCACGTGGGCATAGCCCTGGCGGCGGCCGTTGCCGGTCGGCTTCATGTTCATCAGCCGGGCATTCTGGCGGTCCTGCATGTAGCCGACCAGAATGCCGTCCTCGATCAGCACGGTGCGGTTGGTCGGCGTGCCCTCGTCGTCGATCGACAAGGAGCCGCGCCGCGCCGCCATGGTGCCGTCATCGACCACGGTGACGCCCTTGGCCGCGACCTGCCGGCCCATCAGGCCGGCGAACGCGGAAGTCTGCTTGCGGTTGAAATCGCCTTCGAGGCCGTGACCGACAGCCTCGTGCAGCATGACGCCGGGCCAGCCGGCGCCGAGCACGACATCCATTTCACCGGCGGGCGCCGGCACCGATTCAAGATTGACCAGCGCCTCGCGGATCGCGCCGTCGGCGGCCTCGCGCCACGCCTTGGCTTCAATGAAGCGCGCGAAACCTTCGCGGCCGCCATAGCCCTTGCTGCCGCTTTCCTGACGGTCGCCTTGTCCGGCGACCACCGAAATATTGACGCGCACCAGCGGGCGAATGTCGCGGTAGCTCTCGCCGTCGGGCCGCAGGATTTCCACCACCTGCCAGGTGGCGGCGAGGCTGACCGTCACCTGCCGCACCCGCGGATCCTTGTCGCGCGCATAGGCGTCGATTTCGGCAAGCAGCTTGACCTTGTTCTCGAAGCCCGGCGCGTCCAGCGGATTTTCGTCGCTATAGAGCCGCACATTGGTATGCGTGGGCGCCGCCGCGAACGTCCCGGTATAGCTGCCGCGCACCGCACTCACCGCATCGGCGGCGCGGATCAGCGCCGGCAATGAAACGTCGGAGGAATGCGCGTAGCCGACCGCGTCGTCCTTCACAGCGCGCAATCCAAAGCCTTGCGAGGTGTCATAGGTGGCCTGCTTCAGCCGGCCATTGTCGAACATCAGCGCTTCGGTCTGGGCATATTCCAGAAACAACTCGCCGTCGTCGGCGCCCGATAGCCCCCGCGCCACTTCATGGCGCACGGCATCGCGGTCGAGGTCGGCGCGGTCGAGCAGGGAGGTTGTGGGGTTCATGAGCCTATTCCGTTGCGTGCAATGATGGCTTCAAGATAGTCTTTCGGGGGCGGAGTTGCGAGGGGAACCCCGCTGGGGCTCCATTAGATTTTAGACATCTCCGAACGACGAGGATTACCTTGGGCGAGCCCAAAAACTACCGGGCCATCATGCTGTCCAGCACTTTTACCGATCTCTCAGAGCATCGGCTGGATTTTGTTTCGCCTATCCGGGCCAATTCTCGCCGCATCAAGCCAGCGAAAGACGCATGACGTGGCGGCGCGTGCCGGCACGTGCGATTGCCTTGAAGCCGGCTCTTTCAAATAGACTGACGAAGCCCATGAAACGGTAGCTCGGAGAGTCCGAGTCAACCGGATAGGCTTCAAGAACTTTGCCGCCCTTGCGGCGGGCGTGGGCAACGGCGGCGTTGAGCGTCTCCTCACCCACGCCCTGCTTACGCAGATCGCGGCGGATGAAAAAACATGCAAGCGACCACACGGCGTTCGGTGCATCTCCAAAATCGTCCGGCCCGCCAAGCGGACGATAGGTCGCGCGCGGAGCAATCGAGCACCAGGCAACGGGTTCATCGGCAAAATAGCCGAGGAGGCCAATCGGTACGCCATTGCGAACGCGTGAATGGATCGCCGCCTTGCGGCTGTTGCCGTCAGTCGTCTTCGCCTCGGCGGCGGTGGCACGCCACACCATACACCAGCAGCTTTTCGGTCCGCCGCGCGCCGCGAACAGACGTTCGAAGTCGCACCAATTATTATTGTCGACTTCGCTGAAGGAAAGCTTGGGTCTGAGCATGCGGATGCCGGGAGGGAGTGGAGGAAAGTCCGAGGCACCACAATAGCGGTAAGGCGCGGATGTTCACGACAAGCGCATGACGATGGAAGAAGTCCACTTAACAGCTCACGGCAGCTTGTCATACCCCTCGCCGATGCCGTTCAGGCTCAGCGGAAACCCGATCCCCTCTTCCGGGGTCTCGAAAATGATAAACGTCGCGGTCTTGGCGGTGCGGAGCTGGCCCAGCAGCTTGTCGTCCATCACGACCTCGGCGACGCAGCCATTGGGCAGGCATCGGACAAAACCGGCGCGGCCGACGTCCTGATTGTCGAGTTTGAGGCCGAGGCCGGAGGGCAGCAGCACGCCTAGGGGCGCCACCACCCGCATCAGCTTGCTCTTCTGGTCGGCGGTTTTCAGCACGATGACGGTGAGGCCGGCATTGGAGCGGTCTTCCGCGACCACGCTCTGGATCAGGGCGCATTGTTCGCCTTGCGCGCCCGGCGGGGTGTCGCAGCGGATCTGCCAGTCGCCATGGACCGACCGCACCGCGCCTTGCGCGCCGGCAGCCACGGTCAGGCCAAAAAACAGCGCGATCGCCAAGCTTGCGGCGGTCAGGCTTGCGCCCGGCAGGCGGCCGAGGCCGGTGGCAAATGGATTGCCGCGGCTTGCGGCGCGTCTCACCTGGTGTTTCCAAGGCCTCATCGGGTCGATCCCATGATATTCCCGTGGCAATGTTGATCCAAGCAGTCGACTGATATGGCAATGACGGCGCCTTGAAGGCGACCTCCAAGCAATCTTTGCGCTGGGATGGGCCGCTGCGCCAGCTGCGAATCGGGCTCCTGCGGAGCACCCCGTCTGTGCCTACATCGGGCTATCCGCCTGTCAAGCGCCGTCGAGGTATGAAAGTGCCGGTTCCGCCTGATTTCACGGGAAAATGTGACATCAAGAGATTAGCCGGTGACGCATCGCTCACCGCCGTACTACTGCATTGCGAGAGGCTAAGAATTATGGTTTGAGAGGCTGGATTTCGACGCATTCTAGCGATCTGGCCCGCGTACTTCCAAAGTACCACCCAAGGCCGTTTGTCAGGGGGCGGATCGTGCAGCATTTTTTGCCGTCCGGCGGGATGCTTTGGGGTTCTATTCAAGGGAGCGCGAGCGGCATGAAGATGTCGAAGGGCCAAACGGGCCGGCGATTGCTGGGATTTGCGGTGGCCGGCGTTGCGCTGGCCACCTGCGGGGCGGCATTCGCCGAACTGGGGCAGCCTGCGCCGTGGGAATACAAGCTGCAGGAATCGGGCTCGCCGGTGATGGACAACATCACCTGGTTTCACAATTTCCTGTTGGTGCTGATCACCGTCATCACGCTGTTCGTTCTGGCGCTGCTGATCATCGTTGTGATCAAGTTCAACGCCAAGTCCAACCCGGTGCCCTCCAGGACCACCCACAACACCCTGATCGAGGTGGCCTGGACGCTGATTCCGGTGCTGATCCTGGTCGGCATCGCGGTGCCGTCGTTCCGGCTGTTGTTTCAGGAACTCGACATTCCCAAGGCCGACCTGACGATCAAGGCCACCGGCAAGCAGTGGTACTGGAGCTACGCCTATCCCGACAACGGCAAGTTCGAATTCGATTCGCTGCTGGCCCAGGACAAGAAGCCCCGGCTGCTCGGGGTCGATAACGAGATGGTCGTGCCGGTGAACAAGGTGATCCGGATTCAGACCACCGGCGCGGACGTCATCCATTCCTTCGCGGTGCCGGCCTTCGGCATCAAGATCGACTCGGTGCCCGGCCGCCTCAACGAAACCTGGTTCAAGGCCGCCAAGGTCGGCATGTTCTACGGCCAGTGCTCCGAACTGTGCGGCAAGGATCACGCCTTCATGCCGATCGCGGTGCGGGTGGTGAACGATCAGGAATTCGCGGCCTGGGTGGAAGGGGCGAAGAAGAAGTTTGCGACCAACCCGGCGAACTCGCTGGCCTCGGCGGGCGCAGCGGCGCAGTAAGCCCACAGCTTTGAGAAGCTAAGGCTTTAAGCGCAGATCAGGACAAGGGCGACGGGACCGCAAGGTCCATAGGGACTGCAAGGCAGGATTTGAAAATGGCAACGACCGCGGCAACACCGGCTCATACCGATCACGCCCACGACGATCACGCACACGACCACCCGACCGGCTGGCGGCGCTTCGTCTATTCGACCAACCACAAGGACATCGGCACGATGTACCTGGTGTTCGCGATCATCGCCGGCATCATCGGCGCGGCGATGTCGATCATGATCCGGATCGAGCTGATGTATCCCGGCGACGGCCTGATCATGATCTTCTTCATGGTGATGCCGGCGATGATCGGCGGCTTCGGCAACTGGTTCGTGCCGCTGATGATCGGCGCGCCCGACATGGCGTTCCCGCGCATGAACAACATCTCGTTCTGGCTGCTGCCGGCCTCGTTCGCGCTACTGCTGATTTCGTCCTTTGTCGAGGGCGAGCCGGGCGCCAACGGCGTCGGCGCTGGCTGGACCATCTATGCGCCGCTGTCGACCTCGGGCCATCCGGGGCCGGCGGTCGATTTCGCCATTCTGTCGATCCATCTGGCCGGCGCCTCGTCGATCCTCGGCGCCATCAATTTCATCACCACGATCTTCAACATGCGCGCGCCGGGCATGACCCTGCACAAGATGCCGCTGTTCGTGTGGTCGATCCTGGTCACCGTGTTCCTGCTGTTGCTGTCGCTGCCGGTGCTGGCGGGCGCCATCACCATGCTGCTCACCGACCGCAATTTCGGCACCACGTTCTTCTCCGCCGACGGCGGCGGCGACCCGGTGCTGTTCCAGCATCTGTTCTGGTTCTTCGGTCACCCCGAGGTCTACATCCTGATCCTGCCCGCGTTCGGCATGGTCAGCCAGATCGTCTCCACCTTCTCGAAGAAGCCGGTGTTCGGCTATCTCGGCATGGCCTATGCGATGGTCGCGATCGGCGGTATCGGCTTCGTGGTGTGGGCGCACCACATGTACACGGTGGGCATGTCGTCGGCGACGCAGGCCTATTTCGTCGCCGCCACCATGGTGATCGCGGTGCCGACCGGGGTGAAGATCTTCTCGTGGATCGCCACCATGTGGGGCGGCTCGATCGAGTTCAAGACGCCGATGCTGTGGGCGATCGGCTTCATCTTCCTGTTCACGCTTGGCGGCGTCACCGGCGTCGTGCTCGCCAATGCCGGTGTCGACCGTGTGCTGCAGGATACCTACTACGTGGTCGCGCACTTCCATTACGTGCTGTCGCTCGGCGCGGTGTTTGGCATCTTCGCCGGCTGGTACTACTGGTTCCCGAAAATGTCCGGCTACATGTATTCGGAAACCATCGGCAAGCTGCACTTCTGGTTCACCTTCGTCGGCGTCAACCTGGTGTTCTTCCCGCAGCATTTCCTTGGTCTGTCCGGCATGCCGCGCCGTTACGTCGATTATCCCGACGCGTTCGCCGGCTGGAACCTGGTGTCCTCGCTCGGCTCCTACATTTCCGGGTTCGGCATGCTGATCTTCATCTACGGTGTGATCGACGCGTTCGTGCGCAAGCAGCAGGCCGCCGCCAATCCGTGGGGCTCAGGCGCCACCACGCTGGAATGGACGCTGCCGTCGCCGCCGCCGTTCCATCAGTTCGAAGTGCTGCCGCGCGTGCAGTAAGAGCATGATCCGGAAAAGTGGGAACCGGTTTTCCGAAAAGATTATGCTCAAACAAAGAGATCAGACCATGATCCGATTCTATCGGATCATGGTCTAAAGGAAACGAGACCAATCTTGTCGGTTGTCGATCACAACGCCATCGAGCTGTCGCCCCGGATTTCGGAGGCCGATGTTGCCGACTACATCGCGCTGTTGAAGCCGCGGGTGATGTCGCTGGTGATCTTTACCGCGCTGGTTGGCCTCATGATCGCGCCGGGCCACGTTCATCCGGTGCTGGCGTTCACCTCGATCCTTTGCATCGCGGTCGGCGCCGGCGCCTCGGGCGCGCTGAACATGTGGTACGAGAGCGATATCGACGCGCTGATGTCGCGTACCGCCAACCGGCCGATCCCGCGCGGACGCGTCACGCGTGCCGAAGCGCTGACGTTCGGCATGACGCTGGCGTTCTTCTCGGTGATGACGCTCGGCATCCTGGTCAACTGGTTCGCAGGCGCGTTGCTGGCGTTTACGATCTTTTTCTACGTCGTGATCTACACCATGGCGCTGAAGCGCTGGACCGCGCAGAACATCGTGATCGGCGGCGCCGCCGGCGCGCTGCCGCCGGTGGTGGCGTGGGTGGCGGCGACCGGCTCGCTGTCGATGGAGCCGCTGCTGCTGTTCCTGATCATCTTCTTCTGGACCCCGCCGCACTTCTGGGCGCTGGCGCTGTTTCGCAGCGACGACTATGCGCGCGCGGGAGTGCCGATGCTGCCCGTCGTCGCCGGCCCCGACGCGACGCGGCTGCAGATCCTGCTGTATACCGTGGTGCTGGTCGCGGTCGCATTCGCACCGTGGCCGCTCGGTTATTTCGACGCGGTCTATGGCCTGACCTCGCTGGTTCTCGGCGGCGGCATGCTGGCGCTCGCCATCAACGTCTACCGCCGCCGCGAAGGCAGCCAGGCGCTGCGCGCGACGCGCAAACTGTTTGCGTTCTCGATCCTTTATTTGTTTGCGCTGTTCGCGGTCCTGCTGCTTGAGGTCGTCGTCCACACCCTCGTGCCATCGATCTGGTAGGGGGCGCATGGCGAGGGCAATGGCCGACAACCGAGAACCAGATGGAATCGTCCTCACCGAGGCGCAGAAGAAAAGCCGCCGCGAGCGTTCGATCGCCATCGCGCTGGCGCTCGGCGTCCTGGTGCTGCTGTTTTTCGCGGTCACCATGGTCAAGGGGCCGGGCGTATTAGTGCGGCCGATGTGATCGATATGGAGACGTTGCCGCAAGTGCCGACCACGAACCAGAAGGCAGCCACGCGCCGCGAGCCAGTTGCGCGTCTCGGTCGCGATGCCGCGGTGGCGGCGATCTGCGGCCTGGTCGTGGTGCTGATGGTCGGCGCATCCTATGCGGCCGTGCCGTTTTACAACTGGTTCTGCCGCGCCACCGGCTTCAATGGCACCACCCAGGTCGCGACCGCGGCACCGGCAGGAGCGCCGCTGGCGCGCAAGATCGCGGTGCGCTTCGATGCCAATGTCGCGCCCGGGCTGCCGTGGAAATTCGAGCCGGAGCAGACCGAAATCGAGGTTAGAATCGGCGAAGTCGTCACCGTATTCTATACCGTGACCAATCAATCGGCGCGGACCACGGTCGGGCAGGCAGCCTATAATGTGGCGCCGCTGACGGTCGGGGCGTATTTCCAGAAGATCAACTGCTTCTGTTTCACCGAACAGACCATGGATCCCGGTGAAAAACGCGAGATGCCGGTGGTGTTCTATGTCGACCCCGCACTGGTGGCGAACAACGACAATGACGGGCTCAACACCATCACGCTGTCCTATACTTTCTACCCCGTTCGCGAGCCGGCGCCGAAGCCGCTGGCGGCGAGCGAACTGGACAAACGCAAGGGAAGCCTCTGATCGCAAGATCTTCGGGATTTGATTTTAAGACGAATACGTGCCGAATGGCACGGCACCGCTAACGGAGAGACCGCAATGGCTACGGCGCAAGTCAAGCACCACGACTACCACCTCGTCGATCCGAGCCCGTGGCCGATCGTCGGCTCGGTCTCGGCCTTCATCATGGCGGTCGGCGCGATCACCTGGATGCATCATTCGTTCGCGGCGGCGCCGATCATTTTCGGCATCGGCACCATCGGCGTGCTCTACACCATGGCGAGCTGGTGGGCCGATGTGATCCGCGAGGCGCAGTACAAGGGCGACCACACCCGCGTGGTGCAGATCAGCCATCGCTACGGCATGATCCTGTTCATCGCCTCCGAAGTGATGTTCTTCGTCGCCTGGTTCTGGGCCTTCTTCAACTCGTCATTGTTTCCCGGCGATCCGGTTCATGCCACCCGCGAGGCGCTGTTCGGCGGCGTGTGGCCGCCCAAGGGCATCGAGACTTTCGATCCCTGGCATCTGCCGCTGTTGAACACGCTGCTGCTGTTGACCTCGGGCACCACGGTGACCTGGGCGCATCACGCGCTGCTGGAGAACGATCGTCAGGGTTTGAAATACGGTTTGATCCTCACCGTCCTGCTCGGCGCGACCTTCACCTGCGTGCAGGCCTACGAATATGGCCACGCCGCCTTCAGCTTCGCCGGCAATATCTACGGCGCGACCTTCTTCATGGCGACCGGCTTCCACGGCTTCCATGTGCTGGTCGGCACCATCTTCCTGATCGTCTGCCTGATCCGCGCCTATGCCGGGCATTTCAGCCCGACCCAGCATCTCGGCTTCGAATTCGCCGCCTGGTACTGGCATTTCGTCGACGTGGTCTGGCTGTTCCTGTTCATCTGTATCTATGTCTGGGGTCACGGTGCGGAAACCATGGCTCACGGCGCGCACTGATCTGCCAATACAAGAGACCCACGGTGCTACAAGGGGGCGGCCGCGGGGCCGCCCTTTTTGTTGCGCGAAGCGCGAAAGACCAGCACATGCCAGACCAGACGCACCCGACGGTGACCGAGAGCGCGATGCGCGGCCTTGCCTGCAAATGTCCGCGCTGCGGCAGGGGCAAGCTCTATGCGGGATTCCTCGACCTGCGGTGCGGGCTCAACTATGCCTTCATCGACACCGGCGACGGACCCGCGGTCTTCATCATCATGATTGCCGGCGCCATCGTGGTCGGCTGCGCGCTGATCGTTGAGGTGAAATACCAGCCGCCGTTCTGGCTGCACGCGGTGCTTTGGTTGCCGCTGATTCTCGCGACCACGCTGTTGCCATTGCGCGCGATGAAGTCGCTTTTGATCGCGCTGCAGTTTCATCACAAGGCAGCACCTGGCCAGCTGATCGATCGCGATCCGAAATGATTGAGATAAGCGGACGACAGCGCGGCGTCGCCGGCTTTGGCGTCTTCACGCTGCTGATGGTGGCGGTGTTCGTCGGCCTCGGGGTGTGGCAGTTGCAGCGCCGGGCCGAGAAGCACGCTTTGATCGCGGCCTTGACCGAGCGCCTCGCGGCGGCACCTGGATCGCTGCCAGGGCCGGCGCAGTGGAACGCACTGACGCCCGACCGGGAC
>WNGH01011408.1_pt1 | contig 11093 bp, 6 predicted proteins | sample 5400631 | NCBI WGS metagenome assembly WNGH01 (sample SAMN13153373, study PRJNA577476) | soil metagenome | isolation source: 115 cm soil or saprolite under Garry oak tree replicate 1 | place: USA:California | collected 2016-06-15 | reverse complement strand
TCCTGACGGCTCCCTCGCAGTTTGAGGAGTGGCTGAAGGCCGCTGGAGCCATTGCGAGCGAACCACGCCATCGTTTCTTTCACTGGGAGTTGGAATTCCCCGAGGTTTTCTTTGACAGGTACGGGCAGTCCAGGCGCTCACTGGCAGGCTTCGATGCTGTTGTTGGCAATCCACCGTGGATACGCCAGGAAGCATTCAGCGAGGATAAACCCGCGTTAAAGCGCCTCTATCCTGATGTGTATCATGGCGTTGCTGACCTCTATACCTATTTTGTGGGGCTTGGCAATGCCCATTTGCGTGACGGGGGTCGTTTTGGCTTCATCGTTCCCAACAAGTTTGTGCGTGCCAACTACGGTGAAGCCCTGCGCAGCTTCCTGACTTCGCAGGTGCGCCTGGAACGCCTGGTAGACTTCGGCGACCTGCCCGTCTTCCGCGAGGCCGTCACCTATCCTATGATCGTACTGACCACGAAACAACAGCTTGAGATGGATAATACTCAGCCACAACAGGTGAAATTTACCCTGTTAAAACAGACCCACGAAAACGATCTTGCCGCCGCCATCGAAGCCGGTGAGTCATCTTTGCCCATATCGGCCTTCGCAGGCCCCCAGTGGTCCCTCGGCGGCACGGCAACTCAGGTCATCATAGAGAAGATGAGGGTAGTTAGCGTCCCACTGGGTGAATATGTCGGCGACAAAATACTCTACGGTATCAAAACTGGCTTCAATGAAGCCTTTGTGATAGACCGCCGCACTCGTGATAGGCTGATTGCTGAAGACCACAAGAGTGCCGAGATCATCAAGCCATTTGTAGTGGGAAGGGATATCAAGCGGTATGGTCTGGACGCTGAAGAACGCTACATCATACTTACGAAGATTGGAACACCTATTGAACGTTATCCTGCTGTGTTTGCTCATCTCCAACAGTACCAGCCACAGCTTGAGGCGCGTTGGGATAAGGGCAATCATTGGTGGGAGCTGCGCGCATGTGATTATTATGAAGAGTTCGAGAAGCCCAAAATCATTTTCCCCGATATCGCCGATGGTTGTAAGTTTGCTTTCGATACCGCAGGTATTTACAGCACCAATACTACTTATCTGATGCCAGTCGATCCGAGCCAAAAATACCTGGTTTCGCTCCTCAATTCTTCCCTGGTAGAATTTTTCTTCAGGGATCTATCCGCGTTGATTCGCGGCGGCTACCTGCGTTTCTTCACTCAGTATGTCACGCAGATCCCCATACGTCGCATCACCTCCACCCCACCCGGAGGGGAGCGCGCAGCTCTCACCGGCAGCGCCATTGACCTCTACAAGTCTGGCAAGCGAGAAGAACTCCTCAGGTTTGTCGAGGCGCGGCTCGCGGCGCAACCGGAGCAGAGTGACGTGGTGCGCGACCTGCTGTCGTACCTGGCGGAGCAGATGATCGACCTCAACCGGAGACGGCAGCAGGCCGTAGAAGATTTTATGCTTGGATTGGAAAGCATACTCTCTCGTGCTGAGTTGCAGAAGATCAGCAGGCTTTGGACGCCGTCGAATACAGCCCAGACGGATGAGAAGGACGCGGATAAAAAACTCGCAGAAGCGCAGGAGATGCTGGGTGTTCTGGCGATACGAGTGCTCGAGTTGCGTGATGATATCGGAGCTTTGAACGAGGAACAATGGAAATGGCTGCTCAAGCAGCGACTGCGAGGGCCAGACCTCGTCGGCCTGGTGAAGGTCTATCGAAAATTTCAGCCGCCGGTAGCCGAGATCGATAGCGAAATCGCTGCCGCAGATCACCTGGTCGATCAGATCGTCTATCGCCTCTACGGTCTCACCCCAGAAGAGATTGCAATCGTAGAGAGCAACCATTATAAGCCTTTCATGGCCGCTTCAATCGTTGCGCTATCAGCAGCTGAACAGAGGACGGCGGGAAGTTCAGAGTAGGCCATTTTCAAGCTTACGCAGGAGTCCTACAGGACTTGTCAAGAAGAGGCAAAATGGATACAGTAGCGGCATAACAATCGAAGAAGAACTGCTGCACCTCCGAGAAGAAAGCAGCAGATCACACTCTTGAGGGAGCGGGTGCAAAACAGCACCACCACCTCTCCTGGTAATGTGCAAGCCCCGATGCAGCATGGAGCTGCCTTCGGGGCTGTGGGCGTCTCTCTGGTGCAGCAGGGCGAGGGCAAGCCCCGCCTTACGCACGCACGTGCGAAGTGATCCAACGATCTACTTGCACTATACTGCTCATTGGCAGGAAAAGCATCGGGGAGTTCCCCTATTTTTCTGGTTTTCTTTCTCAAACTGACTGGTGGAGTATGCGTATAGTCAACGAAAAGGGAGATCTCGCAGCACTGCTGTGTGCGCTGTCTTTCGCAACCGGTCTGGGATTCGGCGGTCATATCGAACATGGCCTGGGCAGCGCCTCTCTCGGACTACAGATCGCCGATGCACTCGCTCTTGCCGATGAAGAGCGCGAGGCCATCTTCTATGGGACGCTCCTCAAGGACGTGGCATGTACTGCTTGTTCGGCTGGAATCGCTGCTTTTTTCCCTGATGAGGAACAGGTGTCTTTAGCGGATGTCATCCTCCTTGATCCATCCCAGTTGAGCGATATGATCGGATGGTTATCCCGCTATCTCCGGCTGGATGCACGCTTCCCCAGTCGAGTTGCCAAATTCCTGTCCTTCATGGTGCAGTGTGGACCCATTGTCAAGGAAACGATGCGCAGCCACTGTGAAGTGGCGGAACTGTTTGCACGGCAACTGGGGTTTCCCGACCATGTCCAACAGACGCTGCGTTTTCAGTGGGAACGGTGGGACGGCAAGGGTATGGCCTATGGACTCAAGGGGCCGGCAATACCTAGAACGGCGCGTATTCTGCACCTGGCACAGGTGCTTGACCTGACGTACCGGTTTGGGGGTCCAGCGGCGACACGTGTCCTCGCCCAGGAAAAACGTGGAACTCGTTTCGATCCAGAGGCAGTAGATGCGTTTCTGGTGTTGACACAACAGGAAGCCTTTTGGAGCACCTTTGAGGAACTGTCAACGCAGGAAGCCCTCCTGGCGAGACGACCTCCGACGGTGGCAGGTCAGGCTCTGGAGGATCAGATCGAGCCATTGTGCGAAACGCTGGGTGACTTTGTTGATCTCAAGTCCCGCGAGACCTGGCATCACTCGCGAACCGTCGCGGAAGTAGCAGTCGGGATGGGAACCTGCCTGGGATTGGAGCCGGGTGAACTGGCCAGGCTGCGGTGTGCTGCGCTCGTCCATGATATTGGCAAGGTGTCCGTTCCTTATGCTATCCTGGCAAAGGGTGAACAGCGATCAAGCAGCGAATGGGAGACCTATCGCCTCCATCCCTATTACACACAGCGCATCCTGGAGCGGGTCGAGCCTTTGCGAGACCTGGCGCAAGCCGCGGCAGCTCATCATGAATGGGTGAATGGTCAGGGGTATCACCGGCAACTGTGTGGAGAGCAGATTCCCTTGTATGGCCGCATCCTGGCCGTGGCAAACACCTATGCCAGGCTTGTCCAGCAGCAGGGAGATCAGCAGGACCCGGCAGAGGCGTTGCGCAAAATGCATTCCCTGGTCGGCAGGCAATTTGATCGAGCGTGCTACGATGCGTTGGTCACGTCAGTGAAAGGTGCTGGGAGCCTGGGGAGCGTCCCGCGCAGGTCTCGGAAGGTAGGCAACCTGACCGAGCGGGAGGCTGAGGTATTATGCCTGTTGGCCCAGGGACGCAATACTCCTCAGATTGCGCAAAGACTGGACATTAGCAAGAAAACGGTCGAGCACCATTTAGCACATATCTACGACAAACTTGGGGTCACGTGCCGGACGGCTGCTGTCGTCTATGCTGTTCAGCAGGGGCTTGTTTAGAGAATCGATACAGTAGAGTTTAGTACAGAGTGATGTGGCTGTCCAGGTACGTTCTGCTGAAAAAGCCTATTTACAACTCATCCCCGATATGTTATCATCTCCCATACCAGGGGATGTAGCTCAGCTGGGAGAGCGCGACAATCGCACTGTCGAGGTCAGGGGTTCGAGCCCCCTCATCTCCACCGTCACTATACTCACTCTACTGCCTTGCAAATCGCAAACAGTTATGATATAGTGCGTAGGGGCCGGTTTACCGCGCCCGTATACATACAACAAGCGGTGAACAGGAGTAGTACGTCCACCCTTTGCAGAGAGCAGCCGGTTGGTGCAAGGCTGCAGCGCAGGACCGAACTCGCCTGAGAGCAACGAGTGTGAAACATTCATGGTACCACGGTACCGTCGAATGTCTAATACTTGCCGGAACGCCCGTTATCACGTACAATGAGTGTATATCGATGACACTCGCCAGGAACCAGATCAAATGGGCCTGTAGCGTAGCTGGGAGCGCGCCTCCATGGCATGGAGGAGGTCAGGGGTTCGAATCCCCTCAGGTCCACCATTATTATCCTGGCTCATCGATGTATAGAAACAGGGTGGTACCACGAAATGGCCTTTCGTCCCGCGAGGATGAAAGGTTTTTTTAATGGAGAAACTTTTATTGTTGTATGTTGGATCGGTATCATTTATCACTTTTGAAACACGGGGGAGAGGCTATGATTACGCGCACCAGGTACAATCCTAAAGAAATCGAAAAGAAGTGGCAAACCAGTTGGGAGGCCGAGCAACTGTATCATGCCCCCGACGACTCGCCTAAAACAAAGTTTTATCACCTGGTCATGCTGCCCTATCCATCTGGTGATCTACACATGGGCCACTGGTATAACTACTCGCCTTTCGATGCCTATGGCCGATTCATGCGCATGCAGGGCTACAACGTCATGCAGCCCATGGGTTTCGATGCCTTCGGCCTGCCTGCAGAGAATGCCGCCATCAAGCGTGGGGTGCAGGCGCGCACCTGGACGCTGGCCAACATCGACAAAATGCGCCGCCAGTTGCGCTCAATGGGTGCTCAATGGGACTGGGACCGGGAGATCGTCTCCTGCCTGCCCGACTACTATAAGTGGACAGAATGGCTGTTCCTGCAATTCTACAAACATGGACTGGCCTATCGCACAAAAGCGCCTGCTAACTGGTGCCCAGGCTGCAATACCACACTGGCCAACGAGCAAGTGCTGCCGAATGGTACCTGTGAGCGCTGCGGCAGCATGGTGATCCGCAAGGAGATCGACCAGTGGCTGCTGAAGATCACCAACTATGCCGAAGAGCTGCTGGACTTCTCGGGCATCGAGTGGCCCGAAAAGACCGTCACCATGCAGCGCAACTGGATCGGGCGCAGCGAAGGGGCGGAGATCCGTTTCTTCACTGAAATCGCTGGCAAGCGTGAAGAAATTCCCGTCTTTACCACCCGCCCGGACACGATCTATGGCGCCACCTTCTTCGTGCTGGCCCCCGAACACCCGTGGGTCGAGAAGATCACCACGCCCGAACACAAAGCTGAAGTCGACGCCTATGTAGACCATGCGCGGCATATGACCGAAATCGAGCGCATGAGCACGGAAAAAGAGAAGACGGGCGTCTTCACCGGCGGCTACATCACCAATCCCGTCAGTGGCGAACAGGTTCCGGTCTGGATTGCCGACTACGTGCTGATGGGCTATGGTTCCGGTGCGATCATGGGCGTTCCCGCGCATGACCAGCGCGACTTCGAGTTTGCCCGTAAATTCGGCATTCCTATACGCGAAGTCATTCGCCCCGAAGGCGAGGCGCCGGGCGATCCCGCTACATGGTCGGAGGCAAAAGAGCACCTGGGCGTCATGGTCAATTCTGGCCCTTTCAACGGTGTACCTGCTGATGAAGCCATTGCCAGGGTCACCAGGTACCTGGAAGAACAGGGCACCGGAAGGTTCATGGTCACCTATCGCCTGCGAGACTGGTTGATTAGCCGGCAGCGCTACTGGGGCGCGCCTATCCCAATTGTCTACTGCCCCGAGCACGGAACAGTGCCCGTGCCAGAAGAGCAGTTGCCCGTCCTGCTGCCTGAGAACGTGCATTTCAAACCCACCGGCGAGTCGCCGCTGCGCTACGAGCCTGAGTTCTTGAACACCACTTGCCCCATCTGTGGGGGTCCTGCTACACGCGAGGTCGATACCATGGACACCTTCATCTGCTCGTCCTGGTACTTCCTGCGCTATGCTGATCCACATAATAGCGAGCAGGCGTGGAGCCAGGAGGCAATGCAGCGCTGGCTGCCCGTCGATCAATACGTAGGCGGGGCAGAGCATGCTGTAATGCACCTGCTGTACGCTCGCTTCTTTGTCAAAGCGCTGCGTGACATGGGTCACCTGCATTTCGGAGAACCATTCTTGCGCCTGTACCACCAGGGCACCGTCCTGGGTCCCGATGGTCAAAAAATGTCGAAGTCACGCGGCAACGTCGAGGCCCCCGACGCATACGTCGAGAAGTACGGTGCGGACACCGTGCGCTGCTACATGATGTTCATGGGGCCATTCGACCAGGGCGGGTCCTTCAAAGCCGAAAACCTGGAAGGCGTCTGGCGCTTCCTGAACCGCTTCTGGAGCCTGGTCAATGAGTCCTGGACACCGGGTCCGGTGAGCAGCAAGGAGACGAGTGAAAGCAGTGCCATCGAGCGCCTGCGCAACAAGACCATCAAGCGCGTCACCGAGGACCTGAGCGTTTTCCATTTCAACACGGCCCTGGCCGCGCTGATGGAGTGCAACAACGCGCTGATCAAGCAGCAAAACGAGCCGGTGGCACGCAGCGCTGCCTTCCGCAATACGCTGGAGACGATGATGCAACTACTGGCCCCCATGGCGCCGCACATTGCCGAAGAACTGTGGCACGTGACAGGCCATACCGGCAGTATTCACCTGACCAGTTGGCCGGCCTATGACGAGGCGCTGACGCGAGACGAAACCTTCACACTGGTCGTGCAGGTCAACGGCAAAGTGCGCGAACGCATCGAGGTGCCCACCGGCATTGCCGAGAACGAGGTGCGTAAACTGGCGCTGGGCAATCCGCGCGTTGCCTCCTTCATCGGCGATGCCACCGTGCGCAACATCATCTACGTGCCGGGGCGCCTGGTCAACATCGTTGTGCGCAGCTCATAAAAATATGTAAGGGCGACGCTTGCCGTCGCCCAATAGGCAATAACCGAAGAAGCCAGTCCACGATTTCGTAGGGGCGGGGGCGGCGTGGGGTGGTGTGGGGGCCTTTATGGCCGCCCGCCTTGCCCTGATGATCTCCTGTGGTCCAGCAGGGTCACACCCCAGCAACGGGCGACCATAAAGGCCCACCCTACCCTTCTCAACCGCTCTCGCCCCTACGGAATCGTGGGTCAACTTCTTCGGTTGATGCGTATTGGAGGGCCTTATGGCCGCCCGTCGTACTCGTTTGTGTCCGCCTTCTCAAGTTGCTTTGCCTGCTCGCGAGCCTGTTCAGCATCCTGGGTTCGCCCCAACTGCTCCAGGGCATCGCCCAGGGAAGCATACGCGGGGGCGAGCTGGGGATCAAGCGCAATAGCCCGCTCGTACGCGGTTACAGCATCGCTGTATCGCCGCAGCGCCAGGTAGACGTCACCCATGCGAGCGTATGTAGCAGGGCGCGGGTCCAGTACCGCTGATAAGTACAATGATTGCAGCGCCTCGTCATAGCGTCCGAGCGCGGCGAGCGCGAACCCCTTTCCTCTACGGGCCAGGGGATCGAGGTGCGGCGACCGGTCATAGGCTTGCAGCGCCTGCTCATAATAGTCTTCTTCTTGCTTGCGCTCGCGGGTCTCTTCCCGTCGCTGTTGTTCGGCTTCTTCTTGTCGCTGCTGTTCAGCTTCCTCTTGTTCGCGCCTGCGGGCTTCTTCCTGTCGCTGCCGCTCGGCTTCGCTCGTAAATACCATCGTAGGCATAATCGACAGAGACCTGCGGGCTTCTTCCTGTCGCTGCCGCTCGGCTTCTTCTATCACCTTCACGCGCCGCCGGGCCTGAATGATTCTTCGCCATAAAATTATGAGGAGAATAGCGACTAGTGTCCCCAGCAGCGCGACGGCGATGGAAAGAAAATTGGGGCTGCCCGTGCAAGGAGAACCAGAAGGACAAGCAGGGATTCGAAAGGTGAACAAGGTGAACAAGATACCCGCGACGAGACAGCGTGCTTTTCGTCGCCTCCTCTCGCACAACGCGCTCAATGCCCAGTGCAATATCCACGAAGGCGCTATCGCGGTTGCGCCAGTTCGCCACCGGTTTCCCGTTAGTGGGCAGCATTTTGAGCATGGCAAATGGCGTGCCGGTAAAGAGCACGGGGCGCAGCAGGATAGGGATGACACGCACCTCGCCTTGCCGGTGGCGCTCCATCGCTCGCGTCATTTCCATACTATAGCAATACTGCGAGGCCATAAAGGAGGAACTGATATACTGCCACATTTTGTAACTTCTCCGCGTTAATATCTGTAGGGGAAGAACTTTTTAGCGCTACCACTGCAGTTCTAAATTTGCCGTGAAGTTTCCCTGCCCATAATTTTGAACTTTTGTGGCCTTCCAAACGTATATACAGCATCACGAGTGTGATCCATTTGTGACGTATTTCACCGTTCATGAGTTGTCTGGTAGATAGACATGGCACTTGTTACCGCTTATGCTTAGTATATAAAGAATAAGATAAGTAGCTACAGTGTTATAAATATTGATATTTGAAAAAGTATAGAGTCGTGCGTCTACTATAGTGAAGGGCCCAACCAGGTAGACGGCGGCAAGAAACGAGTCGAGAAAACGGCGGGCAAATGCAGTGAGAGGACGCCTCACTGCGAGGAAGAAGGTATTCTAATGAATCCACAGACGCAACCACTTGAGATGGTACAAAACTCAGAGACCGCTACGAGCGAAATGGAAACCCTGGTCGAATGCGGTTTCACGACTGATGAAATCGCCTCGTTACTCTGGCTTCGCCAGTGGTATCAGAGCGGCGGTAGCGATCGCATTGAGGTAGTGCGCCACCTTGAGTTCCTCAAGCTGCTGGTCATCAGCGGCAAATTGGAACCCTAAAACCTGGCGCTTGACATAGATCCGGCCTGGCACCCGTAGAGAGCTGCTACAATATAATTATAATATTCATAAACGTAGTGGCACCCCTTGCGGGTGCCAGGTTCTTTTTTGGTAGATTCTCTATCATCCGGTAAATCTTCCCCAAATTGAGAGGTTGTCTGATTTCCATCACGATCGCTTGCTCGCGCCCGCGGCTCGCCTGATGTATTTTATTGTGTGGAAAATGCGCTTCGCGCATTTTCCACAACGCCTCCTCCATCTTTTGCGCGGCGAAGCCGCGCGAGCACCCGGCGAGAGAGGGCGAAGCCTCTGAGAATCAGACACGCTCTGATAGAACCTTGTATATCGCGTGAGAAGAACTGGCTATTTCATAAAATAATCCCTGCTTTATAACCGGAAGGTGGAAAATTACGTACATAGAGATAACAAGCCGCGAAAACTGTTTGAAGAGTAAGGATGACCATGCGTATAATACTTTACCTTGGGAAAGGCGGCGTAGGTAAAACAACCGTCGCCGCGGCCACAGCAGTGCGCTCCGCTCTGCTGGGCAAACGTACACTCGTTGTGAGTACCGACCTGGCGCATAGCCTCGCTGATTGCTTGAACACCCAGCTTGCCTCGGATCCCAGACCACTGTCAACCAACCTCTGGGCGCAGGAAGTCAACGTACTGGACGAGATGCGCCGCGGTTGGAGCAAAGTGCAGGACGCGATGAGCAAAGTACTGCGCAAGCAGGGCATGGATGGAATCATGGCAGAAGAGCTGGCCCTCATCCCCGGCATGGATGAAATCGTCGGCCTCACCAACATCTATCGCAATGCTCGCGACCACAACTTCGAAGTGGTTATCATCGATGCCGCTCCCACCGGTGAGACCGTGCGACTCCTCAGCATGCCCGATACCTTTCAGTGGTATGCCAAGCGCATCACCGGCAGCAGCGCCCTCAACCTTGCCCGGCCGCTTATCAAAGCCTTTGTGCCTTCCATCGAAATACTCGATGCCGTGCAAACCATGAGCGAGCGTGTTAAAACGCTGCGCGCAGTGTTAAGCAATCCCGAGATCAGTTCCTATCGTCCTGTCGTCAACCCGGAGCGCATGGTCATCAAAGAGGCATTGCGCGCTGAAACCTACCTTGCCCTCTTTGGCTATCCCATTGATAGCGTCATCTGCAACCGCGTCATCCAGCCAGGCAATTATCAAGATACCTTCATGCAGGAAATCTATGGCAACCAGGAGAAACTGCGCCAGCAAATTCACCAGACCTTTGCGCCGCTGCCCATCTGGGAGGTCCCTTACTACTCCCACGAGATCATCGGTATTCCCCAGCTCACCGACCTGGCTCAGACCATCTTCGGTGACCAGGACCCAACACAGATTTTTTATCGCGGCCAGGTACAGGAAGTGACGCGCGTCGGCGATACCTATGTGCTCCGTCTCCCACTACCGCACGTGGAAATGGACAAAGTGCTCATGACCAAAAAAGGCGACGAGATGATCGTCGAGATCGGCACCTTCAAACGTGATATTACGTTGACTTTCACCGGCCTATCCGCTATAGTGAGACCAGGTAAACTGTAGAACCCCCTGGAGAGGAAATCGTCTGGATGAAGATCGGACTGCTCGAGGACAACCATGCCATCAGCGACTACCTGACAACTGCGCTGGAGATTGCCGGGCACCAGGTCTATCCGCATGTCTTCGGTCACTCTCTCGTGGAGAGGCTCTTCCTCGATCGCGATCAACACGAACCTCCGCCCTACGATCTGGTGATCATTGACCTCTTGCTTCCTGGCATGCTGTCCGGTACGGCCGTCATCGACTACCTCCACCGTACTATTTCCCCGGAGACGCTCCCAATCATCGTCATATCTGCAGCGAGTGAAAGCCAGCTCGAAGAGGTACGCTCCCGCTTCCCACGGGTACACGTGCTGCGCAAACCCTTTACTATAAAGGAACTGCTGTACTTGATCGAAACAAACCCCAATGGGGATGTGGCATAGCGACACTTGGACGTAATTGCCGGACATATTTGGGCAGTCGAAGTGGTCAAATGGCCTGCCAGACCTGTACTGTCCCGTCGTTGCCTGCCGAGGCAATGCGTGTCCCATCGGGCGACCATG
>WNGH01007343.1_pt1 | contig 11093 bp, 9 predicted proteins | sample 5400631 | NCBI WGS metagenome assembly WNGH01 (sample SAMN13153373, study PRJNA577476) | soil metagenome | isolation source: 115 cm soil or saprolite under Garry oak tree replicate 1 | place: USA:California | collected 2016-06-15 | reverse complement strand
CACCACCCGACGGCCATCGCGACGACGGTTTCAGGCCTGCGGGACCAGGTGGGAAAGGCGCGCATTTTGGCCGTCCTGGAGCCGCGATCCAGCACCATGAAGGCCGGTCTAATGAAAGACCGCCTGCCTGCCAGTCTCGAGCAGGCGGACAGGATTTTTTGCTTTAGCGCGAACCTCGGCTGGGATGCCGCAGCGGCGCTCGCGCCGCTCGGCGATCGCGCGCGCATCGAGAGCGATCTAGAGCGGCTTGTCGGGGTGATCGTCGCCGAAGCGCAGCCCGGCGATCAGGTGCTTGTCATGTCGAACGGGGGATTCGGGGGTATCCATGAGCGCTTGCTCGCTTCGCTCTCCATACGGGCTGGCCTGGCGACCGGGGCGTGATCATCTACCTTCACGGACTCAACAGTTCGCCGCAGTCGGGAAAAGCCCAGTATTTAAAGCGATACCTCGATGAGCGGGGCAAGGGAACGGAGTTCGTCTGCCCGCAGTTGCCTCACCGCCCGGATCTCGCATTGGCGGTCGTCGAGGCCGAATTGGCGCGACAGCCCAAGGAGAAAATCACGCTACTCGGGAGTTCGCTCGGCGGATTCTATGCGACCTGGACGAAGTGCTCGACTACCGAGCAGCGGTGAGAAAATACAGAGGCGCGAAACAAGTCGTGGTGCAAGGTGGAGACCACAGCCTTGCGAGCTTTCCCGAACAAATCCCTCTGATACTGGAATTCGCCGGAATGAATTGACTACTACTTCAACTTCAGCACCTTCCAGACTGCCTTTCCGTCTTCGAGCCCGTAGCGCGCTACCGCCTTTTCATCGAATCCAAACCCGAGACCCGGCGTCTTCGGCAGAATCAGCATGCCCTCTCTTATCTTGAGCTGAGTGTCAATGAGACGCCGAAAATTGAGCACTTGGTCATCGGGGAAGAACTCGACGTAGCGCGCGTTGGGTGTTGCCGCTACAAGCTGCGCGTGCAGGTCATGAAACCAGTGCGGGCAGACGGTGACGCCGTAGCTCAAGGCGGTAGCGGCAATTTTTCTCCACTCGGTAACCCCGCCGCATACCAGAGCATCCGTCTGCAGGATCTGCGCCGCGCCCTTATCGAGGATTTCCTTGAAATGCCAGCGCCCGGTGCCGATCTCGCCCGTGGCTACTGTGACACGCGTGAGTTTCGCCAGGCGTGCGTGGTTGTCGATGTCATCGGGGAAAAACGGCTCCTCGATCCAATAAGGATCGTAGAGTTCGAACCGCTCGATATAACGCATCGCGGTAGGCAAATCGTGCCAGGCGTTGTTCGCGTCCAGCATCAGTTCGACGTCGGGTCCGATCGCGTCGCGCGCCGCTTTTACGCGCGCTTCCTCCTCCTTGGGCGAAAGCCGCCCTACTTTCATCTTCACGGCACGAAAACCGGCTTTTGCGTAGCCCGCCATTTCCGTGCCGAGCTTTTTCGGCGTCTTGCCTGGGAGGTAGTAGCCGCCGCTCGCGTACGCCGGCACGGCCTCATCCACCACCGCGCCGAGATATTTGTAAAGCGGAAGCTTCGACGCGCGCGAATTCAGGTCCCAAAGCGCACAGTCCAGGATCGAGATCGCACGCATGACGCTGCCGGCGCGTCCGTGCAACAATGTTTCCTCGAACATGCGCTGCCAAAGGCCTTCGACGAGCAGACTTTCGCGGTCGAGCAGTCCCGGCGCAAGCAGCTGCTCCACGGCTTGTGCAACGAGCGTCCCTCCGGAAGAGCCTGCATAGCAGAATCCGATGCCCTCGACGCCCCCCGCGCTCACTTTGACTAGCCCGTAATCGCGCGCCGTAACCGTGCGCGTGGCGAAGCTCGTTACGTTGTCCAGCGGGACCCGGACGGTTGCTACGGCAATCGATTCGATCTTTGCCATTGGCGAGCGATTTGGCGTCTTCGTCGGCGTGAGCGGAGGCAATGCTGCGCTATAATTATCGCACTCATCGGGCCGGCGCGACGCGGCTCTTTCCGTTTGGCTCCATCTCGTGAACGTTCTCTACGAAGACAGCGGTGCGCTTAAGGTCGCCACGGTGCTCGCCGACAGCGACAACGCGCTTCAGGTCGAAGCACCGCACGGGAAGCGAGCCAAGATCAAGTCGAAGGACGTGCTATTGCGGTTTCCGGAGCCCAGCGCAGTGGATCTGCTCGCACAAGCCGAGGCGCTGGCGGCCGGGATCGACGCGGATTTTCTGTGGCAATGCTGTGGCACGGAGGAATTCGGGTTCGGCGACCTCGCGCACGAATACTGTGGCCGCGCGCCTTCGGCCGTCGAGGCAGCCGGTATTCTGGTGAAGCTGCACTCGGCGCCGATGTACTTTTACCGGAAGGGCAGGGGGCGCTACAGAGCCGCGCCGCCCGAGACGCTGCGCGCGGCACTAGTCGGCATCGAAAGGAAGAAACAACAGCAGGTACAGGTTTCAGCCTGGGCCGAGCAGCTCGAGCACGGCGCGTTTCCGGAAGAGTTCCGGCAGCTCCGGGAACCGCTCCTGTACAAGCCCGATCGCAACCGCGCGGAGACCAAAGCGCTCGAGGAGGCCTGCGCAAGGACCGGCTTGTCGCCGGCGAAGCTTATGGAGCGCTGCGGGGCGCTGCCCTCGAGCCATGATTATCATCTCAACCGATTTCTCTACGAATACTTTCCAAAGGGAACAGGCTTCCCTTTGAAAGTCGAGATTGGCGAGCCGCGCGGCTTGCCAGTCGCCGACGCGGATGCGTTTAGCCTGGATGACATGGCTACGACGGAAATCGACGATGCGTTCTCGCTCACCCCTCTTGCGGGGGGCCGCTTTCGCGTCGGCATTCACATTGCCGCCCCCGCTCTCGGGTTCGCACCTGGATCGCCGCTCGACGCCGTGGCGCGCGAGCGGCTCTCGACCGTGTACATACCGGGCCGCAAGATCACCATGCTGCCGCCCGAAGCGATCGAACGGTTCTCCCTCACTGAAGGCGCCGAGCGCTCTGCATGTTCCCTCTATTTCGATATACGCGCTGGCGATTTTGCCATCGAGGCCCACCACACCCGCGCCGAGCGGGTGCGAATTGCGGCGAATCTGCGCCATCAGGTGGTCGAGGATCTTGATGCGGTCTTTCTTACTGGAACGCCGAGGGAGGACATTCCTTATTCACGTGAACTGAACACGCTCTGGAAGTTCGCGGGCGTCCTCGAGCGGGGGCGCGGCAAATCCTCTTCGGGGCCTGAACGTCCTGACTACACCTTCCGCGTCGAGGGTCACGGCGAAAACGCGCGCATCGACATTATCGAGCGTCGTCGCGGTACGCCGCTCGATAAGTTGGTGGCCGAGCTGATGATCGCGGTAAACAGCACGTGGGGGAGGATGCTCGACGATCACGATGTCGCGGCGATCTACCGGGTGCAGTCGGCTGGCAAGGTCAGGATGACCACTTCAGCCATGGCGCATCTGGGCCTGGGAATCAGCCACTATGCCTGGACGAGCTCGCCTTTGCGCCGATACGTGGATCTAGTAAACCAGTGGCAGCTCCTCGCGCTCCTCGACGGGCAGGCGCCTCCATTTTCGCGGAATGCGGACATCATGCTAGCTGCGGTGCATGATTTTGAAACGACATATGCTTCCTACGACGAATTCCAGCGGCGCATGGAGCATTACTGGTGCCTCAGATGGCTGCTTCAGGAGGCGATCGATGTTGCGGGGGCCGAAGTGGTGCGCGAAAATCTGGTCAAGTTCGACGGCTTACCCCTTTACATCAGGGTGCCGTCGCTGCCCGAACTCGCTCCGGGTACCGGCGTCGAAATCGCAGTGACTGAAATCGACCTCGTTGAAGCCGACCTCAAGTGCGTATTTCACCGCTGCAAGGACATCGAGTCGCGCGGCGGGCAGCATACGTAAGACAAAACTCGAGAAGGAGCCTAGAATGCCATGATTCGCAAAGCTTTTAGGGGTCAGAAAGTTGAGTGTTTCTAACGCCCTCGCGTGGCCGCAGCCGCTTGCCAGGCTGGATCCCGATTCGCGCGTGCTGGCGATGGCGCTTTCCATCTCGATCGTTCTCCACGCGATTGTACTCTCGATCCATTTTAGGCTGCCCGACGCCCTACGCAAACTCAGCCCATCACAGCTCGAAGTAGTGTTGGTGAATTCGAAAACCCGCTCGGCGCCGGCCCGCCCCGAAGTCCACGCCCAGTCCAACCTTGACGGGGGCGGTGATACTGATCTCGATCGTCGGGCGAAATTCCCCCTTCCGGTAACCCAGCCGACGGAGCGTGGCTCGGACTTGAAACAGGCGACCCGCCGCGTGCAGGAACTAGAGGCGCGACAAAGACAACTTCTCGCACAAGTGCAATCTCAGAAGGAGATCGCATCGGCCGAGCCCGAACCGCAGGCCGAGAGGAAGTCGCAGGTCTCCGGAACGGATCTCGCCGAAAGCGCGTTGATCGTTGCTCGGATGGAAGCGCAAATCGCACGTCAGATCGAGGAGTACAACAAGCGTCCGCGCAAGACCTTCGTGGGCGCGCGTGCCGCTGAGGTTCGCTACGCACTCTATGTCGAGGACTGGCGCCAGAAGATCGAGCGCATCGGGAATCTCAACTATCCCGAGAGTGCGCGCGGCAGAATCTACGGCAGCCTCAGGCTCACCGTGTCGATTAACTCGGACGGCACTCTGGCGGCGATGGATCTCGAGCGATCCTCCGGATACAAAATCCTTGATGCCGCAGCACAGCGCATCGTTCAACTGGCGGCGCCCTACGCCAAATTCCCCACCGACATTCGCAGGGAAACCGACATCTTGGTGATCACACGCACCTGGCATTTCGCGCGCGGTGACAAGGTATTTAGTGACTAGGAAGCGATGGACCCGTCCCGCAGCGCGAGCTGCGCGGCCCGGGTCGTCATGACCGCGCGCTGCGCGCGTCCGGCGAATGAGGTTCCTCCTCTCATTGTGGAAAATGTTTTGCTACGCCGCCGGAACTGCGGTGATTGGCCTTGCGGTCTACGAGTTCTGGTTCTTCGCGCAGATCTTGTACTGGGTCGAGCACAATCCTACGACGACGCGCGTCATGGATGCGCGCCTGGAGGCATTTCGACAGAACAAGCCTAAAGCGCTCGAGCAGAAATGGGCGGACTACGAACGAATTTCGATCCACTTGAAGCGTGCCATCATCATTGCGGAGGACGCAAAGTTCGTCGATCACGAAGGCTTCGATTGGGAAGGCATTCAGCGCGCGATGGATAAGAACCAGCGCCGCGGGAAGTTCGTCGCCGGGGGCTCGACCATTACTCAACAGCTCGCAAAGAACCTGTTTCTTTCGGGCGAGCGCAGTTTGCTGCGGAAGGGGCAGGAAGCGATTCTTGCCGCGATGCTCGAGTCCGCCATGGACAAGCGCCGCATTTTCGAAATCTATCTGAACGTCGCGGAATGGGGCGAAAACGTCTTCGGAGCCGAAGCGGCGGCACGCCACTACTTCGGCGTGGACGCGGCCGGCCTCGAACCCGAGCAAGCTGCGCGCCTCGCTGCGATGCTTCCGCGCCCGCGCTACTACGACCGCAACCGCGGTTCACCCTATTTGGCGAGCTATAGCGAGAGCATATTGGCGCAGATGTCCGCCGCACAGGTCCCCTAGTCTCTTCAGTGACTACGATTGCTAGGCCCGTTCTGCCGCGCGTCGACCGCGAGGGACGTCGATCCCTGCCAGCAAGAGAAGGCCGGCAGCGAAGAACCCACCGGTCGCCAGCATGGCGAGACGATGGTTGCCATCGGTCATCCAGGTCACCGTGCCGTAGGTAATCGGCCCCAGAATCGACGACAGCTTTACCGCCAGCCCCCAGAGTCCGAAAAACTCGGCGTGCCTATCAGCGGGGCTCAAGTAACCAACCAGCGCCCGGCCGGCCGACTGCGAGGAACCCAGGCACAGTCCTGCAAGATTGGCGGCCACCCAGAAAAGTCCGGATCCTGACGCGGACCAGGCTATCAAGGTCGTTGCGATCCACAGTAGGAGAGTAAGAGCAATGGTCCGCACATGCCCAAGGCGGTCCTGGATGTTGCCGAAGGCGAACGCGCCGACCGCGGCAGTCACGTTGACAACCAAGATCAGGGCAATCGTATCCTTCGTCGTGAAACCGAGCGCCTGCTCGGCGTAAATCGCGGCGAGCGCGATGACCGTCTGGATTCCCGCTTGATAGAAGACGATGCATACCAGGAACCGCACAAGGTCCCGATAGCGCGCGGCTTGACGCAGCGTTTGCGCGAGCCGCGCAAACGCCGCCTGCGCCAGGTTTTCGCCGGCAGCAACCGGCGCGGGGCGGGCACGCTCCCTGAGCACCAAGAAAGTCGGCAGGCTCGCTGCGGCGAAAGTTGCGGCGGTGATCAGCATCGTGACCGGCACAAACTGTTGCGGTTCCTGGCCTTGAGCCTGAGCCCAGATGACATAGCCTAGACAAAGACCGAGGGTCAACAGGCCGCCCAGATAGCCCAGGCTCCAGCCCCAACCCGATACCCGCCCCAACGATTCGCCCTGAGCGAGCTCGGGCAGGAACGCGGCCACGAGGTTTTCCCCGGAGCCGAAGCAGAAGTTGGAAAACACCAGCAGCACCACCGCAAGCGCGAGCGTCCCGGGCCCAGTGAAGGCGAGCAAGGCGGTCGCGATCACACAACCAGCCGTGGTGAGAACGAGCAAGCGCTTTTTTGCGGCGCGCAGATCGGCGTAGGCCCCAATGACGGGGCCAGTCAGCAGGATTAAAGCGTACGAGGCCGACAACGCCGCCGTCCAAGCGAAAGTGGCCCAAGGTGCGTTACCAGCGATCACGGCGACGAAATAGGCGTTGAACACGGCGGTGATCACGACTGTGGTGTAGCCCGAGTTGGCAAAGTCGTACATCGCCCAGGCGAGAACCTCCCTGGGGCGCACGTCGTCGGCAAAGCGATTTGAAGCCGTCACGCCAGCCAAAACATGCGCGAAGAGGGAACCATGCAGGGAAGGACAGCCCTCTTGTTCCCCGTCCTGACGGGGCGAACGTCTTCTCCGACAGTTGCGTAGTGGGGTGCCATCGGGCGAGATTTTTCTATCGCCATCATACAGCCGACTGCTAGAATCGCCGCAGCCGCGCGCGGCGCGTAGGGCGTTGTCCGCGGCAAAACCCCGGGATCCAATTCACGGCGAAGGGCCGGCACGCATGATCGAATCCCTCAGCCCGAAGAAGGAGCTTGAGGACCTCCAGGCCGACCTGCGTGAGGTTCAGGAGCTCCTGCGGCGGCACCGCCTAGTCGAGCGCCTGGTGGAGCGCCAGGAAACGCCAAAGCACGAGCTGGTGGAGTCTCTCGTGCACAGGCAGAACGTCGCCGAGCTTCGCGTGAAGCTCGACTCCATGCATCCGGCGGATATCGCTTACGTGCTCGAATCGCTGCCCCTGGAGGAGCGGCTCGCCGTCTGGAATCTTGTCAAGGCGGAGCGCAGCGGCGAAATCCTCCTCCAAGCCTCCGATTCGGTGCGCGAGACACTCATCCGCGACATGGATTCGGACGAGCTGGTCGCTGCGGCCGAACAGCTGGAGACCGACGAGATCGCCGACCTCGCGCCGGACCTGCCCGAGGAGGTCATCCACGACGTATTCCAAGCCCTGCCCGCCGAGGAACGCGAGCAGTTGCGCTCGGCGATGTCGTACCCCGAGGATGCGGTCGGTGCCCTTATGGATTTCGATGTGGTCAGCGTGCGCGAGGACACCGCGATCGAGACCGTCACACGATATCTGCGGCGCTTCGACGCGCTGCCGCACCACACCGACCAGATCTTCGTCGTCGACCGCGACGAGCGCTTGAAGGGCGTGCTGCCGCTCTCCAAACTGATCGTATCCGAACTCGAGCACTACGTCGGAAAGATCATGGTGAGCGACGTCGTCACGCTCCAGTCCGGCGACAAGGCGCAAGACGCCGCCAAGGCGTTCGAACGCTATGACCTCGTCTCGGCCCCGGTCGTGGACGAGCAGGGCAAGCTCGTCGGTCGGGTGACGGTGGACAAGGTGGTGGATTTCATCCGCAGCAAGAGCGAGAACGAGCTCCTCACGCAGGCCGGATTGCGCGAGGAGGAGGACGTGTTTTCATCGGTCTGGGCGAGCGTGAAGAACCGCTGGTCGTGGCTCGCGATCAATCTGGTCACCGCTTTTTTCGCCTCGCGTGTGATCGGCGCCTTCGAGCACTCGATCGAGAAGCTGGTCGCGCTTGCCGCGCTCATGCCCATCGTGGCGGGCATCGGCGGAAATTCCGGCAACCAGACCATCACCATGATCGTGCGCTCGATCGCGCTCGGCCAGGTGCAGAGGGAACACGCGAAGAAGCTGCTCGCAAAGGAACTGGGCGTTTCGCTTCTGAACGGCCTCATCTGGGGAAGCGCGCTCGGCCTGATCGCCTATTGGCTCTACCAGAAGGTGTCGCTCGGTTTGGTCATGACGGCGGCGATGATGCTGAATCTCGTTCTTTCCGCGACCGCCGGGGTGCTGATCCCGCTCACCATGATACGGCTCGGACGCGATCCGGCGCTCGGCTCCTCGGTCCTGATCACCGCGATCACCGACAGCGGGGGGTTTTTCATTTTCCTCGGCCTGGCGACGCTCTTTCTGGTGTAAGGCGCGCGTAGGCGCCAGCCCGCTAGGACATCGAACCGAACGCAGCATCGGCCGCGGCGATCGTGGCTGCAATGTCCGCTTCGGAGTGTGCCGCGGAGACGAATCCCGCCTCATATGCCGAGGGTGCAAGGTACACGCCGCGCTCGAGCATGGCGTGGAAAAAGCGGTTGAACGCCTCCTTGTTGCACTGCATGACCTCGGCGTAGGTCGAAGGCGGCACGGCGCGAAAATACAGACCGAACATGCCCACCACAGATTGCGCCGAGAACGCAATGCCGCGCTTGCGCGCGGCCGAGACAAGGCCGTCGCAGAGCGTTCGCGCTGTCGCGGCTAGGCGCTCATAGAAGCCCGGCGCCTCGAGTTTTTTAAGGGTCGCGAGTCCCGCAGCTACCGCGAGCGGGTTGCCCGACAGCGTACCAGCCTGGTACACAGGACCGAGCGGCGCGATTTTCCCCATGATGTCGCGGCGGCCCCCGAATGCTCCGAGCGGCATCCCTCCGCCGATTATTTTGCCGAGCGTGACGAGGTCCGCTTGCACTCCGTAGAGCTGCTGGGCGCCTCGCAGCCCGACGCGAAAGCCCGTCATCACTTCGTCAAAAATCAGAACGGCCCCGTGCCGCGTGCAGTGCTCGCGTATGCGCTGGAGAAACCCGGGCCGCGGCGCAATCAGGTTCATGTTCCCGGCGACCGGTTCGACGATGACGCAGGCGATCGAATCGCCGAGCTCGTGAAACGCAGCGTCAAGCCCCGCCGCATCGTTGTAGTCAAGAACGAGCGTCTGCGCTGCGGTCTCGGCCGTTACGCCGGCCGAACTCGGATTGTCCAGAGTGAGCGCGCCCGAACCGGCCTTGACGAGCAGGCTGTCCGCATGACCGTGATAGCAGCCCTCGAACTTGACGATGCGGGGCCGTCCGGTGAATCCACGCGCGAGCCGCAGCGCCGACATGGTCGCCTCGGTTCCGGAACTGACGAGTCGCACCAATTCAAGCCCCGGGACGAGTCGCGCAAGCTGCTCGGCCATCTCGGTCTCGGACTCGGTCGGGGCGCCGAAGGAGAGTCCGCGGCCCGCCGCCTCCAGCACTGCGGCGACCACCTCCCGGTCCGCGTGTCCGAGAACGAGCGGTCCCCAGGAGCCGACGTAATCGAGGTATTCGCGACCGTCGGCGTCCCAAATGCGGCTGCCTTTGCCGCGCACGATGAAGCGGGGCGTGCCGCCGACGGCGCGAAACGCACGCACCGGGGAGTTGACCCCGCCGGGGATAGTTTTCTGTGCGCGAGCAAACAGGGATTCGTTCTTGCTCACGGGTTCTTCTTGTAGAAAAGGCGACTGAAGCTGCGCGCGGCCGCCTCGATGTCGGGCGCGTCGAACAGCGCGCTGATCACCGCAACGGCGTCCGCCCCGGCCTCGATGACGGACTGAGCGTTTTCGGTTGTGATGCCTCCGATCGCGACAACGGGCGAACCGAGGCGCGCCTTTGCTTCGCGATAAAGTGAAAGCGGCGCACGCGGAGCTCCCGGCTTGGTTGCGGAAGGGAAAGCGCTGCCGAAGGCGACATAGTCGGCACCGGCTTCTCGCGCGGTGAGTGCGAGTTCAAGTCTGTCGTAGCAGGAAACCCCGAGCAGCCTGCCTTTACCCAGCTGCGCGCGCGCAGCTGCAATCGAGATGTCCTCGCGGCCAAGGTGCAAGCCGTCCGCACGGATCGCTCTGGCCAGATCCAGGTCGTCGTTGATGACGAGCGGAATGCGTGCTTCGCGACAGAGCGCGAGCAGCGCCGTGCCCTGCTCGCGGCGCAGCGCGGCATTCGCGGATTTGTTGCGGTACTGCAAGATGCGTGCTCCGCCGGCAAGCGCCTTGCGTACCTTGCGAGTGAGCAACCCGATGTCGGGCTCATCGGGTGTCACGGCGTACAGACCGCGAAATCCCGCGTGGAAGACCACCCAGTGCTCAGGCCTTGCCTGTGCCTGGCTCATCCATTTCCCGCGCCCAGAAGAATCGGTCCGGTATGTACTGACCCATGCCTGGACGAAACCCCGCATTGAGCGTTTGCCAGGTGTATTCCTGGGCTTCGCGCACCGCTTCGGGCAGCTCGAGGCCGTTGGCGAGCGTCGCCGCGATCGCTGCGGCAAGCGTGCAACCCGACCCGTGATAGCTTCCCGGCAATCTTTCCCAGCTGTCCGAGCGCACCACGCCCTCTGGGCCGTAGAGCGTGTTCACGACTTGCGGCGTGTTCTCGTGCGTGCCGGTGATGAGCACATACTCGCAGCCCAGGCCGAGCAGTTTCTCCGCAGCGCCGGGGAGGGCAAGCTCATCGTCGTCCTCGCCGTCGCCCTGAACGAGGCGCCGAGCTTCACGGCTGTTGGGGGTGAGAATCGTGGTCTGGGGCAGAAGCAGCTCGCACATGGCCGAAATCATGTCCTCGGTCGCAAGCTCGTCGCCGCGCCCGGAGGCAAGTACCGGATCGAAGACAAGCGGCACGTCGGGATAGTCGG
>WNGH01008448.1_pt1 | contig 11094 bp, 9 predicted proteins | sample 5400631 | NCBI WGS metagenome assembly WNGH01 (sample SAMN13153373, study PRJNA577476) | soil metagenome | isolation source: 115 cm soil or saprolite under Garry oak tree replicate 1 | place: USA:California | collected 2016-06-15 | reverse complement strand
TCCGAACCGTTCAGCCAGACGTCGTGCTCGTCATACAGGGCCGGCATGTGCTCCGGAGGTACGCGACCGACGAAGCGAACGTTGCGAAGCGAGAGGCCTCTCGCGAGTTGCCGCAATTGCTCGCGCTGAGGCCCATCGCCGGCGACAGTCAGCAATGCATCCGTCCGCCGTTTTTGAATCAGCGCGAGCGCCCGCAAAACACAGGCTATATTATAGTGCCGCTAAGTCGTTTGGATTGTTGTAGATGTAGTCCTATACCGCGCGACTCAAAACATATCGCCCCCCACCAGTGTTCCGCGAACAGGGAACAGGACAAAACAACCCAGGTAAAACAGCAGGCAGAAGCAAAGTTGTCCCTCCATCTGGAGAGCACCTACGACAACGAGCATGATCGCTAAGAGGTTGAGGGATTTCAGCGCACTGTCGAAGGCGATATCTGGTTATGATGACGCGAGTGACGCTACGAGTAGAGCCATAGTGGGAATGGTACGCGTACCTTGTCGCGCTGCAGGACTACCCCACCGCTGCGATAGCAACGCCGATGGCGAGGAAGGCGATGAACCTTGTTGTGGTCTGCGCTGACGAATTGGTGTTTCGACCGGATTCCAGGGTTTGTTTATCACGCATGTTCAAGCGCCCCGGCGGTTCAATATCGCTCCCGCACCGGAGAGCCAGCTCTCGAACAGAACCTCCGGGTCGACCGAACTCTCCTGCCGGGGAAAAACTCCAGGCGCCAGCACCCGCCCGCGAGCGCGCCAGAGCAGATAGGGAAGAGTCAGGCTCATGACCGGACGTTGGTGAACACAATAGTAGCTGGACATATAATTCGTAGCTGGATAGCCGAACTCCTCGAGCATTGGTACGGCGGTTGCAAAGAAATTATGTAAACCATCGTTAAATGTGAGCACGACGCTGCGAGGTGGAAGTGTGCCGCGTCGCAGACTACCAACAGCTTCGCCCAACGGGAGCACCACGTATCGGGTGTCACGCAGGATCTCGAACCGCCGCCTCAGGAAGGCAGGGGTCACAAACAATTCTGGATTCCACTCGTGTTCGTCCTGCAGCGACACTTCTACCAACAGAAAAGGTGGCGCAATTTGTCTAGCGGCCGACGCTATCTTCCTGAATGTTTGACAGCTTCAGGATGCTCGAATGTGAGGCTCATAATAATGAATTCGGACAATCGCATCATGGTGCGCGGATGAATCGGATGCGCCCAATCCGCGTCTGCATTGTTGGCCCGTCGCCTGACATCGTGGGCGGCCAGGCTGTACAGGCCCAGCGCCTATGCACACGCCTCGTGAGGAGCGAAGAGCTCGAGGTGATTCTCCGCCAGCTATTGGAGCTTCCTGCTCGCTCCAGTACCGGCAATGCTGGTGGGCCGACTGTTTCGCAAGGGGGTGATACTAAACTATCGAAGCGGTGAGGCAGACGATCACCTTACCCACTGGCGCACCGCCGTGCCGCTGATGCGACTAGCCCACCTCATCGTGGTCCCGTCGGACTACCTGGTGGGCGTTTTCGCGCGCCACGGTCTCAAGGCCAAGGCCGTGCCGAACTTTGTCGAGATCGAGCAGTTACCGTATCGCCAACGCGATTCGTTGCGGCCGCTATTCCTGAGCAACCGCGGCTTCGTGCCGCACTACAACGTGAGTTGCGTGCTGCGCGCCTTCGGCCGAATCCAGGCTAGGATGCCGGAAGCTCGGCTCATGGTGGCAGGCGACGGTCCGCTCCGCGTCCGTTTACAAAAAGAAGTCCACCACCTTAACCTTCGAAACGTCACATTCTACGGGGCAGTGCGCCCAGATCGCATGGCGATACTTTACGACGAGGCGGATGTGTATCTGAATGCTCCGGATATCGACAACATGCCCAGCTCCATACTGGAGGCGGCCGCATGCGGCCTTCCCATCGTGTCTAGTGATGCCGGCGGAATTCCGTACATCGTGCGGCATGGGGTGACGGCCCTACTCATCCCACGCGGCGACGACGCGGCGCTAGCCGCTGCGGCGATACGCCTCTTTGAGGAACCGGGTTTGGCCTCCCGCCTCGCGGCAGCGGCGCGCGCGGAAGTCCTCAACCGCTATACCTGGCCAGCCGTCGCGGTTGGCTGGATGGACACGTACCGCCTTGTGGCACACGACAAGGCACAAACGTGAGGATGGATCATCCCTCTGGCGGCGTAGCCCGACCGAGTTCCCTGGCCGACTTCTCCGATAGGCGCTCGCCATGCGGTCAGCGGGGCGCGTGCACAGGCCGTGGCCGTGAGTCCTGATACTCGCGCTCGAAATCCGCACACTCGGAGCGAGACTCCTCCGCGAGGGCGCGGATTCTTTTAATGTCGAACGCGCGTATTAATCGCGGTCAAAGGGGAGCCTGAGATGTGTGGCATCGCCGGCGTGGTGGGATCGAACTCATCCCGAGCAGCAGACATTGTCGCCGGCATGACCCGTGCTCTCGAGCGCCGCGGTCCGGACGGTCAGGGCCTGCACAGGTTCTCTGAGGCGGTACTGGGGCACCGCCGACTTAGCATCTACGACCTGAGCGCGGCCGGGCGGCAACCGATGCTGACCGACGACGGAAAAATCGGCATCACGTTCAACGGCGCCATCTTCAACTTCAAAACACTCCGCCGCGAGCTCGAGGCACTCGGCTACGCCTTCCGGAGTCAAACCGACACCGAGGTGTTATTGCACGGTTACCATGCCTGGCAGATCGACGGCCTCCTTTCCCGCCTGCGCGGCATGTTCGCCTTCGCCCTTTGGGACGACGCCGCCCTTACTCTGCACCTCGTGCGGGATCGATTCGGCGTGAAGCCGCTGCACTACGCGGAACTGGACGGCCGGCTCGTCTTCGCCTCGACCGCAGCCGCCCTGGCACGCGCGCTGCCGGCACGCGAGATCGAAGCCCTCGCGGTAGCGGACCTCTTTCAGCTGGGCTTCGTGACAGAAGAGCGAAGCATCTGGTCCGGCTGCCGCAAGCTGCCCCCGGGCCACCTGCTCACCTGGCACGCAGGCGCGTTCACCGTGCGCCGTTACTGGTCGCTGCCAACGACGGTCATCGCGCGCACCTTCGAATCCGCAGTCGCCGAAACCGAGCGGCTACTCGTCGAGGCGACCGAACTCCGGCTCGAGGCAGACGTGCCGGTCGGTACGCTGTTGAGCGGCGGCATCGACTCTGCACTGGTTTGCTGGGCGGCCCGGGCCCTTGGCAGCGATGTCGAGGCGTTCACCGTTAGCGCGCGAGGCAACGACGCAGACGAGAGTGCAGACGCCGCGCGCACCGCGAGTGAACTTGGCATCCGCCATCAAGTCGTGCCTGGAGAGGCGCTCGAGGCGGATGATTTCCTTGAGCACGCCGTCGCTTGCGGCGAACCGTTCGCGTGCTCGTCGGCACTTGGGATGCTCGTCGTGTCACGCGCCATCCGCCGTGCGGGCCTCACGGTGCTGCTCACGGGTGACGGGGGCGACGATGTCTTCCTCGGGTACCCCCGGCACCGGATGCTCCTTCGCACCTCTTATATCGCCCGCGCGCTGCCGAGCGGCCTCACGACGCTTTGGGAGCGAGCCCGGGGAGTGTTACCGACGGACGGCGCAGGTCGCCGGCTCCGGCACCTCATCGACTATACGGTGGGCGGCCTCCCCGCGTTCCTGCGCGCCAACGACAGCCTTGCGCGCCTGCTGGCCGGCGGTCTCGGCGGGAGCCGGCTAACCGAAGGCGCAGCCCGTCAGGGCCGGCCAGTGGCTCCTTCAATGCTGCGCGCTCGGCGGGCACTTGAGGAGTATCTCGCGTACGACTTAGGGACGCAGTTCGTCGGAGAGTACCTCACGAAAGTGGACAGCAGCACAATGCACTACGCGCTAGAGGCCCGGTCGCCGTTTCTCGACCACCGGATGTGGGAGTTCGCGACGACGCTGCCTTTCGACCTGCGCCTTCGCGGCGGTCATCTGAAGGCCGTGTTACGCGCGCTGGCGGAACGCCGCATCAGCAAACGCGTCGCTCAGGGCCGCAAGCGCGGCTTCACGGTGGCGGTGGAGCGAGCCGGGTGGCCCGCTCTCCGCTCGTTGTTGCCTGCGGACGGGGGCGCCTGGCACGCCGTGCAGGACGGGTGGCTGGCGCCGCGCATTGCCGACGAGGTGCGGGCGGCGGACGCGCGAGGCTCAGCGAGCGAGGCGCTGTGGCGAGCGTCGGTGCTGGAGCTCTGGCTGCGTCATCACGCAACCTAGCCGGCGGGCTAGGATGAGAGTTTCTGGAATTCAACGGACTTGGTCGCGACCACCAGCAAAACCAGCAAGGGCGGAATCACGCAGCCGCAGCACACGTAGCGCGGCGCATGCGGCCCCATATCCGTTGTCGATATTGACCACCACGAGGCCCGGTGCGCAGCTGGCGAGTGCAGACCTTAGGCTAAGCTTGCCCGCCCCTGAAACTCCGTAACCAACAGATGTTGGCACCGCAATGATGACTGAGCCCACTAGCCCGCCAACGACGCTGAAAAGCGCACCCTCCATACCTGCCACCACAATCACGATTGGATACTGCCTTATTTCGTCCAGCCGATCCATCAATCGCCAAAGGCCGGCCACCCCGACATCCTCGATGCGATTGCTGGCTACACCGTAAAAAGCTAGAGTCCGCGCCGCTTCACCGCACACAGAGGCATCCGAACTGCCGGCGCTAATGATTACGACTTGTGGGCTGTCGTCTGGAGGCCGAGTTTCTGGAAAAGACGCTGTCCGGGAGATCGGATCATAGTCGAGCCGTGCGCGCCATGATTTCGAAAGTGACGTAACCTGCTCCGGCGCAAGGCGCGTGAGTAAACACGCGCGACCGATAGCCGCGTACTGGGTAAGGATCTCTTCAATTTGGGCGGGCTGCTTGTGACTGCAAAGCACAGCTTCCTCCAGCCCAATCCTTTGGTTGCGTTGGAAGTCGATCACCACTTCGGCGAGTATTCAGGGACTTTGGACAAATGCGCTACCTCGCCGGTAGGGCTCAAATCGAACCAGCGTGGGAAGGCCATTTTCCCGAGCCAGATTGGCGATGCGCCTCTCCCAGATGGTTCTCTCGTCTTCCGGCACCGCCCCAAAGGTGACTGCGTCAAGCTCTACCACCACCGAGTCGGGGCGGATCCTGCATCGCACGATGTTGGCTTGAACGGCTTCGGAGATTTCACGCTCAACTTGGTGCGCAAAGGAAAGTGCACCCGCTTTGATACGGATTCCGGTCTCTACACGGCTTGCCAGGCAAGGTGACGCAGGCAACTGAGCAATCTCGGGATAGCCGAGATAGTGACAGAGCGCACGTACCGTGTCTTTGTCTGCCTTGCAGACCACGAAAGGATGTTGGACTCCATGGTCACTGGCCGCCTGCAGCCCCGGTCGGTAGTCGCCAAGATCGTCAAGGTTGGTGCCGGAGAGGATCGTACCGTGCTCCAAGGCCATGATGCTGCGATATAGGTTTGACTTGCAGTAGAAGCAGCGGTCATAGGGATTGGAAAGGTAGGATTCATCGGAGAACTCGCCTGCATCGACTAGCTGGAGATTCCAGCGCTCGCACATTGAAACCCGCCGGACTCGGTCGGTGGCCTCAGACGGAACCGCCGGCGAAACCGCATGGATCATGGTCGCCCTTGGCCCTAGGACCCGCCCGGCGAGGATCGCGAGGGTCATGCTGTCCACTCCACCACTGACGGCAAGACGAACGGGTGCAAGGCGGACGAGTAGTGTTTCTAGGGCATGCAATACGGGATGGAGTGCCGCCAAAGAGCTCGGCATGGACCAAGACTTCGCTTCCACCTGTTTACTCATCGCAACCACTTTCTCCCAGCGCAGTTTTTTGACCAAGAGTGCGCAATCGTTGGCGCTCAACCACCCGTGCCTCGTCCTGCAGCGAACGTGCCTCCACCTTCGCTGTGCGTCCGCCAGGACGTTCAACGACCTTCACCTCTAACCGCCGCCCCCCAGCCTCGATCTCCATCGCGTGTCGCGGCAGTCTGGCACGGTCAACCACGTGCCAACGCAGACCAATCGTCGTGGTTTCGCGGAAGCACGCATCGATCAAGAATCGAAGCTGCTCCGGTCGCAACAGTAACCGGACCCCGTTTGTCAGGCGGCCAGCTTTGCCCACGGCGGGAACAGTCAGTACGTCGAGCACACCTTCGCGCGCGCGAAGTCGGTCAAGGGCCTGGGCAAGATCCTCGGGAGTTTGATCGTCCACCTCAAACGCCAGCTCAATCACCCGCTCCCTGGGCAGCGACACCAGCGAGGTCTCGAAAATCATCACCCGCAGGCAATTGGGGATTGCGCCTAGTGAACGGGCTCCAAAGCCGACTCCGTGCATGCGCAGTGTACCGTCGACCTCTTCGGTTGATACCAGGGAGCGGAGGATTGCAGCGCCGGTTGGCGTGACGCGCTCGCCCATCACGCCGTCATCATGCCACCGGAACCCTTTCAGCAAGCGCAGGGTTGCCGGCGCGGGAACCGGGAGAATGCCGTGCATCGATTGCACGGTCCCGCCTCCCCAAGGAAGCGATCCACAAGAGGCGGAAACAATGCCCAATCGATCGATCAGGTAGGCTGCTCCCACGATATCGATAATGGAATCCCAGCCACCCAGTTCATGGAAGTGCACCTCGTCCACGTGACTGCTGTGAACAGCCGCTTCCGCTTCGGCAAGACGGTCAAATATCGCAAGTGCCTGCCTACGCACGCCGGCCTCAATCGGTGCCCGTTCCAGCATCGCGCGAATGTCGCCCCAAGTTCGATGCGGCGGAACCGGTCTGTCGGGCAGATGGACTCCGAAGCGGCGACCGCGCAACGGATGTTGACAGGTCTCTAGCTCAACGGCCCAGCCATCTGGCGGGTCGAGCGCCACGATGTTTTGGCGCAAGCCGTCGATGTACTCCGGAAACGCGTCGAGTATGGCGGCGCAGAACATGTCACCAGCGATTCCGCCAACCGGATCAAGGTGCAGGTGCATACCATTGTTCGATTGGTCTTGGGTCACATTCAACAGTCATCTGATTGCATCGTTCCAGTTGACTATTAAGCTGCTTCCCGTACTACCTGTATGAGCTTGCCTTGACGAGTAAGAGGAATTGAATCGACCCAAGTAATCTGTATAGGGAGATCTCCCAAGAAGTCCTCAATGATTTTTCGAAGATGTTTTTCGCGATCCGCCGAAAACCCGTCACCCTTCAAAAGAAACCTGAGGCCCCCGTCCTTCTTGACAACAATCTGAAATTGTCGAACTTCTGTGAATTCCTTCATCAGGTGATTCCAGTAGAGATTCTGGATTCTCTTTCCATTTGGCAATGTGGCGACAGATGCAATTCGACCCTGAATCTGTCGTAGCGCCCGGATTCCCGACTCATCGCAGAATGCCGCGTCGTATTCGCCCAAGTCTCCAACCTCATAGCGAAGAAACGGCGTGCCGCGACAAATCGTGCTTGTACAGATGATGCGTCCAATTTCGCCCGGACCGGCAGGCTTTCCGTTGTCATCCACGATCTCGACGAATTGCCAAGGCCGCAACACATGAAGCGGATCATCCGCTTTATATTGGCAAGCGATCACGGAGAACTCCCGTCCACCATAGAGATTCAAGATCGGCACGCCGAACGCCTTCTTGAAGACCTCAACCTGTTCCGGAAACAGCATTTCCCCGCCGTTCCAAGCTACGTAGACGCTCCCCTGCGGTGTGTAAGAATTCATCGCAAGTGTCTCACGGGCTACGAACTCAAGCATAGAGCTGTACCCGTAGAGAGCGACCGGCTGATGACGGCGAATCAGCGCGAGCACACGTTCCACTGTTCGCCGCGTCAAATTATAACCATCGATCATAAAATTGCCAAACAATAACTGTCTTAGACGACTATGAACGCTGACCTCCTTGCCAATGTCTCTTTCCGAGCCCCAGACAATGATCGTCGGCCGCCCAGGGTCCCATCCCATCCTCAAACGCGCGTGAAGGCCGAGCGCCGCGCATGCGCGAATCATCTCCGTGTCATGGAAGAAAGGAGTGGGCTCGCCGGTGGAACCACCGGTCGAATCCATGCGTCCCGTAAGACCGAAACGCGATCCGATATTTCTTGGATGCAGATGGGTTTGCAGCAAGCTGCGATTGACGATAGGCAAATCGGCCCAGATGCGCCAGAGCTCGTTGGAGTCTTGAATGCGGGCGGCTTCCCGCCACTCAGGAAGCGCATCTTCCCGCCCTCCAAAATACTTAATCTGCGATTGTAGACTCTGTTGCAACCATCGACGCTGCTCGGGGGGCCTAAGCTTGGGAAAAGTCTCCAACTCTTCCAAGCTTCTCGCGTTGCGGCGTCGGTCTCTTTTCCACCAATACCGACTTAGAGATTCAATGATCATTGGGACTGATCGAGTTCACAGTGTCCCTGCCATCCCCTTGACGGCATAAATGCCCGGTGATCGAAGGGAAATATTTCGGCAGCAGTGAAACGATGCCCTCCAAGATAAGCCCGAATCGATTCCGGACCAAAGCGAACAATGGGAAATTGACAATCCACGAATGCCTCTCGGGTCAAAGGGATTCGTTGCGGATCAAATCCCATCAACCGAGCGTTTACCCACTCCGCTGCAGCAGAATTGATCGCACCGGTGAGAAACGCCGAAGGTACGGGAAGCGGTGACATCGGACCTTCTCCCTCGCCGCCGATGATTGCATCAGTGATGGAAACGACATAGCGCTGCGGCTCTGAACTCAGAGAACCATTCGTCCTTCCGAACCGGAGGATCCGCTGCAAATCTAGCGTGGTGCGCCAGACGGTATCGTTGCCGTGCCAAGACCCCTCCAAGTTAGTATCTTCCCCCATCCATTTTGCACCAAGGACCAAGAGGTTTGCCAGCCTTGCCAAGACCCGTTGGCCTTGGGCGGTTCGCGTTCGATTTGCGGTGTCCAAGAGATCTTCCGCCCATCCTTTCAATCTTGAGCCGCCAGGGTAACAGTCCCCCCCTGTCAGCTCCCCGCCTTTCCGATGGTGGGGCAAAAACTCCTTGTGCCCGTTAATGCCCACGAGGTTCTTTAGCGCGCCGGTTATGCACGCTTTCTTGTGCGCTTTAAGCTTCGGAAGGTTGATCACAACATCGGCGTCGATAACCTCACGCGCAACCAAGTATTGGTGTCTGCCTGGAGCATGCGTCTTACTCAGCAAATCGGGGTTATACATTGTGACTCGAAACTTCTCTGCGTCGGCGTTCAACGGTTCCAGCAGACTGTCTCGCTTCAGGTCAAACAGGACGTACTGTTCCATTTGTCGCTGACTTCGCTGCTTTGTCGCGCCAAGTTCCTCACCTCGCAACACAGTTAGCCGAAAGTCTGCAACAGACAGATTCAAACTGCGCGCCTTGAAATATGAAAGCATTCCCGGCACGTCCGCAATCTGAAAAAGCCTTTCAAGGTCACATCCTTGAACCGGTGCATCACCGATAATCACACAACCAGGCATGGCCAATGTCACGTACTCCAGTACCGCTTCAATCACGCTGGTGTGTGTGATAAGACAGTCAAGACCGTGCCCAGAACGGTTGATGTCAACTACCCAGTTCGGCTTCAGGACGACCATTGCGCCTGGGTGGATGAATTTGCCCAACGGATTCCATTGAGCGGACCCATAGTGCTCACGGTCCAAACCCCAAACTGCAAAGAGTTCTCGCACGGCCGCCGCCGCCGCCGTCTTTGCTACGCCAGCCGGGAGTTCTGGAGCCGCCACCGAAACCGGTAACTCCCCGTAATTAGCTTGTAGGCTTCGCGCTATCGCGACGACGTTCTCAAGTTCGGCGATCGTGTGTTCAGACAAGCGGTCTCCCTCGTACAATGAGTTTCGGTTTGAGCGACTTCGTGAGAGACTTCATTTCGGTGGCTCCTTTCTTGGTTTGGCGACCCCCGGCATACCACATGTAAGGGAAAGGAGCCGCCACTCTCACCTTAATCGTTCAACATGCCTTGGGACATTGCCGTGGTTCTGCTCTAGTAGGGACTGAGTCCCGAGGCACATACCCTATGAATCCAGAGCATTGCTTTTGGAGCCATGCGACGTGGAGGCCAGGATAGTTGCTGAGCACCACAGTACTGCGAGTATGAGGTAGGGGAAGGTAAGTGCCGCGAAGTTACCAAACAGGCCAGCCACGAGGTACGCAAGGAGCCCCCGCTCGATCCAGCCCTGTTGCGTCGCCAGCGCGCCCGGGGCAGCAAGCTGCCGGCTTCGATAGGCGTACCGCAGTACCGACGCAAACAACCCACACCAGAGCACGAGTCCCGGCAGCCCAAGCTCCGCTGCCACGTTCAAATAGGTATCGTGCGTGTCTTTTCTGCCGAGATTCGGAGCATACGCGGCGTTGGCTTCCGGATAGGCTCCCAGTCCAACACCGAAAACAGGATGATCGAGGAAGATCTGCCATGCCACCTTCTGGACCTCAAGGCGCTGCTCAGCGGAACCCTCAGGGTCGGCTTGCGCGATTGTCGAAGTGCTGGTCAGCTTTTCTATGCCCGACAATCGCTCCCAGACGCTCGCAGGAATTGCCAGACTGATGACCAGCGCTAGAATGCCGGCAGATAAAAACAGACGACCCGGCCGCTTCAGCCCTAACCCAATGATGGCCGGACCCAGGCCTGCCAGTAGCCCGATAAAGGCTCCCCGCGACTGCGTCAACAGAATCACTACCAGCAACAGGATCGCACTGATTCCACCGCCAAGGCGCACGAGAGTCCGGGACGGCTTGGAGAACATGAGGCCAAGAGCCACTCCAAGTGCGATTAGACATAGGGCGGCTAAATCGTTCGGATTACTGTAGATGTAGTTCCACACCGCGCGACCAAGGACAGTGTCGCCCCCCAAAAACGTTCCGCGAACCGGGAACAGAACAAAACAGCCCAGGAAGAACAGTAGGTAGAAGCGAAGTTGTCCCTCCGTCTGGAGAGCATTTACGATAATGAGCATGATCGCTAACAACTTGAGTTGCTCGAGGACTTTGTCGAGGGCGATTTCTGCGTGTGGTGATACGAGCGACGCTAAGAACGCCCAAAGCACAAATGCCCCGTAGAGCCATAGTGGGAACGGAATGCGTCCCT
>WNGH01006512.1_pt1 | contig 11096 bp, 10 predicted proteins | sample 5400631 | NCBI WGS metagenome assembly WNGH01 (sample SAMN13153373, study PRJNA577476) | soil metagenome | isolation source: 115 cm soil or saprolite under Garry oak tree replicate 1 | place: USA:California | collected 2016-06-15 | reverse complement strand
CCCGCCAAGAGAAAAGCCGCCAGCTCATCGTGCTAAAGCCTGGCTGGCATCTGGCATGAGCTTGACTCTAAACCCGCACACGCAAAATCGGCGTATGCGGCACCCAAATTCGTCTCAGCAGCTTACGTCTTCGCCACCCTCTATGATGGCGTCGGCTCTGTCAAGAGACACGTAGAGTTTACGAGCCGCGGGGGGCTCTTCTTCTCTTCACCTAAAAGGAACTCTTCTCTTTCTTTCATTTCGACCAAGGCTCGTTTCGTGAATCTAGCGGTGAATGTTGGTTCCACCAACCATCTATTCGGTCTCCCCATGAGGGGCACCATGATTCGTTCTTCAGACGCCGCGATCGCTCGCGGGAGCAAGGCGCCCAATCAGCCTAGCGATGAACTCGCGTTCACCAGGGTGGCGCCCGGGCTGCCTTGCCTGCGAACCAGCTGCGCGTAATCCGCTCCACTGCGGAGCATCCAATACATACGCACAGCTAACTTGCGCGCGATGGCTACTTTGGCCACCGCGTGTCCTCGACGGAACTTCAATCGCTGATAGTCCTGCCGCAGGGCGGGATCCTGCCGCACGGCGTGGTGTACGGCTTCGATCAGCAGCCAGCGCACCATGGTGTTGCCCTGCTTACTGATAGCCCCGAGCCGCCGCCGCTGGAATCCTCGCTGGGATTCAGCCCCAGATAACTCGCGATCTTCTTGCTGCAAGGGAAACGAGTTACAGGACCAATCGCCAGCACGAAGGCCAGTGCGTTGACCGGCCCGATGCCCGGATGGGTCATCAGCAGAACCGCGTCGTCGCGGCGTTTGGCTTCTTCCAGAACCGCGCGATCCAACTCGGCGATCGGAGGATCGAGTTGGCCGAGCAGCTTCAGAAGTTCTGCGCGCCGGCGGCTGGCCCACGGCCCCAGTGTAAGATTCCCGAGTTCCGCGCGGCCCTTCTTGGTGAACAGCTTTTTCTTGCGGCACAAACCCTGGCTCATGGCCAGAAAGTGGAGCTGATTACCCAACATCGTACGCAAGCGCACGAGCTTGTGGCGGTGCCAGAGTAATTGCCGGAGGTCGCGTTCGGCCGGTGTGGGAATCCAGATCCGCGGAAAGCGTTTTGCCAGCAGCAGATCGAGAATAAGCGCGGCGTCGCGTTCATCGGTCTTCTGTTTGCGCACTTCGCTGGCGCGAATCTTCGCGGAGTTTCCAATCCAGAGTTCGTGACCGAGTTCCGTGAGCAAACGCTCGAACCAGTGCATTGGACCGGTGGCTTCGATGCCCACGCGCACCGGTCCCTGCAAACTCCGGTAGAATGCGTGGGCTTCACCGCTCTCGTGGTCCAACCGTCGCTCGAGAAGCAACTCTCCCGTGGCTTCCTCGGCCATGGCAATCTGCTGATAGCGTGTGTGAAAATCGCATCCTATAATCAACATCGCTCGGCTCCTCTCTTCCGAGCCTTGGTCGTTGAACAGCTGCCAAGTCTACTCGGTCGAAGGAGCCGACGCCGTCATCCAATCAGCCATAAGTTGATTACATTCGGATGGTTATTGCAAACAGCGGTAGAATCAACGCATTAGAGAGAGATTGGGCTCCGCGGCGAGATCCATCTCCCACCTGAGGCATAGCCCAGCGCGCAAACGGCAGACGTTTCGTGGAGGGATGCATTCTTGAGCAGCAGATCCCTTGCAGTCCTCTCCCACTCGAGAGCACAAAAATACCCGGTCTCGTTCATTTGGTCGGCTGATAACGTCGCTTTTCTGCAGGAACAAATCTTGTCGGTACCGAACCGGATACTGGGAGGAGGAAGTTGTCTTGTGTCGAGAGACCTCCCAGACTGATTGCAGTTACCACGACCTGATACATGCCCGGCTTTGTATAGGCATGATAAACTTCTGGGCCCTCGAGGGTAACACCGTCTCCGAAACTCCAACGATAGGAAACTACGACGTCGTCGGAAGTTGCCGGCTGAGCGCGAAAAGTCGCGGCCGCTCCTGTCTTCGCGCTCGGCATATGATGATCTTTTCTTTGGTTTTTGTTGTGTTTGTCCCGCGCCTTCTTATCCCGTAAGCGCTATCAGATAAATTATTTATGGAACTGATGTTCATAGCTCGAGACCAGGAGGTCGATGGTTCAAATCCATTCGCCCTCATCATTTTAATTTCCGCTCTCATATAGTGGAACTGCCGCCGTTTCCTCAAGTTCAAAAACTTGTCCAGATTTGTCCATCAACGGACTACGTGCTCTTCGAGTCGAACGCGAGAGCTACCAGGGCTCTTCAAGTTAGCAGTCACTTGCTCGAAAGTCTTTCCCAAACGTGCGGACAGTGAGAATCTATGCGACGCAGCCAGAATCGCAGGACGCTGTAAGCCAAAACGAGGAACAGAATTGATTGGGGAGGTTCTATGAAAAAGATAGTATTTGCTTGCCTTGCAGCGGTGGTTCCGGCGCTGGCCATCGCCCAGGGAAATGCACAGAAGCCTGAGGTCCCTGTCGAGAAGTGGGCTGGGAAAACGATCATGCTCATCGGCGCGCATGCGGACGATGACGCAATGTCGCATGGCACCCTGGCGATGCTTCAGGCGCACGGAAACCAGATTTACATTGTGACTCTTACGACGGGAAATGTCGGCACACAAGATCCCAATTTATCGCGAACACAGCTTGCCCAGATTCGCCGGGAAGAAGAATTGACCGCGCTGGCGGAGCTGGGCATTCCCGGAGGGCACTACATCAATCTTGGATACGACGACGGGCTTCTCGAATTTGAAGATCGCAAGGCGGTGGTGGAAAATCTGGTGCGCTGGATTCGGAAGATACGACCGGATGTATTATTCGCATTTGATCCGGGCAAGCGCTATCAACGATGGCACAAGTCGGACCACCGGACAGCCGCTTACCTGGCAGCAGATGCGACTCGGGCCGCCATGTGGCGACTCCTTTTTGAAGGGCAGATCATCCAGGAAGGTCTCCGGGAATATATGATTCCCGAGTATCTGTTCTACGACAGTGCTAAGGAAGATGAGAACACTTGGGTCGACATCAGCGAGTTTGTGGAGAAGAGGGTAAATGCGGGAGCAAAATATGTCAGCCAGTTTGGACCGGGCTGGAAGAACTATAAACCGAACCTCTCCGAAACCGAGCTGAAGCAATTGAAGGAATCAGTACGCGAGTCCGTGAGAATGAAAGACGGAAAGCCCGTCGAAGGATTCCGTTACTATAAAGGTCTGCCGGATTCCATAGGAAAATAGGCCTGCGATTTAAGAGCGGTCAAAAACTGTTGCGGCGGCCGTTGCATGACGCGGGCACTGAAACCGGTTTTTCTAGTGCACGGTTTGTGATAACTTTTTTCCCGGCCGAACGCGGTAATTCCTCACCGGGAGGAAACGGGGTGTATCGTCATGAAAGGCATTGTGGCCCTTCTCGCAGTCCTGTTACTCCTTGGGCTTGGCGTGGCGGCTCAAGCGCCGCCGCAGAGCGGATGGGTGTCTCTTTTCAACGAAAGAGATTTGACAGGCTGGAAGAAGAATGGGGAAGAGAAGTGGATTGTAGAGCAGGGCACCATCCTGTGCGAAAGCGCCGCCAACAAGTATGGATACCTCATGACCGAAAAGACCTATCGCGACTTCAATTTGCGCCTTAAGTTCAAAGGCGAGGCCGCCGGCAACAGCGGTGTGTTCTTCCACGCGCGCATTACCGGCATAGACCCGGAACATGGTCCAGACATCGAAGGGATGCAAGTGGAGGTGGACCCAAGCGCGGGTAAGCATACGGGCGGCCTGTATGAAAGCGGGGGCCGCGGGTGGGTGAAGATGCCGATGGCGGAAGGTGAGCAGGCGCTGAAGCCCGGCGAATGGAATGACCTGGAAGTTTCCGTGCGAGGCAATCACATCGAGACGCGGCTCAATGGCGTGAAGATCGTGGACTACACCGACCCGGCGCCGAAATTCAGCGATGGCGTGATTGGGTTGCAGATTCACACCGGCGGAGGCGTGAGAATGAGATGGAAAGACATTTTTATTCAGGAAAGCAGATGACACTGGTTGGCCGTGCCTGGGACGATTACAAGGTCGCCCATCTGAGACGTCATTTATGAGCAAACAGAACCGTCGGGCCTTTCTTCAAATTTCCACGGGCGCTTTGGCGACCGGCCTGAGCCCAATACGCGCCGCACTGAGTCACGGCGTTCGTTCGGGCGGTACAACCTCGGCTCCCAGTTCCTCACAGGATGCTCCAGCCGTGCCGGAGAACGAGGGGAAGAAGCCTCTGCGTCTCGGTCTGATCATCGGCATCGGCAAGGATCCGGATGCGGCTATGGCCAAAGTCCATAATCTCGGCCTGCCAACATGCCAGGTATTCGTGGACGAGATTGAGCCGGAGCTTGCAGGCTACCTGTGCCAGGCGCTCGACAAATACCAGATTGAGGCGACTTCTCTCGTTGTCGGTGGACCGGGGAAAGAAGTATGGGACTTCTACCAGGGGCCGTTGACCATCGGATTGGTTCCGCGCGAGACGCGAGACTCGCGCATCGCCCACATCAAAAAGGCGTCGGATTTCGCAAAGAAGTGCGGAATCTCCGCGGTGCAAACGCACTGCGGATTCATCCCCGAAAATCCCAATGACCCGGTGTACAAGGAAACGGCGACGGCGATGCGCGAGGTAGCAACCTACTGCAGACGCAACGGCCAGAATTTCCGCTACGAGACCGGGCAGGAGACACCCATCACACTCGTCCGCGCCATTCAGGACGTGGGGTTGGACAATCAGGGCGTTAACTTCGACCTCGCCAACCTCATTCTCTATGGCAAGGCGAATCCGGTTGACGCCATCGAATTGCTCGGCCCGTACGTGCAGGGGATTCACGCCAAGGACGGGCTCTGGCCAACGAATCCGAAGGAACTGGGCAAGGAAGTCCCCATCGGCCAGGGTAAAGTGGACTTTCCGCGCATCATCGCGCGTTTGAAAGAGCTGAACTATCACGGCGCGGTCACGATCGAGCGGGAGATTTCCGGGCCGCGACAGGTGGAAGACGTGCGCGCTGCAAAGACATATCTGGAGAAACTGATCGGATAGTTATCGCATCGACCGTGATCTAGGCACGACCAGGAGGACAAACGACCTATGTCGGACGATACAAAACATAGACTAAACTTCTCAGACAAACTCAACCGCCGGAAATTTCTGGGAGTTGCTGCGGCCACAGCGGGCGTCATGTTCATCAAGCCGGGGCTGGTGCGCGGTTCGGCCGCCAACTCCGCGATTCGCGTTGGATTGCTTGGGTGCGGGGGACGCGGAAGCGAAGATGCAACCAATCTTATCGATACGGGCGGCGCGCGCGTGGTGGCGCTGGCCGATTTGTTTCAGGACCAGCTGGACAAGGCCCGATCGCACTTCGACAAGGTGCAACAGGCGAAAGGGTTCTCGGCGGTGGACGCCTCGCAAGTTTTCGCAGGTGCTGATGCTTACAAGCAGATCGCCGCTTCGAAGGAAGTGGACGCCATCGTAATCGCCACGCCGCCCTATTATCATCCCTGGCATTTGGAGGCAGCGGTCGCTGCGGGCAAGCACGTTTATCTCGAAAAGCCGGTTGCCGTGGACGTGCCTGGAGCGAAGAAGGTGATCGAAATCGGCAAGCGTGCTGAAGGGAAGCTCAGCCTTGACGTCGGATTCCAGATCCGCGATTGCCCGCCATTTGTTGAAATGGTCCATCGCATCCATAACGGGGCGCTCGGCAAAATTGTCTGCGGCGAAGCGCACTACTTCGCAAGCTACCTCGACCGGCCCCCTTGGCCGGACGCCTCGCCCGTCGAGCGCCGGCTTCGCAATTGGGTGTATGACCGTGTTCTTTCCGGCGACATCATCGTGGAACAGAACATTCACGTGATCGACATTTGCAACTGGATCTTGAAGGCCCACCCGCTGAAGGCGTCGGCAACCGGCGGACGCGAAGGACGCCCCACGGACGGGGACGTGTATGGAAACTACAACGTGCTCTTCCACTATCCGGATGGCGTCGACGTCACCTTCAGCTCCACGCAGTTTGCCAAGGGCTGGTGGGACGTGACCGAGCGCTTCTTTGGAACAAAAGGGACTTCACAGTCCCCGTACACTGGACCGCTCGGCATCTGGGGAGACGAACCCTGGCAAGCCACTGCCTCGCCTGCGAAGGAAAAGGCCGAGGCGCAGGCGTTCTCGGTTACGGGAAGCTTCAGTTCGAATCTTGAGTTTGCCGACCGCGAGAAGAAGAAAGCCTTCATCGAAAGCATTGCCACCGGTAATTTTCACAATCAGGCGGACAAGGGCGCCGAATCCGCCCTTTCGTGCATGATGGCCCGCACCGCAGCGTACACGGGACGCGAGGTCACCTGGGAGCAGACGCTGAAGTCCACCGAGACGTGGGCTGCGAAGATTGACCTGAACAAATTGCGCTGAGATTGGCTTTTGGATTTTACTTTTCCTCTGAACTGATTTTGGCCGCGGGTCCTGCGGGAAAGGAATCCGCGGGGAGTGACGGGGTTTCGAAAGCTCTTCTGAGGTGTATATGTACAATCCTTCGCGCCGTGAATTCCTGAAATCCACTGTGACGACGGCCTGCTCAGCGGGACTTAGCGCGTGCGGCTTTGCGGAATTTCTTACAGCCTCTCCTGCGCTGGGCGGCACGCTCGCGCCGCCAGCAACGCTGCCGATCAAGAAGGGTGTTCTCCTCGATATGCTGCCCGCCAAGCTAAGCTACGCGGAGCGCATGAAAATGGCTCGAGACGTGGGCTTCGAGGTGATGCAAGCGCCCACAACACCCGACGAACACCTGGCCGAGGAGATCAAGAAAGCCGCTGACGGCGCGAACATGCGCATCGACTCGGTGATGAACATGGACCACTGGAAGTATCCGCTGTCGTCGAGCGAGCCCGCGGTAGTGGAAAAGAGCCTGGCGGGGATGCGCACGTCCCTGCGCAACGCCAAAGTATGGGGTTCGGATGCGGTGCTGCTCGTCCCTGCCGTCGTCAATCCGCAGACCTCCTATCGCGACGCCTGGAGTCGTTCGCAGAAGGAGATCCGCAAGCTCCTTCCTCTAGCTGAGGAGTTGAGAATTGTCATCGCCATCGAAGAGGTCTGGAACAAGTTTTTGCTGAGCCCCCTGGAGATGGCCACGTACATTGGGGAATTCCAGAGTCCGTGGATCCAGGCATGGTTCGACGTTGGAAACGTGGTGCTTTACGGCTATCCGCAGGACTGGATTCGCACGCTGGGGAAGAGCATCGTCAAGGTCCACCTGAAGGACTTCAAGCGCAAGCAAGATGGATACGAGTGGGTGAACCTCGGTGATGGCGACGTGGATTGGGAGGCTGTGCGTGAGGCCTTTCGTGAAATCGGCTACTCGGGGAGCGCCATTACCGAACTCAAAGGGGGCGACGAGGCCTACCTCCGCGACGTGAGCCGACGCGTGGACCGGCTGGTGCTGGGCCGCGCCTGAGCACAAGTACGGGACAGTGATATCATCATTCCCCGCGGACGGACGAAAACAACCAGAGCCGCGCGGAGCTTTCAAAAAAAAACGAGAAAATTCTGGACACTTGCCCATAGTCCAGTAACAATTTCAAATATGGACCGTCCGCTGCTGGCGGGTACCCGAAGAGATTTTCTAACTAGAGCGTGCGCCTTTCTGCTCCTGCAGTCCCGCAGAAGGAGCGTCCCGCCGGCGCCGCCAACCGCACTGAGTCCTATTCGTTTTCGCGAGGTTGCGAATCAGGCTGGGTTGAATTTTGTCCTTCAAAACAATCCCACGCCGCGCAAACACATGATCGAAACCATGCCTGGTGGGGTTGCCGCTTTTGATTCCAACGGTGACGGGCTAACAGATGTCTTCTTCACGAACGGCGCGTCGATTCCTTCGTTAGAAAAGGATTCGCCCAAGTTTTTCAACCGGCTTTACAGGAACGAGGGCCGGATGAAATTCACCGATGTTACGCTGGAGGCCGGAGTTAGTGGCGCGGGTTATTCCATGGGCGCCGCAGCGGCGGACTATAACAATGACGGCTACACGGATTTGTTTGTCGCGGGTGTGTACCGAAACACGCTTTATCGCAATCTAGGTAACGGCAAATTTGAGGACGTAACCAAGGAGGCTGGCATCAAAAGCGACAAGTGGTCCGTTGCCGCCGGCTGGTTCGATTATGACAATGATGGATGGCTGGACCTGTTCGTAGTCAATTATGCGCACTGGACGCCCGACTTTGATCGCTTTTGCGGCGAGCGCGACCGCAACCTGCGCGTGTACTGCCACCCCAAGTATTTCGAGGGGCTCCCCAACACTCTGTACCGGAACCGGCGCGATGGGACTTTCGAGGACGTCACTGTCAAGGCGGGCATCGACGCGCATATCGGTCGCGGTATGAGCGTCGCTTTTGCTGATTATGATAACGATGGTCTGATGGACATTTTTGTTACCAACGACAACATGCCGAACTTCCTGTTCCACAATCGTGGTGACGGGACATTCGAGGAAGTGGGGCTCCAGGCGGGAGTGGCCCTTACAAACAATGGACTGCCGGTGGCCAGCATGGGGGCGGACTTTCGCGATTATGACAACGATGGTTTGGCTGACCTCAGCATCACTGCGTTGGCAGGTGAAACGTTTCCTTTGTTTAAGAATCTGGGAAACGGTCAGTTCCAAGACGCGACGCATCAAAGCCGGCTGGGCCTTCTCTCGACGACGCGCAGTGGCTGGAGTAACGGCTTCTTTGATTTCAGTAACAATGGCTGGAAAGATCTGTTTACCGCCAATTCCGATGTCAATGATTTGATTGACCTATTCCAATCCACGCACTACAAGCAAACCAACAGCCTCTTCGCCAATCTTGGGAACGGCACATTTCAGGATGTTTCGGCGGAAGCGGGCTTTACTCTCCCTCGTGCCCACCGGGGCAGCGCCTTTGTAGATTTTGATAACGACGGAAAAATGGACATTGTCGTCAGCGCGCTCGGGGAACCTGCGGAGCTTTGGCAGAACATCAGCCCAGATATCAACCACTGGCTCATCCTGAAACTGAGTGGTACCCGAAGCAACCGTGACGGAATCGGCGCCAAGGTCCGGCTGGGCAATCAGTCCAACCACGTGACCACGGCCGTAGGGTACGCTTCCTCCAGTTCGCGGTGTGTCCACTTCGGAACTGGCAAGGTGGAGAAGATTGGGCGGATAGAGATTCGCTGGCCAAGTGGCACAGTTCAGGTGCTGCGAAACGTTGCGACCAACCAACTTCTCGAAGTCCACGAGCCCTCGAAATAGGGGGACACTGACTGCCCTTTAGGGTGGCGTGATCTCCACGTTCCGTTTTGCAGCCTCGTTCGCAGCTGCAGCGGCGCGCTGAATCTTCTGATATTCCAAGAGAGCCTGTTTGGAGAGGCCAGGCTGGCCCCTCGCCTGGTATGCGGTTGCAAGTTGATAGTGCAGGCTACCGTCTTCATCCGTGGCCAGCGCCGCCCGGAGATGCGGTATTGCCTCGGCCGCTCGTCCGGCGGCCACGTAGGCGCGCGCCAAGGCCTTGTGCGCCGCCAGTAATTTGGGATCATGGGCCAGGGCGCGCCTTAGCAATGGAATCGCTTCTTCCACTCGTTGCAGGTCGACGAGCGTCTCACCAGCGAGATAATTCAATTCCGCCGAGCCCGGCTGCCCTCTGAGGAGGTTTTGGATTATGGGTAAGGCCCCGCCGTAGTCTTGGCTGAATTTCAGGCTGATGGCCAGTTGCTTCTGAATTTGCTTATCGGTGGGCGACAGCTTAAGAGCTTCCCTCCATTCTTCAGCGGCCTCCGCGTACCTTCTTTTGCCGCTGTAGATATGGGCTTTCAGTTCGTGTTGCTCCAAAGAGGGCGGCAACTGACCGAGGCGAGTGAAGGCTCGGAGAGCCAACGCATTGTAAGCTCGCGAACGCCAATAGTGAGACTCGGGAGTATTCGCTCCTTTTGCGGAGGCGGCCAGCATACTGAACTGTCCTTCCCTGAACTCGCACTCGAACGTATGGGTACGGCAATCCGGTTGGGGAAGCCTGAGTTCCTTCTCTTCCTCAATGTTGGCCCAATCTGGATGCCCGGTCTGACGATACACTTCCGCCACCGCTGCGTGCAGTCCCCGCATCGCCGGTGCTTTCTCCAATGCACGATGGTACAGATAGAAAGCGCTTGAGAACTGCTGCTCGCGGAGTCGAGCCTCGGCCACCAGCGCCAGCCAGTACGCGGATTCCGGTGCGGTTTTCTGCAACTCGTCGAAAACGCGAATGGAGAGCGATTCGTAGCTGCGCCCCAGTCCGTACCAAGCCGCTGAACTTTCGGGATCCAAATCAGCGAGCTTCCGGTATTGATCGGCTGCCTGTGCGGCGCGGTCGAGCGAAAGCAAAGCACCAGCGAGCAACTCAAGCGCGGCCCGGTGATCCGGCTGTAAGTGCAAGACCATCTTGAGAGCCTCGAAACCGGCCGGCGTCTGGCCGACCTGCAAGCGAGCAGCCCCAAGAAAGAGCCACGCTGGCTCCAGTGTAGGATCAAGTTTCACCGCTGCTTCCAGCTGCGGTATGGACTCCCTGTCGTCCCCGGCCATGTGGAGCGCCATGCCGAGGTTCAACAGCAGGCCTGGGTTGTTGGGCACAGCTTGATTCAGTTCACGGTAGAGAGGAACAGCCTCTGCAAACTTGCCCTGCGCCATGAATCCCTTGGCGCGCTGTGATTTGACGGCTAAGTCGTCCGACTGGGCGAGGCTGCTTGATTGCGCCAGGATCGAAACCAGACAAAAGAGAAGCGCTTCCGCTGCTTTCATCCGTGTCCCCATGCTCCAAGGAGCTTCATTATAGGCAGATGGCTTCGCGGGCGTCACCAGGCAATCCCATGGCAAAGAGAGACAAAAAACAAAGGGCGCAGGTCGTTAAGCCTGCGCCCTAACGGAGTGCGGGACACGCGCTGGCGTGCCCCGGCTGGAGCCCATCATCAGCATCATCAGAAGGCCAATCGTAAGCCGAAGCGGAACTGACGCTCGTCGTTCTTGGCCCTAATGATCGTCAAAAAGTTTGAGCTGGCACGGCTCGTTGTGGAACCGGTATTGCAACCGTTTGGGCCTGGATTGCAGAAGTG
>WNGH01006508.1_pt1 | contig 11098 bp, 10 predicted proteins | sample 5400631 | NCBI WGS metagenome assembly WNGH01 (sample SAMN13153373, study PRJNA577476) | soil metagenome | isolation source: 115 cm soil or saprolite under Garry oak tree replicate 1 | place: USA:California | collected 2016-06-15 | reverse complement strand
GGGGTTCAACCGGACGCCGCATTACCATCAGGGGCTGCTGCTGGCGGGCGACGCCGGCGGCATGGTGAACCCGTTCAACGGCGAGGGAATCGCCTACGCGATGGAGTCGGGCGAGATCCTGGCCCGCACGATCACCCAGGCGCTGGCCCGGGCCCGGCGGGCGGAGACCGAACGGGTGCTGGCCGGGTACCCGCATGCGCTCAGCCAGGCGTACGGGGGCTATTACGCGCTCGGCCGCGTGTTCGTCAAGGCCATTGGCCGGCCCGGGCTGATGCGCTTCGCGACCAGGCACAGCATGTCGCGGCCGGCCCTGATGGCGTTCGCCCTCAAGCTGCTGGCCAACCTCACCGATCCGCGCGGTGACGCGGCAGACCGGCTGGTCAACGGCCTGTCCCGACTCGCGCCTAACCCTGAGTGAGTAGCTATGCAGGTAGTCCCTAGGATTAGGGGTTGGCATCCGGCCTGTGAAGGGAGGAAACATCGATGAGGCTGTACGTTCCGATCTTCGTGCTGGCCCTGGTGGCGGCCGGTTTCGCGGCCTTCTCGGTCACCTTCGGCGCCTTGGCCGGGCCGAAGCGGTGGAACCGGGCCAAGCTGGAAAGCTACGAATGCGGCATCGAGCCGACGCCGATGCCGCCGCAGGGCGGCCGGGTCCCGGTCAAGTACTACCTGACCGCGATGTTGTTCATCCTGTTCGACATCGAGATCATTTTCCTGTATCCCTGGGCCGTCACCTTCAACAAGCTCGGGGCGTTCGGCCTGGTCGAGATGGTGACCTTCGTCATCACTGTGCTGATCGCGTACGCGTACATCTGGCGGCGCGGCGGCCTGGAATGGGATTAAGCCATGGGTCTTGAAGAAAAGCTGCCGAGCGGCGTCCTGCTGACCTCCGTGGAGAAGGCGGCGGGCTGGGCGCGGGCGCGCTCGGTGTGGCCGGCCACGTTCGGCCTGGCCTGCTGCGCCATGGAGCTGATGATGACCGGCGGGCCGAAACACGACCTGGCCAGGTTCGGCATGGAGCGGGCCTCCAACACCCCCCGCCAAGCGGACCTGATGATCGTGGCGGGCCGGGTCAGCCAGAAGATGGCGCCGGTGCTCAGGCAGATCTACGACCAGATGGCCGACCCCAAGTGGGTGATCTCGATGGGCGTCTGCGCCTCCAGCGGCGGCATGTTCAACAACTACGCGATCGTGCAGGGCGTCGACCACATCGTGCCGGTGGACATCTACCTGCCCGGCTGCCCGCCGCGGCCGGAGATGCTGCTCGACTCCATCCTCAAGCTGCACGACAAGATCATGAACACCAAGCTGGGCAAGAACCGCGACCGGGAGATCACCGAACTGGAGAACGCCCGGCTCGGCCTGGCGCCGATGCGCCTGCCGTCGCCCGAGGGATCACAGCTGTGAGCGGTCCGGACGGCACTCATAAGGCCGGGCCGGAGGAGTCCGACGCTGGCCTCCCGGCCCGGCTGGGCGAGGAGCGGCTGGCCGAGCCGGTCATCCGCACCGGGCTGTTCGGCGTGCAGGACACCCCGGATACTTCGGGCTACGGCCTGCTCCGGGTGCACCGGGTGCCGCCGATCGACAGCCCGCGCCCCTACGGCTCCTACTTCGACGAGGTCGCCGACGCGCTGGGCGGCGCGCTTGAGGCGGCCGGGGCCGGCTTCTCCGACGCGGTCGAGCGCGTGGTCGCCGACCGCGGCGAGCTGACCTTCTACGTCCGCCGGGAGCGGCTGCCCGAGGTGGCGGCGAAGTTCCGCGACGACCCGGCGCTCCGCTTCGAGCTGTGCAGCGGCGTGTCCGGCGTGCACTACCTGGACGATCCCGGCCGCGAGCTGCACGCGGTGTACCACCTGCTGTCCATCACGCACAACCGCCGGGTGCGGCTCGAGGTGACCGCGCCGGACGCTGACCCGCACATCCCCTCCCTCGTCGGCGTGTACCCGACCTGCAACTGGCACGAGCGGGAGACCTGGGATTTCTTCGGGATCATCTTCGACGGCCATCCGGCGCTGACCCGGATCCAGATGCCGGATGACTGGAAGGGCCACCCGCAGCGCAAGGACTACCCGCTCGGCGGCATCCCGGTCGAGTACCGCGGCGCGAAGATCCCGGCTCCGGACGAGCGGAGGCACTACTCATGACGCAAGCGCAGTCGCCGCAGGCGCCGGCCGGCGCGGGCGACGCGGAGGATGAGGCGGCAGAGGGCCGCGTCTACACCGTCTCCGGCGAGGACTGGGACGAGCTCGTCGCCGCCGCCAACGAGGCCAGGGACTTCCAGAGCGGCGAGCGGCTGGTCATCAACATGGGCCCGCAGCACCCGTCCACCCACGGCGTGCTCCGGCTGGTCCTCACGATCGAGGGCGAGACCGTGCAGGAGGTGCGGGCGTCCATCGGGTACCTGCACACCGGCATCGAGAAGAATATGGAGTTCCGCACCTGGACGCAGGGCGTCACGTTCTGCACCAGGATGGATTACCTCATGCCGTTCTTCAACGAGGCCGCGTACTGCATCGCGGTGGAACGGCTGCTCGGCATCGAGGACAAGGTCCCCGAACGCGCCCAGATCATCAGGGTCATGCTGATGGAGTTCAACCGGATCTCCTCCCACCTGCAGGGCATCGGCCCGATGGGGATGGAGCTCGGCGCGACCACCATCTTCCTGCAGGGCCTGCGCATGCGGGAACGCATCCTCGACCTGTACGAGCTGATCACCGGCCTGCGGATGAACCACGCCTACATCCGGCCGGGCGGCCTGTCGCAGGACCTGCCGCCCGGCGCGCTCGAGGCGATCCGCGCGTTCCTCGACGGCGCCCCGAAGCTCGTGCACGACCTGCGCGCGCTGATCGACGCCAACCCGGTGTTCATCGGGCGGACCAAGGGCGTGGCCTACCTGGACCTGGCGGGCTGCATGGCGCTGGGCGTGACCGGCCCCATGCTGCGGTCCGCCGGGCTGCCCTGGGACCTGCGCAAGTCCCAGCCGTACTGCGGCTACGAGAGCTACGAGTTCGACGTGCCGGTCAACGACATGTGCGACGCGTACGGCCGGTACCTGATCAGGATGGACGAGATCGAGCAGTCGCTGCGGATCGTCCGGCAGTGCGTCGACCGGCTGGCCGCCCGCGGGCCGGCCGGCTCGGACACCGATCCGGTGATGATCAAGGACGCCAAGATCGGCTGGCCGGCCCGGCTGTCGCTCGGCCCGGACGGCCTCGGTCCCTCGCCCGAGCACATCGCGCACATCATGGGCCAGTCCATGGAGGCGCTCATCCACCACTTCAAGCTGATTACCGAGGGATTCCGGGTGCCGGCCGGCCAGGTGTACGTGGCGGTCGAGTCGGCCCGCGGCGAGCTGGGCGCGCACGTGGTGAGCGATGGCACCACCCGGCCGTACCGGGTGCACTTCCGCGACCCGTCGTTCACGAACCTGCAATCGATCGCCGCGCTGTGCGAAGGCGGTCAGGTGGCCGACGTGATCCCGGCGATCGCGAGCATCGATCCGGTGATGGGAGGCGTGGACAGGTAATGCCGTTCAGCGAGGATGTGCGTTCCCGTCTCGACGCCGACGCGGCGCAGATCATCGGCAAGTACCCGCGGCCGAGGTCAGCGCTGCTTCCGGTGCTCCATCTGGTCCAGTCGGAGGAAGGCTTCGTCTCCGCCGACGGCATCGAGTACTGCGCGGCGAAGTTCGGGCTGACCGAGGCGGAAGTCACCGCGGTGGTGAGCTTCTACACGATGTACAAGCGCCGGCCCGTCGGCGACTACCACGTGGGCGTGTGTACCAACACGCTGTGCGCGGTCATGGGCGGCGACCAGATCTTCGCCGAGCTCTCCGAGCACCTCGGGGTGGGCAACGACGAGACCACGCCGGACGGCAAGGTCGTCCTCGAGCACGTGGAGTGCAACGCCGCCTGCGACTACGCGCCGGTCGTGATGGTGAACTGGGAGTTCTTCGACAACATGACCCCCCAGTCGGCCCGTCAGCTCGTCGACGACCTGCGGGCCGGGAACCAGGTCAGCCCGACCCGGGGCCCGGGCCGGCTGTGCACCTGGCGCGAGGCGTCCCGGATCCTGGCCGGCTTCAACGACGAGCAGGCCACCGCCGGCCCGGCCGCGGGCCCGGCCAGCCTGGTCGGCCTGAAGCTGGCGAAGGAGCACCGCTGGACCGCACCGGAGCCGGCCGGGCCCGCAGGTGACCAGCCTTCAGCTAAGGAGTCGCGGTGACCGACACGCTCACCCCGGTGCTCACCGCGCGCTGGGACCAGCCGGATGCCTTCACGCTGGACGGCTACAAGCGCACCGGAGGCTGGCGGGCGCTGCCGAAGGCGCTGGCCATGCAGCCCGACGACCTCATCGCCACGCTGAAGAGCTCGAACCTTCGCGGTCGCGGCGGGGCCGGCTTCCCGACCGGGGTGAAGTGGAGCTTCCTGCCGCAGGGCGACGGCAAGCCGCACTACCTGGTGGTCAACGCGGACGAGTCCGAGCCGGGCACCTGCAAGGACGTCCCGCTGATGATGGCCGACCCGCACCAGCTCATCGAGGGCGCGGCTATCACGGCGTACGCGATCCGGGCCAGGCACGCGTTCATCTACGTGCGCGGCGAGGTGCTGCACGTGGTGCGGCGGCTGCGGCACGCGGTGGCGGAGTCGTACGCGGCCGGCTACCTGGGCCAGGACATTCTCGGCACGGGGTTCGACCTGGAGGTCATCGTGCACGCCGGGGCCGGCGCCTACATCTGCGGCGAGGAATCGGCGCTGCTCACCTCGCTCGAGGGCTACCGGGGCCTGCCCCGGCTCCGGCCGCCGTTCCCGGCCGTGGCGGGCCTGTACGCCTGCCCGACGGTGATCAACAACGTGGAGTCGATCGCCAGCGTGCCGTCGATCGTGGCCAACGGCGCGGACTGGTTCGCCGGCCTGGGCACCGAGAAGTCCAAGGGATTCGGCATCTTCTCGCTGTCCGGGCACGTCACCACGCCAGGGCAGTACGAGGCGCCACTCGGCATCACGCTGCGCGAGCTGCTCGACCTGGCCGGCGGGGTACGAGCCGGCCACCAGCTCAAGTTCTGGACCCCAGGCGGCTCGTCCACCCCGCTGCTGACCGACCAGCATCTCGACGTGCCGCTGGATTTCGAGTCGGTGGCCGCCGCCGGGTCCATGCTCGGCACCCGGGCGCTGCAGATCTTCGACGAGACCACCTGCGTGGTCCGCGCGGTGCTGCGCTGGACCGAGTTCTACGAGCACGAGTCGTGCGGCAAGTGCACGCCGTGCCGGGAGGGGACGTTCTGGATGGTCAAGGTGCTCGAACGGCTGGAAGCTGGCCACGGCACCGAGGAAGACCTGGAGAAACTCCTCGACATCTGCGACAACATCCTCGGCCGGGCGTTCTGCGCCCTGGGCGACGGCGCGACCAGCCCGATCACCTCGGCCATCGAGTACTTCAGGGATGAGTTCAGGCAGCACCAGAAGGAAGGCGGCTGCCCGTTCGACCCGGCGGCCTCGACCTTGTTCGGGGGGCAGTCGTGACCATCGAGACCGCCCGGGATACCGTCTCCGTCACCATCGACGGGTTCGAGATCCGGGTGCCGAAGGGCGTCCTGGTGATCAGGGCCGCCGAGATGCTCGGCATCCAGATCCCGCGGTTCTGCGACCACCCGCTGCTCGACCCGATCGGCGCCTGCCGGCAGTGCCTGGTCGAGGTGGAAGGCCAGCGCAAGCCGCTGGCCTCGTGCACCACCACGTGCACCGAGGGCATGGTGGTGCGCACCCAGCTGACCTCCCCGGTCGCCGAGAAGGCCCAGCGCGGCGTGATGGAGCTGCTGCTCATCAACCACCCGCTCGACTGCCCGATGTGCGACAAGGGCGGCGAGTGCCCGCTGCAGAACCAGGCCATGTCCTCCGGCCAGGGCGAGACCAGGTACACCGAGGAGAAGCGGACCTTCGCCAAGCCGGTGCCCATCTCCGCCCAGGTACTGCTGGACCGGGAGCGGTGCATCTCCTGCACCCGGTGCGTCCGGACCTCCGAGGAGATCGCGGGCGACGCCTTCATCGACTTCATCGACCGCGGCCCGTCCCAGTTCATCGGCACGGCCGAGGGCAAGCCGTTCAACTCCTACTTCTCCGGCAACACCGTGCAGGTGTGCCCGGTGGGCGCGCTCACCGGCGCCGCCTACCGGTTCCGGTCACGGCCGTTCGACCTGGTGTCGGTGCCGAGCGTGTGCGAGCACTGCGCCTCCGGCTGCCGGCAGCGCACCGACGTCAGGCGCGGCCGGGTGGCACGCCGGCTGGCCGGCGACGACCCGGCCGTCAACGCGGAATGGAACTGCGACAAGGGCCGGTGGGCGTTCACCTACGCCACCCAGCCGGACCGGCTGACCACGCCGCTGATCCGGGACGAGGCCGGGGTCCTGGTCCCGGCGTCCTGGCCGCATGCGCTGGCGGTGGCCGCGGCCGGCCTGGTCGCGGCGCGCGACGCCGATCCGGCCGCCGAGCCCGCGCACGGTGCCGGCGTCCTGACCGGCGGGCGGCTGACCCTCGAGGACGCCTACGCCTACGCCAAGTTCGCCCGGGTGGCCCTCGACACCAACGACATCGACATGCGGGCCCGCCCGCACTCGGCCGAGGAGGAGCAGTTCCTGGCCGCGTGCGTGGCCGGACGCGGCATCGGCGTCAGCTACGCCGACCTGGAGCAGGCCCCCGCCGTGCTGCTGGCCGGCTTTGAGCCGGAAGACGAGTCACCCATCGTCTTCCTGCGGCTGCGCAAGGCGGTCAGGCGCCGCGGCCAGCAGGTGTTCTCGGTCGCGGCGCTGGCCAGCCCGGGGCTGGCCAAGCTGTCCGGCGAGCTGCTGGCCACCGTGCCCGGAGACGAGGCCAGCATGCTGACCGCGCTCGCGGCGGTGCCTTCTCGGGGGGACGATCCCCCCCAGACCCCCCCTGCTCCTGGGGGGATGCCATCCCCCCAGACCCCCCTGGCCCCCCTTCGGGGGGACATGGCGCCCCTGGCCCTCCGTGAGCGCGCGGGGCAGGCGCTCGGGGCTCCGGGGGCGGTGATCCTGGTCGGCGAGCGGCTCGCCGAGGTGCCAGGCGCGTTCGCGGCGGCGGCGGTCCTCGCGGCCGCGTCCGGCGCCCGCCTCGCCTGGGTGCCGCGCCGGGCCGGCGAGCGGGGGGCGGTCGAGGCCGGCGCCCTGCCCGGGCTGCTGCCCATCGGCCGCCCGGTGACCGACGCGTCTGCGCGCGCCGAAGTGGCCAGGACCTGGGGCAAGAGCTCGCTGCCCGGCGCTCCCGGGCGCGACGCCGCGGCGATGCTCGCCGCGGCGGCGCACGGCGAACTCGGCGCCCTGGTGGTGGCGGGCGTCGATCCCGCGGACCTGCCCGATCCGCAGGCCGCCCTGCACGCGATCGAGATGGCGCCGTTCGTCGTCAGCCTCGAGCTGCGGGCGAGCGCGGTCACCGACCGCGCCGACGTGGTCTTCCCGGTCGCCGCGGTCGCGGAGAAGGCCGGGACGTTCGTGAACTGGGAGGGGCGCGGCGGCTCGTTCGGCGCCGCGCTGCGGGTCCCGGAGGTACGCACCGACCTGTACGTGCTCGGCGCGATCGCTGACCGGATGGACGTGCACCTGGGCCTGCCCGACGCGGCGGCCGCGCGGGCGGAGCTCGCCGCGCTGGGCACCTGGCGGGGCACGCGCCCCGAGCCGCCCGTGATGACAGGAGCCTGGCCCGGCGTGCCGCCGGCCCACCACATCAAGGGTTCCGGGGTCCTCGACGTCCGGCTGGCCACGTGGCATCAGCTGCTGGACACCGGGCGGATGCAAGACGGCGAGCCGTCGCTGGCCGGCACCGCCCGCCCGGCCGTGGCCCGGATGTCTCCGGCGACCGCGGCCGAGGCCGGGGTGGCCGACGGCGATAAGGTGACCGTGGCCACCGACCGGGGATCGGTCACGGTTCCCGCCGAGGTGGTGCCGATGGCGGACCACGTGGTGTGGCTGCCGTCCGCCGGAGTCGCCCGGGCCGGCGCAGCTGCCGAGCTCGCTCCGTATCCCGGTGACCAGGAATCGGTCGCCGGGCCCACCATCCGGGCCCAGCTCGGGGTGGGGCACGGCGCCACGGTCACGCTGAGGAGGCCGGAATGATGGCTCAGGGGACGCTGCCGCACGCGCTGGCAGCTCCCGCGCTCTCCGCGGTCTCCGGGACCGACCCGACGCTCGGCAACTTCAGCCAGCTCATCTGGTGGATGGTGCTGCTCAAGGTCGGCATCGTCTTCCTGTTCCTGCTGCTGACGACCATGTTCATGATCTGGGCGGAACGCCGGGTCATCGGCCGGATGCAGAACCGCCCGGGCCCCAACCGGGCCGGCCCCTTCGGCCTGCTGCAGCCGATCGCCGACGCGCTCAAGCTGCCGCTGAAGGAAGACATCATTCCCCGCAGCGCGGACAAGCTGGTGTTCGTGGTCGCGCCGGTGCTGTCGGCGGCGCCCGCCTTCGTCAGCTTCGCGATCATCCCGTGGGGGCCGGAAGTCTCGATCTTCCACCACCGCACCCCGCTGCAGCTCGCCGACCTGCCGGTGGCGGTGCTGCTGGTGCTGGCCATGAGCTCGATCGGCGTGTACGGCATCGTGCTGGCCGGCTGGTCCTCGGGGTCGACCTACTCGCTGCTCGGCACGCTGCGCTCGGCCGCCCAGGTGATCAGCTACGAGATCGCGATGGGCCTGGCCTTCGTGGCCGTGTTCCTCTACGCGGGCTCGCTGTCCACCACCGCCATCGTCTCGGCGCAGCAGCACGTGTGGTACGCATGGCTGCTGCCGGTCTCGTTCGTGATCTACCTGTTCACCATGGTCGGCGAGACCAACCGGCTGCCGTTCGACCTGCCCGAGGGCGAGGGCGAGCTGGTGGCCGGCTATCACACCGAGTACTCGTCGATGAAGTTCGCGATGTTCTACCTGGCCGAGTACATCAACATGACGACGGTCTCCGGGCTCGCGGTAACGCTGTTCCTCGGCGGCTGGCGGGCGCCGTGGCCGCTGTCGCTGTGGTCGGGCGCGAACAGCGGCTGGTGGCCGGCGCTGTGGTTCGTGGCCAAGGTCTTCCTCTTGCTGTTCGGCTACATCTGGCTGCGCGGCACCCTGCCCCGGGTCCGGTACGACCAGCTCATGGCGATCGGCTGGAAGGTCCTCATCCCGGTCTCCATCGTCTGGATCCTGCTGATCGCGACCGTGCGCGTCTGGCGGCTTGACAGCCACAGCAAGGCCCCGTACGTGGTCTTCGGCTTGATCATCGTGCTCATCCTGGTGCTGGTCGGGATGTGGGAAGGCTCGGCGCAGCAGCGGGCGATGCGGTACGGGGCGCCGGATCCGGGGGCCGAGGCCGCCAGCCCTGGGGCCGAACCGGGCCAGGCCGCGGCGACGGCCACCGCCTTCCCGGTGCCGCCGCTGGACCTGCCGCACTACCACGGCGTCGGTCTTGGCGGCGGGACGGAACCTGGCACTGGTATCAGTAATGCAGCTACCTCCAGCAGGGAGGTCACAGGTGCTTAAGTACCTCGACCCGATCCTGAACCCGGTCAAGGGGTTCGGGGTCACCTTCCACGAGATGTTCCGGAAGGTCGAGACCGTCTACTACCCGGAGGAGAAGCGGCCCACCGCGCCGCGATTCCACGGGCACCACCAGCTCAACAGGTGGCCCGACGGGCTGGAGAAGTGCATCGGCTGCGAGCTGTGCGCCTGGGCCTGTCCGGCGGACGCCATCTACGTCGAGGGCCGGGACAACACCGCCGAGGCCAGGTTCTCCCCCGGTGAGCGCTACGGGGCCGTCTACCAGATCAACTACCTGCGCTGCATCCTGTGCGGGATGTGCATCGAGGCCTGCCCGACCCGCGCGCTGACCATGACCAACGAGTACGAGATCGCCGACGACAGCCGGGAAAACCTGATCTGGACCAAGGAGCAACTGCTCGCGCCGCTGCTGCCGGACATGGAGCCGCCGCCCCATCCGATGCGGCTAGGGGACGACGAGAAGGACTATTACCGGCTGGGCGCGGCCGGAGTGACGGCCACCCCGCGGGCGCCGGGGATGGCCGGACCCGGCGGCCCGACCGGGCCCGCGTTGTTCGCCGGAGCCGACGACGGTGCCGGAGAGACAGCGGGGGACACAGCATGAGACACGTCCTGGCGGCGGGCACCAACACCGACGTCATCGCGCGGGAGACGATCTTCTGGATCCTCGCCGTCGCCTCGGTGGGCGCCGCGCTGGCCATGATCCTGGTCCGGCAGGCGGTGCACTGCGCCATCATGCTCGCCGTCGTGATGCTCTCGCTGGCGACCATGTACGCCATGCAGGGCGCGCCGTTCCTCGCCTTCGTGCAGATCATCGTCTACACCGGCGCGGTCCTCATGCTGTTCCTGTTCGTGCTCATGCTCATCGGCATCAGCTCGTCGGACTCGCTCGTGGAGACGATCAAGGGCCAGCGGATGGCCGCAGGGCTGGCCGCGATCGGCTTGCTGGTGATCCTGATCCTCGGCATCGGGCACGCGGCCATCGGCCCGGCGGCGCCCGTCAGCGCGGCGAACGGGACAGACAACCTCTCCGGCCTCGCCGCCCTCATCTTCACCACGTACGTGTTCCCGTTCGAGGTCACCGGCGCGCTGCTGATCACCGCGGCGCTCGGCGCGATGGTGCTCGCGCACCGCGAGCGCACCGCGCCCAAGCCCACCCAGCGGGACCTCGCCTCCCGGCGGCTGGCCAGCGGCCAGCTGGCCCCGGATCCGCCGCCCGGCGTCTACGCGCTGCACGACGCCGCGGACCGGCCGGCCCTGCTGCCGGACGGCACTCCGTCAGATCGCTCGGTCAGCCCGGTGCTCTCTCAGCGTGAGGTGAGCGACACGCCTCAGTTCGTTCGGCCGGAAGAGACGGTAGCGATCACGGCGGAAAGCGGCGAGCGGGAGATCACCCCGTCCGGGAGGGCTGACTCGTGAGCCCCATCCACTACGTGGCGCTGTCCGTGATCCTGTTCGTGATCGGCGGGGTCGGCGTGCTCGTGCGGCGCAACGCCATCGTCGTGTTCATGTGCATCGAGCTGATGCTGAACGCGTGCAACCTGGCGTTCGTCGC
>WNGH01008105.1_pt1 | contig 11099 bp, 11 predicted proteins | sample 5400631 | NCBI WGS metagenome assembly WNGH01 (sample SAMN13153373, study PRJNA577476) | soil metagenome | isolation source: 115 cm soil or saprolite under Garry oak tree replicate 1 | place: USA:California | collected 2016-06-15 | reverse complement strand
ACGTCAACGTTTGGACGTCGGTGATCATTTCCTGTCATAATCTGAACAGAATCATGGGGGAGAAACAGCGTGATGCCTTTCGCGGGCGCGTTCGCGCTGTTTTCGCCGCTGCGCTTGATCGGCTTACTTGGTCGCCGAGAGCAGGGGAATCGGAGCTGGATAGGCAGCTACGAGGCGATTTGATCGGCGCTCTTGGCACTTTGGCGGAAGACAATGCATGCCAGGAGCGGGCGCGGGAGCTTTATGCTCAATATGAAAAGGATCCGAATTTAATAGAACGAAACATAGTCCCGGCTTTACTCTCGATCGTGGCCCACATCGGTGCCGCCGCAGATTATGAAAAGTTTTACACCAAGTTCAAAAACGCCTAGACGCCGCAAGAAGAGACGCGCTATCTTTTTGCTCTGGCAGCCTTTCGTCATCCGGATCTCATCGACCGAACTTTAAAATTAACTGTAGGCGGCGAGGTACGCACGCAAAATGCGCCCTATTTGATGCGTGGCATTCTTTTGAACCGGGACGCGAGAGAAAAAGCCTGGTCGTTCATGAAGCAGCATTGGGACGACATGCTAAAGCGATATCCCGATAACTCGATCCCGCGCATGTGCGAAGGAATCATCGGTTTGGTAACTCCTCAGCTTGAAGCCGATGTCAGAGAGTTCTTTGCGCAGCACCCGGTGAAACAGGGCGCCAAGCAAATGGAGCAGCACTTGGAGCGACTCCGCATCGCTGTCGCTTGCAAGGAGCGCTGGAAGGATTTGCTGCAAGAGTAGAAATAGCGCGTCGGTGGTTTCGGATGGTTTCATGAGCGGGAGGGACTGCTCGCATTCAAAAGTTCGCCGGTTGACTTCCGGTCCCGGTGCGCCTAGCGTTGAGTTATGAGAACTGGAGAATGCCTTGGGTGGCTCTCTTGCTTTTTCCTCCTATCGGCATGTGCTGGATTCCAAACAGCGGGACAGGTTCAATCGGGACGACGGGAGCTGCTCATCAATAACCCTGAACAAGCACTAGGTTATTTCCAGCAGGCGGCCCAGAGCAACCCCAATTACATCTTCCAACAGGAATTGTTTCGCGAGGGCATATGGACCTATGTCGGCCGGACGCAGTACGCTACCGGCCGCCTACAGGACGCGCGGCAATCACTCGAACGCGCTTTGTCGGTTTACAGCGACGATTATTTGGCAAGGCTTTACCTGGGTCTGACTCTGGCGCGCAGCGGCGATCATTCAAGAGCAGTCAAAGAGATCGAAAATGGAATGAAGGGGCTTCACGATTGGCTGGACTATATGAATGCCAGCAGACCCTATACGGCATTCTGGGATCCGCTCCGTGAAATTCGCAACGAAATTGAAAGCGACCTAGCCATGATATCAGGCAAGGACATCGACTGGACGAAGCTCGTGGCGAGCGGGGAATGGATAGGACGAAAGATGGAAGACGAGGTCGATAAAGTCCGGCGTGACGAGCAAGAACGCTTTAGGCGCCGGGAGTTTGATGGCCGCCCGGGAGTCTCTTTGGGTGTGGGCTTAGGCTTTTGAAAACAGCAGGCATGCAATCCGCAGTGACCAGCACGTGGAAAGCGTGCGCACCGCTGGCGATTGCAAAGAGCGATGAAAACTTGCTGCGAACTTACGGGACTCGCCGTCGTTCTCTTCAAGCTATTTAAAATAACCCTCCTTTACCAATTGATCGACGATAGTTGTGTCGACAAACGAAGCAGCATCTGCAGCAGCGGCCTTGGGCGTCGTACTTTTGATTGCCAGGAGAGTGTTCTTGATGGATTCCACTGTCGGTCTCGGATTCCGATCCGCCCACTTGGCGAAAATCTGGTAGGCGTATTCGGTGTCCTCTCGATTGCTGCCGAGAAATTCCATGAGATAGGTGATGGTTTTCTCTTTTTGGTTGAAGTAAACCTTCATCGCATCGGCCAACGCTCTCTCGAACCGCACTAACGCCTCCCGATTGCCTGCGACGTACGATTTCAGCACCCATTCTCCATTCTGCTGCCAACGAATCCCCAAATCCGGCAGGGAAAAAAGCGTGTGAAATCCCCGCTTCTCACCCATGCGATCGTACGGCGGCGGAAGCACGGAAAACTGCACGTCGCCTTTTTCAATTTGAGCGATAACGTTTGCCCAGTCTGGCCGCGGCATTTGAATCAATCTCACGTCCTTTTCGGGATCTAGTCCCATTTTCGACAAACCAAACCGTAACGCGACATCCGGCGCCGATCCAAAGGTCGCTCCCACTTGGCCCGTTTTGCCTTTCAAATCTTGAATTTTACCGATCTCCTTGCGAGCGACAACCATGTACGGGAAAACGTTGACCCAGGAGGAAATCACGACGAATGGGGGAGATCCTTCTAAAGTGGCGGTGGTGAAGGCGGGGCCCGCTCCTAGGGTCAGCTGCATGCTCCCACCGAGCATCGCCTGCACCGCGGCGGTCGTCGTCGTGTCGACGATCTTAACTTCGAGGCCATGCTTGGCGAAAAGATTTTCCTTTTGGGCAATGAAATACAAACTGGTCCCAGGGTTAACTCCGGCCTGGCCCACCGTCATCTTGATGGTCTGCGCGCGAAGATCGCTGAAAACAAAGAAAAACAGAGCGGTCATCAGGCTGGCGAAAAGCTTAGACATTGCAGTCCCTCCTTTTAGGTCCGGCATTCTTCCACCGCCCGATAAATAATGTCAACGAAATATTTGGGTCGAGCATGATGCGTACGATCAAGAACTGATCCGGCCGATTGAGTCGAGACGCCCAGCGTTGTCAGACAGGACCCGTCAAAGGAATCACTTTATTTCCGCAGAACTCCCTGAAATGCGCGATTCGCGCATAACCATCCGCCGGCCCGGATGTTTTTGCTTGACAGGCTCTCCCCGACCCGATAGATTCGCGACGCTTCGATATTCGTTGACCGGCTGATGATATGAGATCTCGTGTAAAACTTTTGGCGTCTGTGATCGTGCTTTTCATTGGGATCGCTGCGCTCACAATACGTGCCCGGGGAACTCAGAGCACGCAGCCGGCGTACGCTGCGCCGGGAAAAAGTCTCATGGGTGCGGATGCAGCCGACAAGATGACGGATTCGTGGGCTACCAATCACAAATTACTCGCGGGTTACGAACAGGCGCAGTCAAAGCTCAGGGCGGAAGTCATCAAGCGGCGCAGGCTTTACCAGGACGGTGAAATTTCTCGAGCAGCAGTGCAGGAAGCGGAGCGATCGTTTGTCGGCGTGCTCATGCGCATTCAAGAGGTTAGACGTTTGATGACGGAAAACGAAATTGCCATCGCGGAAACCGAAATGAAAGATGATGCGACCCTGGGCATTAATGGTTTCAATGAAACCAATAGTCTCTCGCGCTTTAGCGGTGGTGCCCATTGGTCCGTGAAAGACGCTAGCAGCCTCGAGAGATATTTCGACAAAACCTTCGGCCATAACCTCCCCGTGAGTGCCTTAGGGCAGACGGCGACGCATGACCGCATGAGATTCGATCATCGGGACGCCATAGACGTCGCGCTTCATCCTGACAGCCCGGAAGGGAAGGCGCTCATTGATCATTTGCGCCGTTCCGGCATTCCATTTATCGCGTTTAGGAACGCCGCAGCCGGGGCCTCCACGGGAGCCCATATTCATATCGGCAGACCATCGCATAGAATTGCAGCAGCGCGCTGAGGACGGTGCGGCATTGTCGAGCCGAACCAACTTAGCCGCCGGCAGAATTGGGTCCTGGACTTCACATCAACTCTCATGAGTTGTCTATCAGTCTTTGAATCCCTCTTTCCTTTTTTTTGTTGACTTCTTCCGGCAAATCGCGTTATGGATTCGTCTTCCGGGTAGATATGGATTTCTCTACCGGCAAAGCAGCTAAAAAGTCTTTCTGCTTTGGAATTAAGATTGATGTTGATCGATCGTTTCGTCAATATTTTATCGGCGATCTTGAGCTTGACGGGAGTCACGTTCGTGCTCAAGGGCATTTTGCGACTCTCTCCCGATTTAATCGCCAAAATATCGCAAACCCATCTCGACTTTAATCTGCTGCAAATCCAAAATTTAGCGTCACAGAAAGCGGATTTCGTTTCTGGCGCTGCGCTTGTTTTGATCGCATTTCTTATCCAAATGTTCGCCGTACTTTTTGTCCGCGAGCCGTTTCCGATCTTTGAGGACTATTGGTCCGCCGCCGGCGTCGCCTTCGCAGTCAGTGTGGTTATCGCGATTGTCTTCTTCGGCGTGAACCGCGGAATGTCCAAGCATTATCAAGAACAGGCTAAATTCACGCTCGCGAAATCATACTTCCAGACCGTGCTCAATCAAGATCCGATTTTGCCGCAACACTTGAAGATCGCCGAAGAAGTCGCCCTCTCGTTATTTGGGATGGGAAAACAACCGGATGAAAGCGGCAGAGCGTATTTTACTCGCCTGGCGAAAAAACTTGAGATCTCGCTTCCCGGCGAATTGCACTTTGAAGAGGAGCGTTCGTCGGATAGCGAAACGCCGCAATACGTTGACCTCGCACGGCACCAGATGGTGCGATCGCAGGGCCGGTAGCACCACTTACCGTGTCCCTTAGAATCTGAAGCTCTTCAGGTGGATTGAAGTCCACCTATTCTCTTTTCGCTCCTTGCTCCATTTAGGCTTTTGGATGCCGGAATCGCCGGCAACGAATGGAAGCTAGTCGAACTCCATTCTTCAAAGTCAAGAAAAAATTAAAGTTAAAATGAGCCTCAAGACTGGCAATTTCAGCGCCAATGCCTCACAATTTTTTTCTCGATGCACCGAAGAAAAACCAATGTGCGACGCAGTCTCCGGTCGTCGGTCAAGGACGGTATTTTCGCCGCCATGATGGCTGGCGTTACCGATTTTTATGCGACGCCTCTGGCGCTTTTTCTGGGTGCCACGGTGCAGCAGGTCGGTTTGATCGCTGCTCTTCCAAATCTCTTATCCTCGCTGTCGCAGTTCCATGCCGTACGAGTCATCTATTGGGTCGGCGGCCGACTCAAATTGTTGGTGCGTTTGGTCTTTTCTCAGGCATCGCTGATTCTTGGCGTCGCCATTCTTCCATGGCTCGAGATGTCGAACCGCGTGGAGCTATTACTCATTCTTTTAATTCTCGCCGCCGTGTGCGGTGGCTTAGCGGGACCGGCCTGGGGCAGCTTGATGAGCGACTACATTCCCGCGAGCAAGAGAGGCCGATACTTTGGATGGCGCAACAGGATTGTGGGCGCCGTTACCGTTGGCAGCGTTATTTCGTCGGGCCTCCTACTGCACGGGTTTCAGGAACTTTCATACGGAACGGGTTTTTCCATTCTCTTTTGTTTAGCGGCGCTGGCCCGCTATATGTCGGCTCATTTCATCAATCAGATGGGCGAACCCCCGCATCGAAGAGACCCCGCCAGCGATTTTACTTTTCTTAGGTTTATAGCGCGCTTCAGAGAGAGCAACTTTCTCAAATTCGTGGTCTTCGCCGCGTGTTTGAATTTCGCTTCTTACTTAGCGGCTCCCTTTTTCGTCGTCTTTATGCTCCGCGACCTTCAATTCAGCTACCTGACCTATATGGCTCTCCAGGTCTGCGCCACGCTCGCCTCCTTCGTCGCCCTGCCGCTTTGGGGAAGACACGCCGATCTTGTCGGCAACGTGAGAGTGCTTCGCCTCAGCGCTTTTCTTGCCGCGGTGATTCCCATTCTTTGGTTTTTCTCACATCATCCCGTCTATCTGATGCTGGTGCAGATGTGGAGCGGCTTTGCCTGGAGCGGCGTCACGCTCTGCACCGGTAATTTCATCTACGACGCTGTCACGCCGCAAAAGCGGGTCCGCTGCATCGCTTACTTCAATGTCATCAACGGCATAGCACTTTTTCTGGGCTCTTCGCTCGGAGGTTCTCTGGCCTCGCGAATGCCGCCGCTTTTTGGCTATCGACTTCTCGGTCTTTTTGCTATTTCCTGCTTCTGCCGACTTTCCGTGTATCTATGGCTTTCGCGCAGTTTTCGCGAGGTTCGACCTGCGCACGAGGTTTCCATCCAGGAACTTTTTTTCAGCGTCGTCGGTATTCGTCCGCTCGTCGGCCCGCCTCAGGATTGACTTGGGAGGATAATTTACGCAGCGATAGGAGATGTGAGGCTGGGCTTGAGATGGCCAGGGGCGGACGCTTAAACCCCGCTCTCTACTTTCTGATGTATTTCTTCAACGCCTTCGGGCCGACTTCCGCGCCGTAGATGTTGCCCTTCGAATCCGCTGCCACGCCCTCGGCCGCGCTGGTTCCTTTGACGGTCTCGACCGGATCGGGGATGAACGCGGTAACAAAGCCATCACTGATATTTCCGATTCTGATGCCTCTCTTCCAGCCCGGATGTCGCCGGACCGAATTCGACTCGGAATCGGCGACATAAATATTATCCTTGACGTCGATGAAAATCCCGCTCGGCCGGCTGAATTGCGTCCACTGCTCGATGAAGCTTCCCTCCTGATCGAAGATCTGGATGCGATTGTTGTTTCGGTCAGCGACGAACAGCCGTCCCTTGGAATCGAACGCCAAACCGTGCGGCGTGTCGAACTCGCCGGGAGCAATCCCTTTCTTTCCCCAGCTCTTGATGAATTTTCCATCCTTTGAGAATTTCACGATGCGCGCGTTTGAATCTCCGCCATGTCCGTCGGCGACGAAAATATCGCCATTCGGCGCGACGATGACATCCGAAGGCCGATTGAAAGTGTCAGGGCCGTCGCCGGCGACTCCTGCCTTGCCGAGCGTCATCAGGACTCTTCCATCCGGACTGAACTTGAAGACCTGGTGGCCTTTGCCGTCTTTTCCGTCGCCATCGGTCACCCACACGTTTCCTTCTTTGTCCACGCAGATGCCGTGGGGAAACACGAACATGCCGGCGCCGAAGCTTCTTAAGAGCTTGCCCGATGGATCGAATTCGAGGATGGGCGACAGGTTCGAACCGGCGCAGCTGTTTGTGCCGCACCGCTCCGCGACCCATATGTGATCGTTCGAATCGACGTCCACCGCGGCTGTCGATCCCCAGCTCCTTCCCTCGGGGAGCTTCGCCCAGCCTTCAACCACGCGATAGGGATTATCCTGCGCGGAGACCCTCACTTCGAACATGGCGATCACCGCGACGATTGCTACAATAGAGCTCAATCGCGCTCGATTTCCTTCTGACATGCCAGCCCCTCCCTCTAAAGAAAAAGTCGCGTTCCGAAATGCCCGCTCATCGGTCAAATAGCTGCATGACGGCTGCCGTTGAATCAGCTTCGCGTGGGCTCCAGTCTGTGCGTGGAAGCTAGTCGATAGGAGTGCTGCAAGTCAAGGCGAACAGCGCCAAATTTTATCGCTGCCTTTTTCTCAGACGTCGATGCTTCTTAGACTGCGCGCATATTTGGCGACCAAAAGCACTGCCGCCGAACCAAGACATCCACCGAAGATCATGGCGCCGGGAACCCCTAAGAAGGTTGCCGCCGTTCCCATCTGAAGGTGACCCATATATGTGCCTGCGGACATGAAGACCTGGTCGAAACTCTTGACCCGCCCTCGCATGCGGTCCGGTGTCATGAGCTGAACCAGAGCATCTCTCAAGCTCTCGCCGATAGCGTCGACGAGTCCCAAAGAAAAAACAATTACAAGAGAGAGAGCCAGGGAACGCGACAGAGCAAAGCAGACGAGGCCGACGGTGTAAAGCAGGGTGACCCAGATGATGAGTTTGCCCTTTTGTTTTGGATTTCCCATGGCCATGACAACTCCCGAGCCGACTAAAGCACCGAATGCCGGGACGCCGAGAAGGGCGCCTAGACCCGCTGGTCCCGTGCCGAGAATATCCCGGGCAAACGCCGGCATCATCGATCGATAGGCGCCGAAAAAGTTCACGCAAGTGTCCATGCTCATTAATCCCAAAATCGCGGCATTCTCGCGAATGAAATTAAAGCCACCGCGCACGCTCTGGAGCGGCGATTCCTTTTTTTCCGCTGGCGGGCTCGGCCGCGCGCGCATGAAGAAGAGGCAGACGATCACGCTCAGGAAACTCAAGGCATCGACGTAATAAGATGTGCTGATGCCGAACGCGCTTATGACGATTCCGCCCAAGAAAGGGCCCGCCAGGGTGGCGATTTGGCGCCACGATATATTGAGGGCGTAGGCGGAGGCTAGTTGTTCCGCGGGAACTAACAGAGGAATCAGCGCGGTTCGGGCGGGAGCATCAAAAATGTCGACCGCGCCGGATAGAAAGGTAACGGCGTAAATATGCCAGACGCGTATTTGTGCCGTGGACGTTAAAAGACCAAGAACGAGCGATAGGAGCATCGCTAGAGCTTGGGTGATGATCAGCAGCCGCCGGCGATCCATGCGGTCGGCGACAATGCCGCCCGGTATGGAAAGAATCATCACCGGAAGAGCTCGAAAGAGGCCGGTGAGACCCAGTTGAAAGGGCGAGTTGGTGATCTCGTAGACTTGCCAGGCAACCGCTACAGTGGAGATCTGGCTCCCAACCGCAGAGAAGAGCAGGCTCGTCCAAAAAAGACCGAAGTCTCTCTGCTTCAGAACTTGCCAGGGCGTAACTTGTCGCTTCACAGCTCAGGGATGGGAGTGAATCCTTTCGAATCTCCTAATTACGGACGTGCTTCACCCACTTAGTAGGGACCGCCGGCCCGTTTGCGTACCGCGGTAAATGACTCGGCGGCCTTGCGAATCACCTCTTCGGGGTCAAGTGCCGTGAGGTCCCCCTCGTGCTTGAGAATGCGCCCGTCGATCACCACGGTGTCGACGTTGGCCGGCTGCGCCTGCTGGACCAGCAGGATTGCCGGATTGATGAAGGGCGCGGTGTTTAAGGTGTTGGTTCGGACCAGGATCAGATCTGCGCGTTTCCCCGGCGTGAGCGAGCCCACGCGATCGGCGATGCCCAAATCCTTCGCGCCGTCGAGGGTGGCCAATTCCAAAATCCGTCGCGGCTGCACTTCGAGCACGTTCATTGAGCGCAGGTGGTTGAGCTGCAGCATGAGCCGCATGATGCCAAACATATCGGCGTTGCCGCCTACGGTCGTCGTGTCGACGGAAAAACTGCATTGCACGCCTTTTGCGAGGAGATCGCCGAGATAGGGAAGTCCCGATGCCAGGCGCGATGCCGTGAACGGCGCGATGCTCACGTGGGTGCCGGTTTCGGCAATCATCTGGCGTTCCTGCGCTGACGCGTTGTAGGTGTGAATGAGTTGGACGTCGGGACCGAGCAACTGGTCGCGGTACAGCATTTCTATTCTATGGAACTTGGCGATCTCTTGGAGCGAGCGCCCGGCGTGCTGCGTAATGGGCAGGCCCAAGCTCCGAGCGTTCTCCCATTCGCGGCGATAAACCTGCGGCGGCGTGTCGCCTGGGCCGCGCGACGCGAAGCCCATGGTTAAAAGGCCATCGTTGGATGAGCCGAACCATTCGCGTTTCACTCGCGCGATATCGGCCAAATCGGCCGTCTGCTCGGGCTTTAGCTGCAGGTTGCGGCTATAGCCGTACGAAAAACGGGCGCGGATACCGACATCGCGAAGCGCCCGCAAATCGGCGTCCGCGTACGCGCCCGTGATGATATTGTGCGCCCAATCGTGAATGGTCGTGAGACCGGAGTTCAGCGCCTCCGCGATTCCGAGCTTGGAACTGTTGTACGCGTCTTCAGGCGTCATCGCCGGTCCGATGCGGCTCATGACCGGGAAATAGTCGAAATCGCCGTCGGCCACGATGCCGCGGGCGAAGCTGCCCCAGAGGTGCGGCGACGAGCATACCGTTGCGCACGTGGACGTCGCCGCGGGGTATGTTACCCAATTTCGGATCCATGGTCAGCACGTAAGCGTTTCTCACGACGAACTCGCCGCGCGGCGGGAGCTGACCTGTCGCACGACTTGCCGCGCGCAGTCTCGATGCCTTCGTTGAGTTCGTTGCGCAGGCTGCGAGGCTAATCGATCCCAGCGCTGTCAGTCCTCCCAGGAACCCTCGTCGACTCAATGTGCTCTCGCTACTCATGACTCGACTCCTCTCAATCGCTTGGATTCACCAATCACGTTTTTTGTTTTGGTCTCTAATGCAGCCTGAATACTCCAACGTCTGGGAAATATCCATACCACTTTGGTCTATCGATTGACCGATGCGGAACCCGCTTGAGTCAAGGCAGGCGAGAGATTTCAAAAAAAGAGAAGCTGTTTTCAACTCCGGCAAATTCGTTGACCAGAGCTATCTATACGAAGCGGTCAAACCGGTCGGCAAGCGCTCTGACTCTCAGGATGCTCGGCGTCAAGACAATTCGGCAGGGTGCTTTCTAGAATTCTAACAAGAAGGGGAGGTGGAAAAGCGTGGTCAGAGTCGAAGACGAGTGAGTGGGATTTCTGAGCGCGCAGCATTCTTTTCCCAGTATCGAGAGGCTGGATCTGAAGACAGTTTCGATGTGGAAAATAGAACAATCGAGATGTCGAATCCCACGCTCCTCAGCCTGTTGACAGAAGGTCACGCCGTCAGCTACTGTCTGCCGACAAAAAAGGTCCAAGATGGTCTGTTCTTTTCGGCAAACTCTGGCGTTTTCTAAAACCACATTGGTACGCGATCACTCAAAGGCGCGAACAACGTTTCGTAAAAGGATCAATACAAACCAAGGAGGCGATATGCGTAAAACAATTCTTGCACTTCTCGTGATCGGATTGCCACTGTTCGTCGGCATCCTTGCGACACACGCGGATGAAGGTGGCGTCGTTCGCTTTGCCACGCTGCCGCCGGGCCCCGGCCACCCCGAGGGAATTGCCGCCGATGCGAAGGGGAACATTTATGTGGCGACGTTCGACTCTTTGCCCAACGCCATCCACATCTTCGGCAATAATGGGCGCCTGCTGGACACCATCCCTCTGCCGGACGCTGTTCCTCTCGGATTGGCATTCGATGCAGCGGGCAATCTCTACGTGGCAAATTTTGGCGGAGGCAACGTGATCAAATTCTCGCCGCCGCAGCCCGTGGTTTTTCCCGTCTGCGGCGGCCCCCCCGACTGCGGCCTTAACGCGATCACGTTCGACGCGGCGGGCGACTTGTACGTCTCCCATTCCTTCGGCGGCAACGTATTCAAGATCGATCTCCCCGGCGGGTCCGTCA
>WNGH01012773.1_pt1 | contig 11100 bp, 12 predicted proteins | sample 5400631 | NCBI WGS metagenome assembly WNGH01 (sample SAMN13153373, study PRJNA577476) | soil metagenome | isolation source: 115 cm soil or saprolite under Garry oak tree replicate 1 | place: USA:California | collected 2016-06-15 | reverse complement strand
CAGAAGTATCTTCACGATCTGGCCGGCTGGAACAAGCTATCGATAGAAAAACAGGAAAAGATCGTGGGTCGCACGAAGCTGAATGATGTGGAGCTGGACGACAGGGTCAAGCCTACTTATGCTCACAATGCGTTGACCAAGATAGTGAGGGATGGGAAGGAGATCAAGATACTCCGAGACAACATGGCTTTTGGTCACGCCGGCCTGAAAGAGTTCGGCACCTACTTCATCGGCTACAGTCGTTCGCCACGCACGATCGAGGAGATGCTTCAGAACATGTTTGTCGGCAAACCGCCCGGCAATTACGATCAGCTACTGGATTTCAGCCGTGCGGTCACAGGGAATCTCTTCTTCATCCCATCTGCGACTTTTCTCGAGAACGTAAAGGCCAACTAGGCGGGGGCCCTAGCGCGAAAATCTCTCCTTGGTGCGAGCCCTTGCTTTGGTAATCTCCTGTTTCCTGTTCCTCGGTTGCGCATTCGTATCGAGTGATCGGAGAAGATTAGTTGAAACATCGGTTATCCCTTCGACAGCCGCCATGAACGAACGTTCGTTTGCCTTCGACGGCTGACTGAACCCGCTGATCTTTCGGACGAACTGCAAGGAAGCATCCCGAACCTCTTCCTCTGTCGCGGGAGGATCGAAGTTGAAGAGTGCCCTGATATTCCTACACATTCACAAAGCCTCAAGGGTTCACCATGTCTGGACCCGTTTTAGGATAGCTCCCGCTCCTGTTTTCTCGGCCTTCATTTCCCCATATGACTTGTGAGCTTAACAAAATGGTTATATAGCTATATGGTTATGCATAGGCTATGAAAGTTTCTCAATCCACCTCGAAGCCCACGTTGATCACAACCCCGAATGATACTGAAATCCACATAGTGCGAACTTTCGAGGCTCCCCGTGACCTCGTGTTCCGCGCATACACCGATGCCAAACTCCTCTCCCAATGGATGGGACCCCGAAAATACAAGATGACTATCGAACAAATGGACATACGACCGGGCGGCAAATGGCACTTCACCCACATCGACACGGACGGCACCAAATACGGCTTCCACGGCGAATTCCGCGAAGTTGTACGCCCGGAACGCATAGTGCAGACATGGAACTTCGAGGGCATGCCAGGCGAGTCCCTTCAAACAGCCCTCTTCCAAGAACATAATGGTCGCACGACGGTCACGTCCATCGTCAAGTTCGAGCGTAAGGAGCATCGTGACGGTATGCTAGCCAGCGGCATGGAAAGCGGCTTGAACGAGGGATACGATCGCCTCGACGAGCTTCTACGGACCACGCATTGAGCAGCGACACTCTCTCCGCGACCTTCCAGGCTGTATCGGACCCTACACGTCGCACCATCCTCGCCCGGCTCGCACGGGGCGAGGCGACTGTCCAAGAACTGGCAGAGCCTCTACCGATCAGCCAGCCAGCGGTTTCCAAGCACCTCAAGGTTTTGGAGAGGGCCGGTCTCATTGAGCGCCGACGCGAAGCACAGCGACGCTGGTGCCGGCTGCAGGCCAAGCCCTTGCGGGAAGTGGCGATATGGGCCACCGAGTTCCAACAGTACTGGGACGAGAGCTTCGAACGGTTGGACTCGTTGTTGGAAGCTGAGAAGGCGCGCAGTCGCGACGACAAGCGACCTTGAAAACCTGCGCATGCTATTTGCTAATAAGGCGAGGTGTCACTATGAAAGAACCTGCCCTGACAACGAGTCCTTCCTTCAGCACCCCTTCCTTGACCGCTTCCATGTCCGTGCTCCACTGGAACCATTTTCCGACTTGATCCTCGCGGGCGAGAACGCAGGCATCAATGGTTTTTTCGAGGAGTTTCCCCAGCGCGTCAGGGTAGGAGAGGCCAGCACGACCCATTCCCTTACTGGTTCTCGTGTCCCATGTCTGCCAGATGTTAGCGTGCAGATGTCTCTCCGGACGAGGATCTTCAGCACCAATTATCAAGGCGTAGCTTTCCAGGTTCGTTAGTGCGCGGTGAAACTTGGAGTTGTTCTCTTTCCCTTCTAGCCTTAGCTGCTTTCTCAATCGATCTGTCCGGATTGAACGCTCGGTCTCGATGGTTTCCAACAAGTTCAGTTCCAGATCTGAGAAGGTTCTTCCTTTCACTGTGGGGTCCTGGTGATGTTTCACTATAGTGTCGAGGGTCGGCCAGAGTTCCTTGGACACGAAGGTCTTGGTTCGTCTGAATATTCTGGCAGCGAGAATGTCCTCTCTCCTCTCTATAGCCCCGGACACGCGGGCTACTGATTGGCCGGATATCTTGATCGACCACCAATCATTCCACTCGCTGAAGCCTTTAGCTGATGGCTTCCATGGTCTGCCTAGTATTGCGCTGATGAAACTTGGAAGCTCGTTTCCGCCAAGAGCCGAGACAAGACCTCTGTCATGTATGAACTCGTAGATCTCTTCCTGGGTTTTCAACCGGAGAGATGGCTTGAGCCGGTGTTCTCGGACCCGGATTTCTTCTGCGTTCCTCACCAATTGTTTAGCGTTCGAGAAGGGAACACTCCGTCAAGAGGCTTGCCCAGCAAGCCAAGGATTTGGTCTAGAACCTGATTGTTTAAGCTCTCTCGTTCGAGATGGGTTCTACAGTGTTGTTATGAGGAGATAGATGTTGAGAGCTATTATCAGTACGGCAGACAATATTCCCAGAATGGTAGTTATGTTCTTGTTCACGAATTCGCCCATCAAACCCTTCCTCCTGGTATAGATGATCAGGGGTATCATCGGCAGAGGTATCATCAAGCTGAGAATTACCTGGCTGTAGACGAGCAGGGAGAGAGGGTTGAGTCCTATCAGGATCGCGAGCGTTGTCGGAAACACGTTGATGATCCTCGTGACGAGCCGTCGGAGATACTTGTTGATATGAGTCCCAAGCAATCCATCCATGATCGACTGGCCTGCCAGGGTCCCGGTGGTCGATGATGCAAGGCCTGAGGCGAGGAGCGTTATCGCGAACACGGCGGCGGCGAGAGGGCCGTAGAGCGGTTTCAGGATACCGTATGCTTGGCTAATGGTTGAGACGCCGCTGTACGTGGGGTAGAATGCGGCGGCTGCGGAGACTAGAATTGCGACGTTAACGAGACTTGCAATGGTGAGAGTCAGAATCACCTCTCTCACGTGCAACCTTCGGTGCCTTCTCTTCTCCTCCAACGATCCAGATACCATGAAGAAGTATTCGATTATCCGGAAGCGTTCTGAAGTTAGGGCGAGAAGAATGATTACGTCTAGCGCGCCGAGTATTGCCGCGTAGATCAGCGGAATATTGAAGAGAAGATTGAGCGCGATAACCGTTCCGAGATATTCCGCGAGGTCTGTTGCTGCAGCCGCGGCCTCTGCGGCCAACCAGTAAGGCACTGTGAACCTTTTGGTCTTAAGGGAGATTTTGATCAGTTCCGGTAGGCTTTTTCCAGTTGCGATGCCGAGTTTGCCTGAGAGATATTGTAGGACCATAGCCATGAGGTTGGCCAGCCAGACGGTCCAAAGGAGGTCGTAGGCGAACGAGGCGCCACTCGAAATGTCAGTTCCGTAGTTTCCGGGGTCCATGTAGGCCATGCTGACGATGAGCGAGGGGCCGAGGTAGACGAAGAGGCTGCGCAGAGACAGGCGCTTGAACGCTTGTTTGGTGATTTCCTCAGGGGGTTTCAATACCCTGTTGGCTGCGGCTCGTAGTCTGGAGCCGACTTCTGCTGCACCCAAGGAAACAGTCCGTCCAGCAAGGCAATGTTTGATTGCCTATATAAAGTTCGAGTGACCTAACAAAGTTCGGAACCACTAAGAGTCGGGGACTGTTCAATCACATTATTGTCGCGTCCACATATGCTATTTCTTGGGTCCTCTGAGCCAGCCTTTGACTCCTAGCTCTTTTTCTTTCGAAGACGGTTCTGGTCCTGTCTCTTTCACTCCCAGAAAACGCCGCGTCTCCACGAGAAAGTCCTTCCACGCGGGCTCATCCTCCAATAGTAGATGGTTCCTGCTTTCCAGCGGAATGAAGTGAGCTCCAGGAATCAGGGTTGCCAGATCCCTTCCATCCTCGAACCGGTTTACTAGATCGCCTCTGGTATGGATGACGAGTGTTGGCGCCGATACTTTCGCGAGTTGGCCGAGGACATCTATTTGTGCAAACTCCATCAAGAAGCGCACCGCGGTCTCCGGCGATGTGGATTTTCGCTGCAGCTCGTTAAACCAGTTGGCCTGTTCGGCGGTCCCACTAGGGACGAACATGGACGTGAAGAGTTGGCGATAGGCAGGGTTATCTTTTCCCCACCCCGTCTTCGTCAGAGTCAGAATAGCCATTCCTTCCTCCACCTCCTCAGGCGAAGTGTGGATCTTCGACCAGCCCAACGCGCTCGCACCGTACAGAATCAGATGAGTTACCCTGTGGGGATGGCGAGCAGCGTAGGCGATGCAGACTGCGCCCCCCTGAGACATTCCCAGGAGTGCAAACTTGTCAAGGCCAGCTGCATCAACAACGGTTTCTAGATCGTGGACCCAATCCTCGAAGGTAGAGCTGGTTACATCGCGGTCAGATAAGCCGCATCCACGATCATCATAACGGATGTACTGGTGGTATCTTGACAATTCTCGAGTCCAGTGGCGAAAGATCGGACTATCTAGATCGAACTGCAAATGCCCGAGCCAGTTCGCAGCCTTGACCAGGGGTGGTCCATGGCCCAATGTGGAATAGGCCAGTCTAACGCCGTCCTTTGTCCTGCAGAATCTGATCTTCTGGTCCAGACGAACTATCCCCTTTTACAATAATTTACGCACGGTTTAAGATTGCCGGGCAAATTGCAAATGTTCGATCCTACCTCTTGAGACGGTGAAGTTCCATGCTCATGTCAATGGCTTTCGCCGAGTGAGTTATCGATCCGACCGAAATCACGTCCACGCCAGTCTTGGCGTAGCTCGCAAGATTCTCTCGTATAATACCGCCAGACACCTCGATCAGAAGACGGTCTCGAAGCTTTCTTGCCTCGAGTAAACTCACCGACTTCTTCACCTCTGACGGTGTCATGTTGTCCAGCAAGATAATATCGGCCCCAGCAAGCGCTGCTTCGACTGCCTGGTCCGGGGTTGTAGCTTCAACTTCGATCTTCTTAGTGAAACTAACCTTCGCCTTCGCTTTTCGAACAGATTCAGTTATGGAACCGGCCAGTGCTAGGTGATTGTCTTTGATCAAGACGGCGTCATCAAGCCTTAGGCGATGAGTGTCGCCGCCGCCCAGCTCGACTGCTCGTTTCTCGAAATATCTTAGCCCTGGAAGAGTCTTCCTGGTAGAGGCTATTCTCGTCGAGCTCCCATTCTTTTTGGCGATGTTGACGAGTTCAGCGGTCGCGGTTGCTACGCCTGACATGTGAGATAACAAGTTCAACAACACCCGTTCCACCTTTAGCAGAGCACTCCCAGAACCCCTTACTTCGAGGATGATTGCCCCGGCAGGGACCTCTTGTCCGTCCCGGACTTTGGGTTCTCCCTGACAGCCTTGGAGCTTGAGGAGAATGATAGACTCAGATAACCCGGCGACGGTGGCTCGTTCTTTGCAGATTACAGTCCCTGTGGCCTTTGTTTTCGGATCAACAAGGGCATCCGTAGTAATGTCTCCATGACCGATATCCTCGTCCAGAAATCGTCTCAACGCGTCTTCGATCAACACTCTAACGTCACTTTGCAGGAAGGGGTGACTCGCTCGTTGATAATGAGCTATGCCTCGGTCTCGATTTCTCCACGGTGGACCTCGTGTCCGCATGAGCCCAGAAAGATGTCCAGCCCGTCTGGCACCGCATCACTCCTAAAGGGGCTTACGTGCACGAAAACTCCCTCGCGGTGATCGATGGGACACTCTGCTTTGATGAGATTCTTTGCCTTGGTTCTGGGACGCTGCCTCGAAACCGGATCGAGTCTCGCGGACAGCTTGTCAATCTTGAGCCCTAGTAATCCCGCGTACAGGCCTCCAATGCAGAAAATTCCGCTACCCGCTAACAGTCCTACTACACCCGTCATACCCAAAGCATCGCTGGATGTCATTACAAAGTAAAAAGCCACGGCCGGAGTGATCACTGCTACTCCAATGATTATCTTGCCCATGATGGAGAGAAAGCCCATGTTATTCCAGTCCTAGCAAGATATCTACAGATAGAAATGTCTTGGTCCTACCGCTTCTTCTTAGAGTCTCTCTCGCTCACAACCCTCTCAACATGTTCAATGATCGTCTTGAGAGTGGTCCCAGGTCCAAAATTGCCCGTAATACCCTGCTTCTCTAGGAGCGGCTTGTCCTCATCTGGAATAATTCCGCCACCCACCAGCAGAATATCGTCTCCACCTTTTTCCCGGATGAGTTTAGCGACTTTTGGGAAGGCCGTCATGTGGGCACCGTTGAGGAGGCTCATTGCTACGACATCAACATCCTCATCGATAGCCATCTGTGCAACCTGCTCGGGTGTCGCCAGAAAACCCGTGTAGATTACCTCCATGCCTGCGTCCCGGAACGCGCGCGTTAAGATCAGAGCGCCTCTATCATGGCCGTCCAATCCGGGCTTCGCCACAAGGACTCGAATCCTCTTCGAAGGTTTGATGGTCGGCTTTCTTTGCGCTGGCATTGGAGCGTTCTGATCTTCGGAGGAACGTTTCCGCTAATAAGGACTATCGAAATTGGGTTCTGTTGTTAAGGATGAGAATAGATGTGTCGTTCAACCCTTCGAACAAATTTGAGAAACCCAATGGCTAGTATCACCACACCTACGATGACGCATAGTGTCCCGATTAGCTGCAGTACTGTTCCTGCGTTTCCGCATGTAGCTGATGAAAATGAACAGGAGAAACTGATAACGGAGTCAGTGGTTTGGAAAACCCATCCTGTCACAACTACGAGAAATCCGATGATCATTAGGTTTGAATCACGCAATCGGATTCTATACTAGTTACTGGTTGGTCGTCTTAAGCTAGAAAGGTCAATTGTACAGCTCGTCGTATCGCTTGTACTTCCAATAGGCCATCGATGCAATCCACGATACCACAAAGATGCCGATTATTCCGAAACCCATTGTCTCAAAGTCCAGGGTCCCAAGCGAGCTCCAAAACGGACCAGTCAGTTTCAATTCACTGGAAAGTACCTGGAGCATCTCAATCCCCCCGATCGCAAAGGCGACGGCAACAGAGATGACTGTCACGGTCAGGTTGTAGTATATCTTCCGAATCGGCCTGAGAAACGCCCAGCCGTAAGCGGTCAACATCGTAATCCCATCAGTCATATCGACCAAGACCATTCCACAGGTGAACATGAAGGGAAGAACTAGGATCATCCATAACGGAACGGCTGATGAGACTCCGACCCCCACTGTGATAGCTATGAGGGCAATCTCGCTGGCCGTATCGAAGCCAAGTCCGAACAAGACACCGATAGGATAGATCTGCCAAGGCTCCCGGACGATCTTGAAGAGTCCTTTGAAGTAGCGGTTCAAGAATCCCCTGTTCTCCAAGAGATTTTCCAGTTCTGACTCGTTCATCTTCCCCTGCTTGAGGGTCGTGAACATCCGATAGATCCCCAGGACGATAACGACATTGATGAGTCCGATCAGAAAGAGGAAGATTCCAGAGACTGTTGTTCCAATTATTGCGCCGCTGCTTCGAAGTGTTGGGATCTGGTCTTTCACCGCGTTCGTGGCGAGAATGAGGGAGACAATGAGACCGACGACGACGGTCGAGTGGCCTAGGGAGAACCACATGCCAACGGTAAGAGGACGCTTACCCTCCTGGAGTAGCTTGCGAGTTGTATTGTCGATCGCGACAATGTGATCTGCGTCGACCCCGTGGCGCAATCCAAATGTGAAGGCGAGGACTCCGAGTCCCGCGAGCAAGGCGGACAGCTGTCCTATGATAATTGAGGCAGCGAGCCCGATGAGGGTGGCGATTCCTAAGGCCGAGTATATGACGGAGATTCTGATCTTCTCTGCAGTTGAAAGCCCGAGTGTTGAACGGTTTAGCTGAGTTTCAGTCAATTCAGAAGACGCCCTCTCCAAGAGCCTTTGCAGCTCCCGGCGAATATTGACAGGTTGTCTCGACTTGACCCGTCTATGTGGTAATATAAAGTCTTAAGTTGGTAATACTTTTAGCCGACTCGACCAAGTTGAGTAATACTGCGAGGCGAATCATGATTTGGTATTGGATGATGAGGGAGTTACCAGGATAAGCATGTCACTACCCCCAGAGCTTCTCGAAGCTTTCGACAAGGCCTCCGAGCACAGCGGCTACAGAGACAGGTCTAAGGCTCTGCAGGCGGCGATGCGATCTTTCATCTCAGACTATGAGACAGGTGTCAGAGGAGGCCATGTTGTTGGGTCGATTGTCATGGTCTACAACCATGAGACCCATGGCACTGACGAGGGTATAACGGAAACGTCCCACCACCACAGACAGTCAATTCTCTCGTCGCTGCACGCCCACATCGACGCTGCACATTGCCTATGCGCACTGCTAGTCCGCGGCAAGGCCCAAGACATCACAAGACTGGAAGGAGAACTGAAACGACAGAAAGGAATCATGCAGGTAAAATCATCATATCTCAAAACAGAATCCGTATAAGATTCGGCATTTGTGAAGGAGAATTAGCATGAGAAAACTAGTCGTATCAGAGTTCGTGACGCTGGATGGTGTCGCCGAAACTCGTAGAAACAAAGACGTTCGGCTCCGGGGTTGTTCTGCTACGATATCAACCCAACAGAAAATAATCTAACCGGAGATTCTTGTTGCCGATGTCAGGTACGCTTTGCCGCCATCGCTGTGGAATCGCGTAGTGAACAACGCGTCCCGAATGTAGTTGATCTTGAAAAGCGAGGAGAAAGTTGCTTCTATCTCCTTTCTGGTTATTCTTCTCGGTCCGCCCCAGTCGGTCGGTTCCTTCTCGCTAAAACAGAGCATGAAGTACCTCCCTCTCGGAGCTAGGACATGGGCGATCTCCCGCGCGTAAACTGGTCGGTCGTCATCGGGAAATGTGTGGAACAGTCCCGAATCAATAACATTGTCGAAAACACCGTCTTTGAAATCTAGAGAGAGCACGTTTCCTATTCGAAAGTCGACCTTCAGCTTTCTCTCCACGGACTTCGCTTTTGCCGCGATAATCGCGCTGCTTGTCAAATCGACTCCGGTAACTGAGAACCCGTTCCCGGCAAGATAGAGCGCGTTCTCACCGGTTCCGCACCCAACATCCAGAACGCTCCCACTATTCAGCTCGCCGGCCTTTACGATTTCTACGAAAGCTGGTTGAGGAACTCCTACGTCCCATGGCGGTGTGGTCCTGTAAGCGTCTTCCCAAGGGCTCAAGGGCGGTCGAACGCGCTCATCAATGCCCGATTCAAGTACGTTGTGGAGCCGGAGTATTGGGCATAGCACACTTGTCAAGCCTGAATTGCAAAAAGACTCTTTTAGAGGAGCATGCGACCTGATTCATGAGCCTGATTTGGAACAGCTTCAGAAAGAGAGCCCTGTTTCGCTAACCGTTTCGAAATGGTTGCTCGAAGATAACGAGCCGTCCAGCCAATACTTCACACTTACCGAGCTGATGGGACGCGACAAACAAGACGCTTCGGTCCGGAGAGCCAAAGAGAAGATCGGAAAAGAAGGATGGGCAACAAGGATCTTTGCGAGACAGAAAGAGAATACTTACTGGGAGAACAAGGAATCCTGTTATGTTCCAAAGTTCACCGGTACAGGATGGCAGCTTCCAGTTCTAGCCGACCTTGGAGTATCCTCTGAAGATCCGAGATTTGCGAATGCTGTAGACCACTTTTTGGAGCTTCACAATGTTGAGACCGGAGGGTTTTCCATCCGTCCCAAAAATCAGAAAGGGTTTGAACCTCACGTCTGCAACACCGGCAACATGGTCCGAGCACTCGCAAAAGCAGGATACTCAAAGGACGATAGAGTTCAGAAGGCTATGGGCTGGCTTCTCTCCAAGCAACTATCCGATTCCGCGTGGAACTGTGCGCCATCAGGCAAGCACGGATCCTTCCTTGCCACCGTGGAGCCTATGTGGGGGCTTTCCGAGATGATTAGACACGAGCCGAGGGCCGAGTGGAAAGAGGCTGCTGCTAAATCCTCGAAATTTGTTCTCAGGCACAAGGTCTACAAATCCGATCGGGATGATTCCGTTGTCCTGTTTGATTTTCTGAAGATACACTATCCCACACACTACTGCTACGATTTCCTCCACGGGCTACGGGTCCTGGCAGAGCTAGGGGTCCCAAGGGACGAGAGAATGGATGACGCGCTCAGAATGCTGCGCGCCAAACAGCTGGTTGATGGACGATGGCCACTGGAAGCGGTCTACAGAGGCTGGCGTCAATCCCACCCGATGCACGGGACGGAAACAGTGTCAAGACCCGAAGAACGAGAGCTTGTAACAGAGGGATGGGGGACGGACCAGACGTTACAACTGGAAGAGGCAGGCAAGCCTAGCAAGTGGATGACGCTTCAAGCTTTACTAATCCTAAAACGACTGGGACTGCTTGAGTAATCATCTTGACATTCTGTCAAGGGCCCTGATTCTGACTCTCTCTGCCCGCATTCTCTTGTGAATAGTATTCAACGGTTATATTGAGAACCGACAGCAGTCGGAGAGAGATTGTTGCATGGTAGAGGACTTTGTTTGAAATAAAAGCCGCAACTAAAGTGTTTTCGGCCAAACAGGGTCCAGCCATAAGTTCCGTTAGCTTCGATGTCAGGAATGGCGAGATTGTCGGGTTCGTGGGGCTTAACGGAGCTGGAAAGACAACAACCATCAGAATCGCGGTCGGGGTCTCTCTTCCTACGTCCGGGACTGTTCTGATAGATGGTCACGATATTACTCAGGAGAAGCCTGAGGCTTCCAAGAACATCGGTTGGGTCCCGGAGATTCCGAACTTCGAGCCGAACGCGAAAGCCTGGAAACTGATGCGATATCTAGCCGGCTTCTATGGAATGGACGGAAGGGAGGCGACCAAGGAATCGAAGGAGCTCCTCGCTTCTGTCGGACTTTCAGGTTTCGAGAACCGGAAGTTTCGAACTTATTCTCAGGGGATGAAGAAGAGATTCGCCCTTGCAGCCTCGATGTTGT
>WNGH01014994.1_pt1 | contig 11101 bp, 8 predicted proteins | sample 5400631 | NCBI WGS metagenome assembly WNGH01 (sample SAMN13153373, study PRJNA577476) | soil metagenome | isolation source: 115 cm soil or saprolite under Garry oak tree replicate 1 | place: USA:California | collected 2016-06-15 | reverse complement strand
AGCAGCCAGCAAAAATGCCGGATTTGAGCAAGAGCTATAGGAATGTTCAACCAGGCAAGGATACTTCAAGCGAAAAACCTGCTCCTGAGGATTTGCCGCTTCCCGCTGCGGCGAATATCACACCCTCTACTGTGCGCAAGACGCCGGTAAGCCAGCGTGGTGATCTCCCATCCTGGCTGATTGAGCAGCCTACTACATCTGAAATGCCTATGTTGCGCTCTTCCTCACTCTCAAGCCCTGCCCAGGTTCCGGACACACCGGTGGCTAAACCATCGCCCGCAGAATGGCAGCCAACAGCACCGACAGCACCGACAGCACCGACAGCACCTCGCGCCGGGAAAACTGATCAACTCCCGCGTAAGAAGCCTGCTGGGCCACAGCAATCACTTCCAAAAACTGCTACGGGCGCGAAAAAGCAGCCCAACTCGCCTGAATGGCAGTCTTCCGAGAAAGAAACGTCGCTTAATGGTTCCCTGCGCAGCCTCTCCCCCGCGCGAAAGACGAGCGATTCCCCGACCCTGACAAATATGGAGAAGTTAACAGCCCCGCCACCGCGTTCTGCAAAACGCAACTATCCGTCCCTCGTCGCCGCTTTGCAAACACTTGGATATTCAATTACCGGCTTTATCGCCACTGCTGTCGTGGGCCTGGATGGTCAACCTATCGCCCAGGTGACGGTCGACGATATTGATATTTCAGTATTGTGTGGCTATTTCAGTAGTATTCTCCGGGGCGTCGTCGGGTCATTGCAAGAAGGAGGCTGGGGTGATTATGAAGATACTGTCATTACCAGCGTGAATCGCCATATCTTGATACGCCTCGTTGGCAGCGACAAAGATGCGTTTCACGTGCTTGTGACCGCTCGTGAGTCTGAGCCATCGGAGAGCCTTGAGGTAATGGCGAATGTCGAAGCTGCCATCGCAACTGCGCTGCATTAAAAAATAGTTAAAAAAACAGATACTGGAAAAGATAGGGGGAACAGCGGCGTTGGCCGAAGATTTTCCCACTCTACTGATTATTAATGAGGTTAGACATGGGCGAAAAACCTACTCCAACTGAAGAAGAACGAAAAATAAATCGCAGATCTTTTATCATTGGTATTTTCATTGGCCTGACTTTTATTATCCTCTTCACTGTCCTTTACTTCATGGGGTTAATCAAATAATTTCTTTAGTTCTGTCAAATCCACTTCTTTAGCGGGATTTTCGGCGCCTCCTGCCTTTTGCACTGTATTCTCAGCGGTCCTGCTACTTTCCACCACTTTTCTCACCGGACCGTCCGCTTGTGGCACCGGTGGGATCAGCGGAGAAGGATTCGGTTTTCCTTCTTGAAGGAGGGGAACATCTCGCGCTGGCTTATTTTTAGCCTTCAGATCACGCATCTGGCGCTCTATGATCTGCTCTTCAGACATCTGATCAAGCTGGACGGAAAGATCACGGCCATGCAAATCTGCCAGCGCTCGTGCGCGCGCCTCCGCTTCTAACACCGCATCCTGTGCGCGTGCCGCTCGCTCATTTTCCTTCAGTCCTCCGGTCTTATTTAGCGTATCATAGACTCGCTGCTGAAGTAATGCGTTGCGCTTGCGTGTGACAAGCAGTTCGATCGTCGTCTCAACTTCGGAGATCTTTGCTTCAAGCTGGCGTAATGCGCCGCGCATCGTAATCACCAGTTGTTCCTGCTCCTTTTGTAGTTGCTCGTAACGCTTTGCCTGCTTGAGGATATCGTTGTAGCGGGTAAGCGCTGTACGTGCGGCAGCATCGTTATTCTGTTGGATTGCTTGCTCCGCTTTCCTCAACCACGTCTCCGCCTCAACCGTTTTCTCTTTGCTCCGTTGTCGCAGCTTATGGCTCTCAGCAATGGCCGTGGCAACCTGTGTCTTAAGCTGCAACTGCCGCAGCACCTGCTCAGGGTCGTCTGCTTTTTCTATCATTGTATTCAGATTTGCCCCTAACAGGGTAAGCACTCGTTCCAACAGATTCATGTATACTGTGACCCCCTATTGTGTATTGCGGACCTGGCACCTCATGCGAGAGCCAGGCCCGATCACCGGGCGAGCACAAGGGATCGCCCCTACCATGCGACGGCTTCGCAAGCCGGTGCATGCATGATGGCAAAGATCACCGGGCGAGCACAAGGGATCGCCCCTACCATGCGACGGCTTCGCAAGCCGGTGCATGCATGATGGCAAAGGAACGATTCTTTCCCTTCACCCGGAAATTTCACGCTATGTGTCATTCGCCAACAAAGTCATATATATCTCCTGTATCCCACTTCCCGCTTATTTCTCGCCGGGAGTAGCATCGACGGTATTCGTTGCGCCAGTAGCCCTTGCCCCATTGGCTTTATCTTGCTCCCCATCTTGATTCGCCAGGGCAGGAACACGATTCAACAAATCACCAATACGCGTGCCGCTTAGTAACTCAAAGAGCGCAGGCACTTGAGCTACCATGTTGACGATATCGCCCGTGAGACGGCTGGCGCCAATTCCATGGGTGCCATCACCGTTGCCAGTGGAGACGATGGTGACTTTGTCCACTTTGCTCAATGGTTCGGCAATCGCGCGCACAATTTCAGGCATCCCTGTCAGCAGCTTATCCAGTACAGCTGCCTGGTTGTATTCATGGAATGCTGCCGCTTTGACTTTCATGGCGTCGGCTTCAGCTTCACCTTTGGCACGGATGACCTCTGCCTCGGCTAAACCTTTAGCGCGGATGACCTCCGCATCAGCCAGACCACGCGCTCGGTTGGCCTCTGCCTCAGCCAGTCCGCGCGCTTTGTTGGCTTCAGCGTCACCGATACCGCGCGCCTTGGCGGCATCAGCCTGACCTTGAGCTTCCAGGTAAATGCGCTGCCGTTCCGCTTCCGCCACCGTCTCAACGCGCCGTCGTTCCGCTTCCGCTGCCTTCTGGATCGTTGCTTGCAATTCCAGTTCACGGCGCTGAATTTCGGCCTGTTGCACTTTGATCTGGGCGTTCTTCTCAACCTCTGTAACTCTGACGGCCTCGATAACAACCTGCTGCTGCATCATGTTGGCCTGAATATCATAGGCCTTGTCGGCGGACGCCTGCTGCTTTTTCACTTCTGCATCAAAGGCAGCTTTTTTCAAGGAGAGGTTGCGCTGCGACTCCGCCTGGAATCCCAGCGACTCGGCTTCGGCTTTTACGCGCTCTTGATCGGCGGCAGATTTGGCGACGGCAGCTTGACGAGCGGCATTCGCTTGCTGGATCTGCGTATCACGTAGACCAAGGGCAGCCGCGATATCGGCCTGCTTGCGAATTTCAACAATTTGCGGGCGGCCCATGTTGCTGATATAGTCGTTCTTATCGCGTACATCTTTGATGGTGAACGAAATGACTTCAAGGCCCATCTTCTCCATGTCAGGAGTGACGGTCTTCAGCATCTTGGAACCCACATTCTCGGGGTCTTTCACCAGTTCTTCGACGGTAAGCTGACCTACGATGCCGCGCAGGTGACCTTCCATCACCAGGCGAATCAGATTCTCGCGTTCTTCCTGGCGCTTACTGAGGAACTGCTCCGCGGCAGTTTTGATGCTCTGGTCGTCAGAACGCACTTTAATCTGTGTAACGGCCTCGACATTGACAGCCACACCCTGGGTCGTATAGAGGTCTTGCGACGGGGCGACATCAAAGGACATCAATTCCAGTGAGAAATCCTGGGCGCGCTGGTAGAGCGGTACGACGAAGTGGGAACCACCAGTAATAACTCTGGTCCCGCCTGCACCATAGACGATCAGCGCCTGGTTCGGCCCAACTTTACGCAACAATCGTCCTACAATCTGGAGGACAACAAAAACGGCGACCACAATGGTGACGACGCCTATCACCAGGTATATCAAAGGATCCATACGATACTACTCCTTTTGTAAGTCTTTTCGTATCACTAATTCTGTGTCAGCAGTGTCTGAATTTTCAAGTAATGCGCGTAATTTAGCTAATTCGTCCGTGTGAGATGCTGCATTTGCTGCACTCTCTGTATGCTCTGTATCCTGTGCTTCTTCCTCCTCATGAATAAATCGTTCCCAGGTCTCAACCTCTGCAATCCCTTGCTGGTAATTGATAACGACTACTTCTTGATCCCGCTCGAGGCGGCGCCCATCAATACTGCGCGCCGGGACGCTCTTGCGCATGCCGCCAGGGGATGTATAGATGATCTCGCCCAGCCCGTTTTCGTGGATAGTCACGCTCACTTTTCCCAGCAGCCCTGTGCGATCCGAAACGTCCTGTACCGTCTCTCCTTCGCTATCGCCAAACACACGGGCGAGCATAACTAGCATCAAGACCGCGATCACTAATCCACTTGCACCTGCTAATACTAATGTTAGGGGCAACGCCAGGCCGGTCGTGTTGTGAAAAACATACCCAAAGAAACCAAATCCAAGCAGGAACAGGACAATCGAAGTAGGATTGACATAAGAGAGGATTGAGAGGGTAGTTCCCTGTGTACTATGCGTTGTCGTCTGCTGCGTCGTTACCCCGTGTCCTGGGGCGTGAGCAGATCCCTGGCTGACTACGTGTGTACCGCCGGTGTGCCCTACAGAATGCGGAGCTCCGCTCTGTGCATGCCCACCCAGGTGTAAATCAAAATGATGTGAAGCTGCATGATCCGCCCCTCCACCATGCCCCAGGTTTCCTAAAATGGCTGATCCGATGAGAAAGAGCAACCCAAAGAGAAAACAGGCAAGGAAAACCAGGGAAAGCGGGTCTGTGGCGATTTGCATTGCTTTGCTCCCTTCAATTTCAGTTAGAGAAACAATGTCTCTTTATATATACGTTAATCTCAGTAAAAAATACAATCTTATCTGCTCCCATTTTCTTTATTTGGGGCATGTATATGTGTCAAGCGTTCCAGTTCTTCGACTGGCTGATACAAAAGTTGATCAAAGACAGCCAGGTACCGCCTTGGATGTTCAACCGCACTCAAGTGCCGGAAAAAAGCATAAATCTCAGGCTCAGTGAGCCATTCCGCTGCACTGGCAACCAACCATCGTTCAAAACGGCCGGCGCCATCCTCCATATCGCTCAGGAGGTCGGTGCTATAATCAGGGGGATCACTTACCAGGTATGAGGGGTGGACTTTGAAAAAATTGGCTAATAAATCACGACTCGTCGCCGTCAGGTGTACGCGTTTACCCTTTTCGAGTTGGGATAGATACGCCTGGCTGATGCTCTCGTGCAGTTCTTCTTGCATCATTTTTACGACTTCCGTTTGTGTCAGTGAACGATTGAGACCGCGTAATTCACCCTCAACTTCACGCAGGTGTTTGATTTTTTCAGATAAATTCATCGCAGCAACCTCATAACTATTTGCTATAATCTAATATAACTGATTGTTATCTCCTTGTCAAGTGGTTGATGGATGTATCTCAGCCTCAATGTACTAGTAATGTCAGCCCGCGGTAATTGCCCCTGTCGCATTATCTACATGAACGGGAACACTGGTGAGCGGGGTAGAGGCTGGTCCCTGGACCACAGTTGCATCTTTGGCCGGATCAAATGCCGCGCCGTGGCACGGGCAGACGAGCATCTGGCTGCTGGGGTCATAATCCACCGGACATCCGGCATGGGTGCAGGCTGCGTCATACGCCACGAATTTCCCATTATTGAGACGCACCAGTATACCGGGGTCTCCATTCGAGGCGAGGGTAAAAGTTACCGAGCTATTATTCTGTACCGAGTTTACCTGTGCAATTGGAGATGCTGCCGCCGTTGTAGCCGCTGGAGTTCCATTAGTAGCGGGCGTCGTCGCTGTAGCACTTGCCCCGCCGTTATTTGCACTCTGTACAGCATCACTACGCACACTCTCCGGGAAAATATGGAGAGTGCTCCAGATCCATGTCAGGCCAAGGATGGCTGCGCCTCCCGTCAGCGCGCCCAGTAAGAAGTTTCGCCGGGAATTCTTTGCCTGCTGCTGCGCTAGAGCATATCTACTCTGCTGCTGGGTGGGACGCCTATTCCCAGGAGCTTGAATTTGCTTCTTTTGACTCTGCGGGTAATTGCCTGGTGGTGTGACCAACAGTGTCTCTTCTTCTACTCCCACTCCCAGGAAGAAACTTATGAGAGGAGCCAGTTGCTTGCGCTCTTTCGGCGAGAGGTAGCGCTGCACAATCAGAGCATCCAGCGAGGGGAGTCCGGTGTATTGAGGACCTGCCAGCAGTAATGTAAGCCAGCTGAAGACAAAGACAATATCAGACCCATAAAAATATGGATAGACGTGCCATGTCGCTGAGAGGAAAAACATCAGGCTAATGAGCATGCCGAAGAATGCTGCTGGCCGGAAGAGTAGCCCGAGTATCGTACCGATGCCGATTGCCAGTTCTCCGAGGGCGACGAGTATACCAAAAAGAGTGGCGTGAGGCACAGCGACCTGCACCAGAAACCAATGCAGTGGTGAACCTGTCGCGAACGCATTAATTTGTTTCCCTATGTAGCCATGCGCAGCCGGGTTAAGAAACTGGGGATCGGTGAGCTTTTGTAGTCCAGCATAAATGAAGGTGATGCCAAGAAATAAACGGAGCGGTAACAATACCCATCTTGTCAAATGTTTGAACTGAAATTGGTTTGCTATTGGTGACATAACAAATATGCTTGAAACCTCCCTGCTTCGAGGAAAAAGGGGGCCTCACTCTCCTTCTCTACGTAAAAATAGGTGTGAATAGATTTGCAACTGGCTGGTCAAGTCTTATAACTATGTATACTGTATCTGATTATCTTCAGTAAACTATCAAAAAAATGTAAAGAAAGTGTAAGTTGCACTGCATTAGCCCTGGGTATCAGGCATCATGCTCAGTGTGCCCTCTGCGTTTGCCTCAATCATATTGCGCTCGAAAAGCATGGGATGAAGTTCTACGTTGAGCCAGGGTTTTATAAAGTCAGCATAGTGCTTGCTGGCAATGTGACCAGACTGCCCCGGTGCATGGCCCGAGAGCGAATCTTGCATATCTGCCAGGTTCACAATCTGCCGGTATGACGGTACGACGATGACAACCTCTAGTTGGTGAAATGCCGAGGCTCCCATATTCACGGTATCGATATCTCCGCCAAGGGGATATGGCCCGCGATTAAAGACTTTCTCCAGTGGTTTGACCATTCCCAATACATGGTTATACGTCAGCGTATGTATCTTGCCATACTGCCAGCGCGTAATCTCGTCGCCGAAATGCTCACGCAATTCTTCGACGGCGGCAGTGAAAGCGCTGGCCAGGGCGTTATCCCATGACCGGGGACCATTTGGAATGGCCGAATTCTCGAACCAGCTATCATCATGCTCATTCAATAAACGAATCAGCAGTGGTTTGCTGCGGCTGGCATACCCGTTCGTCAAAGCCAGGATATTGTTTCCTCTTCCAAGATAACCATGGATGAGCGTCTCGTCATCACCGAGCATAGCTCCAAAAACGATTATCTCAAGCTTATGGAGAAAAGTAGCATAGATGGCCGCCGCCGCGCTATCGGGAGCGAGCACATAATTCCAGGTGCGTAACACATTCCTGGCGGCTTTTTCCAGGGCGGCATTGGTCTGAAGCTTCAGCAAATGCGGTACGATTGCAACGGCGGGGAGTGCGTATTGATCCCCTTGTATCTTCGCCATGTCCTCGGGCGCCAGTTTGCCTTTGCTGGTGAGCAAGTCACGGATGCGCTGCGCGCGGTAGCCATTCAACCATTCGTTCGTAATATAGTAGGGATAGTCATCGTCCACCACGCGGTTGTTTGCCGTGACAATGAAATGTTGCTCCGGGTTATAGGTTTGCGGCAACTCATCAAAGGGGATAAAACCTGTCCATTCATACTCGCCTGTCCAACCAGGAGAGGGCAGCAGGTTCTGCCCTTTTGCGCGAATGGGTATAGCGCCGGCCATCACATAGCCAATATTCCCCTCATTATCGGCATATATCAAATTCTGTGGTGGAACATCCCAGTCACGCAGAGCCTCTTTGAACTCTTCCCAGTTCGTTGCGCGGTCGAGTTTATCGAGCGCCGAAATGATCTTGCATTGCTCCAGACCAGTCCACCGTAGTGCCAACGGCAGTGCTGCCGCTTCGGCTTGTGCGCCGTTCTGTCCTGTTTTAGCACTGTTGCCGGTGTTAGTATGGGGCAGCTTCGTGAGAATGGGGCCATGGCGTGTAATGCGTACTTCCTCAATCAGTGGTGTCTTGCTACCCCGGACTTTAATCTCTTCGCGAATGATTTGTGCCTCTTCCCACTTCCCCTGGTATTCATATTGATGGGGATTTTCCGGGTTGAATTTCTCGATATACAGGTCTTGCACGTCTGAGACCGCGTTGGTGATTCCCCATGCGATATACTGATTGTGTCCAATCACTACCCCCGCCGTGCCAGGAAAACTGGCTCCGATTACATCGATATCGCCTGCGACCAGGTGACACTCGTACCAGATCGACGGCGCAGCCTGACCCAGGTGCGGGTCATTGCAGAGGATAGGCAAGCCAGTAGTAGACATTGTGCCATCTACAACCCAGTTGTTGCTGGCGCCGATCATGCCAAATCCACTCATTTCTTTCAATTGTTCGTACTGCTCCAGCATCCCCAGGTTAACCCCCTGATACTCAACGCCAGGGGGGACGATCAGCGGGTGTTTGGGATCATAGCCAGCCTCTAATTTGGCCGCCCGTTCCGCGCCGAGGAGGGCGACTAAGCGAGCGCGGATAACCTCCGTTTCCCAGTTCCCTCCCAGGTTCCAGCCCATCATCTTGGCCCATTGGATGCTGTCCGCGATCCGCCAGGGTTCGGGTTTGAAGCGGAGAACGGTAAATTCAATGGGCAAATTATGTTTATTGCGCTCGATATATGCATTCACGCCGCGTGCGTAATATTCCAGGATACGCCTGTCATGCTCAGGCAGGCCTGCGCAAAGTACAGATCATCTTCATTCGCGGCATACATATGCGGCACGCCGTAGCGGTCGAAAATGATTTCAACTGGCTCATGTATCCCACTGAAAACGAGATGGCCCTTCTTCCTGGGTAGAGGACGCCGCACAGACAAATAGTAAGCTCCACCCACTAATCCGGCCAGGCCTGCAACTGCTGCTATCGTTTTTTGCCACCAGGATGCCATCGCTTATCTCCTCTTGCTATGGGGAGTGTTGTCCCAATAGAAATATACCGAACTGTTGAGTGCCTACTGTTCACCTTTCGTAGTATAGCAGAAATGCAGAGCACGAGCCAACTGACCTGGTCAGTCAGGTGAGTCGATTTACATGACGGGATACGCTTACTTGACAAATCAATAAGTCTTACTTATACTTTATGAGGCGAATAAAACGATGTTGACTTTTTATTCAGAAGCACAGTATTCTTCGATTCGTCTTTCATGACATTATTAGTGCAATCTACGGTGCTTTATTGTCCAAACCTGTCTTGACAGAAGAAATACATTCAGATTGAGTTGAGAGAACCAATTCGGCAACAGCACCGGTCACTACTGATGGATTTGTAGAGGTTGTTTTCATAGCGCGTTTAATAGAAGATCGTTTGCGTATTTTCTACAAACAAAGCAAAAAGAATCGAAAAACATGAGGAGCAAATCATGCTTAACATGCCACCCCAGGGATACGAGAGGCTTTCCAACAGTGAGCGAAAGCCCCCTACTAACGCACGTCAGATCGGTCCCGTAGATCCCAATGAACAAATTGAGGTCAGTATCTACCTGAGAGACCCTTCTACAAGCAGTTTGACCAACACAATCAGTGAACAAGTACAGCGCCAAAGCCAACCTCTCACCAGAGCAGAGTATAGCGCCACTCATAGCGCTGCTCCCGACGACCTGGCAAAAGTCGAGGCATTCGCACGTGAATATGATCTCACCGTCGTCGAAACGGACCCCATTAGTCGAAAGGTTGTCCTTGCAGGTACGGCAGCCGCGATGACTACGGCCTTCGCCACAGAACTCCAGCGCTATGAGTACGAAGGCGGCACTTTCCGAGGCCGCGTTGGTCACTTGCACATTCCCAGTGAGCTTGCTCAGATCGTTGTGGGTGTTTTCGGACTTGATGATCGTCCTCAAGCTCGACCTCACTTTAAGTACAATGTTGGCGCAACAATTACTCCCCTGACGAATGCAAGCACTCCTTCCTATACTCCACCGCAACTTGCCCAACTCTACGACTTTCCAACTGGCATTAATGGAAGCGGTCAATGTATAGCGATCATCGAGCTCGGTGGAGGCTACAAGAGCAAGGACCTCAAAACCTATTTTCACCAGTTAAACATCCCTCTGCCGAAGGTAACAAGTGTGTCTGTCGATCATGGAAACAATCACCCGGTAGGACAACCAAATAGCGCAGATGGCGAAGTCGACCTTGATATTGAAGTTGCGGGTGCGATTGCCCCAGGTGCCCATATCGTCGTCTACTTCGCTCCAAATACGGATCAGGGCTTCCTTGATGCCATCACGCAGGCCACCCATGATACGAGGTATAACCCATCAGTAATCTCGATCAGCTGGGGAGGTCCTGAAGTGAGTTGGACGGCGCAGGCGATGCAATTGATGGATCAGGCATTCCAGGCAGCCGTTGCACTGGGTGTCACGGTCTGCTGTGCCTCCGGTGACAATGGTTCGGGAGATGGTGTAACCGATGGGAAAGCACACGTTGACTTCCCAGCCTCCAGTCCCTACGCGTTGGGCTGTGGCGGCACACGGCTAGAATCGGCGAACAATCAGGTCACCAGTGAGGTTGTCTGGAACGATGCTCCTGATTCATCCACAGGTGGAGGTGTCAGTGATGTCTTCGGCCTTCCAACGTGGCAAGCTAATGCACACGTCTCCCCATCGATAAATGACAAGCATACCGGACGAGGTGTACCTGATGTTGCGGGAAATGCTGATCCCCAAACAGGGTACCGGGTCCACGTCGATGGACAAGACGCAGTGTTTGGCGGCACCAGTGCAGTTGCGCCTTTATGGGCAGGCTTGATCGCGCTCATAAACCAAAAACGAGGGAAACCCATTGGCTACCTGAATCCCATTCTCTACCAGAATTACGTCCGACTCGTGCAAGCCAATGCATTGCGAGATGTGACCAGTGGCAATAACGGTGGCTATTCCGCAGGGCAAGGATGGGA
>WNGH01006495.1_pt1 | contig 11105 bp, 11 predicted proteins | sample 5400631 | NCBI WGS metagenome assembly WNGH01 (sample SAMN13153373, study PRJNA577476) | soil metagenome | isolation source: 115 cm soil or saprolite under Garry oak tree replicate 1 | place: USA:California | collected 2016-06-15 | reverse complement strand
TGTTGATGTTGACCGTGGCCTGGTCGATGTCGGTACCGATGTCGAAGGTGACGTGAATCTGCACCTGGCCGTTCGAGGTGGAGGTCGAGCTCATGTAGATCATGTGCTCGACGCCGTTGATCTGGTTCTCCAGCGGCGCGGCCACGGTCTGCTCGATCACACCGGCCGAGGCGCCCGGGTAGTTCGCCGTGACGGTCACGACCGGTGGCGCGATCTCGGGATACTGGGCGATCGGCAGGGTGCGCATCGCCGCGAGGCCGGCGATCACGATGAAGATCGAAAGCACCGCCGCGAAGATCGGGCGATCTATGAAAAAACGAGAGAACATGAGGCAGCTCCTTTTACTTTTGCGCGATGACGGGGGCGCGGCCTTCCGCCTTGGGCGTCGCGTCGGTTTCCCGCGGCTGCGATTCCGCGACTGCCACGGGCGATCCCGGACCGATCTTCATGACTCCGTCCACGATCACGCGGTCGCCCGAGGCGAGACCCGCGGTCACGATCCAGGCTTCGCCGTGCCAGTCGCCGAGCTCGACCGGCCGGGGCTCGGCCTTGCTCTCGGAGTTGACGACGTAGACGAACTTGCCCTTAGGGCCTTCGAGCACTGCGCGTTGCGGCACCAGGATCGCGGCAGGCCGCTCGGCGCCTTTCAGGGTCACGCGCACGAACTGGCCGGGGTGCAGGAAGCCCGCGGGATTGGGCAGCTCGGCGCGCGCTTCGCTGGTGCTCGTGTTTCCGGAGACGCGCACGTCGGTGAAGTTGGGCTTGCCGGCTTCCTTGTATACGCTGCCGTCGGCGAGCTTCACAGTCACCTCGAACCGCCCGTCGCGGGGCAGCACCAGGCGTCCCGAGTCGGCCTCGCGGGCGAGCCTGACGCGCTCCTCGTCGGAGATGCCGAAGAGGACGTAGATCGGATCGATCTGCGACACCGTGGTGAGCAGGACGTCCGGGCCGGACACGTAGTTACCTTCGGAGCGCTGCGCGCGGCTGGCGATGCCTGCGATCGGCGCCTCGACCCGGGTGTAGCCGAGATTGAGCCGTGCATCCGCGAGATTGGCGCGCGCGGTCTTCACCTCGGCCTCGGCCACCTGCTCCGCAGAAGCCGCATCGTCGTAATCCTTTTGGCTTGCGGCCTTGATTTCGAACAACGGCTTGAGGCGCGCGCTGTTGCGCTTCGCCTGCGCAAGCTTCGCCTCGGCGCTGGCGAGCGCGGCTTCGGCCCGCGCAGCGGCCACTTCAAAGGGCGCGGGATCGATGGTGAACATCGACTGCCCCTGAGCGACCGGCGCGCCTTCGCGATAGTTGCGTTTCAGGACGATGCCCGTCACGCGTGCGCGCACCTCGACCTCGCGCGAGCCCGCGGTCTGGCCGACGTATTCGAAGGTCGCCGGCACCGATTGCGGCTGCACCGTTACGACCGCGACTTCCGGCGGCCGCATGCCCGCATGCGGTTGCGAATTGGCGGGCTCGCAGCCGGAGAGGAGTGCGGCAACCGCGGCGACAGACAGTGCTGCAGCGGCGGCCAAATAGGAGTCCCTGACTTTCATGATTTTGCATCCTTTCAGTTGGAGCGGGTATGGGCCCGCGTTAGGTGTTGATCGGCGCGCGCCGCGCGTCGTTTTGGCGATTCTTGCTCGAGAGAGAATCGATCAGGCCCTCGATGCCGTGGTTGCGGACTTCTTCGGCGAAAGTGTCGCGATAGGTGGCCGCGAGGCTCGCACCGCTGATCTTGACGTCGTACACCTTCCATCCCGACGGCGTCTTCTCCATCTCGTAATCGATGGAAACCGCTTGAGCGCCCGACTGCCTGACTTCCGATCTGACGGTGACTTGCGTGTCGCCGGGCTGGGCGCGCAAGGGCTTGAACTCGAGCACCTGGTCACGGTAGTTCATGAGCGCGCTGGAATACGTGCGCACGAGAAGCGTCCTGAATTCCCGAACGAGCTGCTCACGCTGGTCGGGGCTGGCGCGCCGCCAGTTGGCGCCCATCGCGATCCGGGTGGTATGCGCAAAATCGAAGTGGGGCAGGATCTTCGTCTCGACGAGGCTCGCGAGCGTCTTCGGATTGCCGGCCTGGATGTCCTTGTCTTGGCGGATCGCGGCGAGCACGTCCGTGGAGATGGTCTTGACGAGTGCGTCCGGCGTCAGTTCCTCCGCGGGGGAAGCCGGCGCAGCAAGGGCGAGCACGAGAGCCGCGGTCTTGAGAGTGTTGCGCATGGAATTCAAATCCTTTGATGGAGCATTAGCAGTGGGTACAGTGGCCGCCGAGCTTGCGCCGGGGCTGCTGACAACGTTGTGTCAGGAGCATGCCTTCCATGTCGATTGCCGCGATTTTTTCCCACGGTTACCGAGCCACCACAAAAGCGGCGCGCCGATCAGAGCGCCCGGCAACAGGAGGATCGCAGCCAGGACCAGCCCGCATTTGAGAGAAGTGCGCAGCAAAGTGCCCACGGCCGATCTCAGCGTTAATTTCGGATCCACCGGCGCGTCCAATACGGCGGGCCTCTTGGCTTCAGCCGGGCTGCGTTTTTCCGGCGGCAACGCCCGACCGATGACGAACGCTTCGTCGACAAACAAGGTGTTCTTCATGCCGCTCTCCTGGAATAGGTGATCTCTCGAGCGTTGAAAAAAGGCTTTCAGATAAAGCTTCTCAGCTGCACTTTTCATATATGTACTATTCACTTAAAAAAAACTACTTGATCGCCGACAGGACGCGCTCAAGCGTGCCGCGGTCGATACCCGAAATCGTCTTGGTGAACTCCGCCTGCACTTTCTCGACCTCCCGCACGCCCGCGGCATAGCGTTCCTTGCCGAGCGGGGTCGCAACGGCCCTCACTGCGCGGCGATCCTCGGGATCTTCCACGCGGTGCACGAGCCCGTCCGCCTCGAGACGGTCCACGAGCTGTGTCATGTTCGAGCGGACGCAGGTCATCTTCGTAGCGCACTCGCTCAAGCTCAACGGTTCACCCTCCTTGACCAGGTGCGAGAGGGCGCCGAATTTCGCCAGCGACAGGCCGACTTGCTCCAAGGCTTCCTCGAGGCGCGACTCGAGCACATGCGCGGCTCGAACAAGCGAATACATCATCTGACCGTCGGCGGTGCCCGGGTTGCGGGAGCGCAGCTTGGCAGGCTTATTCATATATGAATAATATAGTCATGACGCTTCGCTTGTCAAGCCCCCTCCCTGTCCCTCGATTCGCTGCGGCGCGCCGACCCCCAATGGTTCAGAATTTTGGGATGGGGTCCGCATGAGCGAGGTTCGAGCGCTGCTCCTGACCGACGTGGTCGACAGCACACAGCTATCGGAGCGTCTGGGTGAGGACGAATTGGCCGCGCTGTGGGCCGCTCACGATCGCCTCGCCCGCGATCTCCTTCCCGTCCGGCGCGGACGCGAAATCGACAAGACCGACGGAATGCTGCTGCTGTTCGAAGCGGCCGCGGACGCAGTTGCCTACGCGATGGCGTACCAACAGGCCGTTGCCAAGCTGAGTCCGCCGCTGAAGGCGCGTGCCGGGTTGCATGTCGGGCCCGTCATTCTGCGCGAGAACAGCCAGTCGGACGTGGCGCGAGGTGCCAAGCCGCTCGAGGTCGAGGGCGCGGCCAAGGCGGTGGCGGCGCGCGTGATGTCGATCGCGAATGGGGGGCAAACCCTTTTGTCCGCCGATGCGCGAAATGCCCTGGGGGAAATCACGCTGCGAGTCGAGTCGCACGGTCACTGGCGCATGAAAGGCATTGCAGAGCCGATAGAGTTGTTCGAGGTCGGCGAGGCCGACGCACTGTTCGTGCCGCCCCCCGATGCAGCCAAGGGCTATCGTGTGGTTCGCGACGGCGATGTTTGGCTGCCGGCTCGGAACATCAAACACAGTCTGCCCGCCGAGCTTGATTCCTTCGTGGGTCGTCGCGAGACACTCGTCGAATTGGCACGCCGCCTCGACGCTGGCGCGCGTCTTGTGTCCGTGCTGGGGATTGGTGGCACGGGCAAGACGCGGCTGATCACGCGGTTCGGTTGGAGCTGGCTCGGAGACTTTCCCGGCGGCGTCTGGTTCTGCGATTTGTCGCAGGCCCGAACCCTGGACGGCATCGTGTATGCCGTCGCCGAGGCACTCGCCGTTCCGCTGGGCAAGGAAGAACCGGTCACCCAGCTCGGCAATGCCATCGCGGCGCGCGGCCGATGCCTGGTCATTCTCGACAACTTCGAGCAGGTGTCGCGTTACGCCGAGGAGACGCTGGGGAGGTGGCTCAACCGGGCGACAGAGGCACGGTTCGTGGTGACCACGCGCGAGGTGCTGGGACTCGTGGGAGAGGAGACCTTCGCGCTGGCGCCGTTGCCGGCCCCCGACGCCGCGGCGCTGTTCGTGCAGCGGGCGGAGTCGGCCAAGCGCGACTTCCAGCCGACGGAGGAGGATCGGGCGGCCGTCGAACCGCTGGTGAGGCTGCTCGAAGGGCTGCCGCTGGCGATCGAGCTGGCCGCGGCGCGAGTGCGCGTGATGCCGCCGAGAACGCTTCTCTCGCGCGTGAGCGAGAGATTCAAGCTGCTGTCGTCGACCGGCGGGCGCCGCGACCGGCAGGCGACGCTGCGCTCGACCTTCGACTGGTCCTGGGATCTGCTGTCGCCGCCCGACAAGGTGGCCTTGGCGCAGCTCTCGGTGTTCGAGGGCGGGTTCACGATGGAATCCGCCGAGGCCGTGCTGGACCTCTCCGGATACGAGGATGAGCCCTGGACCATCGGCACGGTGCAATCGCTGTTGGACAAGTCCTTCGTAAGGCGGGTGGACGACGGGCGGTTCGACATGCTGGTGAGCGTCAAGGAGTACGCGTCGGAGCACCTGCGCACCGAAGGGCGCTTCTCCGGGAGCGGCCCCTGGGCGCTCGCCGCCGCCGAGGCGCGGCACAGCGGGTACTTTGCGCGGCTCGGCGAGAAGCGCGCGGTCGCGGGGGCCTGCGTGGAAATCGACAACCTCGTGGCTGCGTGCCGGCGGGCAGCGGCCCGGGGGGCCGCGGAAGAAACCGTGGGCGCGCTGGAGGGCGCTTGGGCGGCGCTCAGTTTGCGCGGGCCGTTCAGCGTGGGCGTGGAGCTCGCTTCGGTAGTGAGCGGCATGCCGGGGCTGGGGAAGGCGGAGCGCGCAACTGCGGAAAGGATTGCGGGCAGCGCGCTCGACGCCGCCGGAAGAGCCGCGGAAGCCCGAACGCATCTCGAGGCGGCGCTCGCCCTCGCACGCGAGGCGCAGGACTCAAGGTGCGAGGCGCACGTGCTCGCCAAATTAGCCGATCTTCACAGGAGAGACGGGCACATCGAGGAAGGCCGTGCTTTTCACGCGCGGGCCCTGGCGCTCGCTCGCGAGCTTGAAGATCGGGACCTGGAGTGCATGGTGCTCAATGACCTTGGCACGCTGGAGTACCATCTGGGCGGTCTCGAAGAATCCCGGGCGCACTGGGAGGCGGCGCTCGCAATTGCCCGCAGAATCGGGGACCGGCGCTGGGAGGGCGGTCTGCTCGGCAATCTGGGCGGTCTGCACTTCAGCGCGGGGAGACTCGACGAGGCGCGCGCCCATCTCGAGGCGGGGCTCGTCGTGGCGCGCGAGCTGGGGGATCGGAAATTCGAAGGCAACGCGCTCTGCAACCTCGGCCTTATTTACCAGATGCTGGGAAGGATGGAAGAGGCCGGCAAGCAGCTCGAGGCGGCGCTGGTCGTCGTACGGGAAATCGGGCACGTCCGCACCGAATGCGTCGTGCTGTGCAACCAGGGAATCGTCTACGACTCCCTCGGCCGCCCCGCCGAAGCCCGAACCCGCTACGAGGCAGCGCTTGCCCTGGCCCGCGAGTTGGGCGACCGGCGCTCCGAAGGTCAGGTGCTCGGTTACCTCGGGTTGCTTCACGCTCGCCAGGCGCAGTTCGACCAGGCGCGCACCTGCCTCGATTCCGGCGAGGCTCTGCTGCGCGCGATGTCGGATCGACTGAGCTTAGGCGTGCTGCTTTGCTGCCGGGCCGAAGCCGTGCACCTTACGGGCGATCTGGACGCCGCCAAGAAGGCTCTTGCCGACGCGGAGTTGCTGGCGACCGCGATCGGAGCGGGGCCCGATTCCGAGCTCGGCATGGCTCTAGCGCGAGCCCGGGACCTTCGCTTCAGTACGTGACGCGGTGTGGGGCAGCGCTCCCTGATCTCATTGATTGACGACCCATGGATCGAGAGGCGGCAACGGCAGAGGATTCAGCGGTTTCGTGCCATCGTTGACGTTGACGATGTACTTGTAGTGTCCGAGCCTGTGGCCCCTCTTCACGCACGTGAAATTCTTTCCCCCTGCGGTGGGCGCACAGGGCGAGAAATTGCCGGGGTCGATCACGATGCCGTCGCGGGGAAATTGGTAATTACTTTTCTCAGGCAAATTCCACACGATTGTGCCTATGTCCGCCTTCACGACCGCGCGCTCCTCGGGGACCACGATTCTTCCGCCCTCGACTCTTACTTCGATGTTTTTGACTCCCGCCGCTCCCGATGACGTCTTGTCCACGCATCCGCACAAAGCCAGAGAAATCGCGACGACTAAGTAAGCGCAGTGTTTCATTCGGCCTCCCCTCAGCTTTAACGCGACAGAAAAATCAAATCGACCGTTGCCGGCTCCCCTGCAGCCGAAACCTTGTGGCGACGGTCGCTGCAGCAAATAATGCAGTCGCCGGGCGAGCCAAGTCAAGCGCGAAGGTACTCGCAGCGCTCAGGCTGCTGCCGTAAAGATTCCGTATGATAGTGCACTCATGGATACTGCAGAGGCCCTGCTCCTCGCCCGCGCCCAGTTCGGGCTGAACATCGGGTTCCATATCCTCTTCCCGAGCCTCACCATCGCGCTCGGGTGGCTCCTGCTCTACTTCCGCATCCGCTACGCGCGCTCGGGCGACCCGGCATGGCTCGCCACCTACAAGCTGTGGACCAAGGTGTTCGCGCTTTCTTTCGCGATGGGCGTGGTGAGCGGCATCACCATGTCGTTCCAGTTCGGCACCAACTGGCCGGGATACATGCAGAGGGTCGGCAATATCGCGGGGCCGCTCCTCGCCTACGAGGTGCTCACCGCTTTCTTCCTCGAAGCGACATTTCTCGGCGTGATGCTCTTCGGCATGAACCGCGTCCCGGGCTGGATGCACGTGTTCTCCTCGGCCATGGTCGCGGTCGGCACTACGATCTCGGCGTTCTGGATCCTCGCGCTCAACTCATGGATGCACACCCCGGCCGGACACGTGATCGACGGCGGACAGATCATCGCGGGGGATTGGCTGGAGGTGATCTTCAATCCGTCGTTTCCGTACCGCTTCACGCACATGCTGCTCGCCTCCGGGCTCACCGCGTCCTTCGTGGTCGCGGGGCTTTCGGCGTGGCGGCTGTTGCGTGCGGGCGAAGACGCCTCGGCGCGGAACACCCTGCGCGCCGGGCTCGTCCTCGCCGCGGTGCTCGCGCCGCTGCAGATTCTCGTCGGCGACCTGCACGGCCTGAACACGCTCGAGCACCAGCCAGCGAAGATCGCGGCCATCGAGGCGATCTGGAAGACGGGGAAGGGCGTTCCGCTCGTGCTCTTCGCCGTGCCCGACGACGAACGACGCCGCAACGATTTCGCCGTCGAGATCCCGAACGGCGCGAGCCTGGTCCTCAGGCACGACGGGGAGGGCGAGTTGCAAGGCATCGACGCCTTCGTGCCGGATGCCGCGCCGGTGGCGCCGGTGTTCTTCGCGTTCCGGGTGATGGTGGGGATGGGGGTGCTGATGTTGCTCGCGGCGTGGAGCGGCGTGTGGGCGACGCGCCGGGGCACGCTGCCGCAGCGATGGATGCTGTGGGCCTTCTCGGGTTTCACTTTCGCGGGATGGATCGCGACGCTTGCGGGCTGGCTCGTCGCTGAGATCGGCAGGCAGCCCTGGATCGTGACCGGGATTCTCAAGACCGCCGACGCCGTGGGTGGGGTCTCCGGCGCGCAGCTCGGCGCGAGCCTCACCGGCTACGTCATTACGTATACAGTGATGCTGATCGCGTACCTGGTGGTGCTCACGCACCTCGCCGGAAAGGGCGCGCAAGCATGAGCCTGGACCTGCCCCTCGTCTTCGCCGCCCTCATGGGATTGGCGATCCTGATGTATGTCGTGCTCGACGGCTACGACCTCGGCGTGGGCATGCTGATGCCCGCTGCGAGCGCGGGCGAGCAGGACCTGATGGTCGCCTCGATCGGACCGTTTTGGGATGCGAACGAGACCTGGCTCGTCCTGGGCGTGGGCATCCTCCTGGTCGCCTTCCCAGCGGCGCACGGTCTCGTGCTCGGCGCGCTCTACCTGCCGGTCGCGGCGATGCTGGTCGGGCTGATGCTGCGCGGCGTCGCGTTCGAATTCCGGGTCAAGGCCGAAGGTTGGCACCGCGGGCTGTGGAACTGGCTATTCTGGTTCGGCTCGTTCCTCGCATCGTTCGCGCAAGGGCTGATGCTCGGCCGTTACGTCACCGGCTTCCATCCCGGATTCGGCTACTACCTGTTCGCCATGCTGGTGGGTGCGTCGCTGTGCGGCGGCTACGTGCTGCTCGGCGCGGCCTGGCTCATATTGAAGACCGAAGGCGAGCTGCAGAAAAAGGCGCTCGCCTGGGCGCGCTGGGGTTTGCTGTGGGTCGCCCTCGGTGTCGCGCTGGTGAGCCTCGCCACGCCGCTCGTGAGCCACACGGTGCAGGCGAAGTGGTTCGATTTTCCGCGCACGCTAGCCCTGATGCTGCTGCCTCTTGCGACCGTCGTCGCAGGCTGGCGGGTCTGGGCGGCCACCGGCCGCTTGAAGCGGGGCGAGCGGGAATTCGACTGGATGCCCCTGGCAGCCACGGTGGCGATTTTCACTCTCGCCTTCGCCGGGCTCGCCTACAGCCTGTTCCCCTACGTGGTGATCGACCGCATGACCATCCGCGAGGCGGCCGCGCATCCCTCCGCGCTCAAGTTCGTGCTCGTGGGCGTCGCGATCGTGTTTCCCTTCCTCATCGCCTACACCGCCTTCGCCTACCGCGTATTCCGCGGCAAGGCGCGCGCGGGGCTGTACGAATAGGCCCCCGCTGGCTCAGCCTTCCTTCAGCGGCGCGAGCGTCACCTCGACGCGCCGGTTCGCGGCGCGGCCCTGCTCGGTCGAGTTGCTCGCGATCGGGTGCTCCTCGCCGCCCGCGGCGGTCATGATGCGCGGCTCGCTCACACCGCGGCTCTGGAGGTATTGGGCGACGGCGCTTGCGCGGCGCTGCGAGAGCTGCCTGTTGAAATCCGCGCCGCCGACGTTGTCGGTGTGGCCCGCGATCTCGATGATGGTCTTGTCGTATTTCCTCGCCACCTGCGCGACGCCGTCGAGCACCTTGAAGAACTGCGCGTTCAAGTCCGCGCTGCCGGTGCGGAACGTGACGTTGCCGGGCATGTTGAGGACGATGTCCTCGCCCTTGCGCGTGACCGTCACGCCGCTGTCGCGCATCAGCGCGCGCAGCTCGGACTCCTGCCTGTCCATGTAGTTGCCGGCCGCGCCGCCGGCGAGCGCGCCGACTCCGGCGCCGACGAGGGCGCGCTGCCTGCGCTGCTTGGCGTCGTGGCCGGAAATCATCCCGATCGCCGCGCCGGCGCCCGCGCCGATCAGCGCGCCTAGGGTCGTGCTCGTCGTCTTCCTTTCTCCGGTGTAGGGATCGGTGGTGGTCTGGCAGCCGACGATAAGGCCGGCTGCGAGAACCACCACGAGTGTCGCTTTTACCGCGGGGTTCGCAATGGGCATGTGCTAAGTCTCCGTTAGGGTTACCGTACCGCTTTCCTGTAGAAGCTCTCGTCGACGTATTTCATCGGATCGCCGAGATTTTGATAGGCGACGACGTTGTCGTACGCGGTGATGCCGAGGTCGTAGGTTCCGTTCATCAGGTTGCGGATCTGCTCGACGGAATTCGGCGTGAAGGAAAGCTTCACCGCGATCCCGTTCTTCGCGAAGAGGCCCTTCTCCTGCGCCGCCCAGACCGGCCAGTTGCCGCCGCCGACGAATGCGATCACCTCCAGCGGCTTGGGTCCTTGCGCGAGGCTCGCGCCGGCTGCGGCGAGAAGCGCCGTAGCGGTCGCGATTTTCTTGAGTGCGTTCATGGTTCCTCCTCTGAATTATTTTAAGCGACAGTATAAGACTCATCGGTGTCGCCCGTGCGGATCCAGGACCTCGCTCAAGCGGTCCGCGACCAGGTTGATGCTGACGACGGCGAGGAGCAGGGCGATTCCGGGGAAGGCGCTGATCCAGTAGTGGCCCGAGAGCAGGTAGTTGAAGCCGTTCGAAATCAGCAGGCCGAGCGAAGGCTGCGTGATCGGCAGACCGAGGCCGAGGAAGGAGAGCGTGGCTTCGAGAGTGATCGCCGCGGCGACCTGGACCGTCGCGAGCACGAGGAGCGGCGGCAGGCAGTTCGGAAGCAAGTGACGAAAAATGATGCGCGTGTTCGAAAAAGCCAACGCGACCGCGGCGTCGATGTACTCCTTCCTGCGCTCGACGAGCGCGGCCGCGCGCGCCGTGCGGGCGTAGTACGCCCATTGGACCGCAACCAGCGCGATGATGATCTTGTCCAGGCCTTGTCCGAGCACGGCGAGCAGGACGAGCGCGATGAGGATCGAAGGGAACGAGAGCTGGAGATCAGCGAGGCGCATGAGGAGTGCGTCGGTCCAGCCGCCGAGCCAGGCCGCCGCGAGGCCCAGGCTCACGCCGATTGCGAGCCCGAGCGCCGTGCTCGTCAAGCCGACGGTGACGCTGGTGCGAAGGCCGTAGAGTATGGCGGACAGCATGTCGCGGCCCTGGTCGTCGGTGCCCAGCCAATGGATCGCGCCGGCGGCCGAGCGCGCCCCGGGCGGCAAGCGTGAGTCGAGCAGGTCGAGCCGCGCCAGATCGTAGGGATTCTGGGGCGAGATCCACGGCGCAAAGAGCGCAGCGAGCAGCACCAGCGCGAGGAGCGCCAGGCCCGCGAGCGCGATGCGACTCGTCGCGAACTCGGCCGCGATTCGCCGGGCCGGCGTCACCTTGTTTCCCCGGGCCGCACCCGCGGATCGAGCCACGAGTAGGCGAGGTCGACCGCGAGGTTGATCGCGACGAACAGCGTCACGACGATGCACAGAT
>WNGH01025103.1_pt1 | contig 11106 bp, 11 predicted proteins | sample 5400631 | NCBI WGS metagenome assembly WNGH01 (sample SAMN13153373, study PRJNA577476) | soil metagenome | isolation source: 115 cm soil or saprolite under Garry oak tree replicate 1 | place: USA:California | collected 2016-06-15 | reverse complement strand
TGGCCGCGCCACCTTGGAAAACGCTGCGCGTTTCCCACTTTTCCACCGCTCCGGCGGCGACGAGGCCTTTACCTTGAATTTGGAAAGCGGACACTTCACGTGCTACAAAAAGCGGACATCTTCACGTGCTAACGACATACCAAATGACCAAAGGACATCTTCAGTAGCAGTAGTTTTTGCCTTTTCTCGCCGGTGGCAGCGATGGCCGCATCGCGCGGCCCGCCGGCCCAGCAGCGATTGGCGATCATTGGGTTGCGGGCTTGGCGGCTGCCGGAGCAGGCTTGGCGAACTTCGTCGGGTCAACCGGGACGTTCGCCCGCAACTCGCTCAAGGCGACGGTTGAGCGACCGTCCGTCCAGGTCACAATCCATTGAAAAGACATTTTCACTCCGGAGACGTCGCGATAATCGGCATAATCGATCTGGATGGGTACGACGCCAACCGGCGTATTCGAATAGTAAACTAACCGCACCAGGAGGCCCGAGGCCGGATCGAAGTACAACTTTATGGGCAGCCCCCTTTGGGTGAGTCTTCCCTGCAAAACTTGCACCTCTTTATTGTCGACCATCGCCGAACCAACCCGCCAGTCGGTGAGTGTTTGTTGGATCCGCGCCGGAAAAGACAGCTCCGCTTCTAATTTAGCTCCGTCCAGACTCCCTCCGGTGAGCTCCATTAGAGGCAACGGTCTCTCCGGCGCCGCGAGCCAGCCGAGGTGTCCGTCGAAAGTAGTCGTACCGTCTCCGTCGCGCATATGCACGATTGTGGCGCGCTGGTCCGGCGCTTTGGCAAGGACGTCTACGGGAACCTTCTCGTAACCCGTGTCAAACCCTTCGTAAGTTCCTTTGCCCGCAAAACTGGTTAGGTTCGATACGCGTTGTGCCCCGCCCAGCGCCTGAATATATTCTCCCAGAATTTGATCGACCGAAGCCCGCCCGGGCGTTTCAACAATTTCATCCGGCTCGGCATCCCACATATCGCTGTACTGTACCGAGAAGAGTGGTATCGTTCTCGGTCTTGTGGTGCCCTGGTGGCAAGTCCAGCAGGTCACCATACGCTGCCCGCCAAAGTAACTCCGGTTAAGGGCCGTCACCATCATGATCATCATCCGGGCCCGCTGTTTGAGGGGGGTGTCGTCGGCGAATTTTGCCCAGTCCCCACCGCTCTCCTCGGTATGGCAGTCCGTGCAGTTCATGCTGGTAGAAGCGGCGAAGAATCCCATCGTCTGCATGAACTCGTCGACAGGAATTCCCTTCAGTAGTTGGACATTTTTGAAGACTTGCTCCGCCAGGAGTGGTTTCTGCTCCACCCCTGCCCGGGCTGGTGTCTGGCCCCTTGCAAACAAAGCGCCCAGCAGGAATAAGCAAATCGTGGCCGCTGCACCGAGCACCGTTTGCCTCGACCCTAGCCTCATCTTTCTCCCCTTAGTGCACACCAGATCGCATTCCTGAAAATTGCCTCTCTGCTCTGCTCCCGGCCCGCAGGGAACACAAGCGAAGTGGAATTTATCAAGCTCCCCAATCACGGTCAAGCGATGGTAGCGTTGGGAGAGCCTACTCACATCGTATCCCCCTGGCGAATTTGAAGTGCTTGAGTGAGAAGAGGCAGTTGGCCGCAAGTGATCCTGGATGGGTCCGCCGATCTCCGAGACCTGACGCCAGTTCCTCGAAAAACTCCAGCCACGAGGGTGAGATCGCCGCGCCTGCGTGATTGCGTGTGCGTGATATTGAAATTTTGGCGATGTGCTCTACCAGCAAAAAACGACCAAAATGGGCCAAATTCCGAACAGTTTTTAGGCTCTTGAGAAAATCATCTGCTTGAGAACTCGGTACTTAGGTGAAAAAACAACGCGCAAAATTAGTAATTGGTGCTCTAACTTGCCACTAAAAACGAAGTCGCCATCCCGCGCCGCCCCCAGAACCGGATGACTCTCGATAAACGGGCGAGTATGATCGGGCATCCGAATCCAAACCCCCAACCTAAGGAGATATGTCCGTGAGCCCCAGGAACGACAAGACCGACCGTACCTACAAACAGCTCGAAGAGGGTACGAAGCAGGCAAGACCGCTTCAACACCAGCACGCCCGTGAGATTCAACCGTATGGGAAGATCGTCAAGCTGCCCATCGCTCTTGACGAAAAGGTCTGCGCCGCCAGCAGCGAGAACCTGAATCAGCTTCTTGCCGATACGATGACCCTCCGCGACATGTACAAGAAGCACCACTGGCAGGTCGCAGGCGGCACGTTTTATCAACTTCATTTGCTTTTTGACAAGCATCACGGGGAGCAGGATGAGCTCGTGGATCAGATCGCCGAGCGAATTCAGCTCTTGGGCGCCATTAGCCTGGCCATGGCGGCAGACGTGGCCGAGACAACATTTATTCCGCGGCCCCCTCGTGGCCGGGAGGAGGTGCCTGTGCAAATTTCACGCCTTCTTGAAGCTCACGAAATCGTGTTGAAGGAAGCTCGCACCATGGCCCGGCAAGCAAGTGACGCGGGAGATGAAGGAACGAACGACTTGCTCGTTTCCGACGTTATTAGGACAAATGAACTTCAGGTTTGGTTCCTGGCGGAACACTTGGTGGATGTGCCGCTCGTCCGCGCCGATCAAGGGAAAGCCGCCACGGCAAGCGACTAGTGGATGACTCAACGCTGAGGCTTCACTGGCCTCCAGGTCATTGCCTTGACCTTATATCTGCGTCGGTCAAGCGGCGGCAGAAGCCCATTGGACTTCGGCCCCACGCAAAACGCACCAGCGCGCACCTCTATATAAGGATACTTAGCGGCAGCAGTTTAGGCGGGCGGAAAGCTACATGGACAACGACCTGACGCTCAAGGCCGCCGCGCTGAAGCTCGGCTTCGTGACGGAGGCCGAATTCGACCGCGTTGTCGATCCGAAGAAAATGGTCAAACCCTACGTGGCGACCGCCGCGGCCTAGGCGGTGGGCACTCAGTGTCGTCGACACTCTGGAGGCTGGAGCCGGCTGAGTTCCTTCGGGCCGGCTCCGCCTCGCCAGTGTCGCGGGCTTTCTGATCACAAGGCACTTGCCGATTCGAGAAGATGGATTGTGAGGAGCGGATATGACGCTCGAAGAACGCTCCAATCTTGTCGTGGCCTTAGCCCGAGTTCTGTACGTCAACGGCCAATCCACGGACGAGACTTTGGCCGCGGCCGCGCAATTCAGCGGCGCTCTCGGATTCCTCGCCAAGATCATCCCGCGCTGGGGAGAGCTGGAACTTGAGGCCAAGGACGGTGACGCAAGGCTCGTCTGCGCGGTCGAGGCAAATCCTACCGGCGTGGATATGGATCGTGTGGCTTCCGCGATGCGTGCTGTAGAGGACCTCGGCGCCGCTCCTCTCACGCCGGCCGTCGCAATGGATATGATCACGGCGATCTCAAAGACTCCGCCGGCGCCAAAATGGTTGTTTGCGCTCGCGGCAGGTATGGGTGCTGTAGCATTGGCGGTGCTCTTCGGCGTCCAGCATCTACCCGCGGCAGCACTCATATTTGTGAGCTCGACAGCCGGTGCAATTCTGCGCCGTGGCCTGGCCCACTACATGGCAATCGGCATGGTCGCCCATGCTCTAAAGTGGGCGGCGCTTTCCATCTTTGGGTCCAGCGCCGCGACCGGCGCGTTTGTCGCTTGTCTCATCGTCGGGCTGATCCTCACGCCGGTATCGCACCGCTGGCACATGCCGTTTGCGGCCATCGGCTTCGCCTCGGTGGTGTCGATGATGCCGGGCGTTTTCCTTTTCAGGATGGCGAGCGGCCTAGTGCAACTCGCCGCGAGCCCGCAAAACACGTTCGAGCTCATAAGCGCGACATTCGCGGACGGCTCGACTGCATTCCTCATCATTCTAGCGATAAGCTTTGGCCTGATCGTTCCGAAGATGGCCATCGATCGTTTTAGCGACAGATCGACAGAAACATCTTGAGGGGCAGAAGGATTCGCCGATGTCCACCACAAATTCCGGCGCCGTGCAACGGATAACTTCCGGATCACCGACCAACCGTCCACTATCCGGCCATCCACTTCAAAAGCACCGACTTATCGCGCCGAGTGACGAAAAGCGGAATTTCAGACGAAATGTCTCTAAGCAGAAGCAGGGCGATGTGCCCGGAGGAAGGAACGTATCTGGCGCACCGCCAGGGGAATCCGCTCCTTGGGCTCCTTCCACGGGAACATGCTCACTTCGGCCTTTGGCGCGAGCATCGCGGCCTCCATGGCGACGGCGTACGGATGCGCCGGGACATCATCCGGCAGGATCAGTACGGGCGTCTGGCAATTGCGCACGAAATCGCGTGTCACCGTGAAGACGAAGTCGGGGTTGGTGCGGTACATCTTGGTCAGATATTTCTCGACCATCTCCATCGTGATGTCGGGCCGGCGCTTGACCAATTCCGGACCCCAGCCCTTCATATTGGTTTCGTAGAAAAGGTCGCGCATCTCCGGACGCGACCCGCTGGGCTGCGCCAGCACGGCCGCGACCACACGATCGGGCGCCCGCTTCAAGAGGTTCCAGATGAATGGGCCGCCAATGCAGAAGCCCATCACCATGAACTTGTTGACGCCCAGATGATCCATCACACCGAGCTGGTCATCTGTGTGTGAATCCCACGGCCGGTCGATCTCCAGCGGACCAGAGGACTGACCGGGATTGGCGTTGCGCAGGTCCGCCGCGATGCAGCGGTACTCTCCCTTGAACTCCTCGATCACGTTAAAGGGGTTGCTCAAGCCGGCGATCGTCGAGTTCAATCCCCCGCCGGCAATGAGCAACAACGGGAAGCCGGAACCGGCCGGCAATGAGCAACAACGGGAAGCCGGAACCGGCCTCCTCATAGTGGATGCGAACGGGACCCTTTTCGTAGAAGGACATGGCAGCTACTCCTTTCCCAGTCTGCTGGCCAAACACGCGCCGCACGGCGGCCATCGCCGCCGCCGCGGCGCCCGTTGCCAGTATGTTGCGTCTGGTCGGATCCATAATCGGCGTCCTCCTTGATCATTGTTGTGGCCGCGTGCGGCTCGAAGCGCCAGAGTGCAGCGCGGATGACAGATTCAAGTATGATTCGTGGTTCGTGGTGCACAATCGTAGCACAGGTTCTCTTGGCGCTAGAGCCGCTTCCGTGGTCATCACCGATATTGTGGGTTGGCGTTTCCCAACCTCCGGCGGCGGCTCTTCCTCATCCTGATGGAGCTTAGCTTCAGCGCGCTTAAGGTCATCGATGTCAGTATCCGCTCCATACCAGTTGACAATGTTGCCCGATTCGTCGCGCAATGGCTCAGCCCGAAACAAGAACCATCGATACACTCCGTCGAATCGACGCAGCCTTGCCTCGACTTCGCCCGGCTCGCCAGAGGCCAGAAATCCGAGCCACTTATCTGTTATTTCTTTCAAGTCCTCCGGGTGAATGGCATCCTGCCATCCCCAGCCGCGAACCGCTTCAGGCGATAGGCCGGTATATTCGTGCCATCGCCGGTTCCAAAATTCTCCTGTCCCATCCGGCAAGCTACACCACGCGAGTGTCGGGAGGTGGGCCTGCGCTGAACCACCTCGGTAGCAGTGGCATATTGGCACTCTGAGTCGAAATCGATCCGCCGTCTTTTCTATCCCATACTTCGGTAAGCGTTTCCAGCACAAGCAGAATAGACCAGCATTGGCATGGTGTGTGCAACTCTGACTCCATGGATGACAGCTCTTCCTGGAGCGTGGACACCCAACTCGGCGAGTTGCGAGCCTTCATCATGCAGCAACCACCGCCGACGTTCATCGCCGTCGGATATATGCACAATGGCACCGTTGAGACGGTGCAGGACCTAACGCAGGACCATACCAGCGCAGCGAAGGCTGTGCGTCTGCCGCTGGGGAGTTCCGCTGGGGCGGCGAGTCCATATTTTTCCGTGGTCGATCTGATCAAGCGCTGGCAGCCCAACCCGGCTCGGCCGCGCCGCGAAATCATCATGATCACGAGCGGCATAGACCTATACAGTCCCGGCTCCATTGATCCTTACCTGGACGAAGCGATTGAGCAGGCACAGCGAGCCGGAATCATCATTTACTCGATCTATGCGCCAGGCGGCGGCCATTTTGGGCACAGCTCCTGGCGGCTCAACTGGGAACAGACTGACTTATCGCGGGTTTCGGATGAGGACGGCGGTGAGGCTTACGACTTGGGAGTAGTGGGGGCTCCATCTTTCAAACCGTACTTCGACGACATCTCTCGGCGGCTGAGCCACCAATACCTGCTGACGTTTCTGGCCAAGCCAGAAACAAAGGCCGGAATGCGGTCCATTAAACTGAGCACCGAGGTTCCGAATGCGGAGCTCGTGGGTGCGGCCCGTGCGTATGTTCCGGCTTCAACTTCGCAGTAAAAAGTCATTCAACGGAGCGCTATCCGATGCCGATTGTCGTCCAAACGGAAAGTCGAAATTGCTCGGTGATAAGTTGACAGCGCTGCGCATTCTCCTCCTCAACCTGGGTGTGGAGTCAACCCAGGACGTAAAGCAGGCCTTATCAGGTCAGGGCTATGAAGTCACCGCAGAGCGCAAACTGACCGTTGATGAGATTCTTGCGCTCTCCCCGGAACTCCCGATCACAGAGGCAACGCCATCCGACCTTAGCTGCTGCGGTGTGATCAGCCAGATCAAGGCAAGCCCTGATCCGCGAACTCTCAAAATTGTGATGATTGTTCACGGCGGCGCGCTGGAACGTGCCCGCGGGCTGGACCTGGGTGCCGACGACGTCATCTCCTTCCCATTTGAACCGTTGGAATTCGCGGCGAAAATCAGGACTCAGTTTCGTGAGAGGCAACCAGAGCTCGAGCTCGAAGCAAAGCTGAAGGACGCACTGCAAAAAGAACACCTGGCGGAGATGGCCGTGGAGGCCCTGAGTGGCGGCACGATTGCCAAACGGCCGTTTTGGCTGATTTCGGTGATTTCTATTCTTAGCGCGGCAGCGGTTCTGGCAGCACTCGCAACGGTCATTTCGAACCGGCACGGTCGCAAGGATACGCTCCAACTCGAGGCGGAAGTTGCCCGGCTCAACGGCGGACTCCTTCAAGAGGGAGAACTCCTGCGCCGCGCAGAACAGGCGCGCGACTCCCTGATTGCAGGCGACGCGTCGGGAAGTCGCGAGTCATTGAAAGCGCAAACCGAAGAGATTCGCAAAAAAATGGCAACGGACGGCAAGGCAGACAGCGACTCTCTCAACAAGCAGCTTAAGGAGACTCAGAACCGCCTGAACCGGCTGGAGAATGAGGGCCGGGTCGCGGAAACGATTGTTCACACCTACGGACCCAGCGTCTGCTTGCTCCACGTGGTCGTGGAGTTTCGGGACAAAGATTCCGGGCAGGTAATTCGTATTGTTGCGGATACTAGGGGTAAGCCGATGGTGGACGAAAAGGGGATGCTGTCTCTCGAAACAGAGGGAACGGGACCGCCGCTGCTGCTTGACTTCTTTGGCACCGGATTTCTCGTAGCAAGCGATGGACGTCTCCTGACGAATCATCACGTTGCGGAGCCTTGGTGGAGTGATGAGAAATTAAAGGAACTTCTCGACCTCGGTGCTGAAGGGTTCGCCGCCTCTTACACCGCGTATTTCCCCGGGATCTCTCAAGGCATAGCGGCCAAGCTCGACCGGATTTCAGGGCATGCCGATTTGGCAACTCTCAAGCTACAGACTCCAGCACCACCTCATGCCGCACTCCTTGAGCTCGATGACCGGAGTGAAGCCAGTGTGACCGGCGATCCGGTCGTCCTGATTGGCTACCCTACGGGAATCGAAGGTATTCTCGCCCGTGCAGGAAGCGACACCACACGAAAATTGGCGGAAAACACACACGACGTAACCCAGATTGTTTCGCAACTGGCAGCGCAACACTTCATTCGCCCAACGACAACCCAGGGGCACATCGGAGATGTCCTGAAGGACAAGATTGTTTATGACGCAGCGACGACGGTCGGCGGTTCAGGCGGACCGCTCTTCAATCGCAACGGCAAGGTCATCGGTGTGAACTCCGCCATTTTGAAAGATTTTGGCGGCTCGAACTTAGCGGTTCCTGTGCGTTACGCTGATGAACTGCTCAAGTGACGGTTCTGTTCTCTAAGGCCAGTAGACCGTGCTCAAGCCTAGGCGAGTTCCCAGCAAGCTATCTGCAGAATGCCTGTCACTGTATCGTACCTATACGTTGAAATCAATTTAGCCCGTCTGCCTGCCGCGTAGTCGCCCCGCTATTCGGCTTTCGCAACTTGTGCCGCCGTGCCATGTCGCAGGCAAAGTGCCACCTCGGTGGCAGTCGCATGTTGGCACTGCGAGTTGGAAGCGCTCCGCCATTTTCTCTATCTCACAGTTCGGCAAGCGTTTCCGGCACAAAGAAGATTAAGACCAGCGCTGGCATGGTGCGTGCAGTATGGCTGCTGAAGGGAAAACACGATGCCGCGGATCACTACTTAAAAGGATGACCCTTAAGGCGGCCCGCAGGTAGAGCGAGGGCCGGAAGGATGTAACATCCGGCAGGCATGGAGAGGCAATTTGGTGTTTCGTACATGAAAACAGATAGGACAAACCGTACAAAGTGCTGCCTTCGGTCCACGATCGAATTAGGATTCCATCGTGGATCCAAGATCACTTTGCATGCCCTGGTCGGGTTCTTATCGTGCCTCTTGCTCTCAGGCGTGGCATTCGGATTGCCCCAAGTGGCGAAAAGCAGTGATGCACGACCGGCCGCGCCTTCCGTCGCTGGCACTGTAACCGTAATCGCGAGCCAAGGTCAGGCAAACGATCTTGCCGGCGTGGAAGTGAGGTTGCGCAGCCAAGTCCCGGAATCTGTCTCGCAATCCACCGTCACTGGCGAGGATGGTCGCTATCAGTTCACGCAATTGGCCGCAGGAACCTACACGCTAGAAGTGACCCTGGAGGGTTTTCAACCCTGGGTTCAGGTCATTGTACTGGGGCAGGAAGACTCCCTCATCAAAAACGTCACGTTGCAGATTAATAGTGTCGCGCAACAAATCGAAGTTCATGGGCAGACCTCCGAGATTTCGACACAGAGCGCGGAGACGACGTCGAGCCTCAGTAGCGAGCAGTTAGACACTCTGCCACTTGCGCAACAAAAGTTCACCGACGCATTGTCTCTCACTCCGGGTGTGGTTCGAACGCCGGAGGGGAAACTGAATTTTAACGGCCAGAGCGAAAGCGAAGGCATCCTGCTGATCAACTCGACTGAGAACGTCGATCCCGTCACGGGAAGCTTCACCGTTTCCCTTCCAGTTGACGTGATTGAATCGATGAGCGTTCACGATGCCCCCGATAGCGCCGAATATGGCGGCTTTTCCGGAGGCTTGACGCAGATCGAAACCAAACCGCCATCGGATACATGGAATTACAGAGTGCATGACTTCCTGCCGGGATTCCGGGGCAAGAACGGCCACATCAGGGGTATCGCCGATTTCACTCCGCGGGTCGTGTTCGGAGGTCCGCTAATCAAAGGCAAGCTCAACTTTACTGAAGAATTGACCTGGGAAGTACGAAATCAGCCCGTGCGCGGGCTGCCTTGGCCGTACAACGAAACACGGACCCGAAGCGTCACCTCGTTTACAGAATTCCAGGCAATTCTGTCTTCGCACCATCTCCTGGACGTAAACGTCAACGCCTTCCCGCTGCGAAGACGCTTCGCCGACATCGACGCGCTCATCCCTCAAACCGCATCGTCCAATTACAACCAAAATGGATTTTCCGTAGGTCTTTCTGATTCCTACCAATGGAATTCAGGTGCGCTGCTGAATACAACCTTCCGCTACACACGATTTATCAGCGATGCCGAAGGGCAAGGTGTGGCTGACATGTTGATCACTCCCGAAGGCTGGGGCGGGAATTTCTTCAATTCATGGTCCAGAACCGGCAACGAAATCGAGGTTCGGCCGGCGTTCCAGTTTCCTGCCAAGACCTGGCACGGCCGGCACGAGTTGAAAATCGGTGAGGATATCTCTCGCAGGAACTACGCAGGAAACAGTCTATCTCATCCGATTGAACTGCTCAGACAGGATGGCTCGGTTGCCGAACAAATTGCCTTTCAAGGTGCGGGAGTTCTGCGCGGGGCAGGCACGGAGGCGGCAGAGTTTGTCGAGGACAACTGGAAGCTCGATGCCCACTTGGCCCTGGACATCGGAGCGCGCCTGTCAAGCCAATCGATCGGTCGCACCGCAGCTTTTGGACCGCACGTGGCTGTGGCGTATTCGCCCGGGCAAAATGGCAAAACGGTGATCCGCGCCGGGACCGGACTCTTCTACGGCCATGTCCCCTTGCTTGCTGCGGACTTCACCGACAACCCTGCACGGCTGATCAGCTTCTTCGATCCGTCGGGTGCACTCATGGGCGGACCTGTATTCCTTCGGAACGCTTACTTACCTTCGGGGCCTGGCGCCGCCACCCAACTCGCCCAGAGTAACCCGGGCACCAGTCCGCGCACCTTCACGGCACATCTCGAGGTCGAGCGGGAACTGCGACGGAATCTCAGCATCCGCCTGAGCTACCTGGGTAGCCAAACTCAACATCTGTTTACGCTAAATCCGCTGATTAATGCCACAGCCGGCAATTCCTTGCTGGGCCTCGCCAACGATGGCACCTCGCGCTATCGCCAGTTCGAAGTCACCGTCCATGCCCGGCCTGTCGAGCGTAGCGAGCTGAATGTTTCATACGTCTGGAGCCGCGCTCGAGGCGACCTGAACACGCTCTCCGAATTTTTCGTGCCCTTCGAGCAGCCAGTAATCCGACCGAATGCCTCTGGCGTTCTCTCGTCGGATGTTCCCCACCGCGTCGTGGGTTGGGGAACGTTCCCGCTGCCCTGGAAGCTAACTTTCAGCCCGGTCGTCGACGTGCATAGCGGGCTGCCGTTTTCCGAAGTGGATGTCCTGCAGAACTACCTAGGTGTGCCAAACAGCTTGCGGTATCCCACTTTCTTCTCGCTGGATGTAAAGGTCTATCGGGAGTTCGCACTGCGGCTACCTCTTATGGGTCGCTCCTCGAATCGCAAGGTTCGGTTTGGCCTCTACTCACTGGATGTGACCAATCACCAGAACCCGCACGACGTTTATAACGAAGTTGCATCTCCATT
>WNGH01006492.1_pt1 | contig 11108 bp, 10 predicted proteins | sample 5400631 | NCBI WGS metagenome assembly WNGH01 (sample SAMN13153373, study PRJNA577476) | soil metagenome | isolation source: 115 cm soil or saprolite under Garry oak tree replicate 1 | place: USA:California | collected 2016-06-15 | reverse complement strand
CCTCGGCGTCGGCTGCCATGGCCCTGGGTCGCTTGGCGGTATCGTGGAGGGAGTGATTGCCACGAAAGACTTTGTGACTTACTGGGATGCCCAGGCGCCCGCGGGCGTTGTGAACGCGAACCGGACGAGCTTCCACGTTAGGTGATAGGCCGGCTCGCTTGACGCTGAAATGCGGAATCCGCCCCGGGGGCGGCGAGGTAGTCAAGGAAATTCTCACTCCCGCCCACCGGGGCGTCAGACCTGATCGAAGACAGCCATGGGTTCGGGGCGCGCAGCGCGCTTTGCCCGGAGCCCAAGTTCTAATGCGAATTCACAGAGCTGCGTGGGGAGAAGAACATGCTAGTAAGGTTAAAGCTCGCGAGGCGGTGGCTTGTTGGTTTTTTGTTTTTGACAGCAATAATTGCATTGGCGGCAGTTTTCTCGACGCGTTCGGCGTCCGGCGGGGAAACTGCTGACAGAACGTTTGCCCGCGGCGGCGGAACGACGATCATCCAGGGTGGGACAGGACCGTTGGGAGGGTTCATCCCTGTTCTGACGACGATCGCCTTTCACGCCGAAAAGACCGGCGGCGCCGTGACAGGTTCACTCGAGTGTCTGGCGTTGGCTCCCGAACCCGGAACGGGCTCGAAGAGCGCTCAGTTCACCGTGAATGCAATGTACGTCACTGGGCAGATCACCGGAGCGACCGTACAAGGCGATACTGCGACTTTGACTGGCACAGCGAGCATCACGGGACTCGGAGCGGGCTCCAACGTTCCGTTCACGTTTGTAGTGCAACGAGGCGGGCCAGGTGCCACTTCCGTGCTGAAGGTGAACACTTTGCCCGCGTCTCCGTTCAATGAGATTCTCGTGGAGGGCTCCTTCCAGGTACACGGTGAAGATTAAGTCCGCTAACGTCGAACCGACCCTCTGATCGATACCCAATGAGGGCCGTGCTGTGGGGCCGTTCGCTCGATTGTCTGGCGCTGGCGCCGGAGGCCAGCACGTGCCTGAAGTGCGGTCAGTTCAGGAAGTTGCGCCCGATGCCCTAGGTCCTAGTCTCCACGAGCAAACACGAATTCGCTCGAAGGAGAACATGTTGACTACAAAAACCAGGTTGTCCTTCCTGCTGCTCGCTGCTTGTCTCGCCCTGGCGGTGGCGGCGGCAGCCTCGCATATCGGCCGCGAAGTCTCCGTCCCCGGACAGGAAGGCGTTGAACGTGCCTTCACGAATGGAACGGCCGATGGCGACGTAGTCACCGAGTGGAACAGCGCCGCGCTCAACGCCATTCGCGCTGGCAGGACGCCTCCGCCCATAGCCTCGCGGGCTCTGGCTATTCTCCACGCATCGATCTACGACGCGGTCAATGGCATCGACCGCGCGCACGAAGCCTATTTTGTGCAGAGCGCGGTGCCAGCCAGCGCTTCCAAGGAAGCCGCCGCCAGCGCCGCCGCGCACAGGGTACTCGTCACCCTCTTCCCCGCAAATGCTCCTAGCTTCGATGATCTCAACACGACGATTCTGGGCGCCATCCGGAACGGCCCACAGAAGAGCGCCGGCATCGCCTGGGGCGAATCGGTCGCGGACCAGATCCTCGCCTGGCGCGCCAACGACGGTTCCGGGGCAACGGTCCCTCCCCCTACCGGCAGGGGCCCTGGCGCCTGGCAACCGACGCCACCTGCGTTTGCTCCCTATTTGTTGCCACAGTGGGCATTCGTCACGCCCTTCGCCATGACCAACAGTTCTCAGTTCCGTCCACCGGGACCGCCCGCCCTTGCTAGCGCGAAGTATGATGCCGATTACAACGAAGTCAAAACACTCGGCGCGGCGGTCGGCTCTGCGCGCACGCCTGAGCAAGATCTGATCGCCCTGTTCTGGGCCGACGGCGCAGGCACCGAGACGCCGCCTGGGCACTGGAACAGCATCGCGCAGGGCGTCGCCGCCGCCATGGGCAACACCATGGAGGAAAACGCGCGCCTGTTCGCGCTCTTGAACATTGCCATGGCCGACTCGGCCATCTGCGCCTGGGACGCCAAGTACACATTTAACTTCTGGCGCCCAGTGACCGCCATTCGCAACGGGGACGCGGACGGCAATCCCGCCACGGTCGCCGATCCAACTTGGAGTCCGTTCATCGCCACGCCACCATTCCCCGAATACACTTCCGGCCACAGCACCTTCAGTGGCGCGGCCTCGAAAGTGCTGGCCGGGTTCTATGGAACGGACAACGTTGCCTTCACTACCGGTTCGGATTTCCTGCCCGGTGTGACGCGCAGCTTCACTGGCTTCCGGGCCGCGGCCAGCGAGGCGGCCCTCAGTCGCCTTTACGGCGGCATCCACTTCCGGTCCGCCAACGAGGACGGGCTGGCTTCGGGCATCGCCATCGGCGAATGGACTTTCGCGGACTACCTGCAGCCGAAGGGCAATCGCTCTCGCAAGTAGTCAGGTGGTTTATTCCATTGGGCACTCGCCCCCCCCGATTGCGGGCGGATCAATCCACATGCCTGATTAACGCGTTTATCAGGACTTAGCAAGCTGAGATTCGTAAAATCGTGGCACCTTGGATTTCCTTTTGGAGTTACCCAAGTTATGCTTCTCGCATTATGGGGACGAGCCGAATAACGCTTAATTCCACTAGCATCCCACCGGGCGAAGCCAGAAAACAACGAGAGTAATGCCGACCTTGCCCACTGACGGCGGATTCTGTCTGAATGACCGGGATACCTACGATGGGAGGTTCTTTTCCCTTGTTCTATGAGGATCTTTCTCCATGTATGTATGTCGCTTCTTCGCTTGCTGAGGGGGAGAAACTTAAGGCAGTCGGATGGCTTGCTTGGGGCCATCCTTACACGCTACGCCAACTCCAATTGCAGGAGATGCGCTTTGGCCAGCTACTTCGACTGCTTGTAGATCCTTGGGAGCACTTTCGTTTTATGGGAAGCCACGAGTGTGAATTCTGTCCCGAAGAACCCATTCAAGTCTCCCTCGAAAGAAATAAAGGGGCTGAAGAGCCCTGGGTGACTCGCCAAGTCCCTGATAGCGTGGAAATTGAATGTATCCAATGGCAAACCCCACATTTGGAGGCGAATTACCGACGCCATAAGATCGAGCGCGATGGGCTCGTCGTCCATTTTGGAGCCAATAACCTCTACGTGCCTGCCGATGGTTGCGTCTACGTGGCACCTTCGATGATTGCGCATTACATGGATGCGCACAGCTACGAGCCGCCAGCGGTTTTTTGGGAGGCTGTAATGAACTGTCCCGAAATGGGCTCCGAGACCTATAGGCAGGCATTAATCGCCAATGAGCCTTCAAATGAGGATTGGGTGTGCGCAGTGCAGACGGGGTAAAGCGGCCACTTCTCAATCGCCATCTGGCAAACAGCATGGATCGAGATCGGCCTCTAAATGAGCGGACAGCCATGCACAGGGGATTGGAATTTTTGAGTGCGGGTTTCTGTCCAGCTTTCTCCACTCAGGCCATATTTGTTGGTACACAGACTGAGATAGAGCGCATCTGAAATAGGCGCCACTGATTCTTTCTTTCAGTGCTGCCTTCTCAGGTAAGAGCGCGCCGAGCGTTCGGCCGATGTTTGCGTTGAACGAAAGGCGATTTCGTCCAATCTCAGTGATTATCCAAGGAATCATAAAAGCGTGCTGTGCTGAGGATTCCAAGACGATGGCTCTACCGCTAGTGTGATCGTAGACTTCCACATGTGCTGTTGGAAAATCATCTGTCCAGTAGGATTGAAAGTATTCGTCGACTGCCTGTCCGATTGCGCTGGCGCTCCGAAAACGGCTAACAAACAAATCTTTTTGTGACGGAAGAATGGAGCCTGATCGGCCTTGGAAATACTCATCGAATGCAGGTTCGGCGTTCTGATCCAGCCAGTTCTGGGTTATTCCGAGATCGGAGAAGGAAACGGGCCCCTCACTGCGCGTGTCCACTGCCACTAAGAACGCCGTTACCTGCTCGTCGGGAATTTCCATGTTCCCTGCCGCATATTTCCCATTCTTTCTCTCGATGCGAACCGATGTTTCCGCACCACCAAATGCGCTTTCCCGAGTGGTGCGAATTACGATCTGGAGGTGGCGGCCATCAGGCAAGCTGGCGCAACACAAAAAAAAGATGCAGAACAGCCAGACCGACGCTTTAGCGGCCATATCGCGGATAGTACCATGCCTAGGGGCCATAGCTAATTGCAGTCAAAACTGCTCCCTCCCAGCAAAATCGCTACACAAATGCCCGCTAAGTCCCGGTAAGTTCGATCTGAACGAAGAACCACGGCCGAGAGGCCAACACACGCGGCGAAGAATCAGAAAGAATTTGTACCCGCGCTCCTCCGCAGCGCGTCGGGAGAGCTTTTGCCCTCTTGACAAAGACCTATCATGGAAGTCGCGTTACCGGACATCTGGGTTACTAGCACTCATCTCATAAATCGACTGAGCGGGCAGTTCGCGAACCTCAGGGGTTGAAGCCCAAGAAATGGAGGCGCTTGTCGGCGCGGCAAGAAGTAAGTCGATCCGGAGGGCGCCGCATGGAAGGCGAAGATCTAAGAGGGGGGAGCTTGCTTCCAGAGCAGGCATGTAGATAGAGTACGAGGCATTCCGAGAAGCACGCAGAAGCGGTGTGAAGATGGACTCCCAAACGTCCACGTACGACCTCGTTGAGCGATTCAAGCGTGGAGACACGGAGGCGTTCAGCCTGGTTTTCCGGAAGTATCAGCGGAGGCTGGCGGTTCTGGTGCACTACAAGATGAGCGCGGAGCTGCGCGGCGCGATGGAAGTGGAGGACGTTCTGCAAGAGGTCTTTCTGGCTGCAGCACAGGACATAGAGCATTTCACGTATCAATCGCCGGGAAGTTTGATGGCCTGGCTTTCGCGAATCGCCGACCACGTGATCGTGGATGCGACACGCTACCAGAAACGAGGAAAGCGCCGGGCAGAAGAGCTGCTGCGGTTCCGGTCGCAGAGCAATCCAACGGGGCCGGAGCCTGTGGATTCGGAAACACCCAGTCGGTTGTTTGCGCGCGAGGAAACGGTGCAAATCCTGCTGAGGAAACTGGATGCACTTCCGGCGGAATATCGGGAAATGATCGTGCTAGCTAAGTTTGAGGGGCTGACGACGAAAGAGATCGCTGAGCGAGTGGGAAAATCGCGAGAGAATGTCGCGCTGCTGCTGCACCGCGGGTTGAAGCGATTTCGCGAGCTGGAAGCGAGGCCAGGACAACCGTGAGCAAGGAAGACCCAAGAAAACAGCCGGAGGCCGCGGAGGGCGGAACGGAGAACGCTTCGGCGAAAGAGCGAGCCATTGCCGAAGCGCTGGCGATGTACGTGGATCGGCTCTCTCGCGAAGAAACTGTGGACATCGAGGCGTTCTGCAAGGCTACCCCGGGGCTGGAGAAGGAGCTGCGACCTTTACTGGAATCGCTGACTGAGATGGACGGACCTTCTTCCTTCTGCCAGCCCGGGCCAGCGCAGGAAGCAGGAGAAAAACTGCCTGATACGCTCTCCGGCCATAAGATCCTCGGGGAGATTGGGGCTGGGGGCATGGGCCGCGTCTTGCTGGCTCTCGACGACCGGCTGGGGCGGAAGGTGGCGATCAAGACGCTGAATCGAAGGTACCAGAACAACGAGTCCGTGCGCACACGGTTCATGCAGGAGGCTCGCGCGCTGGCGCAGATTAATCATCCGAACATAGTCCGCATTTTCAGCTTGGGCCAGCCGGAAGAGGCGCCACATTTTGTGATGGAACTGGTGGAAGGTAGTTCCCTCGTTGAAGCGGCACGCGCGCTGACGCTGCGGCAAAAAGCGGAGTTGCTGCAAAAAGTGGCGCTGGCGGTGGATTTTCTGCACGCGCACCAAATTCTGCACCGCGATCTGAAACCGACCAACATTCTCGTGGGGACCGACCTGGAGCCGAAGATTCTCGATTTCGGATTGGCGCAACACCTCCAGAGTGATGGCAGGCGAATGACGCTCCCAGGCGAGATTATGGGTACTCCGGATTATTTTTCCCCGGAACATACGGTGCCCGGCTCACGATTCGACGCTCGAAGCGATGTTTTTTCGCTGGGCACAATTTTTTACGAGGTTTTGACGGGAAGCCCGCCGTTTCATGGGGAGTCCTTTGCCCAACAAGTCCGGCAGATCCGTGAGGAACTGCCGATCCTGCCGCGGCGGCGGAATCCTGAGGTGCCTGGAGAGTTGCAGGACATTTGTCTGAAAGCGCTGGAAAAGAAACCGGAGAACCGCTATGCGTCGGCACGAGAAATGGCGGATGACCTCGAACGGTTCCTGGCGGCCGAGAAAGTGCACGCGACGCCGACGGCTTATGCCAGCTTGATAGCAGGAAAGATCCAACAGCACATCCAGGAACTGGAAGGGTGGCGGCGGGACGAAATCCTCTCAGAATATGAATTCGACGGTTTCCGGAAGAACTACGGACGGCTCATCGAACGCGAAGACGCGTGGATTCTAGAGGCCCGCCGTTTGACGCTGCCGCAAGTGACGCTTTATCTAGGGGCGTGGATTCTGACGGTTGGAGCAGCCCTGTTATTCCTCTTTCAGTTTTTGCACCTGCCGGGGAAAGTTTCCGTTGCGTTGATAGCGGGCGTCGCCGCGTTGATGGTTTGGAGCGGGCTGCGAATCTGGAGAAGAGGCCAACTGCGCATCGGAATCGCTTTCCTGCTGACGTTTTGCCTGCTACTGCCAATCGTTCTATTGCTCACGATGATCGAGTATCGCATAGCCGCAGTGCCGTCCCCGCACAAGGACTGGGAATTGCTGGTGAATCTGAAGGAGCCATTCCGCGCGGTCACCAACGCGCAATTGTGGTGGGCGATTCTTCTCACACTGCCCGCTTGCTGGTGGCTGCGCCGATTCACGCAATCGTCGGTCTTTTCCTTGATGATCGCGGTTATGGGAGTGGCGCTGAGCTTCGTAACACTTCTCAGGCTCGGATGGCTGGAGTGGGCAAAGAACGACCCGGGCTGGTTCTATTTCAGGATTCTGCCGGTGGCGATGGTGTTTTTTATCACGGCATTTGCCGTCGAGCGATTACGCTTCCCGAACGATTCTCGGTATTTCTATCCAATTGCAGTTGTTCTCACGCTGCTCGCATTGACCGGGCTCGCTGCTCAACACGAACCTTACCGAGCATGGATGGAAAGAAATCTAACCTGGACCCGCGGGCAGATCGAGTACCTGTTTATCGTGAATGCAGCCATCTATTTCGCCTTTCAAGCGATTTGCGACCGGTTTCCGTCCCCACAGATGCGAGCGGTGGCGAAGGCATTCCGGTTTGTCATCCCGGGCCACATTCTGACATCCCTGTTGTTCCTGTGGTTTGATGCCTACGGGCGGTGGCAAGACGATTTCGGTAATCTCGTCAAGAAAAGAGAAGCACGGATACTTGAGTTTCTTGTTCCTATGGTAGCTTGCCTCTTCATCTTCGGAAGCATCCGAAAACAGATGAAGAATTTTTTTGTGAGCGGCATGGTCTTTCTAGCCATTGGAATCGTTCTGTGGCAATTCGATCTCTATGAGAGAGAATCCCGCTGGCCCATCTTTCTACTCATCCTAGGGGCGGCGCTGATGATCAGCGCTACGCGATACTCCGCCATCAAGATGGCGGTAGCCCGACTGGTTCGACGGCGGGCGTGAGAGTTCGCAACTTTCTTGGGAGTTAGTGCAATTCCTGCCTAAGTTTGTCGCTATTCCTAAATGATGGGAAAGAAAGCCTGGCAAGGCATGCGTCGGAGCATGGCGAGGCCGGGGCCGATCGAGGGGAGAGCGGCCATGACAAAGGAGAGGTGTGTACAGAGGCGTCAAAGCCAGTGGGTGATCGGCATGGCATTGGCGCTCGCAAGTTTCGCGGGAGCCGGTTGCGAAGATAGTGGAAATCCCTTCGTGGTGTCCCTCCAGCCCTTCTATACAAAAGTGGATTTGGAGGCAGATCCCGGGTTGATCGGCACGTGGAAGGACGAAGAAGGGGATGTAAGTTTTACTTTTGAAGCGGGAACAGAGAAGGAGTACACGCTGGTGGTTAAGGAGAGAGAGGGCGAACAGGAGACCTCGGGCGAATTCGAAGCTCACCTGATGCACTTGGGTGGAACGTGGTTTATAGATTTTTTCCCCAAAGACAACAGCGGAGAAGATGCATTCCACCGCGTTCATTTTTTCCGCGGGCATTCCATCGCGCGGGTGGAACTTGGACAAGACTCGATGCAAATGAGGTTTTTGAGCGCGAGCTGGCTGAACGCGCGAATCGAGGAGAAAAGCATCGATACGCCGCACGAGAAAGCAGACGAGTCAGTGTTGTTAACGGGAACGACCGAAGAAGTGCAAGAGCTGGCGTATTTGTATGTCAGTGACGAGAAAGCATTCGGGAATCCTCTCTCTCTGGAGAGGGTCCGAGCGGAGGAGGATGAGCAATGATCGCCATTTATTCGAAGGAAGCGGTGCGAATTGCGCATGACGAGCTGGATCAGTGGAGTGGAAGCAAGCCAAAAGCTTGCGATCGGCTGGACAGCTGGAAAGAGATTGCTGCTTATTTCCGGCGCTCGGTACGTTGTGTTCAGAGATGGGAGCGAACGGAAGGACTCCCGGTCCTTCGTCATCAGCATGCAAAGGGTGCGACGGTGTACTCCTACCGACATGAACTTGATACGTGGTGGGAGGGAGGGAAGACCGTTGTTACTGGGCAGCCAAAGTAACATGCTGACCCACTAAAACCTTCAAAGCGTTGAGCGGTTGAAACCTATGGCCAATGGCCTTAAACCGAGAGCATGGATCTCACCGACGCTCAGTGGGCCGTTCTCGAACCCCATTTCCGTCCCCAGCGGCGGGAAGATGTCGTTGCTGCTGTGATGCCAAGTTCGCACTTCATGTCACGACTGCGCGTAACTCCTGAGCAGTCGCGTATCTGCCTGTCCCTGGTTTAGATCGTGCATGGCACGCCATGTGGAACTGACGGACCCTGCCCCCGGCTAGTGCTGAAGAGCATTTCTCGACAACTGCACGAGTTTTGACGAAACTAGGCCCAGCCAGCCGACGTATTCGATCTTTAGGAAGGTCAACCTGTGGGTTCTCTCCTCAACTTCTTTTTTCTCACTTACGTTGCGACCTGGGCCTGCTTCATCACCGTAGTGAGGATCTCCCACGGGCCAGCGCCGACCGCCCCGGCAATTGCGCTAGTTCGCGGGTTCTTGTTGCTTCTCGGCACCTTCGCTCCGTCATTGGTGGCTCTCGGGATCACCGCGCGCGCCGAGGGACGCGTAGGCGTACGCGCCCTGCTTCGTCGCATAGTCCAATGGCAGGTCGGTACGCGATGGTATCTGTTCGCCGTCAGCTATCTGCCAGCGATCAAGCTCTCCGTTGCGCTCGTGCATCGCGTCATGACCGGCTCATGGCCGCGCTTCGGCACCGAGCCCTGGTACATCATTGTGGTGGCGATCGCCATCTCCACACCGGTTCAGGCAGGGGAAGAGATCGGATGGCGCGGCTATGCTCTTCCCCGTCTGGCGGGTCGCTTCGGATTCGCGCGCGCGAGCATACTGCTCGGATTGATCTGGTCCTGCTGGCATCTGCCAGTCTTTTTTCTTAGGGGAGCTGACAAATACGGCCAGTCTTTCCCGGTCTGGACGCTCCAAGTGGTCGCGCTTTCCGTCGCCATCACGTGGCTCTACGCCCACACGAATGGGAGCCTGCTGCTCATCATGCTGATGCACTCTGCCGTGAACCAGACTGTAGGCATCGTTCCTTCAGCCAACGCGAATCCAGGGAATCCCTTTGCGCTCAGCGTTTCGTTGGTGATGTGGCTCACGGCCGCGTTCTTGTGGGTCACTGCTCTCTACTTCCTTGTTCGGATCCCCAAGGTGGAACTGTCGCGCGCCGACAAGCTGATCTCGGGTCCAATTCCACTTCTCCGATAAGCGTTAATCAGGCACCCACGCCCCGTTTAGCGTGAAATTCGACCTGAAGATTTGATGCATTCGTTGACTTGAATGGGTGTGCTATCTAGAATGGTCGGACACTGACGGATTCCGACACGCTCATCGGGCAGACTGTCTCCCACTACCGCATCCTTTTCTGGAAGGAGAAAAACCGTGGATCGAAATTGGCAAGTGAGATCAGCAGGCCGAGAGAGCGGGCACCGATCCCATTTGGGGCCGCTGGCATGTGTCGCTTGTATACCTCTGCTGATCTGTGTCGGTTGTTACCCCCTCCCCGTTCGCGCCCCTGCTCGAACGACGGATTCATCTGGCAAAGCCATCGACCTGACCTTCCTAAAATCAGGCTCAACGACACGCGAGGAGGTCTCGAAAAACCTCACTGCCATTGACACTGGCGCGAGCCAACCGGATTTCTTCTGGGGACGGTTGCGCATGTCGAAATACCGCCAGATTGTGATGGTTGGCTATGTGCCTATCGGGCCTGGCGACCGCATGTGGGGCACCGGGAATCTTTTGGTCAGTTACGATCAGAAGGGCTTCGTCAAGGACTTTGTCGTCGTCAGCGATTCAGAACTCCTACATCAACTCGACCTCCTCGTCGAGGCGGCAGCACCCCCGCAGCCCGACCTGTCCTCCCGCGTCTCGATAAGTTCAGTTGTCTATTGGGTTCATGAAAAACACGAGCCCCGCCGGGAAGCATCTGTGCAGCTCACTTTGGACGCCGATTCGGTTGAATGTTTCGATGTGAAGATCGGGCGCAACCAATTGCAGCGGATTCTTGTAGAAAACGGCAACAATCTCAATCAGCTTCGACTCAAATTATTACTTCGTCAGGCGGTCGATTTCTCCAAGACTCCGCTTCATAAAAGGATCAACCGCCTCGATCTCAGCGTGGACCCGCCAACGCTCCTTATGCTGCACCGATATGTGAAAGGAATCGCCCGAACCGCTCCGCCTGCAATATCGACAGATCCCTCTCATATTACAAAAGGAGGGCCTGAGAGTCTGTGAACCAATCCACTTGCCCTGATAAGTAACCGGACAACTGGAATCGTCCCAAAACCATATGTCCGATAATCCGACTTAGTTGTTCTGGTCACAGCATGACTTTTCCAAGTTCGGCACCAGTCAGGAGATTTGGACACACTGCTTTTCATACCGAAGACCTGAACT
>WNGH01021767.1_pt1 | contig 11111 bp, 8 predicted proteins | sample 5400631 | NCBI WGS metagenome assembly WNGH01 (sample SAMN13153373, study PRJNA577476) | soil metagenome | isolation source: 115 cm soil or saprolite under Garry oak tree replicate 1 | place: USA:California | collected 2016-06-15 | reverse complement strand
GGATGAGGACTACTGGTTTTCTTAGCTGGCTGGCGACTTCTGTCATGACTCCGCTGCCGAAGAGGTCCTGCTGGTCTACTCTTGAGATCAGGACTAGATAGTCGCAGAGCGCCATGGAGAGAAGGGTGTCCTTCTCGATACCCGGATGGCTGTCGATGAGCAGATAGTCAAGGTTGTAGTCTCGGGCAAGGTCTTCGAGAACTCTCTTGAACGTGTAGAGGTTGAAGCCAGTGTCGAGAATGGATAGAATATCGTCGAGCTTGTGCCCTGCCGGGCAGAAGATCAAGCAACCAGCCTTCAACTGGATTTTGCTTGTCAGATCCACAACAGACTGGCTAACTGGAGCTTTGTGCTGGAGCACATCGTTTATCGTTGCCTTAACATCAGCATCAGCGACTCCGAAGATAACGTGAAGACCCGGACCCTCTAGGTCTAGATCAACTACTCCGACCCTCTTTCCCAATTGAGCAAGGGTAACGGCGAGGTTGGCCGAGATAGTGCTCTTTCCGGTGCCGCCTTTGAATGATTGAACTGAGATGATGTTGACTATCTTTAGCGCCTCGCTTGAGTCCCGAAATGCCTTGTCGGTGATAGGACAGCTTTCAGTCGGAAGCAAAAACCAGCCGTAACCTAAGGGAGCAGACTCATAGTATGCGGCCAAAAACCGTGCTCAGACTTCAGGAATTGTTACCGGCCCTGCCACCCATATGGCATCACAATGTTTTCGGTCAAATCTGGTACAATTATCTACGGGCAGGCAAGGCTGATCCTTGACAGGCGCAACAGTACAAGCCCTTGAAGCAACCGAGAACAGGCTCGCATACTTCCTCGAGAGATTTCCCGAGTATCGTAAGACTCTGAGACTTGCCTTGACGCACGAAGAATCAGGCCGAGAGGCTCGAAGCTATCAGGGATGGCAGTGGCACGACGTCGAGACACACCCGACCAAACTCATCCGTCTCGTAACCGAAGGAATCAGCAGAATCAGTCTTCGGACCCGTCAGGCTACCTCGTACATTCTTCGTGACAGAGACGCCGTTAAACGGGTCTTAGCCAGGTCTTAGAAATATTCGGGAACAGGCGAGGCCTGAACAAGAGAGTAGCCGTTCTATTCGACAGAATGTCCTACCCCTGAGTACTTTCGTTTCCGAAAGAGGCCTTACCGATCCTGAACTCGTAGAACCAATTCCCGATTTATGAAAAGCAGTGCCTTGTTCTTATCCTTGGGAATCAGACTATCTGCATCAGATTGAGCACGGGATATCCTTTGTCGAAGTTTAGGTCGACTCCGTAGAGCGGTGTGAAGGGTTTCACTCCGTATATGACGAGTGAGCCGTCAGCGTTCTTGATCTTGAGGTGGTAATCGACTACCGACAGCCATTGGTCCCTCAGTTTGGAATCGGTGGAAGCGATTGCAATGTTCAAACCCTCGGTGTCTCGCATGTTGGCCCCCAGTTCAGTGAGCCCCGGGACTGAGAGTTCGTCGCGTCCGTAGACTTGGACTGCTTTGTCGACGTTTATGTCGAGCATTCTGTGGGGTGAGATCTTTGCGAGTTCGTCCCACGCATGTGCGAACGTCTTGACATCGTCCGAGAGATTGCTTTTCATCACGAGCCTCCATTTCTTCGGGGCGAGTGACTGGTTGTACTCTAATATTCTCACCCTTTCGTCTATGGCTTCCCATCCGACGTATTTGCTGAGAGATTCTGCGACGGTGTCGGAGCTATACGCGGCGGTTGGGACGATGACGCAGGGACCCTTCTGGTTGATGAAGTTCGCCCGCACCATGTTAAGAATGGTCCGAATCTCGACTGGGGAGACGCTGCTGTCAACGTCTATGAGCAGAAAAGAGCCTCTCGGGATCGAGCCTCCCAGCATCTGGTCCATGCCTCTGCTGCCGAGAGAGAAGGCTCCGCTGGGATTAGGAACAGGCTCCAATGGTTTCGGGTGCAAGTTAGTTCCTGGCGTTCGCAGTCCGTTAGGAAGTATGGTGAACCTTGCCTTGTCGAGCGAGAATATTCCCCGTTTTGTGGGAACGCTGAAGCCGCGTAGTTTGTTCATGGCGATGGTTCGAACCCTCCTTCCGTCAAGCTCTGACTGGTCGAGAGTTACGATTCCATCCACAAGGTAGCCGAGGTCACCAGCCTTCTTGGAATCTTCGACCACTATCACAACGCTAACTTTGCTCTCATCCAGCTCGGAGAGGACCGCTGACTCGAGCATCTTTCTGCCCTCATCGTTAGTGTTTCGGATAGCACCTTCCCAACTGTCAACAACCAAGACCGCTCTTTGCTTCGAGTGCTTCAATCTGAGAACTTGGTTGAAAATAGTGTCGGGTTCGACCCGGCGGAGATCGTGAAGCTCGTCTATCCAGCTTGCCCTCGCTGTCCTGCCGGACATCGTGTCGATGACTTCGTCTATCCAGGGAAAATGCTGACGGAGTCTGGCCGGGGCCACCCTGCTCGACGCGTATATCTTGTGGGTCTCCTCCAGGCTGTTGAGAATCTCAAGCGCAAAGGTCGTCTTGCCTGAACCGGGAGGTCCCTGAACGAGTAGGACCTGACCAGGAGTCTGCAGGAATTTGAGAATGAGATCAAACATCACGGACTCTAAGCTCGTATCAGGCGGAACAGGGGCGAGGTCCACTGGACCCTCCAGCTGAGATTGACCGCGTGCTACACTCATTCTAGGCCACAGCACAATCTAGGAGGCAACAAATCCATAGGAAAATTGTTACCCTCATCCCGGTCGTAACCGGTCAACTAGAATATCCCGGAAAATAGACACACACGCACCGCCTCGAGAAGGGCTACACTCCGACTCGAAGGAAATTTTTAGAGGGGCCATCCAGTAGAATTAGGGTGAATCTCAATGGGCAATGCTCCTATGAAGAAGTCGCCGTTCAAGTCTGGTCATCAGTCTAGAAAGGTGACTTGTGAAAAGTGCGGGGAAACGTTCGATAGGGTCTTCTACGAGAGAGTTCACAAGAACATCTGTACGGGAGCCAGCAAAGTTTTCGTTCCGCGGGCTCGATCTCAGTAGATTCGTCGTCTATCCGTAAATCTCTTCGCCAGCAGCGAAGGCTGTGAGGTATAGGAGAACAGACACACACAGCCTGACACTGTCGTTATTCAAAGGGCCCTCAATTTTCTGATTTGATAGTCCCACAATGCCGATAGTCCGGTAATGCTATAGTGAATGTTGGAGAAAATCGATGGGACTATCGGTGAAACCCGTGAGGATCCGGGACTCAACCTACCTGCAGGTTCCGAGAGATGTCGCAGAGCTCCTCCGAGTGATGGCGTCAAAGATCTGTAGCGTCAATTTCAAGATTGACGAGAAGGAATGCACGCTGATCTACAGCTTCGCCAAGCCTCTACTGGATATGAAAGAGGAGCCGTCCGACCCTATGCTCGCCCTAGCTGAATGACATAGGTGCAGGATGACAATCCGAACGGAACCCTCAAGTCTTTTTTCTGATACCAGCAACCAAAGTCGCTGCGGCGCCCATACTGCAAATACCCTGTTCCGTATAGGAGTCTACCAACTGGATGCTTTCTAAGATCTCGTTGTTATCCGATCCCTCTTCCTCAGCTCATGCCTGACAGCGAGTCTGAAAACCCAGTAGATCACTAACACAGGTATCAGAACGGTCAGAATCTATATGAGGAGTATTTGTGGGGGACCACCAAGAGCGATGGGTCAGGAATGGCGAAGTCTTCCCTAAAAGTAGATACTCATCTCATATTTTTTCGCGGAGGATTCCGAGACACAGGGTTAGGGGAAAGGGATCCTTAGGTCTAGGACCGAAATGATCGTCAGTCCGACTGAGTGATGACCCTGTTCAAATCAGCGAGCGATTGAAAACGTGAACTGGTTGTTCCTTGCGGTCACTACTGTGATAGTGTAGGAGTAGCCGGGCGTGAATGTGAACGCCGTTCCTGTTAGAGTGCAGCTGCTGCAGCTTGAGCCGATCAGAAAGTTCGTCGGAACTACATTCGCCGGCGCTATTGTGGGCCCTGGCCATGCGGTATACGCATACTGGTTGCCGGAGGCATCCTTCACATAATAGGTGACGAGTTGGATGGAGACACTTCCAAAATTATGGAGATACATCGTGACGTTGGTCCCAGAGCTGAACGAGTAACTGTCCAACCCCATAGACTCACGTACATTGCTAATAATGACCGTGGTAACATTAGCTGTCACCATCACGGAGCGCGATATGCTGCCACTAGCCCCGGTGACGTTGAAGTAGTATGTGCCGACTTTCGTAGTGTTCGCGGCCGAGATTCCGAGCAATGTACTGTTAGATGTTCCACTAGCAATCATCAACGGACTCAACCCTCCGGCCGCCCCCATGAAGGCAAAGGGCACTGCTACAGTCATCGTGACCTTCCCGGTGAAGCCATTCAAGCTAGTCACTAGTATCGTTGTGGAGTTTGCTCCTCCACGAGCTATGTTCATGAAGGGTAGACTTGCAGTCAGGATAAAGCCTGGACCCGCCAATACAGTGATAGTCAATTGGACACTGTGCGTCTTGGGACCACTTGTCCCTGTAACAGTAACTGGGTAGTTGCCCGTTGGAGCATTAGGAGAAGCCGCGACCGTTAGAGTCGAGTTGACTGCTCCCTTGGCTGGAGGAGTGACTACGCTCGGGTTCAACGATGCTGTTAAGGCGCTTGTTGCGTTCGAGGGTAACACGTCGCTAAGCCAAGTAATATTGTTGTAGCTGTTGATGCTCGTTACCGTGAGCGTGACTGTCCCGGTGGACCCTTGTTCAATATTCAGGCCTGCCTGTGAAGAGGACAGGGTAAAGTCTTCAGGGTGTGGCGTCGGTTTCAGACTTAGCGCATTGGCGAGTTGGGGATCGGCCATGAACACTCCGACAACCGATCCAAGCGCAAGGATCGCTACTAGGAAGAGAGACCAGACCGGAACAGTTCTCTTAATCGCGGACGTGGTTGATTCCATCTGACTCATTAACGCGTTGAGTGAGAAAGGGAAACCAAAACCTGTTTGTTACCTGATTGTCTTAGCGAACGTTCCCTCGCACGGAGAGGCAATACGATTGACACCATGTCCCTAATCCCCGAAAGCCCCACGGGACGATCGTGATTCTCCCGCGGTGAGGAATGTCCGAAATGGCGCGGGTAGGAGTTTTGGGTCTTGGCAAGATGGGAAGCGCGTTCGCAACCAATCTTCTCTCAAAGAGAAACGAGGTCCACGTCTACAACAGGAGCAAAGATAGGCTACGCGGGCTGATTGCGAAGGGAGCGATAGCGCACCCCTCTCCCATCGAGCTGGGCAAATCTGTCGATGTGGTCATTACTTCTCTACCAGACCAGGACGTCGTTGACAATGTGGTCATGGGAGACAGTGGGGCGCTGAGGGGTGTGAAGAAGGGAGCTCTCTGGATCGAAATGAGTACCATCGATCCAGATGCATCTATCAGGCAGGCAGAGCAAGCGAAGAGGGCGGGCGTCGATAGGCTTGACGTCCCGGTCATAGGCAACCCAGACATGGCCGCTAAAGGAAACTTATCCCTACTCGTGGGCGGCGACGAGAACGTGTTCGAGAAGAGCCGAGAATTTCTCAACCAGCTCGGCACGACCGTAATCTACCTTGGAAAACCTGGGAGCGGGCATAAGATGAAGCTCATCCTCAACCTCTTTCTCGGAACCATGAGCCTGGCCTTCTCAGAAGCCTTCGTACTTTCGCAGAAACTCGGCTTCGAACCCCGAGCCTTCGTCGACGCCTTCAACAAGACGCCTCACAAGAACTACTTCTCAGATGTCAAAGGACCCTTAATCGCAAAAGGAGACTATACTCCTCTCTTCACTGTGAACATGCTCTTGAAGGATCTAACCCTGGCGGAAAACCAAGCAACACGACAGAAGGTAGCACTCCTCGCTGGAAGCCTCGCGAAGCAACTCTTCACCACCAGCGTGAACCAAGGCCAGGGCGAAATGGATTTCAGCTCTATCGCAGTAACGTTGCAGAAGCTAAACGGAATCCCGCCGCCAGCTTAGAGCGCAATCCTAACCGCGCCGAGGGAGAGACTATGCTGGCGAAAGTCAGGAAGGTAATGTCAACCAGCGTTCCCAGAGTGAAATCCTCCGACAGTATTCTCGAAGCGGCCAATGTAATGAATCGTGAGAGAACTTCCGGCGCAGCAGTTGTTGAGGGAGAGAAGGTTGTGGGCTTGATTACCGAGCGCGCACTACTCTGGAAGTTTGTTCCACTAAACAAGAGACCGGACGAGGTCAGCGTAGGTGAGATGTTGGTTCCGTTCTTTAGGATAGGTCCGGACGAATCAACGAAAACCGCGGCGAAGACAATGGTCGAGAACCGAATCACCAGGCTCGGTGTTTTCGAAGGTGAAAAATTCCTCGGCTGGGTCACTCTCACTGACTTGGCGAGAGAGTTCTCAAAACCACGGCTACTCAAGGCGCTAATGGCTCGTGAGGAGCCCGAAGACAAGCAAGTTCTCTGTCCCAATTGTCGAAAGGCTTTCTTGGAAAAGATCACGAACACTGAGGGGGTAATCTTGAGGTGGGAATGCCCGAATTGCCGCTATGCTCTGTAGACCAACTGAGATGCTTGGGGAGAGATGATCTGCCATGATCGACCCGCATCGTTGAACGTAGCTCCTGCTAACCTGACAACGCGGTTTTCGTGACGAATTTCTCTAGATTTCTTAGGCGGTTGCTACTTGGACGGTCTTGGCTTTGGCCAGGATTTGCTCCCGGCTTAGGTCCATGTTATGAAACGCTTTGTTGTGCTGCTGGAAGTCCTCTACCAACTCGTCGTCGGAATCGGCTCGTACTCGGAAGCCACACTGGGAACATGCAACTTCTTTGGTCATACTTACCGAGTTCTAAAGGGTCCCACTTGTCAATTTAACATTTGTCATCTTGGCTTTTCAAGTCGGAATTTGTGAAAAGAAAGTCGATGCGAAGGCTGTTCTTTCTTGATGGGGAGTCCCTTATTTCGGCAGTTGTCCGGGACAAGTGTCCTGGGTACCGGGGATTCTTGGGTGACTAAGCGTGGACTCGTTCCTATAGCTTGGAAGGCGGCTGACCCGCGCGCATTCTGAACTCAAAAAAGCATGAAGAACTCTTCTTCCAAGAAGAAATTTCATGGTCGGCGCGAAGATCTTTTCGACCGCGGGGGGGCACTCAGATCTCGCGCCACAGAGGGCTGGAACGTCTATTCGGTGAGAGCGTTCGTCGTCTCGCGCAGGCGCCTTGCGAGTTCTTTCATGACGCCCATGGCGATCTTGGGATCAGTTTCAATCGCCGCTTTGAAGTTCCAGAGCGGCATCACCAGCGCCTTAGTTCCGGATTCCGCCGAGACCACTGTGGCGGATCTCGGCTGCTTATCGATCAGAGCCATCTCTCCAAAGAACTGGCCTCGACCCAGCTTCGTAACCAGCTTCTCTCCCTTACGGACTTCGACCGACCCGCCTGTTATGAGATAGAACGCAACCGCGGACCCCCCCTCCTTCTCTATAATCTCTCCAGCGTCGTAGGACCGCTCTCTGGCGAACGCGCTTGCAACCGACTTGATCTGCTTCCCCTTCAAGCCAGCAAAGAGTGGAACCTCTGCCAGCATTTTAGCTGTCTGCGGATTGGCTTTCTTATCCAAGGATTATCTCAACTGACAGCAAGTCGTTTTTGTCTGCTTACTTAAAGCGTTAGCCCCACGGATTCCTCGGCGCGCGCTTCTTTCAACCCTCTTCGCGACATTTCCGTTGATATCTGGAGAAATTGATTCAGCACAAATCCAAATACTCGCCTCTCGATTACATGCCGTATGCCGAATCTCACCTTCCTTGGCACCAGCGGCTCGGTCCTGACCAAGGAGAGAATGTGTGCTGGCATCGTCTTCGAAGATAAGCTGCTGGATGTGGGATTCGGAGTTCTCACGAACTTGGTAAGATCAGGTAAGAAGCTCGATTCGATCAATGATCTCTACATCTCTCATACTCACTCGGACCATATCGGAGACTTCACCGGACTTGTCTGGGCCATGGCGATGGAAGGCAGAACCAAGCCCCTGCAAGTAGTCAGCTCCTTCAGCGCAGGAACTGCACTAGAGCGAATCCTTGATCTCCAGTCGACCCCTTACGCATGGGTGAAATTTGACATTTCTTTCGTGAGGCCGGAAGATGTCAGAGTCAAGTCTGTCACGACAGTCCATGACCCTGAGAATCTGGCCTATCGATTCCAGACAGACCGAGGCGATCTCGTCTACATCGGAGACACAGCCAGGTCCGAGAAGATTTCAGAATTCGCAAAAGGATGCGACTTGCTGATTCACGACTCCACCTACCTCGATGGACAAGAATCACTGGCAGTCCTAACCCAACACTCCACCGCGCGAGAGGCGGCAAACACGGCTAAGCTTGCCAAGGCGAGAAGGCTAGTTCTAACTCATTTCTCCCCAGGGAACCAGGGTGCCGAAAGGCGCTATCTAGCTCAGGCCTCATCAGCTTTCGATGGAAGAATAGTCGCGGCAAAAGACCATCAAATCCTAACCGTATAGGAATCTCAGTCTTGAGGTACCAATCGTCTACTCCTCAATTACAAATCGGCCTTCGCTAGCAGCGATTTGTATCTGGGGTCGGTTCTGAACCTCTTCAGGTCAGGGCTAAACCTGAGAGAAGGGAAGGCAATCTTGCCGGCTTCGAGAGCCTTTTCGGCCCATAGGAACGCGTTATCTTGGTCTCCTAGAATCGAGTAGACCGTGATGAAGATTGTCGGGTTTGAGTATCCAAGCTTTGAGTCTTCCATCGATGCTTCGAACAGTTTCTTAGCCTGCTCGGTCTTTCCTGACGCAGCGTATACGTATGCTAGATGTGCTGCGGCTTCCGCTTTTCTCTCACTAATGTCAACCAATCTTCTCGCGTCATTAACAGCCTCCTCGAACAGTCCGTTTCGCACATGCAGGTGGACTAGATAGTCTTGGGCTACGACGAAGTTAGGGTTCATTTCAAGATACTTGTGACATTCATCGAGGGCTTTGTCATATTGTTCTGAGAAGAAGTAGGCCGATACGACGCCCATTCCTACTACAGGAGAGAGGGGATCCAGAACCTGTGCTTTCTCGGCTGCTGTGACCGATTCTTGTAGCCTCCCTGTCGTTTGCAAGAGCACGGAATGCAAATAGTGCGCGTTTGCATAGTTTGGGTTCAACTGGATCGCCTGCTTGAACTGCTCTTCTGCCAGGTCCCAGTCCCAGTTGTAGATCATCAGAACGGCGGCGAGCGCAGTGTGTGCTTCTGCAAGCTTATCGTTGAGTTCCAATGCTCTGTACGCGTAGCCTCGTGCCTTCTCGAATGCTTCTCTGGAAGGGAGGTAGAGATGGCGCCCCATCAGGGTATAGCAATCCGCCATTCCCGCGTGAGCTAGGGCGTAGTTGGGATCCTTCTCTATCGCTTCCCCGAAATACGCTATTGCCTTCTCAAGGTCTTCCTTAGTCCTCCTGCTCCAGTAGTATCGTCCTCTTAGGTAGAGGACATAGGCTCCAATGTCCTCGGGAGCCTTCTCTTCGATGAATTTTCTGTTCTCTTTGAGGAGCTGAACTTTCAAAGCTTGAGCTACTCGGTCCGCGATGTCGGTCTGTATCTTGAAAACGTCCTCCAGTTCTCTGTCGTACTTCTGTGCCCAGATGGGTGCTTCGCTTCCGACATCGATCAGCTGGACGCTGATCCTGAGTCTGCCCCCCGCCTTCCTTACGCTTCCCTCAAGAATGGTTCCGACCTTGAGTTCTCGTCCGATCTCGCCTACGCTCTTGTTTACTAGCCTGTACTTCATGACAGATGTTCTTGCGATCACTCTCAGTCCAGGAATCGAGGAGAGCGTGTTGATGATTTCTTCTGTCAAGCCGTCGGCAAAATATTCGTCCTGTTGGTCCGAACTAAGAATCGTCAAGGGAAGGGCGGCGACCCTTCGAGGCTCAAGAGTTTCAGTCTTGGGGAGTTTGGTCCGTTCAGTTGGCGGCAGAACTTTGTAAACCTCGGTAGGCGTCTGGACGTTTTTCAGCTGGTTTTGTCCAAGAGGCACTGTACGGAATTCTTCGTTGTTCCGAACGTGATCAAAGACCTGTTGAGTTATGCAGATTCCTCCGGGATCCGCGAGAGACTGGATTCTTGAAGCGATGTTCACAGCGTCTCCATAGACGTCTCCGTCCTGATGTTCAACGTCTCCGAGGTGAACCGCAACTCTCAGCAGTATCTTCCTCTCGGGAGAGACGCCCTCGTTCCGTTTGTCCATGAGTTGCTGGATCTCTAGGGCGCTTCTTACGGCTTCGAGAGCGCTTGGAAATTCGACGAGAAAGGCATCGCCGATAGTCTTGACTTCACGGCCCTCATGTCTTGCAAAGACCGGGCGCAACAACTCCCTGTGCTCTTCGAGAAGGGTGAGCGCGAGCGCTTCGTTCTTTTCTGAAATGGTTGCATAGTCCACCATGTCGGTGAACATTATCGCTGCGAGTCTCCGCTCGCTCTTTGACAAAAGGGGGGTCCTTCCTGTCCGGGTATGTTGAAGAATAATGAGGCTTACTCCAGCCCTATTCTCTTTAGGAGATCTTGGTACCTCGGGTCGCTTCGGATGCCATCGAACAGTTCGTCCGTCCTAATGTACAGCAGGTCATCCTCCTTTCGTGAATACGATTTCTCTAGCCATTCGAATCCTTTTTCGTTCTCACCAAGATAGAAATGGAGACCGGCTGCCTGCAAGGCGGAAATTGCTAGAGGCTCGCCAAAATGCGACTCCAATTCAGCCAGCAGTTTTCTAACTTTCTCCTGGTCATTATCAAAATATGCGACGAGTGCGTCGAGAATCTTGACTGGTCTGTGATATGTTCCTCGGCCGAGCCCAACAGCAATCTTGGCCTCTCGAGTCCCGCGCTCGATGGCAATCTTAGCCTCGAGCTTCATGTCCGCCCGCCTCTTCATCCTGCCGTAGATCACGGCCAAGTCGAAATGCGCCATGGCAAAGTTGGGATCTAACTCAGCCGCCTTTTTGTACAGCTCCAGCGCCTTGTCATAGTCTCCCCTTCGTCTGTAGTAGTGGGCATGGTTGAGGTTGATGACTTGTGAGAAC
>WNGH01006490.1_pt1 | contig 11111 bp, 11 predicted proteins | sample 5400631 | NCBI WGS metagenome assembly WNGH01 (sample SAMN13153373, study PRJNA577476) | soil metagenome | isolation source: 115 cm soil or saprolite under Garry oak tree replicate 1 | place: USA:California | collected 2016-06-15 | reverse complement strand
ACTCGCTCGCTACAGCGGTATCTAGGTGAATTGCTAGTCGTGGCGCCAAGTCTTTCCCCGTAGAGGTTGCTGCAGCCAGGACAATGCTGGGGTCAACTCGCTTGATTGTTTCTAGCGCTATCTGTCGATAATAGTCCGGATGAAAGAGAGCCAATGAGGGATCGTCCGCCAAAATGACCCTGTCAGCTCCATACTTTCCCAGCTCAGCCGCGGGATCCTTCAGACCGTTCCCGATTGCTAGGGCATACTCGCCCACGTTGAGAAGATCTGCTAGTCTTCTTCCTGCGGTGACTGCTTCGAGCGCAGCTTTACGGAAGCCAGGTCCTGACGACTCTGCGAGAACTAGAACTTCTCCTGTCACTGTTCAGATCACTTTGGCCTCTTCGTGGAGGAGCTTCACGAGTGTTGGAACTGCCTCAACTCCTTTTCCAACGATCTTCCCCGGAGGGCGGGGCGGAGGATTCTGGATAGAAACGATTTCAATAGATGACATCGGCAGTTGGACGTCCCTAACGACAATCGGTTTCTTTCTTGCGGCAACAAGCTCCCGGAGAGAAGCGTAACGCGGAACAGTCAGGTCTTTTTCTGCGGTGAACGCTGCGGGAAAGGTCGTCTCCACCGTTATCGATCCTCCTTCTACCTCTCTCTGCGCAACCGCTTTTCCGTCAGATACATCTAGTTTGACGATCTGAGTTACGCAGGGAATCCCTAACAATTCTGCGACCATCTGGCCGACCTGTTGGTTGTCGTCGTCGACGCCTTTCTTTCCGAAGAGAAGAACATCAAATTCCAGGCCTTTCAGCTCGTTAGCGAGTACTTTCGCAGTTGAGCCGGGGTCATCCGGGATTCTGTCGGACCTAAGATGAATTGCCTTGTCGCCACCGAGGGCAAGTGCCTTCATTATCACCTGCATAGTTTTCTCTGGACCCAACGTGACGACCGTTACTTCGCCCTCATGCTTCTCCTTGAGCTGAACAGCCTGCTCGAGGGCATATTCTTCGTAAGGGTTGATTACGAACTCCGCATCTGAGGTATTAATCGACTTCCCATCAGATGTTATCTTGATCCGAGCTGCCGTGTCCGGAACACGCCGCACACAGACAACGACTTTCAGTAGTCGACGACCTTACCACGAGAAATCCGAGCGATGCATAAGCTTTCGCGGGCTCAACTGGGCATTTGGTAATGATTATGGTAAACAGTTAAAGGTGGGAAACGTTTCGCCGTATTGACGATACAATATGTTTGGCTTCGGTGATCCCTCTCAGGTTGCGCTGATCTTCGGCGCGGGCGACCCATTTCAGATCCTTCTGATCCTCGCCGTGGTTGCAGTGCTCCTCATCTGGGGACCTCAGAAAATACCGGAACTGGCAAGGTCTATAGGGAGAGCTCGGAGAGAATTCGACGATGCCTCGAAAGGTCTGGTTCAACAAGCCAGTAGCCCATCAACGGACACGTCCTCGCCCGATACATTAGTCGAAACGGCCCAGAAGCTTGGAATCAATACTCAAGGAAAGACGCGCCAAGAAATATCGGATGAGATCGTAAGACAAGCACGGAAGTAAACGGTAACATTTCCGATTCCTGTCCCGTTTGCCGTCGCGAGAGCCGTACTGGTGGCACTATTCTGGTACGGTAGTTTGTTCTCGATAGTTTGTCTTATTTGAACATGGTGCGCCTGTTGCGAGTCGAATGATAATCCTTGTCGAATGAATCCGAGAGGGAAAAAGTAATTCCCCTATGGGATCACGTCGATGAGCTCTCTCGCCGGATCAAGACATGGGTATACGCTTTCTTTACCGCAACAATTCTCTTTCTTGTCGTTCCGGGAGACTTGTCATTTCTCCAGAACCCCTTCCAGATCTACCATCCCTTGATTACCGTTATCCTAGTTGCTGTTCGACAGCGTCTCCTGCCACCGCAATACACTCTGATTGGACCCACCGTGACGACGCCGCTCGAAATAATCGCTGTCGGGGCAGCAGTTTTCGGGTTTCTTGCTAGCGTTCCAGTATTAGCTTACGAAGTCTACAAATTTGTAGACCCTGCGATAAGACCGAACGAGCGACAATCGATCTATCCATTCGTGACGGCTTTCTCGATCCTGTTCTTGGCAGGGTCACTCTTTGCCTTCTTTGTACTCATCCCGTTTGTCTTCTTCTTCTCTCTGCCATTCTTCCAGTGGGTGGGAGTCGCCACTCTCATCGACGCTGACCAGTTTTACAACTTGGTCTTTTTCATTATACTAGCGACGGGGCTTGCTTTTACTTTGCCCGCGGTTTTCGTGCTTTTGGTTAAGCTTCATTTCGTGGGAACGGCTGTTCTGAGGAAGAACCGAAAGTATGTGTGGGCCTTCACTCTAATTGCGACCGCGCTTGCTTCCCCCGACGGGGGTCCTCTAGCCGACGCGGCCCTGTTTGTGCCGATGATAATATTGATCGAGGGAGCGATGTGGTTCGCCAAGAGATATGAGAAGGACGATGTTGCGGGAGTACGTTTTAGCATGGGCGTAACGCAATGCTCTTACTGCGGAGGCCAAATGGACCCTGGCGGCGTATTCTGTGGACTGTGTGGTAAAGCAAGAATCTAATCGGTTCTCATTTTTTGGTCAACTCCCTTCTGTTCACACACGTTAAATCCCCGGACAACGGGGCCGATAATGAATGATGAATTTCCGCTGCAATATGCCTGAGCGTTCTCAGCCAACGCGATGACGAACGATAGGGCGGGCTGACATCAACTTAGCAGAGCCCGCCCAAACGGAGTCCCACGAGGATCGAAGAATCACTTTCGACTAGGGTCGATTTTTGACATCCTATCGGAGACCGGGAACTATTATAGCAATGCAAATTAGAAGGTGAATTCCACTAGGCCCGAGCAATTCCCCGAGAATCATATCTATGATACGCATTCCACAGCTCTCCCCAATACTGTCGGAAGCTTTGCACAGAAATCCAGTTCTGACAGCGGACGTTAGAAAGCTCCGTTCCGATTCACCGAATGAGGAGAAACACCTCAAGCGGTTACTCTGGTATTTGCTCGGTGGCACCCGAGGCGGACCCAACAGGGCGGAGATAATCAAAACTCTTCAGAATCGTCCGTGCAACGCAAATCAACTAGCAGAGACTCTTCGCGTGGATTACAAGACAATCCAGCATCACATTAGGATTCTAGAGGAGAATGGCTTGGTTTCTCTCGCCAACAAGGGAAGCTACGGTGCGGTTCTGTTCTTGACAGCAAAGATGGAGGAGGCACTTCCGATCCTTGACGAGATTTGGGGTAAAATTGGAACAAGAAAGATAAGCGCAACGGCCAAGGAGTAAGCCGAAAGGAATTGTCCTACGCACTGTGGGCCAGCGCCATCGTTGCATTTGCGAATATTGGAATGACGCTCCTCTTGCTGGCAATTTACATCGGAACCTATCGAAAGATACGGTCCTCTTTCACCATGGGACTTGTACTCTTCGGAAGTTTCTTCGTCATCCTAAATCTGTCGATACTGGTGTTCTGGCTGTTTCTCTTCCAGAACGTCAATGTCAGCTCTGCGACCGCCTTGGTCGACCAAGCATCGTTCTACATGCTGCTAGTCAACATTGGAGAAGCATTAGCCCTGTCGAACCTCCTTCGAGTCACATGGAAATAGAAGCTCTTCGAATTAGCTGGCAAACGCTCAATCTACCTCCGTACAATCTGGAAGGAATCCGGCGAAATCTGGAAAAACCGTTAAGTGCAATTCCCGACAAGAACCGCCAGAAATCTATTGACAGCCGAAGAGAGAACAGAGAACGAACCTGGGAATAACCAGAACAAGAAGGTTTCACGAAGAGAATTTCTGAAGTATGGAGTAGGGGTCGCCGCGGTTGCGGCTGGAGCGACAGCGCTGATGGGCAAGATTCCTCTTCTTGAGGAACAACCTACGAAAAAGACCCCCGCGGTGAATGATAGCTCTGAGCCTATTGTCGCCACCGTCGCAGGTGACCAAGTCACGGTCATGAATGGGCAGACCATTGTCAAGACAAAGGATTCCGCTCTCGCCGCACTTATCGCAGAGAAGATGAGCGCAGGAGAATAGTGTCGTGACATCTCATCGAGAAGCTCCTAAGATCTCCAAGGATCCAGTTGCTGACAATACAGATCTGTACGCCTTCGTCAGCCCCGACAAACCTGACACGGTCACGATCCTAGCCAACTACATTCCGCTGGAAGAGCCAGCTGGCGGCCCCAACTTCAACACGTTCGGAGACGACGTACTTTACGAGATAATGGTTGACAACGATGGGGACGGAATCGAAGATGTGACGTATCAGTTTAAGTTCAAAACGAAGATCGGGAACCCGGACACCTTCCTTTACAACACTGGACCGATCAGTTCCCTAACAGACTCCTCATGGAACGTCAAGCAGTTCTATTCCGTTACGAGGGTCTTGGGACCAAGACGAAGCGGAACTCCAACTGTGTTGGGCACGAATCTTTCGACACCTCCCGTAAATATCGGCCCAAGATCGACACCCAACTACATTGACCTAGCGAACGCAGCCATCAACACTCTAAGTGACGGCTCAATAGTCTTCGCTGGACAACGAGACGAAGCATTCTACGTTGACTTAGGATCCATCTTTGACCTCGCAACCCTCAGACCCTTCCAGAACCTCCACCTCATCCCGACGCCATCAGCACCAGGTGTAGACACGACCAAAGGGTTCAGCGTTCACACGATCGCAATTCAAGTTTCCAAGAAACAGCTCACACGAGACGGCTCCAATCCAACAGATCCGTTGAATCAGAATTCAGTGGTAGGAATATGGGCCTCCGCGAGCCGAAGAAAAGCAACAATCCTACCCGGTGACGGAGACGACGATGACAACGGCCAGTTTGACGAGGATACTTCTCCAGGCATCCAGACCGGACCATTCACACAGGTATCCCGGCTCGGAATGCCACTCATCAACGAGGTGATCATACCCCTCGGGAAGAAGGACGTTTGGAACACCGTAAATCCACGATTCGACTCCCAATTCTTGCAATATTACCAGACTCCAGAACTCCAGAAGCTTTTGCCAATCCTTTACCCCGGGGTCTTCCCCAACTTAGCAGGATACAGCAAACCAAGAGCAGACCTCGTAGCCATCCTCTTGACAGGCATACCTTCAGGAATAGTCCCCGGCTTCCAAAACTTCACAGGAAGCGTCCAAGCAGATTATCTGCGGCTTAACATGGCAATACCACCCAACACGAACAGCCCGAACCGTCTAGGACTCATAGCGGGAGACGCGGCCGGATTCCCCAACGGACGGCGAGTAGGAGACGATGTGATCGATATCGAACTTCGGGCCATCGCGGGGGTTACCCTTCCGCTTGTTGACCCAGGCTTCATGCCGGACGGCGCAGCCAGTCTTGTCGGAGACGGCGTGGACTCGAACCCGGTTCAGCTACCCAACACAAGTCCCTTCCTGGCCGCTTTCCCTTACCTTCCGCATCCAGTCCCAGGCTACGAGCACTCCCACGATCCGTAAGACTTCCCAAGAAAGGCGTCGTGCCGTTTTTTTCCAGCGACGACCATTAGTGAGCAGTCATTAGTCTCTTTTGCTCCAATTCGAGAAAAAAATCATTTCCAAAGTCTTATTCAGCCTCCGTTCCATCCCACTCGGAAATCAATTGCCCTGTACCGTAATCGTCGGGGGTTTCTTTGGGGACGAAGGGAAAGACGATGCAAATCGTCCCCTAGAGGCAAGATAGCTGCCTACCTGGCCCTGAAGGACAAACCCGATATATGCGTCAGAGGAGGAAACGGACCGAACGCGGGCCACACAGTCTTCCACCAAGGCAAGGAGTACCATCTACGGCTCATCCCCAGCGGCTTCGTCAGCCCGTCAACCCGTCTACTAATCGGACCAGGGGTCCCGGTCGAGACAAAGGTCCTGATGGACGAGATCAAAGAGACAAGATCCGAGCATCGGCTCGGAGTAGATTCTCAGTGCGCAATGCTGGAGGAGCGACACAAGACTCAGGAATGCGACTCAGAACATCTTTCAAAGAAGATCGGTTCCACGAAGAGCGGGGTGGGAGCATGCAACGCCGAGCGCGCTCTCCGAATGGTAAGACTCGCCCGACAAGAGCAAGAACTCCGACCCTACATTCAGGACACAGTCGCAGAGATCCACAAGACACTATCCAGTGGAGGTAATGTCCAAGTGGAAGGAACGCAGGGGACGTTTCTCAGCCTCTATCATGGAACCTACCCGTATGTTACGTCGAAAGACGTAACAGCGTCCCAGGCTTGTGCAGACGTTGGAATCGGTCCGACAGATGTCGACGATGTTATGGTGATCTTCAAGTCATACGTTACGAGAGTGGGAGAAGGTCCCCTAGAGAATCAGTTGAGTAGGGACGAGGTTGTGCGGCGCGGCTGGATGGAATATGGCACAGTTACAGGACGCGAGAGACGAGCGGCCCCCTTCGACTTTAATCTAGCCAAGAGAGCCGTTGAGCTGAATGGAGGTACGCAGATTGCCCTCACAAAACTTGACGTTCTGTTCCCTGCCGCCAAGGGTGTCCACGAGTATGCCAAATTGCCGAAGAACGCGACAGATTTCGTTTCCAAGATAGAACAGCGGACAGGAATACCAGTGACGGTGATTGGAACTGGAGCGCAAGAAGCGGACATCATAGACCGGAGAAAAAAGTTCAGCCCCGTTCCAATTAAGGCGGCCCTCGTCGTGAAGAGAAGCAAGCCTACTTCGGTGCGGGACTGAGGACTCTAGTAATCCAAGCGCCAGTCTGAAGTAAGTTCGGAGCTCTCGTCAACAGTGTATTCACTACCAGCAGCGAAACTACGACGGAGAAGATGACATGGACTGCATTGTAAACCGCCGTCAGAGCCAGAACATATTCGATTAATCCTGCACCAGTAACGTTGATTCCCACTTGCTGCAAAAGGAACTGCGGATAGCCTAGATAATCCATCCCGAAGACAACTTGTGCTAGGAAGAGGACGTAGAGGTAGTTGACAACAGTCATGAGAGAGAGCCTAGTTGCCAGACTCGAAAGAGTCATTTTGAGGCCTGTTCCCACCAGTCGACGCTTTCCGAATCTTGAAACGATCAATAGACCAATGTACGTGGTGACGACGCCAAGAAATTTTAGACTGGCCCCGAACGGGCCGAAGCCAGCACTTCCACCGAGTGAGCCCAGGATCAAAGCGTGGATTCCAGCGGTCATCAATCCTGCTGAAGGGCCGAAGATCATGAATGAACTCAAGTCAACTACTTCCGCCGCATCAAACTTCAGGTAGATAAGAATAGGAAAAGGCAACTGCAAGGCCGGGGGAACAGCCGTCGATATCAGCGCGGCAAGAGCACCAAATGTAGCGCTGCCAGCCATTACGGTCGTCGGTTTGAGCGCCGTTCGCGAAGTCAACACGCAACGCGGACGAAGTACCTACTCATAAAAGAGTTACTACTCAATATTGAGTAGATGGTTCGTCATTCTAATGAATTCTCGGCTGGTTTGGGACTAGTTTCAACATTTCTGCCGCTCGTCCTGAGGCTGTTTTGCTCTCTGGATCGCGTCGTCTAAGTTCTATCACGTCTGACACCGTGTCAATGTCAAAGGAAATGCGGCTGTTGGAGATCGAATAGGCGTTCAGCCCACTGCTCTGTGCTTGACGAAGATGTTTGGAGTAGCTCCATCTCCCATAGCTGGGGGAGATCACGCCGGGCGGCGAAGTCAACATTACATTAGTTCCCCCCTTGAATGACGGAGCCATCACGACCTTTCTACCGGTTGTGCCCATGCTGAAGAGTTCCTTGAAATCGCTAGGTTCCGCCAATGGAATATCAGCTAGGATAGTCGTGAGGGATCGAGCGTGCTTTTGGGTCGCCAGTTTATTCGCTTGTTCTATTGCGCGATTCAAACCGACGCCTGTCTGCTCGAGAAAGGAGACTTCTGCGGATCGCAATCGGCTGCCAACACTCTCGTCGGGGGAAATGAGCATAACTGTTTCATAAACTCTGGATCGAACTATAGACGAAAGAACGTCTTCCAATAACGCTTTGACGAAGACCCTTCTCTTATCCCCTTGAAGAGAGGTTGAGAGTCTTGTTTTGCTTTCTGTAAGCCCCTTTACGGGGATTACTGCCCAGTTATCGGTCATGAGATGGTCTCTGCAAACTTCAACGTGTTTTCCGCTAGCTTAGACTTGGCTTCTTCAGAATCCATTACCGTCTTCGTTGCGATAACCCTCATGCCAAGACTCGTAATCTTGGAGATAATCGCTCGATCTACGTCGTCAATAACGTATCCTCTCATCAGTCCTTTGTAGAGCTGGGCGACGCCGAAGGGGGAGACCTCCAGCCCCAGGCTCTCCATCATTTGGTCCAGAGGTCCCTTGATTGCTTTTCCTCCAACAATCGGGCTGATTCCTACAATCTTCGCGCGTGTATTTGCAACGCTGTCGCGAATCTCAGGGATCGCTAGAATTGGCCCTATGCTCAAAATCGGATTACTGGGAGATAGAATGATGAGGTCCGTCTTCTCTATCGCAGGGATCACCCCCGGACCAGGTGTGGCATACGCTGCTCCCTCGTATGTTACATCCTCAACCCTATCCTGGAACTTCCTCTTGACGAAGTATTCCTGGAATTCCAGCACTCCACGAGGGGTCTTGATCTTGGTCGCTACCATATGGTCGGTCATAGGTAGGATTTTCACTTTGACTCCGAGAGAGTTTCTGATCTTCTCGGTCACCTCGGATAGATTGAAGCCTTGCTGGAGGTATGCTGTGCGTAGAAGGTGTGTTGCAAAGTCTCGGTCTCCAATCCTGAACCAAGTCTCAGCAGAGTATTTTCCGAGCTGGTCCATACATCCGAATGTGTCTCCTTCGATGCCCCATCCCTTTGCCTTGTCTACGATTCCCGCGAGAGTGTAGGTCACGATGTCGAGGTCGGGACTAACGTGACACCCTAGATATTGGAGATCATCTCCCGTGTTGACGATAACGGTTATCTTTTCAGCAGGAAATACTTTGGCGAGGCCATCTAGGAAGCGAGCGGCGCCGACGCCGCCTGCGAGACAAGTGATCGAGCGAAACACGCAGAGACCTGCGAGAGCTTTTCGCCCGGACGAAACCTCTAGTTAAACGCTATTCCCGTTTCTTGGTAGATTTCCTGACTTGTTCCAAATGAGCGGATTTCAGGAAGTCGGCGGCTGTTCTAAGGTTGACGTATGCATCCGCGGCAGACCTCTTGCGTCCTTCCCGTGCTCGCTTTAGAAGCTCCATTGAGTCCTTAACGAGGACTATAGCAGCTTCGCCTTTTCGAAGTTTGATAGCAGGTTTCACATCCTCCAAACCATAAGTCAGATTGAACAGAAGGCTGCTGTACTCCAGAGCTTCTGCGGCGAACCAGATCCCCATTGCGAGATCAGCCGAAGACTTGGATGTCTTGTCGAGAGCGATGTTGACTTTCGACCAAGCCTCGTCTAACGCCTTTTCCAGTTTGGACTCCAGGAATTCCTCTTCGGGCGGAGACATCTCGGACAAGGACGGGTTTGTCCCTACTCGACAGTGACGCTCTTTGCGAGGTTGCGGGGGTAGTCAGGGTCGTGACCTTTGATCACGGATAGGTAGTATGCCAGCAGCTGCAATGGTACCACATACACGAGGGGAGTTACAAGAGAGGGCAGAGACTCTGAAATTTCAATGACCCGATCGGAGAGGTTTCTGATCTCTTCATCTCCTTCCTCAATTATTGAAATGATCCGGGCGCCACGAGCCTTCATCTCCATAATGTTTCCGACGATCCGTTTGTGGGTGTCGTCGTTAGGTGCGACGAAGATCACCGGAAATCCTTCTTCGATGAGTGCGATGAATCCATGTTTACTCTCACCAGCCGGATAAGCAATCGCCGGTACGTAGCTAAGTTCCAAGAGTTTGAGACGACCTTCGAGAGCAGTCGGGACATTGATTCCCCGTCCCAAGAAACAGACACTTGATGCGCCGTCGCACTCTTCGGCTATTTTCTTGACATCTTCGACCTTAGTGTTCAGAATGCTCTGGATGAGAGCGGGGGTTTTGTGGAGCGCGTTTTCTAGCTCGCTAATCTCTTTCGCAGATACCTCGCCCTTCTTCCGGCCAATGGTTGCAGCGAGTCGAAGAAGCACCGCGATCTGGCTGGTGAAGGCCTTGGTTGAGGCCACTCCTATCTCCGGTCCTGCGTTCTGGTCAATGTAGACGGTGGAGAGTCGCATCAGAGTCGAACCCAGCACGTTCAGGACGCTCAGAATCGTCGCGCCCTTCGCCTTTGCGTCACGCACTGCGTTGAGAGTGTCCATCGTCTCACCAGACTGGCTGATGGCTAGAATCACTGTCTTCGAAGTAACTAGATCCAAGGCTTCTTCGGAGAATTCGCTGGCAATCACTGCTCGGGCGTTGATCCCAGCTATTTTTGCGAGGGCTATGCTGCCGACGAGTCCTGCGTGGTACGAGGTTCCGCAGGCCACGATGAAGACCTTGTCGGCTTCAATGATCTTGCGGGAGAATTGGTCGTAGTATACTTGCTCTGTTCGGAGAGCGTCACGCAGGGCTTGTGCTTGTTCGTGTATTTCCTTAAGCATAAAATGCCGGAAGCCTTGCTTCTTTGCAGACTCTGGGTCCCAAGTGATGGTAATGGCTTCTCGTTTTACCGGAGCGGCATTCTTCAGTTTGAGAATCTTCATCCCCTTGGGATCTAGAACTGCCATTTCTCCTTCGTCAAGAAGTACCGCCTTCCGGGTGAGCGGTAGGAATGCTGCGAAGTCTGAAGCGCAGTAGTATTCTCCGTCTCCGAGACCCAAGACGAGAGGGCTCTCTTGACGGGCGCAGAGTATTGTCTTCGGCTGTTCTGTGCTGGTCAGTACGATCGCATAGGCTCCTTCAAGACGGTTCACGGTCTTCCGGAACGCCTCTTCCAGGCTCATCCCGTGAGAGAGATAGTCTTCGACCAGGTGCGGGACGACTTCGGTGTCGGTTCTCGATTGGAATGTGTGGCCTTTCGCTTCCAATTCTCTCTTGATTTCTAGATAATTTTCGATAATTCCATTGTGAACCACGGCGATCCGCGACTTGCAATCTACGA
>WNGH01006487.1_pt1 | contig 11113 bp, 10 predicted proteins | sample 5400631 | NCBI WGS metagenome assembly WNGH01 (sample SAMN13153373, study PRJNA577476) | soil metagenome | isolation source: 115 cm soil or saprolite under Garry oak tree replicate 1 | place: USA:California | collected 2016-06-15 | reverse complement strand
AACGCCACGCTGCCGTCGAAGATCGTCGGCGCGTCGTTGTCGAGGGTGGCGACGTGGTAGCTGTCGTCGAGGATCACCTCGCGCACGGTCGTGTTCGTTGCACGCTCTCGCAGCAGGCGCCCGGACAGCGGCTCGACCACGTGATCGTCCTTGCTGCGGAACATGAGCACCGGCGCCGTGATGCGCGCGAAGTCGTCGACGACTAGCTGCCACAGCAGTTGCAACGACGCGAACGCCCGGACCGGGGTGCGGTCGTAGGCGAGCTCGACCGCGCCGGCCTTCTTGATGTCGCTGCCGATGCCGGGACGCGACTTCACCGCCCAACCGATGTACTTCGCGAAACGAGCATCGAATCGCTCGGTGCCGTAAGACGGATTGACGAACACGAGGCCGGCGACCGCGTCGCCCTTCTCCTCGGCGAGCCTGGTCGCGAGTGTGGCGCCCATCGAGAGCCCGACAGCGAACACATGCTCGCACCGGCCGGCGAGCTCGGCGTGCGCGCGCTCGACCTCGGCGTACCAGTCCTGCCAGCGGGTGGCGTTGAGTTCCTGCCAGGTCGTGCCGTGCCCCGGCAGCCGCGGCAGCCGGACCGTGTAGCCCGCCCCTGCCAGATGCTCGGCCCACGGGCGCAGGCTCTGCGGCGTCCCGGTGAATCCGTGACAAACGAGGACGCCCACCGCACCGCCGTCGGCGGAGTACGGCTCGGCACCGGGTAGGACTGGCACGCTGCCACCTCGCTTCGTGAGCCTCCCATCATGCCCGCCGATGCCCGTGTTCTGCGAGCAGCCTCGGTGGACCGGCGTCCACACCAGCACTACTGTCTGCGGCAAGGCATTACAGGTATCGGGCCCGCAAATCGCCCGGCAGACCGTTGTGGCGCAAGCTGGGCAGGACTTACCGGACGTACCGGACCCGTACTCGCGCGCAGCGCGAAGAGGAGGAACTTCGGTGGGCTACTGGCTGATGAAGTTCGTCTTCATCGGTCCGCTCCTCCGAGCGATCTGGCGACCGTGGACCGAGGGGATCGAGCACGTGCCGGCGCGCGGGCCGGCGATCCTCGCGAGCAACCACCTGTCGTTCTCCGACTCGTTCTTCATGCCGCTGATGGTGCCGCGCAAGGTCACGTTCCTTGCGAAGGCGGAGTACTTCACCACACCGGGTCTCAAGGGCTGGCTCTCGCGAAAGTTCTTCGCCGGGGTCGGCCAGGTACCGATCGACCGATCCGACGCCGACGCGTCGCGCGCGGCGCTCAACACCGGTGTGCGCCTGCTCAAGCACGGTGCGGTGCTCGGCATCTACCCGGAGGGCACCCGTTCGCCGGACGGCCGGCTGTACCGCGGCAAGACGGGTGTCGCGCGCATGGCGCTCGAAGCCGGCGTCCCGGTGATCCCGTGCGTCATGGTCGACACCGACAAAATCCAGCCGACCGGCCGCAGGTTCCCCAGGCTGCGGCCCCGGCCGGGCGTGCGCTTCGGCAAGCCGCTCGACTTCTCCCGCTACGAGGGCATGGCCGGCGACCGGTTCGTCGAGCGCTCGATGACCGACGAGATCATGTACGAGCTCATGCAGCTGTCCGGGCAGGAGTACGTCGACGTGTATGCGGCGAAGGTCAAGGCCGCGCAGGGCAGTCCCCGCGCGTTCGGGGCGAACTCGAGTCGCGTCAAGGCCGAGTTGCGCGAAGCGGGCGACCGCGTCCCGACCGAACGAGCCAGCTAAGCGATGAGCGCAAGCCAGAAGCGTCCCCGCGCCGAGCGGGCGATGAGCGCTCGCGCGATCCCATCGCGCCCAAAGTGTCCTGCCGTCTCCGCCACTCGCTGCGCTCGGGCGAATCCAGCAGGCCACACGCGAGCCTTCGGCGCGCGGCCGCGGCTCTTCGCGCGAGCGCTCATCGCGGCGGGATGAGTTAGCTTGCGGTTCTTCTACGACTGCGAGTTCATCGAGGACGGCCACACGATCGAGCTCGTCTCCATCGGAGTCGTCGACGAGGCCGGGCGCGAGTTCTACGCCGTGTCGACCGAGTTCGACGCCAGTCGTGCGATCGGCTGGGTGCGCCGCAACGTCCTGTCGCAGCTGCCGCCGCCGGCTGATCCCGCTTGGCGCAGCGTGGAGCGGATCCGGGCGGACCTGCTCGCCTTCCTGGTCGAGCAGGGTGAGCCGATCGAGCTCTGGGCCTGGATGTCGGCGTATGACCACGTGGCGCTCGCGCAGCTGTGGGGCGACATGCGAGCCCTGCCACGGGCGATCCCGCGGTTCACGCACGAACTGCGCCAGCGGTGGGAGGACGCGGGCTGCCCGCCGTTGCCCGAGGCGCCCGCCGACCAGCACGACGCACTCGCCGACGCCCGGCACAACCTCGCACGCTGGCGGGCGCTGCACGCCGTCTGGTCCCCGGTGCCGGATCCCGAAGGATAGGCCCCGGATAGGCTCCCCGCGGCGGGGCGACGAGAGGAGCGGGGATGCGGGTCGGAGTGCTCACGGGCGGCGGGGACTGCCCTGGCCTGAACGCGGTTATCCGCGCTGTTGTGCGTAAGGGCGTCGGGATCTACGGCTACGAGATGGTCGGATTCCGCGACGGCTGGAAGGGCCCGTTGGAGAATCTGACGAGGCCGCTGGGCATTCCCGAGGTGCGCGGCATCCTGCCACGCGGCGGCACGATCCTCGGCTCGTCGCGCACGAACCCGTTCAAGGTCGACGGGGGAGTCGACCGGATCCGCGAGAACCTGCATTCGCTGGGCGTCGACGCGCTGATCGCTATCGGCGGCGAGGACACGCTTGGTGTGGCGACCAGGTTGCACGACCTCGGCGTCAACGTGGTGGGCGTGCCGAAGACGATCGACAACGACCTCAACGCGACCGACTACACGTTCGGCTTCGACACCGCGCTCAACATCGCGATGGAGGCGATCGACCGCCTGCACACGACGGCCGAGTCGCATCACCGGGCACTGATCGTCGAGGTCATGGGCCGGCACGCCGGCTGGATCGCACTGCACGCCGGCATCGCGGGCGGCGCCAACGTCATCCTCATCCCGGAACAGCCGTTCTCGATCGAGCGGGTGTGTGCCTATGTCGAGAGCCGCTTCCAGTCGCATTACGCGCCGATCATCGTGGCGGCCGAGGGCGCCACGCCCGACGGCGGCGAGAACATCCTCTTCGACCGCGGCGTGGACGCGTTCGGCCACGTGCGACTCGGCGGCATCGGCGACTGGCTCGCGTCGGAGATCGAGAAGCGCACCGGCAAGGAGGCGCGCACGACCGTGCTCGGCCACATCCAGCGTGGCGGTACGCCCACGGCGTTCGACCGCGTGCTGGCCACCCGGTTCGGGTTGCAGGCCATCGACGCCGTGCACGACGGCGACTGGGGGAAGATGGTCTCGCTGCGCGGCACCGAGATCGCGCGCGTCCCGCTCGCGGACGCGACGACGCTGCTCAAGACCGTGCAGCCAGAGCGCTACACCGAGGCCGAGGTCTTCTTCGGCTGACGCCCGGACTGACCGCCGGCAGCGGCGCCGGATTGCGCGGCGCGCCAGGTGATCAACAGGAGAACCGCGCCGTCAGGTGCCGAGGTGGGCAGCGGCGCTCGCCCCGTCGAGTATCTCCACGGTGACCGCCTCGGCATGCGGGGTCAGCATCCCGGCCAGCTCGTCGGCGGCCGCCGAGACCGCGGCGTGGTACGCCGCGTCAACCGCCTCCAGCATGAACAGGACGCGTCGCGACGCGGGTGTCACCTTCGTCCGGTCGGCGTCGCGGTGGTTCCAGTGCCGGGTGAGCACGCCCGCGTCGTCGACGTAGACGACCTCGCCCGGGTGCGGTTGCTCGACCTCGTCCGGCTCGCCGAGCGGGACGAACCTGTCGTCGTCCTCGGCGAACCGGATCATGATGTGGCCCTCGACCCGATCCAGGTCGAACGCGCCTGCCGGCACGGCATGCGTGACCGACACGAAGTTGTAGGAGTCGACCGCCGAGCTGATGCGCGGCAGGTGTCCGGTGCGCGCGAGACGACGGGTCAGCGCGTCGACGCTCGGGCGCTGCCGCCGAGGGTTTGTGCCGAAGTGCCGGTACGCGGCATGCCAGCTGGCGATCGCCGGATGGTCGTCGCCGAGCGGCGTCCACCGCCCATCCCCCACGGCACGTTCGAGGTCGTCCAGGCGGGCGGTCACCTCCGGCCACGCCGAGCGGTTGTCGATGCCCGAGGCCGTGATCGCGACGATGCGCATACCGCCGAACGCCTCGACCACGCCTGGCGCGACCGTCAGGCTCGTCATGGGCCCCGATGGTGCCAGGTGCGCTGACGGCTTTGCGCCTCGCCTACCCTGTGATTCGTGACGTCCACAGCGCCCACCGGCCAGTCAACCCCCGCCGAACTAGGCCTCGACGCGTGGCGTGACCTGCCGGCCGCCCAGCAGCCCGAGTGGGCCGACCAGGACGTTCTGCGCGAGACCTCCAGCGCGCTCGCGGGCATGCCGCCGCTCGTGGTGGCCAGCGAGGTCGACCAGCTGCGCGAGCGCCTGGCGGCGGTTGCGCGTGGAGAGGCGTTCCTGCTGCAGGGCGGTGACTGCGCCGAGACGTTCGCCACGAGCTCGCAGGGCGACATTGCCGGCAAGGTGCGCGTCCTGCTGCAGATGGCGGTCGTGCTGACGTACGGCGCGTCGATGCCGGTGGTGAAGCTCGGACGGATCGCCGGGCAGTACGCGAAGCCGCGATCAGCGCACCTGGACGCCAGCGGGCGACCGTCCTACCGCGGCGACATGGTCAACGACCTCTCCGGCGACCGCACCCCCGACGCGCGACGCATCCTGCGCGCGTACTCCACGGCGGCGTCCACGCTGAACCTGCTGAGGGCCTACGCCGGCGGCGGGTTGGCCTCACTCGACCGCGTCCATTCGTGGAACACCGCGTTCGCGCGCACCACCGAGACCGGCTCGCGCTACGAGGCGCTGGCCGGTGAGATCGACCGCGCCGTGCGCTTCATGCACGCCTGCGGGGTGCACGACAGCGCGCTGGAGTCCGTAGAGCTCTACGCGAGCCACGAGTCGCTGATCCTCGACTACGAGCGTGCGCTCACGCGGGTCGAGGGCGACCTCGCCTACGATCTGTCCGGCCACTTCGTCTGGGTCGGTGAGCGGACGCGTCAGCTGGACGGCGCACACATCGACTTCGTCTCGCGGATCGCCAACCCGATCGGGGTGAAGCTCGGGCCGACCACGACGCCGGAGTTCGCGGCCGAGCTCGTCCATCGCCTTGACCCGCACGGCACGCCCGGGCGTCTGACGCTGATCAGCCGCATGGGCAACGACAAGGTGCGCGACGCGTTGCCGCCCATCATCGAGAAGGTCCAGTCGACCGGGCATCTCGTGGTGTGGCACTGCGACCCGATGCACGGCAACACGGAGGAGACCGCGCAGGGCGTCAAGACCCGCCACCTCGACCGGATCATCGACGAGGTCGACGGGTTCTTCGACGTGCACGCCGCGCTCGGCACGCACCCGGGCGGCCTGCACGTCGAGCTGACCGGCGACGACGTGACCGAGTGCATCGGCGGCACGGCCGAGCTGACGTCCGCCGACCTGTCGCGTCGCTACGAGACGGTCTGCGATCCGCGCCTGAACATCGAGCAGTCGCTCGAGCTGGCGTTCCGAGTCGCCGAACGTCTCGTCGCCGACCGCCGCCGCCGCTCGTGAACCCGATCGATCTGCGTAGCGACACGGTCACCCGGCCGACGCCGGGCATGCGTCAGGCGATCGCCGAGGCCGAGGTCGGCGACGACGTCTACGGCGAGGATCCCGAGGTCAACGCTCTCGAAGCCGAGGTCGCCGCGCTGCTGGGGTTCGAGGTGGGGCTGTTCGTGCCGACCGGCTCGCTCGGCAACCAACTCGGTGTGCGGCTGCTCGTCGCGCCCGGGCGCGAGCTGGTCTGCGACACCGTGGCGCACGTCGTGCGCGCCGAGCTGGGCGCGGCGGCGGTGTTCGCAGGCGTCACGTTCCGCACCTGGAAGGCACGGCGCGGGCTGCTCGACGTCGACGCGATCGCCGAGTTGATCACGCCCGATGCCGGCCCCTACCTGGTATCGACGGCGGCGATCGCGGTGGAGAACACGCACAACTTCGGCGGCGGGACGGTGCAGCCGCGTGACGCGGTGCGTGACGTGATCGCGCTCGGGCGCCGGCACGGCATCGGGTTGCACCTGGACGGTGCGCGGCTGTGGAACGCGCACGTCGCCAGCGGCGTCGCCTTGTCCGAGCTGGCCGACGGGTTCGACACCGTCTCGGTGTGCCTGTCCAAGGGGCTCGGCGCGCCGGTCGGCTCGGTGCTCGTCTCGTCGGCCGAACGGATCGCCGAGGCCCGGGTGTGGCGCAAGCGCTACGGGGCCGGCATGCGCCAGGCCGGCGTGCTCGCCGCGGCGGGCCGCTACGCGGTGGCCAACCACATTGCCCGGCTGGCCGACGATCACGCGCGTGCCCGGCGGCTCGCCGAGGTGCTCGACGTCGATCCGTCGTCAGTCGATACGAACATCGTCGTCCTCGACGTAGCAGACGCGCCGGCAACCGCCGCCGCGGCGCGCGCCGACGGCGTGCTCGTGTCCGTTCTCGGGCCGCGAGTACTCCGGCTGGTCACCCACCTCGACATCGACGACGAGGGCATCGAGCAGGCGGCGAAGGTGCTCGTGCCGTTGCTGCAACACGCCCGGAAATCCGACCACTGACCCACTGCCACATCTGGTGGCCGGTCTGGCATGCTGGGCCCCGATTTGCACGGAAGCACCGTCGCTCCGCGGAACGGGGTATGGCATGACGTGGGCTGGGCGCCGCGTGATGGTTGTCTGTGCCGTAATTGCCTTGGCGGGCAGCGTGTCCGCGTGCAGGGTCCTCGAGCGCGGCGCGCAGGCGGCGAACGGATCGCCGACTGCCGGGGCGGCTGCGCTGGACATGCCGGGCGTCGAGGTCGACGCCGGCGGCTTGTGCCCGTTCACCGCGGCCGAGGTGTCCGGCGCACTCGGCGGTACGTGGTCGATGTCGAGCCTGTCGAGCGGCAGCTGCAGCTACGTGCAGGGCGCGCGCCGCATCCTCGCGAGCGAGGTGCCGCTGCCTCGAGACGCCGACGGGCGGCGCAGCGCCCTGGCGCAGACGCGCCGGCCGTGTGACCCCGGCTCGGAACGTCCGGTGCCGAGCGCTCCCAGTGCGTTCGTCTGCCAGCAGGGAACGCTCGTCGAAGCGGTGACGGTGTCCGGTGGCCACCTCGTCGTCGTGTACACGGCGGCCGGCCCCGATCCCGCGCAGGTGCCGGGCATTCAGACGATGCTCAGCACGCTGGTAGCCCGCCTCGCGTAACCGGCCCGGGTCAGCCCGCGAGGTGTGTCGCGGACGTTCGCCCGAGCAGTGCCGGGATCGTGGTGACGGCCTCGGCGAGCTCGTCCAGCGATTCGCCGACCAGCGCCTGCGCGCCGTCGCACAACGCCGTCTCCGGGTTCGGATGCACGTCGACCATCACGCCGTCCGCGCCGGCGGCCATTGCTGCCCGGGCGAGTGGCACGACGAGGTCGCGACGCCCGGCGGCGTGCGACGGGTCGACGATCAGCGGCAGGTGCGACAGGTGCTGCACGAGCGGCACGGCCGAGACGTCGAGCATGTTGCGGATCGCCGGTTCGAACGAGCGGACGCCTCGCTCGCACAGCACGATGTCGAGGTTGCCGCGCTGGGCGATGTACTCGGCGGCCATCAGCCACTCCTCGTACGTGGCGGTCAGCCCGCGCTTGAGCATGACCGGTTTGCCGGTTGCGCCGACGGCCTGCAGCAGGCCGAAGTTCTGCATGTTGCGCGTACCGATCTGCAGCATGTCGGCGTACTGGGCGACGATGTCGACATCCGCGACCTCGGTGACCTCGGTGACGATCGGCAGCTGCACCTCGTCGCGGACCTCGGCCAGGATGCGCAGGCCGACCTTGCCCAGACCCTGGAACGCGTACGGCGACGTGCGTGGTTTGAACGCACCGCCGCGCAGCAGCGTGGCGCCGGCCCGCTTGGCCATGTGCGCCGCCGCGAGCGTCTGCTCGGCCGTCTCGACCGCGCACGGCCCGGCGATCAGAGTGAACGTGTCGGGACCGATCGGCACGCCGCCGACCCGGACCGTCGTCCGCTTGGCATGGTTCTGCGCCGACACCAGCTTGTACGGCGCGGTGATCCGCATCGTCTCCGACACGCCGGGCAGCCCGGCGGCGTCCATCGTCTCCAGCACGTCCTCGGTGCCGACCACTCCGATGATCGTGCGCATGACCCCGCGGCTGACGAAAGCCTGCCCGCCGTGGGCCTCGATGTGCGCGACGACGCCCGTCACGTCGGCGTCGGTGGCCGACGGTGCCATGACGATGACCATGGCTTGGCAGCCTACGTGCCTTCCCAGTCGCGATCATGTGCAGATCGGCCGGTGGCGGCACGTCGATCTGCACATGATCGCCGGGTCAGAGCCGCAGCGCACGCCTGAGCTGGGCGGCGACCATCGCCGGTTCGGTCCGTACCACGACGCTCGGGAAGCGCAGCACGATCGCATCGGCGAGCGTCAGCTCGTTCTGCCGCAGCTGGTCGGCCCACCATCGGCCCGCCGCAAGGTGCAGCGCTCCGTCGACCTCGACGACCACCAGCCGTCCGTCGGCGCGTCGCCATGTGGCGTCGAGGTAGCGACGACGCCCGGACGAGTCCCTGCGTACCGCCTGCCGTTCCGGCACAGGCAGCCGGAACCTGCGGCACAGCCGTACGAAGTCGATCTCGCTGAGCGCCTCGGAGCCCTGCGCGATGTCCCCGACGGCCGCGAGCAACGCCGCACGGTGGCGCACACGAGGCGCGCGAGCGAGCGCATCGCGCAAGGCGGGAGGGCGGGCCAGGCGCTGCTGGACGGCTGCGGCGAGGATGCCGCACGCGGGTCGCGCCGACGCGAACGTGGCCGCTGCGCGTACCAACGCCTCAGGCAGCGCGTGCACGATGCTGCGCTGGCGGGTACGGACCTCACCCCACTGCGACGACAGATGCAGCCGGCCCTTGACCGGGCACTCGCGCCTTAGCCGGGTACCGCCGGGTGCCAGTACGTGGACCGTCTCCCGCTCCCAGCCCCGCAAACCGAACGCCTGCGCAGCCGTGAACGCCGTCAGGATCGCCAGCGGCCCGGCGTGCGTGCGCGCGACCGTCCAGCGCTGACGCTCCGAGAGCGGGCCGTTGTGCAAGACGATCGCGAACCCCAGCCGTTACCACCGTCGGGCGTCGAGCTGCGCCTGGACGCGAGCACGGCTGACGCCGCGTCGTCGCAGCGAAGTCCATGTGGTGACGCGACGTGCGTCGGCTTGCGGCAGTGCCTCGAGATCCATCTGCTGATCGTCGGCATCGGGAGTGCATGCTCGCAGCACCGGCGGCGAACCTGTGGATCAGCGGCTCGAACACGCGATCGATGTGCATATCGTCCGGCTCGAACCTGTCGATCTGCACATGATCGGCAAGCGACTCCGGCGAGTCAGCCGCGGAGGAGTTTGAGCGCCGCGATGTCGCTTGCGTGATCGTCTTCGGCGGTCTCGACGACCAGCGGGACGCCGCGCGTGGTGGGGGAGGAGAACAGCGCAGCGAACGGTTCCAGGCCGATTGTGCCGCCGCCGAGGCAGGTGTGCCGATCGCGTTTCGAGCCAGTGGGATCGCGGCTGTCGTTGACGTGCACGAGCCCGATCCGGCGGCGCCCGATCGCCCGGCCGAGCGCGGCGAGGGTCCGGGTCATCCCGGTACGCGTCGAGAGATCATGGCCGGCAGCGTGCAGGTGGCAGGTGTCGAGGCACACGCCGACGCGCTCGTCGTCCAGCACGTCGAGGTACTCGGCCACACTGTCCACAGTGGACGCCAACGCGCCGCCACCACCCGCGGTCGGCTCGATGAGCAGGCGGGTGCGGACGCCGTCGAGCAGCGGCAGGACGTGTTGGCGCACTTGGCGCATGGCATCGTCGCGACGGCCACCGGCGGCCCATCCGGCATGCAACACGACACCCGATGCGCCCAGCGCGTCCGCGCGACGAAGCGCGAACGCCAACGCGGCGCACGAGCGAGAAAGTGTCACAGCGGACGGTGAGCCGAAGTTGAGCAGGTACGGGGTGTGCACGAACACCGGCACACCGCGAAGCGCGCAGCCTGCGCGGAACGCGTCGTCGGCCTCTGTCTCGAACGGCGTCTGGGCCCAGCCGCGCGGATTGCCGGCGAAGATCTGCACGACCTCGGCGCCGATCTCGTCGGCCCGTGCCAGAGCGCCGCGCACCAACCCTCGTGTGACGCTGACGTGCGCGCCGATCAGCGACCGGCGAGACGTTGCCACCGCGAGTCAGGCGACTTCGATCGTCACGGTCGAGCCGCGACGCACCTGACCGGCCGCGTTCTGATCAGCCGGGTTGATGTCGAGACCGACCGTCACGTCGAGGCGCCCGCCGAAGACGCGCTTGACCCGGACCTTCAGACCCGCCTGTTCGAGCGCGTGGCGGGCGTCGTCCTTGCTCAGGCCGCTGACCTGCGGGACGTCGACGAAGTCCGCGCCCTTCGACACGGTGAGCGTCACCTGCTGGCCCTTTGCCAGCTGCGAGTTCGCGGATGGGTCCTGGCTGATGACGTTGCCCTGCGCGACGTTGTCGCTGAACTGCTCGTTCACGCCGACCTTGAAGCCCATGCCCTGCAACTTGGCGATCGCGTCGTCGCGCGGGGAGCCGGTGACGTCGGGAAGGTTGAGGATCGGCGGGCCACTCGACACGATGATCGACACGCTCTGATCGGCGCGCACCCGGGTTCCCGCCGGCGGGTTGGTGCGGATGACGCTGTCCTTGGGTACGTTGTCGTCCGCCTGCCGCGTGGACGTCAGCCGCACCGGCAACTTGCCGAGTGCCGCTCGGGCGTCGTCCTCCGACTGACCACGAAGGTCGGGGAGTGCGTAGAGCTTCGGCCCGAGCGAGATGAGCAGCGTGATCGGCGCGTGCCGGGGCACCCGGCTGTTGCCGCCCGGCTTGGTGCCGACCACGAGACCCTTCGGCACCTTCTCGTCGTTGACCTGGCTGATCGTGACCTTGTCGAAGCCGGCCCGGTCCAGCGCCGCGAGTGCGGTGACG
>WNGH01015506.1_pt1 | contig 11114 bp, 9 predicted proteins | sample 5400631 | NCBI WGS metagenome assembly WNGH01 (sample SAMN13153373, study PRJNA577476) | soil metagenome | isolation source: 115 cm soil or saprolite under Garry oak tree replicate 1 | place: USA:California | collected 2016-06-15 | reverse complement strand
GAGCTTATCAAGAGCGGACTTATCGTCGCGATACAGGACATGGGTGCAGCGGGTCTGACGTCGTCGTCGGCTGAGATGGCGGAGCGCGGAGATGTCGGTGTGACGATCGATGTCACCAAAGTTCCAACACGTGAAAGGGGCATGACACCCTACGAAATCCTTCTCAGCGAGTCGCAGGAGAGGATGCTCGTAGTTGCAAGGAAGGGACATGAGGAAGAAGTTCGCGCCATTCTGAGCAAATGGGACCTGACCGCGGCCGTGATTGGAGAGGTTATCGCGGAGCCGGTTTATCGGGTCACGGAAGGCGAAAGGGTGGTCGCTGAATTCCCAGGCTCGAGGTTGGTGACGGATTGTCCGACGTATTCGCCCGATGCGCGTGAGGCACCCGCGATCCGGGATCTCCGCGCCGCAGACGCGAGCGTCATACCGGAGCGGGCGGAGGAAAAGAACCCCGCCTGGACGCTCGAGCGACTGCTGTCCGCGCCAACGATCGCGAGCAAGGCCTGGGCGTACCGGCAATACGATTCCACTGTGCGAACGAATACGGTCGTCGGGCCCGGCGGTGATGCCGCTGTGCTGCGCGTGCGTGGGACGAACAAGGCAATTGCCGTGAAGACCGATGGGAACGGACGCTACGTATATCTCGATCCTCGGGTCGGCGGACGGATCGCTGTCGCCGAAGCAGCTCGCAATGTTGCATGCACCGGCGCGCGACCAATGGCAATCACCAATTGTCTCAATTTCGGCAATCCAACTCGCCCGGAAGTTTTCTATCAGTTCAGGGAAGCGGTCGCGGGGATGGCGGAGGCTTGTCGTGCGCTCGGCACACCAGTCACCGGCGGAAACGTGTCTCTCTACAATGAAAGCCCTTCCGGCGCAGTGTACCCAACGCCGGTAATCGGAATGGTAGGTCTGATCGACGATCTCTCCCACATCACGCGCGCCACCTTCCAGCGAGACGACGATGCAGTTCTTCTCCTCGGCGAAATGGGCGGCGAACTTGGCGGAAGCGAGTATCTCGCCACCATACACGGCGAAGTGATCGGAGCACCACCGCACTGCGATGTCGGTCGCGAGAAAGCAGTCATCGACGCGTTGCTGGAAGCGATCCGATCGGGTGTTGTGAGCTCGGCGCACGACTGCAGCGACGGCGGGCTTGCTGTCGCCCTGGCGGAATGCTGCATCGCGAATCGGGATTGCGAGAGCGGTGCCGAGATCGATCTTTCGAATTATTCCTCTTTTTCCGATCGCGCAATTCTGTTTGGAGAATCCCAGGGACGCATCGTGGTATCGACCTCGGCGCCGGAGCGCGTACTCGAGATTGCTGAAAGGATGGGTGTTCCGTGCGCCCAGATTGGACTAGTGCATCGACACTCCGAATCTCTCGAGATCACACTCCCCAGGAGATCGATGCGAAGCCCATTGTCACGGCTTCGCCTGGCGTACCATTCGACGATTCCAACGATCATGGCGCGCACTCCGGAGCACACCACATTCGACGAGTTGGCTCCCGTGGCGGCCCACTGATATGTGCGGGATCTTCGGCATCTACGGTAACGACCACGCCGCGGCGATGACCCACCTCGGCCTTTACTCGCTGCAGCACCGCGGGCAGGAATCCTCGGGCATCGTCGCCGTCGATCGCGAGCTGGGAGCACGAGCGATCAAGCGAATGGGGCTCGTATCCGAGGGATTTGGTCCGCCGGACGTGCAAAGTCTGCGCGGAGACATCGCAATTGGGCACACTCGCTATAGCACTGCGGGTTCTTCTACGATCGAGAATGCACAGCCGGTCCTGGCGAGATTTCGTGATGGTCACATTGGTCTCGCTCATAACGGAAACCTTATCAATGCGAGCGAGCTGCGCCGCGAGCTCGAAGATGCCGGCTCGATCTTCACCTCGACGATGGATTCCGAAGTTCTGGTGCATCGGATGGCTCGTTCGCCTGCGGAGAATCCCGAGCACCGGCTTGCCGATGCGCTCACGGGAGTGCAGGGCGCCTATTGTCTCGTGGTGATTGTGGGGAACACGCTTCTCGCAGCGCGCGACCCGCGCGGCTGGCGGCCTCTCGTAGTGGGAAAGCTCGGCGACGCCACCATCTTTGCCTCCGAGAGCTGTGCGCTCGATCTCCTTGGTGCGACTCTCGAGCGCGAGGTCGAGCGCGGCGAAATAATCGCCGTCGATGACGGTGGAATGCGCTCCATCTTTCCGCTCGAAAAACAGGAAGCGAGAAAGTGCGTCTTTGAATACGTCTATTTCTCGCGTCCGGACAGCCAGGTATTTGGCGGATCAGTGGACCGGGCTCGTCGAGAACTACTCGGGTTTGCCGAAGAATCGGGACTACCTCTCGAGCTCGCGCTGATTCGGAATCACTATGTCGGCCGAACATTCCTCCAGCCAACGCAAGCTGGTCGCGACGCGAAAGTGAAAGTGAAATACAATGCCGTTCGCGAAGTCCTTCGTGACAAAAGCGTTGTGATGGTCGATGATTCGATTGTTCGCGGCACGACTACGCGCGGCCTGGTCAACATGGTTCGCGCCGCGGGCGCGAGAGAGGTGCATCTGCGTGTCAGCTCGTCGCCGGTTACTGGCCCGTGCTACTATGGCATCGATACGCCGACCCGTGAGGAGCTGATCGCGGCGAACATGTCCATCGACGAGATCACGCAGGAGGTCGGCGCTGATTCACTCGGCTACCTCACGCTCGACGGCATGCTCGAATCAGTCCCTGGCGGCCCGACGGGTTTTTGTCACGCCTGTTTCTCCGGCGACTATCCGACGCCACCACCTGCCGACCCGGAGAAGCTCCGCTTCGGCTGCGGCTGCTAACCTCGGTGGCACAGTCGGTCTTTTTTTTCGGTAACGGGTCCGCCGAGGGGGCGCGCGACCTGACGAGCGTCCTCGGCGGAAAAGGCGCGAACCTCGCCGAGATGACAAATCTCGGAGTGCCGGTGCCGGCCGGATTTACTATCGCCTGCAGCGAGTGCATCGAATACCTGAGTAGCGGCAAATACTCCGACAAGCTCCGCGCCGAGGTCGAGGGAAACGTCGCCCGATTGGAGAAGGAGACTGGGAAGAAGCTCGGTGATCCGAAGAATCCGCTTCTCGTCTCTGTAAGATCCGGCGCGCCGGTTTCGATGCCCGGGATGATGGAAACGATTCTCAACCTTGGCCTGAACGATCGCGCCGTCGTCGCGCTCGCTGAGCAGAGTCAGAACGCGCGGTTCGCCTACGATTCATTCCGTCGTTTCATCCAGATGTACTCCAACGTCGTACTCAGCGTCCCCAACAGCGACTTCGACCACCTGTTGAAGGCGAAGCGCATGACGGCTGGCGCTGCGACGGACGCAGATCTCGGAGAAAACGACCTGAGAAATCTGGTCGAAGAGTACAAGGCGCTGGTCAGGAATCGCACCGGTGCGGATTTCCCGCGAGATCCCCTCGTGCAACTCTGGGGCGCGATCGAGGCTGTATGGAAATCGTGGATGCAGAAAAAAGCGAAAGACTACCGGCGCGTCAACAACATCCCCGAAGACCTCGGGACCGCGGTCAGCGTCGTGGCGATGGTTTTTGGCAATCTCAGCGACGATTCCGGAACGGGTGTGGCATTCACTCGCGATCCATCGACAGGGGAGAAACGCTTCTACGGCGAGTTTCTCGTCAACGCACAAGGTGAGGATGTCGTCGCCGGTATCCGTACGCCGCTCGACATCGAAGAGATGGCGGAGCGACTGCCCACTGCCTACAAGGAGCTAATCGATACTCAGGAGCGGCTCGAGCAGCATTACCGTGACATGCAGGACCTCGAATTCACGGTAGAGCGTGGCAAGCTGTTTCTGCTGCAGACGCGCACCGGTAAACGGACTGCCGCCGCGGCGGTGCGCATTGCGCGTGACATGGTGAGTGAAGGACTCATCGACAAAATCGAAGCGGGACATGGTGAGTGAAGGACTCATCGACAAAATCGAAGCGGTGCGGCGAGTGCCAGCCGGGCAACTCGACCAGCTGCTGCATCCGATAATCGACCCATCGATTCGGGCGACGCCTCTTTGTCTCGGCCTTCCGGCGAGTCCGGGTGCCGCGAGCGGACGCGCGGTGTTCGATCCGGATACAGCCGAGCAACGGGCGCATGCGGGAGAGAGCGTGATTCTCGTTCGCGACGAAACTACTCCGGAAGATTTCCACGGAATCGTCGCGGCACGCGCCGTTCTCACCGCGCGTGGCGGCATGACGAGTCACGCTGCCGTGGTTGCGCGGGGGATGGGAAAATGTGCTGTCGTCGGATGCAAGGAGCTCGAGGTCGATTTGGAGCACCGCAGCTTCAACGTCAACGGGACTGTGGTCGCGGAAGGCGACTGGCTGACGCTCGACGGCGCCACGGGTCGTGTATTTGCCGGCGATTTGTCGACGATTCCGAGCGAAGTCGTGCGTGTGACGAGTGGCACAATGTCACCCTCACAGGCGCCGCTTTACCAATCGTATTCCGAGCTGCTCGGCTGGGCAGACGAGGTGCGCAGGCTTCGCGTTCGCGCGAACGCCGACACTCCGCGTGACGCGCGCATCGCACGAAGCTTTGGCGCAGAAGGAATTGGGTTGTGCAGAACGGAGCACATGTTCTTCGAGGGCGACCGGATCACTGCAATGCGCGAGATGATCGTGGCGCGCGAGGAGGGCGGTCGTAGACGCGCGCTCAACAAGCTGCTTCCGATGCAGCGCGCCGACTTCGAGGGAATCTTTGAGGCAATGGACGGGCTGCCAGTTACCATACGTCTGCTCGATCCACCCCTGCACGAATTCCTTCCCCATGGCGGAGAAGAAACGAAGCTGCTTGCCCGCACTCTCGACATCCCGCGTGCCGATCTCAATCGAATCATCGAGTCTCTCCGCGAGACAAATCCGATGCTCGGTCACCGCGGCTGCCGGCTCGGGATTTCTTACCCGGAGATTACAGAGATGCAGGGGCGCGCAATTCTCGAGGCGGCAGTACGTGCAATGCGACGCGGCATCGTAGTGAAGCCGGAGATCATGATTCCCCTTGTCTCTACCGTCAAAGAATTCGACAATCAGCGCGCGGTTATCGAGGACGTTGCCAACCGTGTCCTCGGCGGCATGGGCGAGAAAATCTCCTATCTGATAGGTACAATGATCGAGCTTCCGCGCGCTGCGCTCACCGCGGCACAGATTGCGCAGTCTGCAGAGTTCTTTTCGTTCGGAACAAATGATCTGACACAGACTACGCTCGGTCTGAGCCGCGATGATGCGGGCCGCTTCCTTCCTTCTTACATTGAACGGGGTATTTTAGCAGACGATCCATTTCAAGTTCTTGACACCGAAGGAGTGGGGAGACTCGTAAGGATTGCTGTTGAGGATGGACGTCGAGTTCGTCCCAAGTTGAAGGTTGGCATCTGCGGGGAGCACGGCGGGGAGCCGCGCTCCATTTCTTTCTGTCATTCCCTGGGGTTGGATTATGTGTCGTGCTCACCTTTCAGAGTTCCAATCGCGCGCTTAGCCGCCGCACATGCCGCTCTTAACGCGTAGACTCGTACACTCCCGCCGCATGGAGCTGATGCCTGCGGGATCACTCCCAATGGCGCACATCCAGCACTCGCGCCCGCTGAGGATCGCCCTCGTCACCGAATACTACTACCCGCATCTCGGCGGCATCTGCGAGCACGTGCACTTTTTCGCGCGGGAAGCGCGACGGTATGGGCACCAGGTCGACATCATCACCTCCAAGATTCCGGGCGCGCGGCCAGAGATGCACGTAATTCGCATCGGCAAAAGCCAACCCGTGTACGCGAACGGATCGCAGGCGCGATTTACGTGGGGCCTCGAGCTGAGGAAAGACCTGCGTCGGGTATTCAGCCTCGGCCAGTACGACATCATTCACGTTCACTCGCCACTGAGTCCGGTTCTGCCCGTTCTGGCGATAGAGGAAGCGAACTGTCCGGTCGTCGGCACCTTCCACACTTATTTCGATCGCTCGTTCTTCTATACAGTCGGGAAACGGTACTTCCAGAAACGGCTCGACGAGCTTCATGCCGCGATTGCCGTGTCGCACTCGACTACCATCGCGCTCAATCGATACTTCGAGGGGAACTGGACGATCGTCCCGAATGGAATCGACATCGACGTATTCAATCCTCACGTTCCCCGCCCCGCCGCTCTGCGCACTGACGTTCCAGTTATCCTATTCCTCGGCAGATTCGATCCGCGCAACGGCCTCACCACGCTCATAGAGTCGTTCAAGAAAATCCGCTGCAGGAGTCGCGAAGCGCAGTTGGTCGTGGTAGGCGATGGTCCGCTCCGCAAGCACTACTACCGGGCTGCTGGTGGCGATCCCGACATCACGTTCGTTGGCTCAGTGCTCGGCGAAAGGCCTGGGTACTATGCGCACAGCGCGATGTACGCTTGCCCTACCACCAAGGCGTCATTCGGAATCACTCTTCTCGAGTCGATGGCGTGCGAGACGCCAGTCGTCTGCTCCGACATCTATGGATTCCGAGACGTCGTGAGGCACGAGCGAGAGGCACTAATGGTGCATTGTGGGGATAGAGATGCTCTCGCCGACGCTCTGGTTCGACTTCTGGACGACGAGACGTTGAGGGCCAGACTCGGAAAGCGTGGCCGGCAGGAGGCTGAGCAATACTCCTGGTCCAGGGTCACCGAGGCGGTGCTGGACATTTATACGGCGGTACTCGGGCGAGCAACGCACGAATGATCGGATTTGCGGCATTGGGAGTGTCAGTCATCGGCGGAGCGGTACACGGTGCGTTCCACCGCAACAGCCCGCTCTTTGGTCCCGCACTGGGAAGAATTCCAAGCAATCGAAAAGTCGTGGCATTGACGTTCGATGACGGACCGAATCCTGACGCAACGCCGCTCATACTCGACACGCTCGCCGAGAAAGGAGTGCGAGCGACTTTCTTCGTGCTGGGAAGTCACGCGGAGCGCTGGCCAGAGCTCGTGAGGCGAATCTCGCACGAGGGTCACCAGCTCGGGAATCACGGCTACTTCCACCGAAAGCTGCAGTTCAAGAGTCCTTTCTATGTGAGTCGTGACATCCGTCTCGGAATCAGAGCGATCAAGCGCGCCGGCGCTCCCGCACCTCGCTACTTCCGCGCTCCGCATGGTTTTCGCAGCCCCTGGACTACTCCCATTGCCAGCTCGTACGGCGAGCGCACCGTCGGATGGTCGCTCGGCGTCTGGGACAGTGATCGGCCGGGAGTTGCCGAGATAGTGCGACGAACGCTGGAAGGCGTCTCTCCTGGCTCGATCGTGCTGTTGCACGATGGTGACGGTTACAATCCTGATGGCGACCGAACTCAAACCGCGGCCGCACTTCCCCATATCATCGACGGCCTGAAAACACAGGGCTACGAGTTCGCGACTCTTCCCACTGAATGAGTCCGAAGCTGAAGAAAGGGATTCGCTGGGCGATCTCCGCCGCGATCCTCTTCTTCCTCATACTCTTCGCTCGAACGATCGATTGGCACGCCGCGGGCAGCTCGATGCGCCACGCATCGCTGCCACTACTGGCGGCGGCAATCGGTGTGAACATGCTATCGGTACTCATCAAGGGCGTTCGGTGGTGGCTGTTTCTCCGTCCGATCGGCATCAGATCACTCTGGCTCGCGATCCGCGCGACGGTTGCCGGCGCCGGCCTCAATAATGTCCTCGTCGCGAGCGGCGGCGATGCAGCGCGCGTTGTATTCGTGTCGAGGGTGAGTGGCGTTTCCAGTTCGACCGTGCTAGCCTCGATGGCGCTCGAGAAGCTATTCGATCCAATTGGGTTCGTGATCCTGCTGGTTTTCGGCGTGCTCGCGTTTCAACTTCCGCCGCAGTTCGAGCGGTGGAAAGTGCCGGCGGAAATTCTACTGGCAGTGATCGTCCTGCTTCTGGTGTTCTTCGTTTACGCGACGAGACACATCAAACCCGAGCACGTACCCGAGCGGCGTGCCAGACCACGCACTGTATGGGGAAGAGCGCGTGCCTATTTCCACAGCTTCGGCCAGACAGCCGGACGTCTGGCGACCGGGCCCCGATTTTTGGCTGCGACTATTTTGTCGCTGGGGGCGTGGGCGTGTCAGCTGTGGACGTTCGAGCTCGCAGCCGACGCTGCGCACGTCTCGATTCCCCTCGCCGGAAGTCTCGCCTGTCTTCTCGGCATCAACGTCGGGCTGATCATCAGGGCCACGCCGGGCAACGTTGGCTTTTTCCAGTTCGTATATGCCTTCATGGCGAAGCAGTTCGATGTGCTACCCAACGATGCAATCGCCGTGTCGCTCCTGATTCAAACCTTGCAGATCCTTCCCCTGACGCTGCTAGGCGTGGCTCTCGCTCCGGAATTCATCTTCCGGCGCGGGAAGAAGGATAAGGAGACCGAAGCAGTCGCGAAGAAAATCGAAGAGGAGAAGGCGGCACACCACGGACCGCTTTCCACCGCGGAAGAAGTTCTCGAGCGCGCAAAAAAGGCCGGAGTCGCTCCGGTGCCAAAGAATCCTTAGATCCGCGACACAACGGCGACTGTCTTCACGCGTGCGCGCTGAAGGAAGGCAACGAATTCAGCGGGATTGCGCGTCAGACCCGTGAACGTTGCTCGGACTTTGCCGTCGGCATCAACGACTGCGTAGAGAGGAAGCGCGACGGTTCCGAAAGTTCTTTCCTGAAACGCCTGCTGTCGCTCGTAGATATCTCCGTTCCCATCAGTGTATAGCCGCGCGAGCACGAATTGGCGCAGCTCCGCACTCACGTCGGGACGGTTGAAGATGTTGGCTTCCATCCAGCGGCAATTGGTACAGGTGTAGCCCGTGAAGTCGATGAAGACGAATTTGCCTGACGTTCGCGCGACTTTCAGCGCGCCGCTGTAGTCGTTAAGCATCCAGTCCGGCATCGCACTGCCAATTGACGCGAGCGATTGCGGCGGAGTTGCTGGCGGCAAAAACGCTTCGATCTGGGGAAGCGTCCTGCCGGTCAGACCCGATCCAAGCCAAAACGCGACGGCAAGCGCAACTGCTACTGGGACAATTCCCGACGGACGCAATTCGCGGCGCTGGTACCTCGCTCGCAGATCGCGGCCGAGATAAAGCGCCCCGGCGATCGCGAGGAGTACCCATGCGGCCAGGACGACTGTACGTGTGAAAATTCCCCAACCCAGCACGAGGTCGGCATTCGAAACGAACTTGACCGCCGCCCCGACTTCCAGAAAGCCGATCACCACACGAAGCGCATCAATCCACTCACCCGCACGCGGCAATCTGGCAACGAAGCGCGGTGCGAACGCGAGGGCAACAAAAGGCAGAGCAAACGCACTCGAGTAAACGAGCATCCCAATCACGGGAGTCATCCACGAACCCTGAGCTGCCAGCACCAGCAACGTTCCGACGAAAGGCGCCGTGCACGTAACCGACGTCAATGTGAAAGTCGCTCCCATGATCAGTGCGCCGACGGAGCTTCCCGGAGATGCTTCACGCGCGGAACGGTCGACCGCGTTGAGAACACGCCACGGAAGCCGCAGCTCGAGCCAACCGAACAAGTTTGCCGCGAAGAGAAGAAAGAGAGCGGCGAGGCTGAGATTCACCCGTGGGTCGGCAGCGAACCGATTGAGCCCTGCCGCGCCGAAAATCGCCGCCAGCACCAACCCCAGAAGAGTAAACGTGCAAACTATTCCCAGTCCGAAAAGAATTGCTCTGCGGACTGCTGATGATCCGCGATCCTGTGGCCGCGAGAAGTAGGCGATGGTCACGGGGACCATCGGGAAAACGCAAGGTGTGAGCAGCGAGAGGAGGCCGGTGCTCACCGCCAGCCAGAGAAATGAGGAGCTCATTTCCGTCGCGCTATGCGAAGCGCTACGTCCAGTTTGTCCGTGCGCGGTGGCAAACAAACTTTGTCGCTGCAAACCTGGTAGCGAGCGGCGATTTGAAACCTGCGTACGCCCGCAAGCGAGCGTCCCGGTACGCCGACCGGAATGGTGAACCGCGGGCTGCCAGAGTAAAGCTCGGTCTCTATCCCGAAGTTTTTGTCGAAGATTCGCTCGGGTTTCGGCGCGTCGATTACACCGCGGACTAGCACGTCGGCAGCACCGAGCAGCTCGAGGCGCAGCCCGATCGGTCCGCCAGGCTTCTGGGTCAGAGAATAGATATGCCAGCCTTTAGCGATATCCGCCTGCAAAGTGATCGGCACTGTTCGTCCCGACACGACGTCACGCGGCGCACGACCACCCACGACGCTCCAGCGCACTGGCCGTAGGGACAGTGCCTCCCTCGTTGTCGCGAACCGGCCCAACCATCGGGTTGTGCTGTTCGCGGAGGACGACGACTCGACACTGCTCGCTGCCACCAACGGCAGCAAAAACGCGTACGCGAGGTTGTGCATTTGTCCTCAAATATAAGACAGGCGGCGCGATCCCTGCTGTGGCTACACCTGGATCGAATTGGTGTTCACGACTTTCGATGCGACCAGGAATAGGGTGAATGATTACTCATCCGCCGTTCTTTTTTGAGAGCTGGTACAACGTCGGTCGATCGATCACGCTATCGGTGATCGGCTTCGCCGCGCTCTTCACGATGTTGCGTGTGTCGGGGAAGCGAACCCTCTCGAAGCTGAACTTCTTTGATTTCGTTTTCGTTGTGGCGGTTGGCTCGGTGTTCGCAGCGACGATCACTTCGAAGGATGTAACGCTAGTCGAAGGAATCGCGGCGCTGGCAACGCTGATCATTATCCAGATGTTGCTTGCTGCGGTCGCCGCCCGATCGCGAACGGCCGAGCGTATCATCAACGGCGAGCCAACACTCTTGCTGTCACACGGGAGATTTCTTCCCAGCGCGTTGAAGAAGGAGCACGTCACTGAGGAAGAGGTGCGAGCAGCAATTCGCGCGACGGGTGTCACGCGTGTCGAAGACGTTGACGCGGTGGTAATGGAAAATGACGGCACACTCAGCGTCGCGTGGGAGTCGAAAAAACCGGGGGAAACGAGCCTCGTGGATGCGAAGGTGCCCGACGAGGACAGTGCCGAACAAAGGTCGAAACGCGCAGTCCGCTAGCGCCCGTTGGTGGTTTATGTTTTGCGTTCAATGTTTGTAAACTTCGCAGGAATTCACTTGCAGCTGCAGAC
>WNGH01011545.1_pt1 | contig 11114 bp, 9 predicted proteins | sample 5400631 | NCBI WGS metagenome assembly WNGH01 (sample SAMN13153373, study PRJNA577476) | soil metagenome | isolation source: 115 cm soil or saprolite under Garry oak tree replicate 1 | place: USA:California | collected 2016-06-15 | reverse complement strand
GCCGTGGCGGCGCTCCGCCGCCTCGAACTTCTCGGCGACGAGATCGAGCGCGTCGTCCCAGGAGATTTCCGCAAAATCGCCGGACCCCTTCGGGCCCGTGCGGCGCAGCGGGCGCAACAGCCGGTCGGGGTGATGCACCCGCTCGGCGTAGCGCGCGACCTTGGCGCAGATCACGCCGAGCGTGTAGTCGTTGTCCTCGGCCCCGCGTACGCGCCCGATGGTGCGCTCGTCGAGCACCTCGACTTCGAGCGCGCAGGTCGATGGGCAATCGTGCGGGCAGGCGGAATAGGCCACCCGCGGCACCGACGCAAACCCAGGCTCGATCCGGTTCATGAAACCTCGCCGGGCGCTATGATCGCCCAATCTAGCCCTTCCGTCGAGCGCCGCATCGCCGCGGAATGGCGGGTGCAAGGGTAACGGCGAGCCCCGGGACAGGCGCCGTGCGTGAACAAACCTGGGCAGCGTATCGACACCATCGATTTTTTGGCCGCTAACCGCGCGCGCGCAGCAGACCGGATCAAGCGTGCGCCGCTACCTCGAAAACCCCGCGCCAGATCATCTCGAGCGCCACGTAGAGCACGATGGCGAGCCCGAGCCAGCCGATCCAGGCGTGGCGCACGAGGAGTTTGGCGATAAAATTCGCCGCGACCGCCATCAGCAGAACCGACAGGGCGAGCCCGATCATCAGGATCGGCAAATTGTTCTTGGCCGCGCCCGCCACCGCCAGCACGTTGTCGAGCGACATGGAAAGATCCGCGACGATGATCTGCGCCACCGCGGCCCGAAAGCTCATCGAGGTGCGCGGCTCCTTCGCGCTGGCATTGCCGGCGATGACGGCCCGATCCCCGGGACCGCGGCTGAGCTCGCGGTACATCTTCCAGCACACCCACAGCAGGATGATGCCGCCGGCCAGCGTGAGCCCGATGATCGCGAACAGCCGCGTCGCGAGCACCGCGAACAGCACGCGCAGCACCACAGCGCCGGCGATGCCCCAGAAAATCACCCTGCGGCGCATGGCGGCCGCGACCCGGGAGGCCGCCAGTCCGACCACGATCGCGTTGTCGCCCGCGAGCGCGATGTCGATCATCACCACCTGGGCGAGCGCAATGAAGGGCTGAGCCGTGGCGTCCATCGCCGAGGTATACGGCATCGGCCCGCGCGATTGAATGCGCCGGGACGGCACTGAGAAGCTGCCTGAACCGATTCGGGATTGATTCGTCCTGGCCGGGCTTGTCCCGGCGATCCATGCCTTCTACGCGTCGGGATTCAATTCGTGCATCCCGGCACTGGGCCGGGATGACGACCCGAATCAGCCGACGATCTCGTCTGCCGAGAAAAACTGCGCGATCTCGACCGCCGCGGTTTCCGGCCCGTCGGAGCCGTGCACCGAGTTCTCGCTGATCGAGCGCGCGTGGAGCTTGCGGATGGTTCCGGGATCGGCTTTGGCCGGATCGGTGGCGCCCATGAGCTCCCGATATTTGGCGATCGCGTTCTCGCCTTCGAGCACCTGAACGACCACTGGCCCGGAAATCGTGGATTCCACCAGCTCGGAAAAGAACGGGCGCTCGCGGTGGACCGCATAGAACGTCTCGGCCTCTTCCCGCGTCATGCGCAGGCGTTTTTGCGCCACGATGCGCAGCCCCGCGGCTTCGATCATGGCGTTGATCGCGCCGGTCAGATTGCGCCGGGTCGCATCGGGCTTGATGATCGAGAAGGTGCGCTCGATCGCCATCTCGGCCTTCCTGTTGCGGGGGAGAACCGTCGGAATTTTTGGGCTTATAACGGCGGCGTCCGCAGCCAGCAAGGCTCGGCCATGGCCGGCGGCGCACTACAGCCCAGGCGCCGGAGCGTCTCGGGTTTTGCCGCAATCGCCCGGCATCGTATCCTCGCCACGATCGCCGCGTTGCCGGCAAGCCGAGCGGCGGACGTCTTCGCATTGCTGCCGGCGCGGCGCTGGAGCAAAATGCGCCCCATCGCCGGTCTGGTGCGAACGGCCCGAAACGGATCTCGAGGAATGGCGAGCAAGGTTTCCCGCCAGTCAGCCGCGACGGCAGCCGCAGCGCTGTTGCTGGCGCTCGCGGCATGCTCCTCGCCCAATGAGCAGGCCTCCGATGCGGATCTCAGAACGAAATTGCGCCTCACCAAGCCGGACTGGGCCCAGGCCGTGACCCCCACGATCCGTGCGGCAAGGCCGCTGGGACCGGATGATTTCGTGGGACCGGATGGACGATGCGCCGGCGATCCCGCCCCCGCGGACGGACCATCGGGGCCGGGCGCGCTCTATTTCCAGGCCGGCCCCGAAGCGGGCCCCGCGCCGGCGCCGCTCGCGCCGGGATCGGCGCAGCCTGGCGGCTCGCGGCCCGGCCCAGGGATCGCGCTCGAAATGAGCGAGTGCGACCTCGTGCGGGCGGCGGGCTATATCGGCCAGGCGGAGATCTCGAGGAACGAGCGCGGCGAGCGCAGCGTGGTGCTGACGTATCTGCAAGGCGAGCACCCCGGCATCTATCGCTTCGTGTCGGGACGGCTGAAGTCGATCGAGCGGGCGCCGGAGCTTCCCGCCGCCGCAAAACCGGCAGTCCCGAAGAAACCCGGCAAGAAGCCGGCCGCGAGCTGAGCGGGTTTCACGAGCCTGAAACAGTTGCGCTTCCTCGATCCTCCTCGCTGCTGCAGCGATATCGCACATGCCGATGAGCTTGCTCTGGTTACCTCCCCCCTTGTGGGGGAGGTCGGCTCGCGCGCTCAACGCGCGAGCCGGGAGGGGGTAACCATGCTGGAGTATCTGGCGCTGCCAGCGGCCGTGATCGTCCATCTGCCAATAGGTCACGTCGAAGCCGTCGGCCTTCGCGGCCGCCCAGCGCTCGCGCGCGGCGCCGAGCGCCTCGGCGTCCTCGCCATCGAACAGTAGGACGATGCGGCGATAGTGTCCGACCTCGGCCGGCATCGCGGCGCCATCGAGCAGAAACCGCACCTCGGCACGGTTCGGATTGTCACTGCCGAGCGTGAGCAGGATCGGCTGGACCGCGGCCTCGCTCTCGCGATCGGTGCCGTGCGGCAGAAAGCCCTCTTCCCGATAGGTCCACAGATGCGAATCGAGCGCCTCGAGGCGCTCTTCCGAGGCGACCTGGACGGCGACCCGCCAACCGCGCTCGAGCGATTTCTCCAACAGCGCGGGCAGCACCTGCTCGAGCGGCTGCTTGCGGAGCTGATAGAACAGGATTTCGGTCATCGGCCGCCCATCATTTCTCGTAATGATCCCCGACCAGCCGGTCGAGCAGCCGCACGCCCCAGCCGGAGCCCCAGCTCGCATTGATGTCGGATGGCGGCGTCCCGAACGCGGTGCCGGCGATGTCGAGATGCGCCCAGGGCGTCTTGTCGACGAAGCGCTGCAGGAATTGCGCCGCGGTGACCGATCCGGCGTTGCGCCCGCCGGTGTTCTTCACGTCGGCGAATTTGGAATCGATCAGCTTGTCGTAATCGGGGCCGAGCGGCATGCGCCATACCCGCTCGCCCGTCGCGGTGCCCGCCTGCAGCAGGCGCTCCGCCAGCCGCTCGTCGTTCGCGAACAATCCCGCATGCTCGTGGCCGAGCGCCACCAGGATCGCGCCGGTCAGAGTCGCAAGATCGATGATGAATTTCGGCTTGAACCGGTTCTTGACGTACCACAGGAGGTCGGCGAGCACGAGCCGGCCCTCCGCGTCGGTATTGATGATCTCGATGGTCTGGCCGGACATCGAGGTCACGATGTCGCCGGGACGCTGGGCCTTGCCGTCCGGCATGTTTTCGACGAGGCCGATGACGCCGACGGCGTTGACGGCGGCCTTTCGGGCGGCCAGCGCCCGCATCAGGCCGACCACGCAGGCAGCCCCCGCCATGTCGCCCTTCATGTCCTCCATGCTGGCGGCCGGCTTGATCGAGATGCCGCCGGTGTCGAAACACACTCCCTTGCCCACGAAGGCGACCGGCGCGGCGCCCGACTTGCCGCGGTTGAGCCGCATGACCACGACCCGGCTTTCGCGTGCCGAGCCCTGGCCGACCGCGAGCAGCGTGCGCATGCCGAGCTTCTTCAGCGCCGCCTCGTTCAGCACTTCGACCGCGACCCCGAGCTTTTTCAGGCCCGCCGCGCGGCGGGCAAACTCCTCGGGATGGAGCACGTTCGCCGGCTCGTTGACGAGGTCCCGCGCCAGCACGACGCCGCCGCATAACGCCTCGCGCCGGCCCCAGGCCTTGCGGGACGCGGGCACATCGGCGACGCCGAGCTTAAGCCGCAGCTTGCCCCGCCTCTCCTCGTCCTCCTTGCGCTTGGTCTTGTAGCGTTCGAAAGCATAGGCGCGCAGGCCGAGGCCGAGGGCGAAATCGGCCGCCTGATCCGGTTTCATCGCTCCGGTGGGGAGGTCGAGCAGGATGTCGGCCTCGGCGGCGCGCGGCGAGATCTTGCCCATGACGATGCCGCCCAACTTGACGAAATCCGGGGTCTGCGTGCCCGAGCCGATGACGATGAGCCGCTCTGCCTGCAAACCCGCCGGAGCCAGGAAGTCGAGCACCGCGCCGAGCTTGCCAGTGAACTTTTCGGCACTCGCGGCCCGGGCGACCAGGTCGTGGTTTCGGCCCAGCAGCTTGCTCGTGGCCGCGCCCAGCCGCAGCTCGCCGTTCATGAACACCACCAAGACGCCCTTGGTCGGCGTCGCGAACGCGGCGAATGCGATTCTGGGGGCATCGGCCATAAACGGTCCTTTCGGGAGAATGGCGGTAATAGGGGGGACGTCGGTGTTGCATTACAGCATCATTCCGCGGCTGGCGAGGCAGCGTGCCGTCGTATTGCCATCGACGCGGTTTACGCCTGCGCAGCGAAGGCATAGAACTTCCGGGGTCGGGGCCGGGCCTGACGAATCGAGCCAAAAATGCCCGAATTGGCAGTAGGATAGGATCGATCGCCTGGGGCCGGCTCGCGCCCGTCCGGGACCGGACGGCGGAGGGCGAAAACGGGGGTCCGAAGGGACAGGGGAACGTTGCGCAATCGCGTGTTCACAACCGACCGGGACGGGACCGTGGCGGAGCGGCGGGATATTGCCCGCTGCGCGTTCGCGCGGGCCGCCGGGGTCGGTCGAACGGAGCCGGCGCGATGATCCCGCGCACGCTGTCCCGTTACGTCGCAATGCGCTTCTTCGGCGTGGTCACCGCGGTGTTCGCCGGCGTGTTCGTGCTCGTGGTGCTCATCGACTATGTCGAATTGATGCGTCGCGCCTCCGATGCACCGAACGTATCGGCTTGGCTGGTCGCCAAGACCTCGTTCTTCCGCGTTCCGCAAGTGACGGAGCGCCTGCTGCCGTTCGCAGTGCTGGTCGGGGCGATGACGTGCTATCTCAATTTGTCGCGGCGGCACGAGCTGGTGGTGGCGCGCTCCGCCGGAATGTCGGCCTGGCAGTTCGTAACCCCTGCCCTCCTCGTCGCCCTCGTGCTCGGCGCGCTGGCGGCTACGGTCTACAACCCGGTTTCGGCGGCGCTGCGCGAGCAGTCGAAGCGCCTCGAAGCCGATCTGTTCGGCGAACGGCCGGCGGGGCTGCGCCAGACCGGCGGCGGCTTCTGGGTGCGCCAGAAGACCGTGGAGGGCCAAGCCATCATCAACGCCACCTCCAGCCGCGAGCAGGGCGCGCTGCTGGGCGGAGTGACGGTGTTCGCCTTCGATGCGTCGGGCCGGTTCCGGGAGCGCGTCGAGGCCAAGAGCGCCGAGCTGCAGTCGGGCCATTGGCGGCTCGAGCAAGCCAGGGTCTATGCGTCCGGCTCGCCCATCCGGGAGCTCGATTCCTATTCGCTGAGCACCAACCTCACGCGCGAACAAGTGCGCGAAAGCTTTGCCACGCCCGAGACCGTGTCGTTTTGGGAACTGCCGTCGTACATCGAGACGGCGGAGCAGGCGGGTCTCGCCGCCGCCGGATATCGGTTGCAATACCAGCTGCTGTTGGCGCGCCCGCTGCTCCTGGTCGCCATGGTCATGCTGGCGGCCTCGGTCAGTTTACGCTTCTTTAGATTCGGCGGAGTATCCGCCATGGTCTTGAATGGCGTAGGAGCAGGCTTTCTGCTTTATGTGTTGTCGAAAGTAACCGAGGATTTGAGCAGGGCCGAGCTGATGCACCCGGTGGCAGCGGCGTGGCTGCCCGTGCTCGTCGGCGGCCTCACCGGCTTCGTTGCTCTGTTGTACCAGGAGGACGGGTGATGGCCGGGTCGACCGCCGCCCGTCCGCGCTCCCGGCTGCATCGCGGCAGCTTGGTGCTGTCGCTGGCATGGATCGCCTGCTGGCTCGGCGCGCAGCCGGCCGACGCGGCGGAACCCGCCGCCGAGAAGAACAAGGGCCCCGCGCTCAGCACCGAGTGGGTCGGCATCCCCAAGCAGCAACCCCGATCGCGCGAGTTCAACACCTCGAAGCCCGATCCCGATGCGCAGATGCTCGTCCAGGCGAACGAGATCCATTACGACTATTCCAATGAGCGGATTTCGGCGGTCGGCAGCGTGCAGATCTATTACAACGGCTCCACGCTCGAGGCCGACAAGGTCACCTACGACCAGAAGACGAAGCGCCTGAAGGCGGAAGGCAACGTGCGCCTGGTCGAGGCGGACGGCAAGATCATCTACGGGGAGATCCTCGATCTCGACGACCAGTTCCGCGACGGTTTCGTGGATTCGCTGCGGCTGGAAACGCCGGACAAGACCCGGTTCGCCGCGCCGCTGACGGAACGCTCGGGCGGCAATTACACGGTGTTCCAGAGCGGCGTCTATACCGCGTGCGAGCCGTGCAAGGACGACCCGCGAAAACCGCCGAAATGGCAGGTCAAGGCGGTCCGCATCGTCCACGACGAGCTGGAGAAGATGATCTATTTCGAGAACGCCAGGCTGGAAGTGTTGGGCGTTCCGCTGCTGTGGGTGCCGTATTTTTCCGTGCCGGACCCGACGGTGAAGCGCAAGACCGGCTGGCTGATGCCGACCACCTCCTACAGCAAGAACTACGGATTCGGTCTCTCCACACCGTACTATTGGGCGCTCGCGCCGAACTACGATTTCACCGTGACGCCCACCATCACCTCGCAGCAGGGGCCGTTGCTGGAAGGACAGTGGCGCCAGCGCTTCGACAACGGCGGCTTTGCAATTCACGGCGCGGGTATCGTCCAGGCCGATCCCCATTTGTTGACCGAAGTCCATGGGCCCGGATATCCCGGCGACCGACGATTGCGCGGCGAGGTCGACACCGCCGGCCAATTCTCGCTCAACGACAAATGGGCGTGGGGCTGGGACGCACTGCTGCTATCCGACAAGGTGCTGTTCCAGGATTACAAGATCAACAGCTATTGGCAGCATTTCGCCGATCCCAAATACTTCGGCAACGGCATCTCCGATGCCGGCACCTCGCAATTGTATTTCATCGGCCGCGGCGACCGCTCTTATTTCGACGCACGGGTGATGTATTTCTACGGCCTGTCGCTTGCCGACAATCAGAGCCAGCTCCCGATCGTCGCCCCGGTGATCGACTATGCCCGCGTGTTCGCGCAGCCGGTGCTGGGCGGCGAGCTGAGCCTCAAGGCCAATATCACCAGTCTTTCCCGGCAATCGGCCGAGTTCGACGCCATCAGCCAGTCCGCGATCGCCAACAACGCCTGCATGACGCCCGATCCGGCGATCCGCATTCCGGCCAGTTGCCTGCTGCGCGGCGTGCCCGGGACCTATTCGCGCGCGTCCGCCGAGACGACCTGGCGGCGCACCTTCGTCGACGGCCTGGGTCAGACCTGGACCCCGTTCGTGATCCTGCGCGGCGACGTCGGCGAATCCTCGATCAGCAATCAGCCCGGCGTGGCGAATTTCGTCGAGACCGGCAACAACAGCTTCGTGCGCTTCATGCCGGCCGTGGGCATGGAGTACCGTTATCCGCTGATCAACGTCCAGCCCTGGGGAACGCAGACGCTCGAGCCGATCGTTCAGGTAATCGCCCGCCCCAACGAGTCGGACAGCAAGATCCCCAACGAAAAGATCCCGAACGAGGATTCGCAGAGCCTGATCTTCGACGACAGCAATCTGTTCAAGGTCGACAAGTTCGCCGGCTGGGACCGCGTGGAAGGCGGCGGCCGCGCCAATTACGGCCTGCAATATACCGCGCAGTTCAACCAAGGCGGCACGGTCAACGCCCTGTTCGGCCAGTCGCTGCAATTGTTCGGCAAGAATTCCTTCGCGTTCCGCGACGCCGCCAACACCGGGGTCGACAGCGGGCTGGAGACGAGGGTGTCGGATTACGTCGCGCGGCTGTCCTATCAGCCCGACCAGACCTACATGTTCATCTCGCGCTTCCGCTTCGCCGAGCAGGATTTTTCGGTACAGCGCGCCGAGCTCGAGGCCCGGGCGAATTTCGATCGCTGGGCGGTCTCGATGCTGTACGGCAATTACGCAGCGCAGCCCGACATCGGCTTCCTGACGCGCCGCGACGGAGTGCTCGGCAGCGTGTCGTTCAAGTTCACTCCGAGCTGGTCCGTGCTGGGCGCCGCCCGCTACGATATCGGCTCCGCCCAGTTCGACCAGTACCGCCTCGGGCTGGGCTATATCGACGATTGCTTCGCGATTTCGGTCAACTACATCACCGACTTCAACTATGGTTACTCGCCGACAAACGCCACCTCGATCGCCGTCGGCACCGACCATATGGTCATGGTGCAGATGAGCCTGCGCACCCTGGGCGGCACGGGATTTTCGACCCGCGTCAGCGGCACCGCGCCGAACTGAGGGAGCCAAGGACCAGGAAGCAATTCGCCGGGATCGACTCGATGCAAATGGCAATTTTCCACGTGACCCGACTGTTTCGATCGCGCCTCGCCGGCACCCTGGTTCTGGTGTTGGCGATCGCGCCGATCTGGCACGCGGGCGCCCACGCCCAGGTCGCGGCTCTGGTCAACGGCGATCCGGTCACGGTGCTCGACGTCACGCACCGGATGCAGCTCACCGAAATCTCCACGCACAAGAAACAAAGCCGCGAGGAGGCGCTCAACGAGCTGATCAACGAAAAGCTCAAATTGCAGATCGCCAAGCGCTACATCATCAATATCACCGACAAAGACGTCGATCAGGCGTTCAACGGCATGGCGCGCCACGCCGGGCTGAGCTCGCAGCAGTTTGCCGATGCGCTGTCGAAAGCCGGCATCGACGTCCCGTCGCTGAAGGCGCGCATCAAGGCCGATATCGGCTGGAGCGCGATCATCCGCGGCAAATTCCAGGGCAGCCTGCAGGTGGGCGAAAAGGAAGTCCTCGCCGCCGCACAGGCGCGGAAGAAGGACGACAAGCCGACGCCAGCCGCCTTTCAATTCAAGCTGCGGCAAGTCCTGTTCATCGTGCCGCGCGGGTCGCCCCAGGACGCCTATGAGGCCCGCAAGAAAGAAGCCGAGGCGTTGCGCGCCCGCTTCCATGGCTGCGAGGAGGGGCTGGTGGCGGCGCGGACGCTGCGCGACGTCACGGTGCGCGACGAGATCACCCGCTCCTCGCTCGACGTGCCGGCGAAACAGCGCGAGGTGCTCGATGCGACCCCCGTGGGTGGCTTGACCCCACCCGGCGTCACCCAGCTCGGCGTCGAAGTGTTCGCGGTCTGCTCCAAGGAACCGACGCGCGGCGACAACCCGGAAGAGCGCGAGGCGCGCGAGGAGATCTCGAACCAGCGCTATGAGGCGCAATCCAAGCGTTACCTCGAGGAACTGCGGCGCAGCGCGATGATCGAGATTCGCTAGAGTGGCAGCGCCATGTCCGCACCTTTGGCGCTGACGCTCGGCGAGCCGGCCGGGATCGGTCCCGATATCACCATCGCAGCCTGGCGTCGCCGCGGCGAATTCGGCCTGCCGCCGTTCTATGCGGTCGTCGACGCGGATTTCCTGGCGCAACGCGCCGAACGCCTGCAGCTTCCGATCCGCGTGACGAGCGTCGAGCCGGAAGCGGCCGCGGCGGTATTCGCGAGCGCCCTGCCGGTGGTCTCGCTCGGCATGAGGGTGACGGCGCAGCCAGGCCGTCCCGATCACTCCAGCGCGCCGGCCGCAATCGCATCGATCCGGCGCGCGGTGGCCGACGTGATGGCCGGGCGAGCGGCGGCGCTCGTGACCAATCCGGTCGCCAAGGCGGTGCTGTATCAGGCCGGATTTTCCGCCCCCGGACATACCGAATATCTGGCGCAACTGGCGCAGCAGGCCACCGGCAAGCCGACGCCGACCGCGATGATGCTATGGTCTCCCGAGCTCGCCGTCGTCCCCGTGACGATCCATCTGCCTTTGCGCGAGGTGCCGGGTCGGCTGACCGTCGAACTCATCGTCGACACCGCGCGAATCGTCGCGCGCGATCTCGAGGCGCGCTTCGGCATGGCGCGGCCGCGTCTGGCGATCGCCGGCCTCAATCCGCACGCCGGCGAAGCCGGCGCGCTCGGCGAGGAGGACCTCGAATTGGTGGCGCCGGCGGTCGAGCGGCTGCGCGCCGACGGCATCGACGCCCGCGGCCCGCTTGCCGCCGACGTGATGTTCCACGCCGCGGCGCGATCGACCTATGACGTCGCCCTGTGCATGTATCACGACCAGGCCCTCATCCCGATCAAGACGCTGGCCTTCGCCCATGCCGTGAACGTCACGCTGGGCCTGCCGTTCGTGCGCACTTCGCCCGACCACGGCACCGCGTTCGACATCGCCGGGACGGGGCGCGCCGATCCGTCGAGCCTCATCGCGGCGCTGCGTCTGGCCGCAAGCATCGCATCCGGCGCGCCCGCTGCCGCCGCGTCCGGTCGATGACGGGAAAAATCGACGCGCTGCCGCCGCTGCGGGATTTCATCCGCCGCCACCGCCTGAGCGCACGCAAGTCCCTGGGGCAGAATTTTCTGCTCGATCTCAATCTCGCCGCGCGCATCGCGCGCGCTGCCGGGCCGCTCGAAGGCGTGACCGTGATCGAGATCGGGCCCGGCCCGGGCGGATTGACCCGAGCCTTGCTGGCGCTCGACGCCGGGCAGGTGGTGGCGGTCGAACGCGATCCGCGCTCGGTCGCCGCGCTTACGGAAATCGTCGCGCATTTCGCCGGCCGGCTGACCATCGTGGAAGCCGACGCGATGCGGTTCGATGCCA
>WNGH01007738.1_pt1 | contig 11116 bp, 11 predicted proteins | sample 5400631 | NCBI WGS metagenome assembly WNGH01 (sample SAMN13153373, study PRJNA577476) | soil metagenome | isolation source: 115 cm soil or saprolite under Garry oak tree replicate 1 | place: USA:California | collected 2016-06-15 | reverse complement strand
AACATCTTGCTGTCCCGGCTGAACGCCAGGTCGTCAGCGCCAAGCCGGGTCTGACCACTGAGCACCGCGGTTTGCTGACCGGATCGCGGGTCCCATACCAGGACGCTGTCGTTCGCGCAGCCGTCGTCCGTCGCCAGCATCGTGCCATCCGGGCTGTAAACGACCTCCTGGAGGCCGTAACAGCCGCCCCCGGTGTTGGCGGAATCCTTCAGCGTGCGCGCGACGGTCTTGCCGGCCAGGTCCCAGAGCGTCACATTGCCGAAGTCGTCGCCCAGCGCGAGCGTCGCACCGTCCGGGCTGAACGCCAGGCCGCCCCCGCCGGTGTCAGGCGGGAGCTTCCCGACGATCCGGTGCGTCGCGACGGCCCAGATCACGGCGCCGGGCATTGATGAAGACTGGCCGAACGGACTCAGCGATATCGCCAGCAGTTTGCCGTTCGCGCTGAAGGCGGCGCCGGACAGCACGTTGTTGTCGCTGCTATTGACCCGGAAGGGCGCCAGCCTCGCCAGCAGCCGCCGGTGCGAGATGTCCCACAGGTAGACGTTGTCGCCGGAATCGAAGGTGGCCAGCGTGTGCCGGTCAGGGCTGAACGCGAACCCCGAGATTTCTCCGCCGGAACCAGGGTCGGCGAAGACGGCGGTGCGACGCCGGGTGGCCACGTTCCATACGTACAGGTTGCCGTCGTCGCTCACCGCGCCGAGCAACGCGCCGTCGGGGCTGAAGGCGGGCTGCGCGGCCGTACTGGACCCGGGCACGGTCAGCGTCGCTAGCACCCGGTGGCCGGCCACGTCCCACACGAAGACTTGCCCGTTGTCCGCCGAGGCAAGCAGCTTCCCGTCAGGGCTCAGCGTGATCGGGGGGCCCGAACCGCACCGGCGCGCTCCTGTTCACGAGCAGGAACGTGCCGACCCCGGCGGCTTCTTGGACCGGCGCCCCCCGCGCGCCAGCAGCGCCCGGCGCACCCGCAGCCTCGCCCTCGCCTGGCCGTCGGTGAACAGCCGCTCGTCAGGACCGCGAAGCGGCGGGGGCCGAAACGCCTGCATCATCTTGTCGAGTATCTCGAGCCCGTACTTAGCCAGTTCCGGGTGTTCGCGCAGGACCTGGCGGGCGGCCTTTCGCGTGGGGGCGGCCAGGAAGTGCGTGAACGCCTCATTGAACCCGTACGAGCCCGGCTGCAGGCCGGCCACGGCTAGGCTCCCGGCCCCTCGCCGCCGGTGCCCTGACCGTCGGGCAGCGGGGAATTCCACAAGATGGCGCGCTCATAGATCCTGGCGTACCAGTGTCCGAGGCGTTGTCCCGTGTCCCGCCAGCCGCGCTGGGTCAGCAGCCAATCGATATGGTCGAGCGCGTTCTTCGCCTCCGCGTAATTGGCACCCAGGTCGTAGCGCGCGATGTCATCTCCCTCGGGATCAAGGTTGTCAAGCGTGATGTTGTGCCGCATCTCCTGGATGAAATCCACGCTGACGGCCGGATTCGGCACGGCGTCTTCGCCGCCGTCGGTGACGGCCGAGAATGTGTGATGGAAGATCGCGCCGCGCCGGACGAGCCGGGAAAGGGCGTTGCGCTGGTAGTGCAGAGCTCCCATGGTGGCCTCCACCGCGCACTGCTCCTGTGGGTGGGTGGCGACGGGATACCACCGTCCGTTATGAGAATCTTGCCAGCGGGTGTGGTCAGGGGCGTAGTGCCCGAAGCCCTCGGTTTCATCGGGGCCGTGCCGGCCGATTCGGACCAGGCCCGCTATACCCGCGACCAGCGAGAATATGAGGAGCTGGCCGAGCCACCACGTGACCCGGATGAAGAACCACAGGATACGGAAGCCGATGAAGATGGCCCCGCCGATCTTTTCTCCTTGTCGCGCACCTTGCGCCCAGCCTTCGCCGATTGACATGACCCGACTCCTCCCCATTCCAAATCGGGTGACAGGAAGCAGAATTCCTTGAATGCCAACTATGCGACGTTCCTGTGGTTGCGTCCAGCGATGCGCCTGGGCATCAGAAAACCTGAAACAGGAAACAGGCGCTTGCCAGCGTGCAGTCCGCCACCAACTCGCGGCATGCGCCAGGCGTTACGCGGTCTGAGACGCTTCGTGCGTTGGCGGCACGCACCGTGAACTCGGCCACGGCAGCGCCGAAGAATCGGGCGGCAGGACCATATCCTTGTAGCAGCACGGCGACTTGTCCCGACCAGCTCCGCCCGTCGGTTCGCCTCCCAGAGGATGGCGGCACATCTCGGGGTAGGTAGACATCATTCAGGACTGGCGGCTGATCGTCGCGGCGGCCAACATCAGCCACCGCGCCTGCCGTCTACCGGGTGACACGGTTTCCGCTGGTCAGGCGGGACAGGATGCGCAACGGTGTCGGCAAGCCCAGTATCGGTTTATGACACTTCTCGCCAGAGTGCGGGCGCGGCGCTAACGGCGGGCGGCTCGGCGGGAGGATGCCTTGTACGCAGCCCGCCGGGCGGCCTTGGCGGTCGTCTTGTCGCTGGCGTGCCTGCCGATCATCGTGAGAACGTCCTCGGCGTCCGGGTGGTCCAGTCGCGCCATGGCCTCGAAGGCCTCATCCGGCGTTTCGAGCCCGCTGACCCGCTTGAGTTCCGCGAAGTCGAAGGGGAACTTCTCCTGACCGAGATCAAAGTGACTGAACGGGCCGAAGGTATCGGCGATCAGCCATGCGATGTCCGCTCGCTCGGGTTGGAGTTCGGCAGGCAGATCCGTGCCTTCCGGATCGAGGCCGGCCAGCTTGGCGAGCTGCGGCTTGGCATAGCAGCGGAGCTCGACGCGGTCCAGCGCGTCGCGCCAGGCGGGCTCGGCGGTCTGGCCGAGCCGGGACACGATCGCTATCGCCGCGGTCCGCGTCGCGGCGTTGCCGTCCGCCGCGAAGGCAAGCAACTCCCGCGCGGCCTGCTCCTCGCCGCGCGAGTCCGTCCATGAGGCCAGCTCGGTCTCGAGGTCGTCGTCGCTGCCATGCATCCACACGAGCACCAGATCGTCCGGGGTCATCTTGTCCGGTGCCGGGAGCACCGGGACGAATAGGTGGTCCCTCTCCAGCTTCGAGCGGACGGCTTGCACGCCTAGCGGCTCCAGCCGCGCCGCGTCGTCGGTGGCGCTGACGGCCCCGAGCCTTTCGAGCTGGCCCAGGAGAAGCCGCAGGGGGTCACCGTGGGCATCGATCCACTCCTGCCACTGCCCGCCGGCCGCCTCCGCCGCCAGGTCGGCCGTCGCGGCATCCTTGAGGGCGCCGGCCAGCTCGGTGATCCGAACGCCGTCCCTCCGGCTCAGGAACAGCCTCATCACCAGCGCGGGGCCGTGCCCCTCCAGGTCGAGATCGTGGGCGACGACGGGATCCGATTCGTCCGCCGCCTCCAGGGTGGTGTCCAGGACCCCGGCGAACGTGTACTCCCAGGCGTCCAGCGCGTCACTGTCGTCAGCCAGGTCGTCCAGCCATCCGGCGTCTTCGCCGGGAGCCAGGTCTTCGCCGTCCCTTTCCACGAGCTCGGCTTCTTCGGCCAGCCGCAGGAGGACAGGGTTCACGGCGGCCGCCTGTACCGTCGTTGTGCGGACTTCGTCGGCAAGAGCACGGAGGTCGGCGAGGAGCGCGGATTGCCTCGCCTGGGCGGCGAGTTCCGCCTCTTCGGGCAGGCGGACCGGCGGGAGCACCGGCGGGAGGCCGAACGCATCCTCGAGGTCTATGTCGTCCCAGTTGGCCGGCTCATCGATGTCGTACTCGTCCGGGTCCGCAGCGTCGTACACCGTGCCGCGAGTGAAGTCCAGGATGAGAGGATCCTTGTCAGCCACGGCTCACCAGCCTAATAAACGGCGCACCCTCCGCGGGCGCATCACTTAATTATTCAAAACGACGGCTGGTTACTCGCCCAGCGCGGCGAGGCGGCGGTTCACCGCTTCCACGTCGAACGGCTCGGGCTGCTGATCCTCTTCGCTGTCATAGTCCTGGTACTCGACCGGTGAGTCGCCGCTGTACTTGACACAGAAGGGATAACTGACGCCGGGTTGCCGCGGCACCTTCTTCTGCAGCGCGATCTCGTGGATCCAGCTCGCTCCGAAGTCGTACTCGTAGCCGATCTTCCCGCCCCCGGCGTTGAGGGCTGCCAGCACCCGCATGGCGTACTCATCACGGGTCTCCTCGAGCGAGAACGACGGGTCGCTGTACGTGAGGCGGCGGACCCGGAAGGCGTGCAGGTGGTCGCCGTCCCAGCCGTACAGGAGCTGGATCGCGCGGTGCAACGCGGCGAGGTTGGCGGTGGCCGGTATCAGCACCGTCCGCGAGATCGGCGGCTTCCAGCGCGCGAGCGAGACCTTCAGTTGCAGGCACTGGTTCACGCTGAGCTTTTCCGCTCCGGCGGCCGCGGCGAAGTCCGCGATGGCTGCCGCGAGCGACAGCGCCGACGGATGATCGGTCGCCCGGACCACGGCCAGGCGGTGCTCCAGGTCGTCCGCCGCCAGCCGCTCCGCCGGGAGGGCCTCCCAGAGAACGGTGACCGCCTCATCCGGCCCCTTGCCCGCCAGTGCCACCGTGGCGGACTCGACGGCCAGCCAGAGCCACTCACCCTCGTCCGGCTCGGGGCCTGCCTCCATGGTGAAGAGGGCGAACTTCGCGTGCGGCCCCATGCCGGGCGCATCGGTCATCTCGCGCCACAGCGGCAGCGCATCTTCGCCCAGCGTCTCGACCACGGCAGCGGCGATCCAGCGCAGCCGGGGTTCCATCGACGCGCCCGCCGTCAGGAGCTGCCGCGCGGCCTCCGCCGGATCGGGCTGAGCGTCCAGCCAGGTCCACGCCTCCTTGTCCCGCTCGTCCTCGTCACAGTCCGCCAGGTAGGCGATCAGCTCGGCGGCGGTGAGCTCCGAGTCGGGTTCGGCGAGCTTGTCCAGCAGCCGCGCCGCCGCCCACTGGCCGAGCGAGGTGACCTCACCGCCGGCGATCGCGCCGAAGGACGCGAGCCGCTCCGTCGTGTTCGCGATCCTTTTTTCCGGCCAGAAGAACGTCGCGTCCAAGCCGGCCCGCTCGGCGAGATCCGCTGCTTGCTTGATGAGCTGGTCCCTGAGCGGCACGCCCTCGGCCGCCTCCTGGACGGCGGTGAGGAACACGAGGATGTCCGTCGCGGGCGTATCGTCCCGCGGGCTTCCCGTTTCGGAGCCGGAAATGGTGAGCAAGCCGTCGAGCCATGCCGCCAGCATGTCCGGGTCGCCGGGTGGCCAGGTCGCGAGCGCGGGTCCCGCGGTCACCGTGCCGCCGTCGGCTCGGAGCAGGCCCGTGCCCAGCGCAAGGTTCCACGGCCGGTTCAGCGCCGGGACGTCGGCCGCCGTGCGCGGGTTCTCCGGCGGGGTCACGCCGATCACGGCGGCGGCGACCGGGATGTCGGGCTTGCGGAGCACCTGCCGCGGGGTTAGCGGTCGCGGACCCGACTCGGCGATCCACCTGCTGAGCGCGACAGCCTGGGTCACGACGGGGGAGTCGAGCGCGAGTTTGGCGGCATCTGAGAGCGCGGCGTCGTCCACGGAACGACCCTACCGGCGTGCGGTGCGGCGCAGCGCCTCTTCGGCGTCCCGGATCCGCCCGGGCACAGGCGCCATCAGCGCGCCGCCGATGCCGACGAACTCGCTGCGGCCGGATCGACGAGGGGACGACGAGACTCCTACCGGACCTGACCGAGAGAACCGTCAGGCGTGCGTGAAGCGGAAGCGAGAATGCCTACGCCGCCGGCAAGCCTGTTACTGGATCGTGACATTCATTTCAGGCGACCGAGTTCATAGTGCTTGGGTGGTGTGCTTGGCGAGAGCGGCTTCTTCGAGCGCGGGTTGAAGGGCTGGGAGGCGACTGTCAGCGGGGCGGAGAAGGCCGACCAGGCGGCCGGAGCGCAGCCGGTGAGCACGCTCCGACTGGATCGGACGCCTTGTCAGGGCATCGCCCGGTAGATCTCCCGGCGATGCCCTACCCCCACGACCAGGATGATGAGCTGCCCGTCGATGACCTCGTAGATGACTCGGTAGTCCCCGACGCGCAGCCGATAACGGTCTTCGTAGCCGACGAGCTTCTTCATGTTGGCATCGGGGCGGCGGGGGTCGTCACCTAGCGGCGTCAGTGCTCGCAAGATCGTCAGCGCGGCTGGCTGGGGGATGGCCCGCAGTTGCCTGACGGCCCGTTCCCGCCACCGGAACGCGTACTTCACGCGGCGCCCTTGCCCGGCTCTTCCTCGAAGATCGCGGCAACGACCTCGGACATGCTGTAGGTCGGCGCGTCAGGGTTCTCTGCCAGGTCACGGTCGGCTTCTCTGGAGAAGTAGCGGTCGATGGCGTCCTCGAGAGCGTTGAAGTCCTCGATGGGGATGACGGCGGCCACGGCCTGCCCGTTGCGCGTGATGATGGTGGGCGTCCCGTCCTGGGCTCGCGTAATGACCTCGGCGAAGTGCGCGCGCGCATCCCGGACGCTCAGGTGAGTCTGGCTATCGTCCATACCCATAGTGTACGCGAAATTGTGTACACGCAAAGGGTCGTTCGATTCGCTCGAGTTCCTGCCTGGCATCGTTCTCCCCATTCAGCCCCTGGATGTAGTGGCACCGTACGGCAGGCCGCTGACATTCCGGATCGGCTCAACTGCTGATAGCAACCTTTCCGCGTGATCTCGGGTAGCCGTATCCACGCGGCACCCGCAGGACCGGATCACCCGGCAGGCGCTGACCTGACGGGTCACGATGATGAGGCGTCTTCCGCGGCATCAGGTGGCATGACGGTTACCAGCCGTACGCTAGTTCTGTCACCAAGACGGGAGGTGGTACGTGCGTGAGTGAGAGCGAGCTGGCTCCGGATATCCCGCTGGGTCCTTTCGAAGGCGTTCCGAATCACCGCGTACGCAGCCGAGGGGAAAACCGCGCGCCTGCATGCCAGCGGGACTGACTCGATGATCAGGTAATCAGCAGCGGAGGATCCTGGCGAGTGCGGTGTTGACCGCGGCCTGGTCGAACGGCTCCGGTTCCTCCGGTTCGTCCCCGGACGGGTACTCTGCCGGGGAGTTGCCGCCGAACGCGACGCACACCGGATAGTCCTGGCCGGTTTCTAGCGTGATCATCTTCTGCCGGGTGATCTCGTGAACCCAGTCGGCACCGAAGTCGTACACGTAGGTGATCTTCGGCCCGCCCGGGGGAAAGGCGTCGCGGAGCCGGGCGTCCTCTTCGTCTTCGGTTTCTTCCAGCTCGTAGAACGGGTCGCTGGAGTGGACGCCGCCCGCGTGGAACGCGTGCAGGTGATCCCCGTCCCAGCCGAACAGGACCTGGATCGCCGCGTGCAGGTCGCCGAGCGTTGCTGTGAGCGGAAGCTGCATGCTGCGCCAGACCGGCGGCTTCGCGTACTTGAGCATGACCTTCAGCTGGACGCCCTGCCGGATCGTGAGCGGCGCGCCCGACGCGGCAAATGCCTCCACCGAACTGGCCACGTGCTCCGCCTCGGGGTGACCGCTCGCGCGCACCTCGGCAAGTCGTTTCGCGATGTCGTCGTCGCCGTCAATCGTGTCCCAGATGCAGCACAGGGCCTCGTCGGGCCCAGCCTCGCAGAGCGCCGCCGCGGCGGCCTCGGTGCCCACCCATTGCCAGTCGGCGCGTGCAGGCTCCGGCCCCTGCCCTCGGCCAGGATGAGCTGCTCGGTGGAGCTGGAGGCCACGTTCATCACGTGCGACAGCAGGCCGACGATGCCGAGCGCGGTACCGAGGGCGGGGACCGCCGAGATCAGCGGCAGCAGCATCGCCGGATCGCTGGCTGATCCTGATGCCACTGTGACACTCAGCTCTAGCTGGGAGCCCTGGAGCTAGGTGGCGCTTGCGTCGAAACGTGCAGGTCAGGTCGTCCCGACCCTACTGTCAAGAGGCTGAGGGCTTTATCGATGCCGGCGAGTGGCCGGCTTGGGGCCGGCGAACCGGGACCGGACGCGAAGCCGGCAGCCGGAACGGAGACTGCGGCCGCAGTCAGGACTGCGCCAACGGCTACACGGCGGTACCGGACAGGCATGATGCGCTTCCTTTCGGCTGGACCGGACGCGTCTCAGTCCAGCGCGCCAACCAAGATCCGCCGTCCGGCAGGCTGGACCAGCCAGTCGCCGCAACTGCCAGTCAGGCGGACCGGCCCCGGCGCCCGGATCCGTCCAGGGTGCCCGCGCCGGTCCGCTGCGCGGCGTGCCGATGACGATCAAAGGCGCGTTCAGGGCATCATCGCGGAGCCGATCGCCGATAGCATGGCACTAGGCTGTTGCCGAACGGACGTGGTCTCCCGACCAGTGAGGGAAAACGCATGGTGGCTGGCAACCGGGAAAAGGGGGCACCCGCTCCCGGAGCACAGGCAGAGCGGCCCAGGTTCGACACCAGCGTCGCTCATCCGGCCCGGGTCTATGACTACTGGCTGGGCGGGAAAGACAACTTCGCGGCCGACCGGATCGCCGGCGAGGACACCATCGCTGCCTGGCCAGACATCCGGTCCTCCGCCCGCGCCAACCGGGCCTTCCTGGCCCGCAGCGTCCGTTACCTGGTCGCTGAGGCGGGGATCCGCCAGTTCCTGGACCTGGGGACAGGGCTGCCGTCCGCGAATAACACGCACGAGGTGGCGCAGGCCGCCGAGCCGGAGAGCCGGGTCGTGTACGTGGACAATGACCCTTTGGTGCTCACGCATGCCCGCGCGCTGATGGCCAGCAGCCCGGAAGGCGCCACCGATTACCTCGAGGCCGACGTGCGCGACACCAGCCTCATCCTGCAGCACGCCGCCGGAACCCTCGATCTCACCCGCCCCATCGCCATCATGATGCTGGCGATCCTGCACTACATCCCGGACCTGGCCGAGGCACAGGGCATCGTGACGCGGCTGGCCGAGGCCGTCCCGCCCGGCAGCTACATCGCGATCTCCCATACCTCCTCGGAGATCGACCCAGAGGCGATGGGCGAGCTGATCCGGCGGATGAACGAGCACATGGCCGAGCCTGACCTGGTCGGCCGTGACCGCGAGACGGTCACGCGGTTCTTCGACGGGCTGGACCTGGTCGAACCCGGCGTGGTGAAGGTCACCGAATGGCGCCCGGACTCAGAACTGGAAGCCAGCGCGCCGGCCTCGCTGTGGGGCGGCGTCGCGCGCAAGCCCTGACGAGCCGCAGCATGCCGGGCGCACGCAGGACAGGCCGGCCAGGGTCAGCAGGAACCGCCGGGCGGTGGCGCGCGACATCCCGGTGGCGGCCGCGGCGCCGCCCAGGGTGAGTTTGGGCTGCTGCGGGGTGAACAGCCGCATGACGATGAGCCCGCGCTCCAGCGAATGCAGGAAATTAGGCGTGGCTGGTGACCACGGCCCCGGGGCCGCCCGGCGGGGCGGAGCACCCAAAGCCGTTCGGGATCATTCCGAGGCCCTCAGCGGAGAGCCCGGGCTCACGGTCCATACCGGCCGGACCCGTGGGCGGGGAGGGTCTAACCGCCGGTCCAGTTGCCCGGCCCCGGCGCAGGCAAGGCGGGGCACCGCGGACAGTAGGCGCCTGGTATACGGATGCCGGGTTCCTGGGGCCCAACGGCGCCGGGAAGTCCACCACCATGCGCATGATCATGGGCCTCGACCGGCCCGACGCCGGGCAGGTCAGGATCGGCCGGAACCGGTACGGCGACCTGCGCTGGCCGCTCCGTGAGGTCGGCGCGCTCCTCGAAGCCAAGGCGTTCCACCCGGGGTGCACCGCCCGCGCGCACCTGACTGCGCTCGCCGCCAGCAACGCCATCGGCAAAGAACGGGTCGAGGAGGTGCTCGCCCTCACCGGCCTGGAGAAGGCCGCGAACCGCCGGGCCGGGAAGTTCTCGCTCGGCATGTCCCAGCGGCTGGGCATCGCTGCCGCCCTGCTCGGCGACCCGGGGGTCCTCCTGCTCGACGAGCCCGTCAACGGCTTGGACCCCGAGGGCATCCGCTGGATCCGCAACCTGATGAGGAACCTGGCCGCCCAGGGCCGAACGGTCCTGATCTCCAGCCACCTGATCAGCGAGATCGCGCAGACCGCGGACGCGCTCATCGTGATAGGCCAGGGCCGGCTGCTCGCGCAAACCACGGTTGCCCAGCTATCCGCCCGCAGCGGCTCCCTGGAAGAGGCGTTCTTCCAGCTGACCGGGGGCGTCACCGACTACTCAGGAAGGCTCTCATGACCACCGCGACGTTCGGCCGCCCGGCGGTCGCCCCCACTGCCAAAGGCCGCTACGGTTTTCGCACCATCGCCCGGATGGAATGGCACAAGCTCCGCACGGTCCGCTCCACCTGGTGGATCCTTGCCATCTTCACGGTCAGCCTGATCGGCCTGGCCGTGCTCGTGCTGGGCCACGAGAACTACCCGCAGCTGTCCGCCGCCGACCGGGCCGCGTTCGACCCGGTCCACGACTCCTTTATCGGCCTGGTGCTCGTCCAGCTGCTGACCGGCACCCTCGGCGTGCTCGTGATCACGACCGAGTTCTCCTCCGGGATGATCCGCGCCACCTTCGCCGCGGCACCCAGGCGTTCGCTCGTGCTCGCCGCCAAGGCGGCGGTGCTGGGCGCCGTCACGCTGGCGGCGGGGGAGATCGCCGCCTTCGTGGCGTTCCTGGCCGGCCAGTCCGCGCTCCAGGCTCCGGCCCCGCACGCCACGCTCGGCCAGCCCGGCGTGCTCCGTGCGGTGCTGCTGGCCGGCGCCTACCCGGCGCTGATCGCGCTGATCGGCCTGGGCTTCGGCGCGCTCGTCCGGCACACCGCGGGCGCCATCTGCGCTCTGGTCGGGGTGCTGTTTGTGCTGCCGCTGCTGTTCATCAGCCCGGCCCTGGCGAACGCGTCGCAGAACTTCCTGCTCCACCCGATGGCGAACGCGATGACCGCGGTCAAGCCGCTCGCGCACACGCTGCCGGCCGGCCTGATCTTCGGCCTGCTGTGCCTGTACGCGTAGGCCGAGGCAAGGTCGGCGTTGTCGGGGGAGCGCACACCACCGTCGATATAGCGACGGATGGCGACCAGCGGCGACCTCGGAGGGATATCCGACACGGCCGCGCGACTTCGCCTGCGATCAACGCTCACGGAACTCTCGAGCCTCCGACGCCCGCTGCACGGAGGCCAGACCCGCGTGGCACGCGCCGTCCTC
>WNGH01006482.1_pt1 | contig 11118 bp, 10 predicted proteins | sample 5400631 | NCBI WGS metagenome assembly WNGH01 (sample SAMN13153373, study PRJNA577476) | soil metagenome | isolation source: 115 cm soil or saprolite under Garry oak tree replicate 1 | place: USA:California | collected 2016-06-15 | reverse complement strand
TGCTTCGCCCAGGACTCCGCGCCCTCGGGGAATCCGTGGAGCATCACCACGAGGTCCCCGTCCGCCGGACCGTCGGCCATCACGCGGAAGCGCAGCCCGTTCGCCTGGACCATGTGCTGGCTCGAGGTCACCTGATGTTCTTCTCGATGAAGCCGGCGGCGACGTCGAGCGCCTCGTCGAGCACCGCGAGCAGGCCGTGGCCCTGGCCCTTGAAGACCACGAGCCGAGCGTTGGGGATGAGCTTGATCTTCTCCTTGAGCAGGTCGATGCCGGCGAACGGGTCGCGGTCGCCGCTCATGAAGAGGGTCGGGCACTTGATGCGAGGCCAGTGCTCGGTCCTCAGCTGGTCGGGAAACCCGGGTCGGTGCAGCGGATAGGAAAAGAGCACCAGGCCACCGAAGTCGGCCTCGACCGCGGCCATGCTCGCGACCCTTCCACCGAAGGATTGACCACCGCCGACGACCTCAAGACCGCGGCCCGACGTCCTGATGAAGACCGGCACTGCTTTCTCGGCGCCACCACGAGGAAGATCCACCGCGACCGCATCGATTCCACGTCGCTTGAAGCCCACGACGTAAGGCTTCATGGACGCCGCGTTGCCCGATGCTCCATGAGCGAGGACGACTCGCATGGCGTCTATCGTCGCAGTGTTGCGATGCTCATCATCGGTGGTCATCGCGTCGCGAACATCACGACCTCCGCAAAAATTTCCACAACCACACACAAAAAAAATTTGCGCTAAGGATTGACGTGAGCGGGGTTGATCGAGTATCAAACACGTTGTATGGCGATGCTGCTCGTGCTTGCCACCACAGTGGCGACGGACCCGACGCGAAAAAGCGGACCAGTTCCATCAGCCGCCAACGTCTCGGAGTTCTCATCAAAGAGTGTCCGCGGCGAAACCGATGGGGTTACAGAGGAGGTGCGTGCAGGAGCGATCCAGACCACGTCACACCACCACATGGAACCCGCCAAACCAATGGAACCTATCGGGTCCAAATCTTTTGGAGAAGGAGGTAATTGATGATGGCAGCGAAGAAGAAGGCCGCCAAGAAGCCGGCCAAGAAGGCAGCGAAGAAGTCCTCGAAGAAGAGGTAAGACACTTCTCTTCAATCGTTTCGTAAGCAGTCGTCACACGCCGGGGTTCTGTGGAGCCCCGGCCCTTTTTATGTTGGGCGTTGTCCGGAGAGACTCACATATAAGGAAGGCCGCACGACTTCCTGTTAAAGCTCTTGCCTCCCGAACATTCGTTCGGTATAGTTGAAACCGCCTCCTTCTTCCACCCCTGCGTCTCTCTCCCGAGGCCCCAAACAAGATGCAGGAAGTCGCTCTCGAATCGGCGATCAGCTCAATTCGCGTCCGCTTCGGCAGCCAGGCGCTGACGAGGGCGGCCGAGCTGCCGCCTCCTCAGCCGTGGCGGAGCGGGTCGCCGCTCGACCGATTGACGGGTATCGGCGGCATGCCGCGCGGCCGGCTTTCGCTGTTCACCGGCGGCGGAACCAGCGGCAAGGTGACGCTCGCGCTCGAGCTGCTCGCGCGCGCGACGCGCGAGTTCGCGCACGCGGTGGTGATCGACGGAGGCGGATTCGACCCCTCGATGGTCCTTCCCTTCTCCCCTGAGCAAGGCGCGCTGACCGTCGTCCGCGCGCCTGCTCCCGAGACCGCGGGCGAAGCGACCGCGATGCTCGCGCGCGCCGGCGCGGGATTCCTGCTGTTGATGAGTGACGTGCCGGAGCACTGGCTCGGCCCCATCGAGTCCGGAGCGAATCGATCAGGCACGGTGGTCGTCGGCGTCGTCGAAGCGCACTGTGATGCAGGACGCGCGCTCGCGCACGCGTCGAGCTTCAGCGTCGCGTTCTTGCGCAGCGAGTGGATCTGGGAGCGCGGACAGCTCGTCGGCCTTCGCACCTCGGCGCGATGTGTGAAGAACCGCGTCGCCGCGCCGCTGGGCGAGACGGAGCTCGAGGTTCGCTATCCGCTCGGCGGGCGGCGGCTCGGCGATTACTCACCGGGTGTCTTCGAGTCACAAGACCACATCGAGGAGCTGCGACCACGCGTGTCTGCTGCGGTCTGACGAACCACCTGGAGCTGGCGCGACGGCCGGACCTCTACGGCGGGCCGGTAATCGTCGGGCGATGGGACGAGCACGTCGTCGCCGCGTCGGAGGAGACGCTGCCTTTCGGAGTCGCGCCTCGGATGGCGCTGCGCCAGGCCGAGCACCTCTGCCCCCAGGCGACCTTCGTCCTCCCCGACGAGGAGGCCGTCGTTCGCATCCGCGAGTTGCTCTCCTCCGCGCTCTACGACCTCGCTCCAGTCGTCGAGGTGCGCGACGAGGGCGTCGCGTGGCTCGACCTCGAGGGTGTCGTCCGTCCTGGTGAGTCGATCCGCGAGATGAGGCGGCGACTGCTCAAAGCGATCGGCCGCGAGCCGCGACTCGGCCTCGCGCCCGGTCCTTTCTCGGCTAGGCTCGCCGCCGCAAGCGCACGCCCTGGAAGGTTGATGTGCGTCGAGGACGCGCGGGGATTCCTCGCGCCTCTTCCCTCTCGCGTGCTGCCGCTCGACTCAGAGCAGCTCGAGCGGCTCGACCTTCTCGGTCTCCGCACGCTGGGCGCGGTTGCCGCGATCGGTCCGCGCGAGCTCGAGAGCCAGCTCGGTCGCGAGGGCAGGCACGTGGTCATGCTCGCGCGCGGGCTCGAGCCCGACCTGCTCGAGGCATGGCGGCCACCGATGTTCACGAGCGCGCATCGCCAGTTCGGCGATCCCGTCGAAGACCGCGAGGCGCTGCTGTTCGTCGCGCGCGCGCTGTGCGGCGACCTGGCGGAGGAGCTGGGACTGCGTGGCGCGGGGGCGAAGCACGTGCGGGTGAGGTTGGGGTTTGAGTCGGCGGACTCCGAATCTCGAGAGTCGATCGTCCGCCACCCGCTGAGCAGCCAGGCCGAGCTCTTCGGCCTGGTCGGTGGGTGGATCAAGGAGTGGCAGCCGAAGGCGCCGATCGCGGAGCTGTGGGTCGAGCTGCCGGTGCTGGAAGGCGCGGGCCGGCGTCAGCTGAGGCTGTGGGCGGGCGGCGACGGGTCGAGCGAAGAGGTCATCGCGGCGTTCGAGCGGCTGCAGGAACGCTTCGGCGACGACGTCCTCTGGAAACCGGCGTGAGCACAGCTTCAGGCGCAGAAGCCGACGACCGTGATGCTCCACTTCATCGCTTGCTTCCAACGCGGTGACTCGCTTTCTCGTTCCGCCGCTGGCGGTCGACGTCACCCTCGATCACGGCCGCGCCCCCATAGCGATCTCCGGCGCGTTGGCCGGCTCGATCGTGCCGATCGCGCGCTGGAAGGTCGAGACCTCGTGGTGGGACAGGCCCGTGATCCGCGAGTACTGGAAGGCGGTGCTCAACAACAACCTGCTGTGCGAGATCTACCGCGACGCCTCGACCAACGAATGGTTCGTCGAGCGGGTTTATGACTAAGCTCGGCGCGATGCCCGACCTCGAGCATTGGCCGCACGGCGCAGCGGACGCCATCGGCCAGATGGGTGAGTTCCTCGTGTGGGCTGCCCTCATCGGGCAGTCAGGAGGCGGCCTCCACGTCTTCCTTCCGCTTCTGGACCGCGGCATCGACGGATTGATCCACAGATTGGACGATGGCGCCTACCTGGCCGTCCAGGTGAAGGCCAAGTCCGCGGTTGCCCACGGCGAGGCTCCGCTCGCCGTGTACGAGAACCACCTGTACACCGCGGACCAGCTTGTGGTCGGCATCTTCACCGAAGACAACCGACTCGGTCGCTACGCGCTTGTGGTCGATGCCGCGTCCATCATGCGGAAGGCGACCCGACTTGACGATCGCGGTCGCGCGATGCGGATCATCGATATGCCGGTCGCACCAACCCCAGGACACAAATGGAGCGAGGACCTGGTGCCTGTTGATCACATTGCCGCGCGACTTGGATCAGCCGCAATGGCGATCACCGCACCGCCGGCTCCGACCCTTCTACCAACGGATGAGGCCGGTGTGATCGGCTTCCTCGGCGAGCAGGAGGTGTGCCGGCAATTGGCCACGCTCACGGACTGCGGCCTGTTCCGGCCCTTTCCCGACAGCGAGATGGTCGAGGTCGTAGCGCGGCGGCTGGCAACCGGAGCGACGCTCGGAATTCAGGTCAAGACCGCGCAGCTGGACGAGAGGCATTCCGTTCGCCACGTCCTGATCAACCGCGCCACCTTCGTTGCCTCACCCTCGATCTTCGTCGTCGCGCTGGCTTGGATCCTGCCGGAGGGCCGGTTTCACGAAACGTGCCTGGTCCTGCCGGCGGCCGACATACCGTCGCTGGCAAGCCTCAGCGGACCCTACTACGAGCTGCACTTCCGAGCGGACGGGAGCCGCGAGTCAAGCAGGCTCGATCCCTATCGCCTGCCGCTGGAGGCACTCGCCGACGAAGTATCGAGACGGCTCGGCTAACCCACCTACCACCTCGACGTCTCTCGAGAATCAGCAGATTGACCGGCTGGGACAAAATCGCCTGTAAAGGCTATTGACCCCCAAACATTCGTTCGTAAAATGTGAGTAGTGCTCCAACCTTCTCCATCGGTCGCGACTGACATTGCCTTGCTCGCGGAGTCTGTCGAGCGCTTCTGCTTTGCCGCCCACCGCTCCTCCGGTGAGGAGCTCGCGACCGACCTGCCCGAGCTGAGCCGCTGCATCAACCTGCTTCAGCTCAGGTTCTCCGAGATGGCTGCCTCTTTTGCCGCAACCGATGAATACGACCGCCAGGGTGCGTACTCGCCCATTCACTGGATCCGCGTCAACTGCCACATGACCGCTGTGGCCGCGGGGGACCGGCTCGCCGTCGGTGAACATCTGCAGCGACTTCCCCAAAGCGTCGATGCGATGGCTGCTGGCGAGGTCGGCTTTCCTCACCTGGCCCTGATCGCGCGGGAGGCGGAGGCGGTTGCCGAATCTGCAACCAACAGCGCGTTTGACGAGACGCGACTCCTGGACAAGGCACGCGACTTCACGGTCGGGCGTTTCCGCAACTTCTGCCACCACGAGCGCCACGCCAACGACGCCAAGCGCTATGTAGATCAAGAGGTCGAGGCCGTCGAGGCGAGGACCTTGAGCTTGCGCACCGGTGAGGGCGGAATGCTCTGGATCCGCGGAATCCTCGACCCCGAGGGCGGCCACCTCCTGCGCACCGCGATCGAACCCCTCGCTCGGCGCAATGGACACGGCGACGATCGCAAGCGCGACCGTCGGCTCGCGGACGGCATCATCGAGATGGCGAGTCGCCTCCTGGACAGCGGGTCTCTTCCCCTCCAGGGAGCCGAGCGTCCGCACCTTCAGGTCACGGCCACCCTGGACACGCTGCTGCAGCGTTGCGGCGCGCCCGCGGGGGACGTCGAACTATCCCTGCCTATTTCAGCTGCGGCCGTCGAGCGTCTGGCCTGCGACTGCAGCCTGACAAGGATCCTGATCGGCCCAGACTCGCAGGTCATCGACGTGGGGCGCTCGAGACGTGTCATCTCGCCTTCACAGCGCCGCGCGCTGCGGGTGCGCGACAAGACATGTCAGTGGCCAGGCTGTGACCGTCCCGCCTCTTACACGTCCGGTCATCACCTGGTCCACTGGATCCGGAACGGGCCGACCGACATCAACAACCTCGTCCTTCTCTGCCACCGCCATCACTGGATGGTGCATGAGGGCGGATGGCAGATCGTCCGGAGAGAGCAGCGAGGCTACAACGTCGTCCCGCCGCCCCCCAATCATTTCTTTGCAGCGGCGCGCAGCCCGGGGACAGCAGCGGCGTGAGGGCGCAGCCGCCTTACATCGAGCTCCACAGCCACTCGAACTTCTCCTTCCTCGACGGCGGGTCGCACCCCTACGAGCTCGCGGTGCGTGCCGCGGAGCTCGAAATGCCCGCGCTCGCGATCACCGACCACGGAGGTGTCTACGGCGCCGTCCGCCACCTCCAGGCGTGCCGCAAGCTGGGCATCAAGCCGATCATCGGCAGCGCGCTCGAGGTCGACGGCGAGGAGATGATCCTCATCGCGCGCAACCTGCGCGGCTACTCGAACCTCTGCCGCCTGCTCAGCATCGCCCACGCCGACCAGCCCAAGGGCGAGGCCCGGACGACGCTGGCTCAGGTCGCCGAGCACCGCAGCGACCTCTTTTACCTGACCGCGACCGACACCGAATCGCGTCTCAGCGACATGCTCGCGGCGCTAGGCGAAGACAACGTTTTCAGCGAGCTCCACCATCACCTGCGTCCGGAGGACCAGTGGATCCTCGAGGGACGGGCCGCGATGGCGCGGCGCTGTGGTGCCGGAGTGGTCGCGACCAACCAGGTCCACTATTACGCGCGCCAACGCCGGCAGCTGCACGACGTGCTCGTCGCCATCCGCCACCGCGCCACGCTGGATGAAGCCCGCGAGCATCTTTTCCTCAACTCCGAGCACCACCTCAAGAGCGGCGCCGAGCTGCGCCCGCTGTTCGGCGGGCACGCCGAGGCGATGGCCACGCCATGGGACATCGCGCAGCAGTGCGATCTCGACCTGGACTTCCGCAAGGTCCGCTTCCCCGGCTACCCCGTACCAGCCGGCGAGACGCCTTTCTCGTTTCTCTACAAACTCTGCTTCGAGGGCCTGCGGGCTCGCTACATGCCGATCACGTCCGCGGTCACCCGGCGCCTGCAGCACGAGCTCGAGGTGATCGAGAAGACGGGCCTGGCCGAGTTCTTCCTCATCAACTGGGACCTGATGCGCTTTGCGCGCGAGCATGGCGTCCCGGGGCAGGGTCGCGGCTCCGCGGCGGACTCGATCGTCGCCTACGTGCTCGGCATCACGCGCGTCGACCCGATCGAGCACAACCTGTTGTTCGAGCGCTTCCTGCACGAGGAGATGACGAGCACGCCCGACATCGACATCGACTTCTCGACGGCGCATCGCGAGCAGGTCATTCAGTACATCTACGAGAAGTACGGCTGGGAACGGACGGGCATGGTGTGCAACGTCGTCACCTTTCAGCCGCGGATGGCGATCCGGCAGGTCGGCAAAGCTCTGGGCTTTTCCGCCGAGCTGCTCGACCGCCTGGCCAAGGGCGTCGACCGCTGGTTCACGGAGGACGTAGAGGACTCGATGCAGTGGGCCGTGCCGCCTCCTGACATGCGGCCGCAGAGCTGGCGGCAATTCCTGGAATTGTGCCGCGAGGTCATCGACTTCCCCCGTCACCTGTCGATCCACAACGGCGGCATGCTGGTCACGGGCGAGCCCCTCGTCGACATCGCGCCGGTCGAGCCCGCGACGATGGATGGCCGCCGCGTCGTCCAGTTCAACAAGGACGATGTTGAGGACCTGGGCCTGATCAAGATGGACATGCTCGGGCTGCGCACGCTTTCGGTGGTCGCCGAGGCTCTGGATCTGATCAAAGACACCACGGGTGTCCGTCCGGACCTCGATGCGCTGATGCTGGACGACCCCGCCGTCTACGAGATGTGCGGCGAGGCCGACACGATCGGCGTGTTCCAGATCGAGTCGCGTGCGCAGATGCAGACGTTGCCACGGACGCGACCTCGTAGCTTCAACGACCTGGTCGTCGAGGTGGCGATCATCCGGCCAGGGCCGATCCAGGGCAATGCGGTGCATCCGTACATCCGGCGCAAGCAGGGCCGCGAGGTCGTGACGTACGCGCATCCGCTGCTGGAGCCGATCCTGCGCGACACGCTCGGGGTGATCCTCTACCAGGAGCAGATCATCGAGATCGCGATGTATGTCGCGGGCATGAAGCCGGGCCGGGCGGACGGATTCCGGCGGGCGATGACGCGGCATTTGAACCGGGTGGAGATGTCATCGCTGGAGGACGAGTTCATCGGCGGGTGCCTTGCCAACGGGGTGCCGCGTTCGGTGGCCGATCAGCTTTTCGCGGCGGTGCAGGGCTTCGCGGTGTACGGCTTCTGCCGCTCGCACGCGGCGGCGTTCGCGCGCACGTCTTATGAGACGGCGTGGATGAAGCTGCACCACCCGGTGGAGTTCGGGTGCGGGCTGCTGAACAACCAGCCGATGGGGTTCTACCACCCGAGCGTGCTGGTGGAAGACCTGAAGCGACACGGGATGAAGGCCCTGCCAGTGGACATCAACCGGTCGGACGTGCGGTGTGTGCCGGAGACGCTGCCGCTCGCGTTGCCATTACCCGCCACTGCCGGCACTCGCGGTAAGACCGAGTACGCGATGCGGATCGGCTTCAACTACGTCCGCGACCTCGGCGAGGACGGCCGCAAGGCCATCGTCGAGGAGCGCGAGCGCCGCGGAACCTATCCCTCCTTCGATGATTTCCTCGCCCGCCTCCGCGGCGGCCCGATCGGCCCCCGCGCCGTCCGCAACCTCGTCATGGTCGGCGCCTTCGACGCCCTCGGCGAACCCCGGCGCGAGCTGCTGTGGGGCTGGCAGGAGCGATGGCACGGCGCGGGCCTGCGCAAAGGCATCGACAAGCAGCCCGAGCTACGCCTTGACGGCACGCCTCCCTCTCTCCCCCACGTCGACGACTTCGACGCCAACCAGCTCGAGTACCGGATCTCCGACCTCTCGACCGGCCACCACCTGATCCATTTCTGCCGCGACCGGCTGCGCGAGCTCGGCGCGCTCGAGACCAACAAGGTGCCCAAGATCCCCAACAACCAGAAGGTGCGAGTCGCGGGGCTGGTCATCACCCGCCAGGCGCCCGCCACCGCCAACCACATCCGCTTCTTCACGCTCGAGGACGAGTTCGGCCAGGTCAACGTGACCATCAAGCCCGAGGTCTATGAGCGCTACCGCCAGGTCGCCAACCGCCAGCCGATCCTGATCATCGACGGCGTGATGCAGCGCCAGGACGGCGTCCACTCGGTGCTGGCGAGCCACATCGAGGCGCTCGCCGGCGTGCCTCGGCCGGCGCAGCGCTCACACGACTATCGCTAAACCGGCGCCGCCGCTCCGGCCCGGAACAAGCGCCGCCAGAACGGCCTGCGCGACACTGTCGACCGCACCCACTTCGCGTTCGACTCGCCCGCGGGTGGGGTAGCGGGCGGCACCTCGCTGATGATCTCGTTGCACAGCGAAACGCACCAGTCGCAGATGAAGACTCCCGGCCCCGCCACCAGCCGGTCGACCTGCGCTCGGGTCTTGCCGCAGAACGAGCACCGGGCCTCGACGCGCTTCGGCACGAGAAAAGTCTAGGCGTGTCCTGTGCCATTGTTTTCAGCCATGGCGGAAGATCGAGACGACCTCCTCCGGCATTACCGCGAATCGCGGGTGATGCTGCTCGAAGCCATCGATGGGCTGACCGATGAGCAGATGTCCAAGCCAACGATCGACGGCTGGGCGGTGAAAGACCATCTCGCTCATCTCGCGCTGTGGGACGACATCCGAGCCGATGAGGTCGAGCGCCTTTCGGCGGGCCATCACGCCGCATGGAAGATGACCGAGAAGCAGGATGACGACTACAACGCCACCGGCTACGAGCTGAGGCGCACGATGTCCGCGGCTCAGGCCCGATGGGAGCTCGACAGGTCGCGGCGCAGGCTGCTCGACGCGATCACCGCGGCGACGCCGCGCGCTCTCGATCCCGCCAGCTACGGCGCGGCAGGTCTGCGCAGCCAACACGAGGATCAGCATTCCGGCTGGATCACGCGCTGGCGGGGCGAGACAGGGTTCTGAGCCTGGGGCCCAGGATGTCGCGCGAGCACTGGGAGAGGCAGGCGGACAACTGGGCCCAATGGGCCCGCGCGCCCAACTTCGACGCCTACTGGGAGTACTCGTCCGCCTTTTTCGCGCTCGTGCCCAGTCCAGCGACGCGGACGCTCGAGGTCGGATGTGGCGAGGGTCGCGTCACGAGGGACCTGGTCAAGCGCGGGCACCGAGTCATCGCGGTCGACGCCGCCGCGGGCCTGCTGAAGCTTGCGCGCGACGCGGACAGGAGCGCCGACTACGTGCGATGTGACGCGGCGGCTCTGCCGTTCGCCGAGGAATCGTTCGACCTCGCGGTCTTCTACAACTCGTTGATGGACATCGACGACATGCGGGGCAGCGTCCACGAGGCAGCCCGGGTGCTGACGGTAGGCGGAAAGATGTGCGCATGCGTCACCCATCCGATCCCAGACGCCGGACGATTCGAGTCTCTTGAGCCAGGCGCACCCTTTGTCATCGCCGGCACATACCTCGGAGCACGGCGATGGGTCGAGATCCCTGTCGAGAGGGATGGCTTGCGGATGGTGTTCGCGGGCTGGGCTTACCCGCTCGAAGGCTATTTCCGCGTCCTCGAGGAGGCGGGTTTTGTCATTGAGGCGGTGCGCGAACCGGCAGGCCGCGGGGATCGATGGGATCGTATTCCGCTGTTTCTGATGTGGCGCGCCGTCAAAACCGGCTAGCAACGATTCCTTACTTTCTGTAGCCAGCCAGGGGGCATTTGCGCCAAGCTATTCAGCTACAGCCGAACTTTCATCGCAGCAACCTCAAGGAATAGCCACCCGAAAAACATGTCGATCGCCCGAGAAATCGAAGACATCGCCCGGGACCTGATCAAGCATCAGCACGATCACCCGCCGGTCCGCGACCTCAACCGCGACGTCGAGCGCCGCCTCACCTTCGCCGACCGCGTCGCCGACGACCTCTCCCGCCTGGTGGGCAGCTGGCCGTTCGTCCTCGCCCAGCTCGGGATCATCGTCGTCTGGATCGCGCTCAACGCGCTGAAGCCCTTCCGCCAGTGGGACCCCTATCCGTTCGGATTCCTCAACGTCGTGATCGGAGTCGAGATCGCAATCTGGGTGACCCTCGTGCTGATGTCGCTCAACCGGATGGCCGACCGCGACCGCCTCCGCGCGCAGCAGGACTACGAGCTCAACGTCAAGGCCGAGGAAGAGCTGAAGGCGCTCATGAACCACCTCATGCACCAGGACGAGATCCTTCTCCAGATCGTCAACCGCCTCGACCGCGGCGACCGGGAGATGAAGCGCCTGGCGCGCCGGCTGGAGGAGGTGCTCGAGGCCAACAAACAGATCACCGCCTCAGCGGCCCAGTCCAAAAGCCCGGAACCGAAACCGCAGATCAGCGTCCCGGCGCCCTGACCGAGGGCGCCCTCTCAGTCACGGTGTCAGCGTCTGACT